>Ga0153915_10004208_pt1 | contig 13244 bp, 10 predicted proteins | sample Opewatmetagenome_2_FD_107003 | JGI IMG/M metagenome (GOLD analysis project Ga0153915, IMG submission 107003) | Freshwater wetland microbial communities from Ohio, USA - Open water 3 Core 3 Depth 3 metaG | ecosystem: Environmental > Aquatic > Freshwater > Wetlands | place: USA: Ohio, Lake Erie... | reverse complement strand
TTCTGGTGGATTTCCCGATGGACGGTGGCAGCGTCCCCGCGGTCATCGCGGCCACGAAGAGGGGAGAGGTTTTCGTTCTCGATCGCCGCACCGGCCGCCCCTTGACCCAGGTGACGGAACGCCCCGTCCCGCAAGGTGCCGGTCGCGGCGACTGGACAGCGAAGACTCAGCCCTATTCGGTCGGCATGCCCTCTTTCGAAGGCGACCCTGTGACCGAAGAATCGATGTGGGGCCTGACCCCGCTCGACCAGATGTGGTGCCGCATTCAATTCCGAAAGGCGCGCTATGAAGGGTCGATGACTCCTCCAGCGGACGGGAAACCGTGGATTTACAGCCCCGGCTGGATGGGAGGGATGGATTGGGGAGGTGTGTCGGTAGACCCCGAGCGGAACATCATGGTCACCACGACCATGCACATCGCCAATTATGATCGCTTCCTCAGCGAGAACGAAGTTCGCAAAAACCCCTCGCTGAAAAAGGCCATGCTCGCCCAGGATGGCTCGCCCTATTTCGGAGTGCTGGCGGACTATTTCCATTCGCCGCTTGGCGTGCCGTGCCAGCAGCCGCCCTATGGCAAGCTCAATGCAGTGGATCTGAAGACACGCAAGCTGCTCTGGAGCATTCCGCTTGGAACCGCGCAGCATAGCGGGCCACTTGAGATCCCGTTCCTTCGGGTGCCGATACCCATCCCGATGGGCAATGTGACCATGGGGGGCAACTTGATTACCCGCAGCGGCCTGGTGTTCATCGGCGGTTCGCTCGATCAGCGATTCCGGGTCTTTGACGTCCGCACGGGGAAGGAATTGTGGCATGCGTCCATGGAGGCCCCGGCCTTCGCCACGCCGATGACCTATGTCGCACCGAGGACGGGGCGGCAGGTGGTTGCCGTAGCGGTTGGGGGCTTCAGCAAGTACGGCCCCAACAACGGACTATTCATCGAGGGCTACGCGTTGCCATCGCGTCATTGAACTCCCACAAGCATGTCTTTGGCATCACGGCTCCCGCTGCGCCCGGTCCTGCACGAGCATAACATCACAGAGCCGCAATGGCTGTCCTGCGTGTCGTCAATGATCGCGGCGCCACCGTTGCGACGAGCCTCGCGGAAGTTCACTTTGGCTGCAGGGCCCCGGCCGGCGCGAGCGCGGCTCGGGGCTTCGATCAGACCGCCTCAGCGGGTGCGGCGTCGAGCATGATCGTCTTGGTCTCGAGGTAGTGCATCAGGCCCTGCGATCCCCCTTCGCGGCCGATGCCCGATTGCTTGTAGCCGCCGAACGGCAGCGAGAAATCGGAGCGCATCCCGTTCTGGCCGACATTGCCGGTGCGCACGCGCCGCGCGACCCGCCAGGCGGCGTCCGCGTCGTGGGTCAGCACCGAACCATTGAGACCATAGTTGGACTCGTTGGCGATGCGGATCGCGTCGTCGACGTCGTCACAGGGGATCAGGCTCAGCACCGGGCCGAAGATCTCCTCGCGAGCGATCGTCATGTCGTTGCGCACGTCGGCGAAGAGCGTCGGCTCGAAGAAAAAGCCGCGGTTGAGGTGCGCCGGGCGGCCGCCGCCGGTGACCAGCGCCGCCCCCTCCTTCTGCCCCTTCTCGACATAGGACTCGACCCGCTCGAGCTGGCGCTGCATCGCGAGCGGTCCCATCTGCGCCTCGCCATCGTCGGAATGGCCGATGCGAATCTGCCGCATTGCGCCGGCGATCGCATCGGCGATCTCGTCGTGGCGGCGGCGCGGCACGATCGCGCGCGTCAGCATCGCGCAGACCTGACCGCTGAGCAGCGTGATCGCGCCGGACAGCACCTTCGCCGTCTCCTCGGCCGAAAAATCGTCGAGGATGATCGCGGCCGACTTGCCGCCGAGCTCGAGCGTGCAGCGCGCGACCCGCGAGCCGCAGACCTCGCCGATCCGCTTGCCGGCGAGGGTCGAGCCGGTGAAGCTCACCTTGTCGACGCCGGGATTGCAGACGAGGTGGTCCGCCGCCTCGCGATGCCCGGGCACGAGGTTGACGACGCCAGGGGGCAGCCCGGCCTCCTCGGCGCATTCGGCGATGATATAGGCCTCGAGCGGCGTCTCGGGCGAGGGCTTCATGATCACCGTGCAGCCGGCAAGCAGCGCCGGGGCGAGCTTCGCCGCCATGATCATATAGGGGACGTTCCACGGCGCGATCGCGGCGACGACGCCGACGGGCTCGTGCACGACGTAGGCGGCGGCCGCGGCCGGGCTGTCGACCTTGCTGATGAACGGGAAGCTGCCGCCGAGGTCGATCGCGTCCTGCAGATTCTGGGTGCCGCGCGCGGTGAGATAGGGGGCGACCGTGGTCAGCCCGCCCATCTGCTGCGACCAGGCGGCGGCCAGCTCCGGCTCGCGCCGGCGCAGCGCGTCGACGAGCCGGGTCATCGCCGCGACACGCTCGGCCGGCGACAGCCACTGCCACGGCCCCTCGTCGAAGGCCTTGCGAGCCGCGGCCACGGCGCGGTCCATGTCGGTCTCGTCGGCCTCGGCGACACGGGCGACGACCTGTTCGGTGTCGGGCGAGACGATCTCGAGCTGTCGCCCCGAATGCGGCTCGACCCAGACGCCGCCGATGAACAGGCGGTCGGGATGACGAAGGGCGGGCGTGCTCATGCGAAAGTCTCCACCGGATAATGGACCAGCGTATATCCGCCGGTCGCGTAGTTGGCGGCGTCGGCCGCGACCTTCTGGCCGGCCTCGGACTGCATCGCCGCGCCGAACGCGGCCTCGTCGGCGAACTCGCCCTCCCAGATGCAGAAGAACGGCGCCTCGCCGGCGGGGGCACGCACGTCGAACGTATAGCGGCTGGCCTTGAGACCGGGCAGGCCGGCGGCGAGCGGCAGGTGCGTGCCGAGATAATAGTCGCGGAAATGATCGGGGTCGTCGGGGCGCCGATAGAGAACCAGAACCTTGTACATGCTTCCTCTCCTCAATTCGGCGCCAAGGCCGCGTCCCGGGCGGTCACAAGCGCCGAACTGCCGCAGCCCGCTCCGCAATGCGGTAGCGCCACAAAGCATAACATGATAACTATCTCGCCGAAGCGAGGGTGTCAACGAGCTATGGGAAGAGTGCGCGACCCATCCCTCAGTCCACCAGGACCTCGACCAAGGTGGGAGCGTCCGCGGCGAACGACCATGCGAGTGCCTCCGCCAGTTCCGCTTTTCCCTGCGCGCGCCGGGCCGTCATGCCTTGTCCGGCCGCGAGCGCGACGAAGTCGAGGCGCGGCAGGACGGTGCCGACCGTCCGCTGCAGGCCGAAGTGCCGGCCGAAACCCTGCAGCGCCTCGTATCGGCCGTTCTTGACGATCAGGAAGCTGATCGGCAGCGCGAGCTCGACGGCGGAGGCCAGCCCCTGGATCGCATACATCGCCGAGCCGTCGCCGAGGATCGCGATCACTTTCTCGCCAGGACGTCCGAGCGCGACGCCGACCGCGGCGGGCAGGCCATGCCCGAGGCCGCCACTCGCGCAAGTGTAGAAGCTGTCCAGGGACACGATCGGCAGCCGGTCGTGCATGGCGCCGCGGCTGGAAGGTGCCTCTTCGACGATGATCGAGCCTTTCGGCCGAAGCCGGGCGACCTCTTGAAGGAGGAGAGCGTCGGTGAAAGCGGGACCGTCGAGCGGCTCGGGACGCTGCCATGGTGCGGGCGCGTCGCGCGCAAGCGGGGCCGGACCCGCGAGAAGGGTCGTGAGCGCGAGCTTCAGGTCCGCGACGACGGCGTCGCCTGCCGGCGCCCAGCTCGCGAAGGCGGGATTGTCGGCGATGAGGAACAGACGCGTGCCCTCTGCCATGTGCGGGCCCGTTTCCTCCGCGTGATAGAGCGACAGCGGGCCGCCGAGCACCAGCACGAGGTCGTAGGGCGCGAGCTTGCGCGCAATTGCCTCGCGGGCCGCGTCTAGGAAGCCCAGGAAGAGCGGGTGATCTTCGGGAAAGCCACTGCGGGCGGCGAAGGGCGCGGCCCATACCGCGGCGTGATGCCGCTCGGCGAGCTCCACGACCTCGTCCCACGCCCGATCGCGCGCAATCCCCGCACCCGCGACGATCGCGGGCGCGCGGGCATTGGCGAGCGCCGCCGCCACCGCGTGCAGCGCATCGGGATCGCCCGGATTGCGCGCCGCGACCCGGCGATCGGGCAGCCGATCGCACGTCCGATCCCAGTCGTCGACCGGCACCGAGACGAACGTCGGGCCGCAGGGCGGCTCCATTGCGACGTGATAGGCGCGCGCGATCGCGGCGGGGACGTCCTCCGCTCGGGCGGGTTCCGCCGCCCACTTCACATAGGGGCGCGGAAACTCGGTCGCCCGATCGGCGAACAGGAAGGGTTCGAACGGCAGGATCGCGCGCGCCTGCTGTCCGGCCGTGACGACGAGCGGCGTCTGGTTCTTGTATGCAGTGAAGAGGTTGCCCAGCGCGTGTCCGACGCCGGCGGCCGAGTGCAGGTTGACGATTGCGGCGTTGCGCGTCGCCTGCGCGAACCCGTCGGCCATGCCGAGCACGACCGACTCCTGCAATCCCAGCACGTAGCGGAAGTCGTCCGGAAAGTCGCGGAACATGGGCAATTCCGTCGATCCGGGATTGCCGAAAACGGTCGTCATGCCGACCCTGCGCAGGAAGTCGATCGTTGCTTCGCGAACGGTGATCATCCGGCGCTGCTCCACTGCCCGCTGCGGGCGCCACAAGTCATTGGTTGCCGGAGCCGCTGCCGGACGCCAGCTCGATGATCCTCACGAGATCGGTGAACGTGTCGCAGACCGGCGTCGGTACGCCCAATCGCGCTCCTTCCCGCGCGATCGCGCCGTTGATCATCTCGATTTCCGTCGGCCGTATGAGCTCGCGATCCTGCAGCATCGAGGCCTTGTGATGCGCATGCTCGCGCAGGGCTGCATCGATCGTCGCGACGATCCGCTCCCGATCGAGGCGGAGGCCGCGCGCGGCGGCGACGTTCACCGTCTCGGCCACGACCCTGACCGCGAGACGCCGGCCGGGATCGTTGTCCACGCCTGCGTTGGGAACCTGGCAGATCATCCCCACGGCATTGAGCGCCGCATTGAAGGCCACCTTCTCCCAGACCGCGGCGTTGACGTCGCTCGCGACTTTCGTGGCGAAGCCGGCGCGCTGCAGCAATGCAGCACACGCGGGAGCATATTTCTGTGCCGCGGCAGTCAGGCCCCCGAGCTCGAGCGTGCCGAAGCCATGCGTCACCACCGATGCGGGCCCGGTCAGATCCGCCGGTACATGCGCGGTCCCCAGGAGCACCCGCTCCGCACCGAAGCTCTCGGCGAGCAGCTCGGCATTGCCGAGGCCATTCTGCAGGGTCAGCGCGACCGGTCGCGCTGCCGCGAGATGGGCAACCGAGCGGATGGCGGGGGCGCTGTGCGTCCCTTTGGTGAAGAGCAGCACCAGATCGACGGGCTCCGTGACCTCTCCGGCCAGGGCTGCGCGGACGGCGACCGTTCGCGACCCGTTGTCGTCGACCAGCGCGATCCCGTCACGACCGATGATCGAGAGCCTCTCGCGGTCGACGTCGACCAGCGTGACGGGTGCGCCCTGCTCCGCCAGCCGGGCCGCGAAAAGGCAGCCCATCGCGCCGGCACCCACAATCGCGACGCTGGGCGCCGATGATGAAGACAGCATTCGGCTGGCCCCTACACGCCGTATATGTCGAGCATGGTGGGCACGACGTCGTTCATCAGCCGGATGACCTTTCGCGCGATCTTCCACGCGCCATCTTCCAGGCGAAGCTCATGCTCGTAGCGCCCGAAATAGGCGTGGCTGCGATTGGTCCTGACATCCTGCACGTTGACGATGAACGAAGAGTCCAGGCGCATCCCGGCGTCGTCCATGGCCTCGGCCAGCACATTGCCGATCATGTGGGACACGCGCGGCATCACCGTGGACGCGACCGAGAAGCCGGATCGGATACGCTGGATGCGATCCTCCAGATTGCGCCGGCTGCGATAGAAGATCAGCGAAAGCTCGCGGTCGGGGTCGTCGGTCTGGGTTCCATCGTCCCGCCATGCCGGCATCCAGAACAGGCAGTCGGCGGTATAGAGATCGAGCCATGCATCGAAATCGCCTCGATCGAGAAACAGCGCCTCCCGATACAGGAACGCCGCTGCCTCAGCCTGTCCGAGCGCCGTCACGACAGGACCTCCGCCATTCTCGCGGCCCAGGCACGATAATAGCTCCCGAACAGGCTCTCATCACAGAGCTGCGCGTCGGCCAGAACGCTCTGTGCCGGCTTCAGGTCGATCAGCTCGGAATAGTCGTTGCCGCCCTCGACCGAGGCGGTCAGTCCGCGGGCATGGCCTTGCAGCCATGGCCGTTCCTGCTCGGCCATGCCGTACTGCGCTTCCTCGTAACACACCGTATCATCGGGCGTCGCCATGCCGGTCGGATTGAAGAAATCCTCGTACTGCCGGATACGGAAACTCCGGGCCTGCGCGCTCTCCCCCCGCGGCGCGATGCACCAGGTCTGCATTTCGGTAAGGTCATGAGCGATCGGCCGAATGACGCGCATCTGGCTCGACGCGTTTTCCGCGATCTGCAGATTCGGGAATATCGTCAGGTTGCGCATGTTGAACATCCAGTCGCGCTTGGCAGTGCCGTGCGCCCGCGCCAGATCATCCGCACGCTCATATTCCGGCAAGGCGGCCGACACCGGCATCACACCCCAGTTGAGCACGTGCCCATGATCGAAGCTGTAAGTGCCCCCGGTGACGCCGCTCGCATCCTCCTGCCAGAAGTCGGCTGCAGCAATGGAGGACTGCACTACCTCCGAGCTCTGCTCCTTGGCGCGCTGATCCAGGATGCGGATGTAGCTCGGGTGCGTCGACGTGAAGTGATACTGGTCCGCGCAGTTCTCGAGCTGCATCTTCCAGTTCGCCGCGAAGGTGAAGCAGACCCGGCCGGGCACGAGCTCGACCCCGTCGGGACTCTTGTCGACGACGAGATCCAGAAGCTTGCGCGTCTCGCCCAGATGCTCCTCCAGGCTCGGCACATCGGGATTCAGGCTCGCGAACAGGAAGCCGCGATATTCGCCGAAACGCGGGACCGACGCGAGGTCATGATTCTCCTCGTCGAAGCCGGCGCTGTAGCAGCCGCTCTTCTTCCACTTGATGTTGCGGTTGGTGCCGGCGCTGTCGAACGTCCAGCTATGATAGGGGCAGACGTGCCGGCGCGCGTTCCCGCACAGCTTCTGCACGAGGCGTACGCCCTTGTGCGGGCAGGCGTTGACGAAGCACCGCAGTTCGCCATTGCCGTCGCGGCTGACAATGATCGGGACGCGGCCGATGGTCCCGGCGAAATAGTCGTGCGGATTCTCGGCCTGCGTCGACAGGCCGACGAAGACCCAGCCGCCTTCGAACACGTGCTTCATTTCGAGGTCGAACAGCGCGGGGTCGCGAAACAGCGAGCGATTGATGCGGAACACGCCGTCCTGCGGACGGTCGTCGACAAGGTCGCGAAGAGCGAAGCGTTTCATCATTCAAGCCTCATGGTGCGCCGTTCGATAAAGATTTCGGCCGGGTCGAAGCCGGCGCAGCGAAAGACCGGGTCAGGCCCTCAAGCTGTTCGACATGGGTCGCGCGCCGGCCCTGGAGGCCATGGCCACGCGCGAGGGCTACGAAGTCGAGCCCATGTGCACGGTCCTCTCCTTCTCCGCCCTCCGGAGCAATCCACGGCGGCCGGCCGATCCCGCTCGCAACGCTGCCAGACAGCCGCCGACAAGCAGGCGCCGCCCTGCGGCTGCGGAAAAAATGGCTCGTCCCCGTCGCACCGCGCTTCTCCTCTCGCTCGCATGTCCATGGCGACACGCTCGCCTGGCGCTCGCGCATTCCGGCATCCAATGCACCCGCGCCACAAAACATAACATGATAAGTATATCGCCGCATTAGCCGTGTCAACGAGCTATGTGCGTGGCCCAACTCCAGACCTCATGGCCGGCCCATTCGGCTGGGGGCGACCGATCGTCAGTCGCCGTCTCCTTCGCCAGGGGCCACGCCGACCTGCATGGGTCGATTTGCCCAGCCACCCCGAAGCGTTTAACGTGATAAGTGTTTGGATGTAATGGCGATTCTTCCGGGACCGCCGCGCCGAGATGCCGGCGCAGAAGCGGTTGCCTATTCGATGCCCTTGATCGCGGCCGAGAGCGCGCGCAGCTCGTTGATCAGCCGTTCGAGCCGCTGGGCCCCGAAACGCTTGGAATGCTCCCGCATGACGCGCAACACTTGACGCGATATGATTTTCACGACGTCGCGTCCTTCCGGAGTCAAAGTCACCAATGTGCGGCGCCGGTCGCTGGCATCCGGCTCGCGAACGATGAAATTTCGTTGCTCCAGTTCCTTGAGGATTCGCGTTACGCTCGGCGCGTGAAGGAGGCCGACTTCGGCAAGACCAGTCGCATCGGTCGCACCGCGATCATTGATCACGCGCATGACGCGCCATTGCGGCTCGGTGATGTTATATTCCCGAAGCTTCGGTCTCATCGGTGCGATGACCGACTCCTTGGCAAGAAGCACAACCGCACCGAGCGTTTGCTCGAACGGCGGAAGTTTTCGGATCGCGCTCATCCCTCCCCCCTTCCGTGGTTGGCCATAACTTCCCTATCTCCCGCAAGGTTCTTCAGACAAAACGTAGCAGCTGGCAGCGGTGACTTGCCGCCTGGAGCTTGAACGACCGATCGGATCAAACAACGCGGTGTCGAGACGGGCGGCCTTATGGCGTCTCCGTCGTAATATTTGACCGTTACTTCAATCATAAGCGACCCCCAAATGGTCCCGAGAGGCCGGAAAGCCATCCCGGCCGCAGCTGAGGACTCCCGCGCCACCATCATGTTAAGCCTGCGACGCTGGCTATGATTTGACATCCGTCAATGTCGTGCGTCGTCGAGATTTCGGCCCCTGGTTCCAGGCAATAGCAGGCCGGGCACGGCGATGCCAATGCCGGCCCCTCGGTCGGGTCCGGCTCGCACCAGCACCGCATCGGACTCCCAGATGTCCCGCACGTTGAAGCCGCGCCCGCCGATATTGGTGTGGAAGGTGCAGGGCCCGTCGATCAGGACGATCGATCGTCGTGTCCGGTGACGACGCGGCGGAGGTCCGGCAGTTGCTACCCGGCGCTATCGTTGCTTGATTGCAATGACGGGACTCCTCATCGGCGGGAAGGGGAATGGAGCGATCCCCGATGCGTGGCAATTTTCACGTTTGACACCCCTACCCCCTTGCTCGCGCTTGAGCTCGTTATTATTAACGTGTGAAGTTTTATACGCAGCCGCCGTCCGAGCACAACCCGAATCTGACAGAATCGCGAGGGCCGGCCAGATGAAGCGGGAGGGAAGAATGAGCAGGTCATCGACGCGACATCGGGCGCCGCCGGACGAATCCGATTTCACCAGCCACTGCCGGAATTGCCTGGCCCAGTGACGAAGGCTTTCGACTATATCGTGATCGGATCCGGCTCCGCGGGATCGATCGTTGCCGCGCGGCTGAGCGAGGACCCCGACGTCTCCGTCCTCCTGCTCGAAGCGGGCCGGCGCGACAACCATCCCTTCATGGCCATGCCGATCGCCTTTCCGAAGGTCGCGGCCAGCCGCGCGTTCGTCTGGCCCTACGAAACCGAGCCGGAGCCGGGCCTCGACAACAGGACGCTCCCGATCTGGCGTGGCAAGACGCTCGGCGGCTGCTCCTCGATCAACGCCCTGATCAATGTGCGCGGCAGCCGCTATGATTATGACATGTGGCGCCAGCAGGGGCTGGAAGGCTGGGGCTATCGCGACGTGCTGCCCTATTTCAAGAAGCTGGAAACGAGCTGGCGCGGTCCCGGCCTCTATCACGGCGTCGAAGGGCCCGTCGGAAACGTGCCGGTCGATATGCCCGAAGCCTTCTTCCCCCATCTCGTCCGGGCGGCCGCCAATGCGGGCCTGCCGGTCTGCCTGGACCATAACGGCGCCCAGCAGGAAGGCGTCAGCCGGGTGGAAGTCACCACGAACTCCGGCCGCCGGGCCAGCTCGTCGCGAGCCTATCTCCATCCCGCAATGAAGACGCGGCGGAACCTTTCCGTTCTGACGAAGGCGCAAACGACGCGCATATTGTTCGACGGAAGGCGCGCCACGGGCGTGGAATATCTGCGCAACGGCAAAGTGGAGCGCGTCCATGCCGACCGTGAGATCGTTCTGTGCGGTGGCACATTCGCTTCGCCGCAGCTTCTGATGCTGTCCGGCATTGGACCTGCGGATCACCTGCGCTCGGTCGGGGTCGATGTCGTCCATGACCTGAAGGGGGTCGGAGAAAATCTCCAGGAGCATCCCAATCTCCTGAACATCTACCGCGCGAATGGAAAGCTCGGCCTGACCCGCCATCTGCGCCTCGATCGGGCAACATTGGCAGTCGCGCGCTGGGCGCTGTTCGGCGAGGGACCGTTCGCGAGCGCGGGCACCACAGCCAATATCTTCATGCGCACCCGGCCCGAGCTCGAGCGCCCGGACGTCCAGATCATTACGATGCCGGTACACCAGCACGCCGAGCTCTGGTTCCCGGGGCTGACGAAGCCACCGATCTATGCGTTCACGGCGCGTGTCGGGGTTCTGCACGCCTTGTCACGCGGCTGGGTGCGTTTGCGTTCGTCCAATCCGCTCGATCATCCGCGCATCCGGTTCAACATGTTCGCCGAGCAGGCCGATATGGACGCCATGGTCAAGGCGGTGAAGCTGAGTCGCGACCTCTTCAATCAGGATCCGATGCGCGATCTGATTGCGGAGGAACTGCTGCCGGGCGCGCAGCTCCAGACCGACGACGAGCTGGCTCAGGCCATCCGCCAACAGGCGGAACATCGGCATCACGCGATCGGTACCTGCCGGATGGGTACGGACGGGCATGCCGTCGTCGACGCGAAGCTTCGCGTCATCGGCATCGAGAATCTGCGGGTGGCCGACGCCTCCGTGATGCCCGATGACCCCTCCGGCAATACCAACGTGCCGACGATGATGATCGGCGAGAAGGCGGCCGACCTCCTCAAAGGCCGCACCTTGGCACCCGAAGAGGTATAGTACCGAGCATCGCCGCGCGGCCCTGGTGCACGACGCATTATAGTCTGCGCCACCATCGCCCCGAGCGTACCGCGAATCGTGAGGCAGCCGAGCGCCAGCCATGGGTTGGCATCAATGGCGGAAGGCTTCGATCGCCTCGACGCGAGCCCGGGCGATCGTGCGCCTAGGCCCGAAAGACGCTGCCTGACGGCGAGCGCTAATCGCGTTCCGGCAATGTCGTCGCGGTCGGCCGACGGTGAATCGATCTTGCGGTTCGATCGCGACGGACGATCACTGCCAGACAGGTCGCTGCGGTCAGATCGTATGACAGGCAGAAACCCGGCCACCATCGCGGAACACCGTTGTTCGCGATCATCGCATGGTGAAAGAAGTCAAAGATTCCATGGAGCGCGAGCGCGGCGGCGACGATCCAGAGGCTGGTTCGAAAGCCGAGCACGGCGGCGCCGGCGAAGAACGCGAATGCTATCGTTTCCTGGACCAGGTCGGCGCGGCTTCCGCCCATGACCGCGAAGAGATCGTAGTAGGACCCGATGACGATCAGGATCACAGGATAGAAAGCCCTATCCCGATCGAAGCCCACCAGCCTGCCTAGGAGCGCCGCGCCGACCGCGAGGCCGACTCCCCAGACTGCCGGTATTGCCGCGTCCACTTACGCCGCCGCGGGGGTGCGAACCCCCAGGAAACGTGACGAGAGGAGATCGCCCAATCCAAACGCAGCTCTGGCTGCACTTCCGGGTTGGGAGAAATGATTGCCGGCGTTGAAGCCGCAGGAGCAGCGGCAGGGATCGCATTTCCACGGATTGTTCATGGTGGTCCTCTTTCTGGTTGAGGCCTCCGAATTACGATCGCTGCGGAGGCTGCGCTTGAATGAAGCGGCTGTTTACGCGGAGCGAGTCGGCCGGCACCCCGAACGTGCGCCGAAACGTCCGGCTGAAATGCGCCGAGTCAGCGAAGCCCGCCTCGTGTGCCGCTTCGGTCAGCGATGCCCCCGACGCGTAAATCCGTACCGCCCGGTTTAGCCGTAGCCACAGGACATACGTCTTGAAGGGCAGACCAGTGTGTTCGACGAACAGATGGCGCGCCCGGCTTGGCGAAAGGCAAGCGGCGCTTGCCGCCGACGGAAGCGAAATCGCAACCTCCAGGTTGGCGTCGGCATAGGCGATCATAGCCTGGACACGACGATCGGGCGCACCCGCTCCGCCCGATCCCGCCAGCTCGGCCACGAAAAGCTTGCCGAGCCGGATCAGCTCATCGTCGTTGCCGCCAGCTCGGAACCAGTCGGTAAGTGCCGCGAGGTGCGCCTGGGTGGCCTGAGACGGGAGCGCGCTTAAGGCATTATCTCGGAACGCGGCGGCCATGATGGCCCGTCCGGCGGTGCTCTCGGGCTCGACGAACAGGAAGGCCACCATTCCGTGGGCCCGGAAGACATGGCTGGCGTTCGGGGCAACTGCCACCGCCATTTCGGACACCATCTCGTTGGCGGTCCGAAGCTCGAATGCTCCCTCCAGGGCGAGTGTGATCTGAATGGCGTGATGTGCGTGATAGGCGGTCTGGGCGAAGCCGCCGTCTGCCTCGAGGACCCACAGGCTGGCCCCCTCCCAGATAACGATTCTACCGCGCCCGTTGATCGGCATCCCGATAGAATCTCCCGCCCCTCAGTTCAGCCGCTACGTTCAAGGATCGCGGCTCATCGGGGTCTAGGACCAAATCTCCAGCAACCCAAATGATGGAGATCCTCGATGACGACTTCCTGCAAATGCAATCCGTGCCGCTGTGCCCCCGCATGCAACTGCGGCCCTGCCTGCAAGTGCGGCGCTTCCTGCACGTGCGCTGTCCGCTCCGCCTGCCGCGGCTGACCGGGACGAGGCGCGTCGGGGTGGTCGAGACAGCCTCTCGACCACCCCCTTCCTCCGCTGTTCTCAACATCTCTCACGAAACACGTCCGCGCCCTCGCGGCCATTTGAGCGGTCGCGTCGGACGACGCTTCCATACAACGACGATCGAGGAGGGCATGGTGTAGCACGGCGGCGTCCCGCTTAGTCGCGGCCTTTATCCGCGTGCAATCTGCCGGGGCTGCGGCGGGGAGGGCCGCGCAGTCTGCACATGGGTGGAATGCGCTCGTTCAGGTCTTCCAACGGGACGCGGTCGTACACGTTGGCCGCGCTGAGCAGCACTGATAGAGGAATG
>Ga0153915_10004207_pt1 | contig 13245 bp, 12 predicted proteins | sample Opewatmetagenome_2_FD_107003 | JGI IMG/M metagenome (GOLD analysis project Ga0153915, IMG submission 107003) | Freshwater wetland microbial communities from Ohio, USA - Open water 3 Core 3 Depth 3 metaG | ecosystem: Environmental > Aquatic > Freshwater > Wetlands | place: USA: Ohio, Lake Erie... | reverse complement strand
TCGTACTTCGACAAGAGCTCCCGCACCTCCACCTCCACCAGCTCCAAGAGCTCCTTGTCATCGACCATGTCGGCCTTGTTCAGAAACACCACGATGTAGGGCACCCCCACCTGGCGCGCCAGCAAAATGTGCTCGCGCGTCTGCGGCATCGGCCCATCGGCCGCCGACACCACCAGAATCGCCCCGTCCATCTGCGCCGCACCCGTGATCATGTTCTTGATGTAGTCGGCATGCCCCGGGCAGTCCACGTGCGCGTAGTGCCGCTTCTGCGTCTGGTACTCCACGTGCGCCGTGTTGATCGTGATCCCGCGCGCCTTCTCCTCCGGCGCCGCATCAATCTGGTCGTAGTTCTTCGCCTCCCCGCCAAACTTCTTCGCCAGTATGTGCGTCATCGCCGCCGTCAGCGTCGTCTTGCCGTGATCCACGTGACCAATCGTCCCCACGTTCACGTGCGGCTTGGTCCTCTCAAACTTTCCTTTGGCCATGTCGTCTTTCCTTCGCCTCTCTGCCTCTTGTCCTGCCTCGTCACCTGGTGCCCATGATGCGGATTGAACGCATGACCTCTCCCTTACCAAGGGAGTGCTCTGCCACTGAGCTACATGGGCGAATACGGAATTTTCAGTCTGCTCTGGGTTTCGTCCTCAGCCGGCTCACCGGATTGCTGGAGCGGGTGAAGGGAATCGAACCCTCGTCATAAGCTTGGAAGGCTTCTGCTCTGCCATTGAGCTACACCCGCGCTTCGAACGATCCCTTCCCGCTTCCTTCCATGCCGCCCGGCTCGCACCTCGTGCCGCGTTCCCTTGGCCTTCCGCTCGGGGCCGATTGCTGGTGGAGGGGGTTGGATTCGAACCAACGTAGGCGCAAGGCCAACAGATTTACAGTCTGCCCCCTTTAGCCGCTCGGGCACCCCTCCGCGGAACCCGAAATTATCTGAGTAATCCGCTGCTTGGTCAAGAAAATCGCCGCCGAATTTCAACGGACTCGCCTCGCTTGCGGGTGATCAGCTCCCGTAGCGCGCGGTTGCCGCCAGGGATCGCAGGGCATCGACCGCGCTACAGCAGGCGAGCCAGGAGGTTTTCGGATTATCGGGCGTCGGCACGTTCTCGAGCACCACGGTGAACCGACCGGTCGGCCCGGCGACCCGGACGGTGTGCGTATTCAGCTTAAGCGCCGGGTCGGCCACGACCCGAAGGCGCGTGCGCTCCATACCGATGCCCGCCAGCGACAGCACCGCGGCGATGTTCACGTTCTGCGGAAAATGCGGCACCCCCTCGCGCGCCGGCCCCTCGAACAGGATGCGTGCCGCGTCGAGCCGGTCGAGATCGACGCCCAGGTTCTCGACGTAAGGAATTCCTTTCCAGGCTCTCGGCGGCTTGGCGACCTGGATGGAGACCTCGTCCACGCCCGCCACGCAGGCCGCGTTCAGCGCGTCCAGCCCGCCGATTCCCCCCGAGGGGACGAGAAGACGCGCGCCGCTCTCCTCGGCCGCCGTTTCCATCGCCCGCTTGAGCGCCGAGTCGGCGAGCGCGCCCGCCGACAGCACGATGACGCTGATCCCGGCCCGGAGCAGCGGCAACGCGTACTCGCGCACGGCCTCGTGAGACGCCGCCTCGAGGACGGCGTCCGGCCTGCGCTCCATGAGCGCTTCCCGACCGACCAGGTACGGCACCGCGAACCGCCGGGCCAGCCCGGCGCTTCTCGACGCGGCATGGCGCCCGACGAGCGCCATGATCTCGATGCTGGGAAGCTTCCCCGCGCTGGCCTGCTCGAGCACGAGCCGCCCGATCATGCCCCCGCCGAGGAGCGCAACCTTCATCGGCCGCGCGACGCGCGGCAAGGGCAACGCCATAGCAGTATCATGAGCCCCGAAGGGAGATCGACGGTGAGAATCGCGATTCTAGAAGACGATCCCGATCAGCTGGCGCTGCTCAAGCGCTGGATCGGCGAGGATGGGCACGACGTCCATGCCTGGGTCAGCGGCCGCGAGGCGATGAAGCAGGCCGGGCGCGAGAGCTTCGACCTGTTCATGCTGGACTGGCAGGTACCCGACGTCTCGGGCGCCGAAGTGCTGACCTGGCTGCGCACCAACGTCTCGAAAAGCGTGCCCGTGTTGTTCGTCACCGTGCGCGATTCAGAGCAGGACATCGTCTTCGCCCTCGAGCACGGCGCCGACGACTACATGGTGAAGCCGGTCCGGCGCCAGGAGCTCCTGGCCCGCGTCCACGCGCTGCTGCGCCGTGCCTACCCGACCGAGGAGAAGAAGCAGCTCTCGTTCCCGCCTTTCGAGATCGACACCCAGCGCAGCGAGATCCGCAGGGACGGCGCGAAGATCGAGCTGACCCCCAAGGAATTCGAGCTCACGGTGACGCTGTTCCGCAACCTCGGCCGGCTCATGTCGCGCGGCCACCTCCAGGAAACCGTGTGGGGGCGTACCGGCGACCTCGCCACGCGCACCGTCGACACGCACGTCAGCCAGGTACGGAAGAAGCTGGACCTGCGCCCGGAGTCGGGCTACCGGGTCGTGCCGGTGTACAACTACGGCTACCGCCTCGAGCGGCTCGAGCCGCCCAAGCCGGCCGAGTAGCCTCGCAAGCTCAGTAGTTTTCCCGGAGGAAGATGAAGTTTTTCGGCTGGCTGCCGTAGAGGCCGAATGCCGCCTGGGCGGACGGGTTCTGGTTCCACGCGCCTCCCGACCAGGCACCCTGCAGGTAAGCCCGGCCGGCCGCCGTCGCCGGTGATTCGGCTCCCGGCGAGCCGGGGCAGTAGTTGCCACTTGCCGTTGCCCCGAGGTTCGGCGTGAGCAAGACCGTCCCGTTGTTCCCCGCGCCCGCGGCGCTGAGGATGAGCGTGCCGACGCCCGACGCGAACGGCACGTTCGCCGAGTTTGCGCTCGTATCACACGCGGCAAGGTTCTGGGCGTAGCTGCCGAGCGTTACGTTCGCCCGCGCGAGGGTGGTGCAATTGTCGGCGCCATTCGTTACGAACGTCGTGCCGTTCCAGTACTGCGTTTGCACCGGGATCGGCAGCACGGCTTGCTCCGGCCCGAGCGCATTTTGCATCCGCAGGCGGCCGAAGCGGAATTCCGTGCTCGCGCCGACCTGCTGGTGGTCGTTGCTTCCCGAGGCGTCCACGTCCATGTCGAGCGCTGCGGCCTGGAGCTGAGTGCCGTCGGCGTCGCTGGGCGCGAGTCCGACCGCCGTCGCAGGGAAGGGCCCGTCGGGCGTCGTGCGCGTCAGGCTGAGCGTCGCCGTGATCGTCGCCTCGCCGGCCGCGAAGCTCCCGATCGGCGCGATCGACGTGTCGAGGCGTGAGGTAAGGTTGGTCGTCCCCGAGCGTGCACCGAGCCCCAATCCCGCGAGCGTGCTGAGATCCAGATTGGCAAAGCTTCCTTCGTAGTTCTGCGTGATGCCATTGGCCGTGTTCTGGGCGCGCAGCACGAACGACAGCTGAAAGGGCTCGGTCATGTAGGTGAACGTCGACGCCGGGGCGCAGGCGAGATCGGAGCGGTTGGTCAGCGTCGACACGGGCGCGAGGAAGAAGTGGTCCGGCTTGAAGCGTCCGATCGCCGCAGTCGCCGCCGAATTGCCGAACTTGCAGCCGTATTCCCCTCCAACGAGCACGTTGGAGAAGTCGTTCGTGCAATCGCCCGCGCCCTGGTCGACGCCGGTGAACCCGTCGTCGTAGATACCGTTCGCCGCCAGCGTAAAGTTGCCCACCTCGCTATAGGCGAAGGCATTGCCGGACGCCGTTCCGGTCACGGGATTACCGGCGGCGAAGTTGCCGCTCAGCGTGCCGTTCTGCGCCGAACCGGCGTGCGCGGAGAGCAGGGTCCCGTCGATCTTCGGCGTGCCGTCGTAGCCCGCCAGCGCCACGGCCGCCAGCGTGAAATTGGCGCCCGCCGCGACCACGGGCGCGCCGCTCGTCCCCCCGTTCGTCATGTTCGAGGTCACGCTGCTGAATACGGCCGGGCGTATCGAAAAATCATCGGTGGAGCAGCTCGTGATTCCCCTCGCGGCGTCGGTCATGCGAATCCGCGCATCGCGCACGGCGCTTGCGTAGCCCAGCGCAATGGTTTTTCGGCCGGAATCCGCGGCGACGAAGTTGAGGCTGCCGGAGTTCTGGAGCTGCGTCATGCTGGCGCAGACGCCACCGCCGGTGCCGGCGTCGACAATTTCCACCGCCACCGTCCCCGTGTAGGCGGTGCTGATCGACGCCCCCGAAAGAGCGAGCACGTCCAGGTTGAATCCCACGCCGGCGAGCTTGGTCTTGAGCGTGGTTCCGTTCGCCGCGCCCTGCTCGACGGCGTTGAAGCCGCTCACCGTGCTGATCGTGAACGTGCGTGTCGTGCTCCACGGTCCCGCCAGGCCGAACACATCGACGGCACGCGCGTGCCAGCAATAGGTCCCGTCCGGAAGCGGGGTCACGGGTGTGTAAGAAGACGTGGCCAGGAGGTTTTGGCCAAGCTCCGGCGAAGGGAACGCGCAGCCGCCGTTGTCCGCCTCGATGTCGTAGGTCACCGCGTCGTTGTCCGGATCGATGGAATCGGTCCAGTCGAAGGCCGGCGTGCCGGTCGCGAGGACGGCGGTGTCTGCCGGTGACAGGAGGGACGGCTGGGCTGGCGGCTGGTTGTATGTGACGGTCACCGATATGTAGTCGACCGATATCGTATGTGCAAGCCCTAGAGCCGACGGCTTTGTCCCCGTGTACTCGACGCCGAAGTTCGCCGCGTTGATGTCGGTGTCGAGCCACGCGAGGCCCCAGAGCTGAGCCGCGCCGCCATGCGCCTCGACGACATCTGCCGTCGTATAAGTCGTTGCGGTCGCGAGATTGCTACCTTGAACAGCGCCGCCTTTGACCAGCCTCACGGAGGCGTCGCGGCTGCCGCCGTTCGAGGTCCGGCTCGACCTGCGCTCGATGCTGACCTCGATCCCGAGGATGACGGCCCCCGAGGGAATGGTGAACCCGTAGCCCGTGCAGCGCAGCGGATCGGTCGTCGTGCCATCGATGGTCGCCGTGGCGTAGAAGTTGTTGCTCGATACTGCGTTTCCCGGGTTGTTCCAGTTCGCGCCGAAACCTCCCTGAGTCGTGCAGGAGGACGGGCTGCGGGTTTGCGAGGCCGCGAACGCGCCCTGCCAGGCGAGCAGCGCCGCGAACAGAAGCATCAGTCGCACGAAGTAGCGCGCGGCGTGCGAGGCCCTGGCCATCGGCTTAGCGCAGCGCGCGGATTCGCTCGTCGACGAAGGCCTTGAGGTCCGAGCTGATCGGCCCGGCGGCCAGCGCCTGACGGAAGGCCTGCGACGCTTCGGGACGCTGGTGCAGCGCTTCGAGCGAGATGCCGAGCCCGACCCAGGCTTGCGGAATGGCAGATTGCCGCCGCAGGGCCGTGCGATAAGCTTCGGCGGCTTCGGCATGACGGCCGAGGCGCTGCAGCACCGTCCCGCGCATGACGTGAAATTCCGGCAGCGAGGACGCGGCGGCGGCCGAGCCGTCGAGCGCCGCCAGCGCTCCGAGCAGATCGTTGCGTTCGATCAGGATGCGCGCGAGCGCCATCGCGAAGTCGGGCTGTCCCGCGTCCAGCTTCAGGCCCTCCTCGAGAAGCTGCCGCGCGCCGTCGAGCTCCCCGCCCTCGAGGCGCAGGGCGACGAGCGCCTGGCGCGCGCCGCGATGGCCGGGGTCAATCTCCAACGCTTTCTCGAAGTGCGCCTCGGCCTCGGTGCCGCGCCCGAGCTTGAGCACGGCCGCGGCATAGCGAAATTCGTTCTCGGCGCGCTCGGCCGGCGTGCTCACCCTGTCACGTCGCTCGACTTTGCCCCGGTCCGCCCCGGCATCGGGCGCACCGCCCGCCGGCTTCGCTGCCAAGGCCTTCGGCGCCGACTTGACCTTGGCCTTCGGCGAAGGCTCGGCGATCGGAGTTTCGATGGATTTTGCGAGTCGAAAGGTCTCGGGTGGCGCAGGCGGAGGAGGAGAAATTTCGCGGGCTGGGGGAACAATAGGCGCCGCCGGTGCCGGCGCTTCGGGCGCCGGTGGGGGCGTGGGCGGGACGGCCCGCGCGAGCGCCTCGCGCGCCCGCGCTTCCGCGGCGCTCCTGTAGGCGAGCTGCGTCGCGAGCGGCCCTGGCCAGAACATCTGGTAGGCCATCCACGCGACCCATGCCACGGTTACGCAAAGAAGGAGGGCAAGCGCGCGCCAGAACCATTCGCGGCCGCGCGCCTCGCGCGCCACCGCCTGCACGTGCGGCTGCGCGGGCCCTCCTTTCCCCGGACCGGCCTGCCGCCGGTCGAGGTCCTGCAGCATCTTGTTGATGACGCTCATTCAGGCGAGGCGCCAGGACCACCATGCACGCGGCTGCACCGCGGCGGGAGTGTCGTCGCAAGCCGCACGCACGTGCCGTTTCTCGATCGCCCAGCCGCCCTCTCCATAGACGAGAAGAAGCGCCTTGTGGGCGAGCATGTTCACCAGGCGCGGCACCCCCGCGCTCGCCCGATAGAGGGCGCCGCGCGCGCCGGCGCGCAGGAGCTCGGGCCCGTTGTACCCGGCGATGCGCAGCCGATGCGCGACATAAGCGCCCACCTCGTCCTCGTCCAGCCCTTTCAGGTCGTACTGGAAGCTGATGCGCTGGCGCAACTGCCGGATCGACTGCGACTCGAGCTTGCGGTCGAGCTCGGGCTGGCCGAACAGCACGACCTGCATGAGCTTGCGCTTCTCGGTCTCGAGGTTGGTCAGCAGGCGCACCGTTTCCAGCGTCTCGAGCGGCATGGCCTGGCTTTCGTCCATGCACAGCACCACGCGCCGGTCATGGCGCGCAAGATCGAGGAGCGAGCGGGTGATGGAGCGCAGCAGGCGGTGCTGCTCGATGCCGGGCTCGATGCTCGCGCCGAGCTCTTCCGCGAGTGCGAGCAGGAGCGTGCGCGGCTCGAGGTTCGGGTTCGGCATGTAAGCGGACACCCAGCGGGAGTCGTCGAGCGTGGCAAGGAACTTGCGGCAGAGCAGCGTCTTGCCCGTGCCGACCTCGCCGGTGATCTTGATGAATCCTTCACCGTTGCGCAGGGAGATCAGCACGGTGTTGAGCGCCTCCTGCGTGCTGCGACAGGGGAAAAAGAACGTAGTGTCCGGCGTGATGCCGAAGGGCGGCTCGCGCAGTCCGAAGTGTCCGAGGTAGTTCATCGCAGCCCCCTTGGCGTCGATGGGTAGAAGTCCTTCAGCCGTTCTTCCGTGCGGCGCAGGTCCTTTTGCCAGGCGTCGTCGTCGGCGATGATCGTCGCCTTGATGAGGATGACCAGCTCGCTCTTGCTCGTCTGGCGAACGGTGTTGCGCAGGATCGGCAGGTCGAGCCCGGGGATCCCGCCCCGGTTGTCCTGCACGTTGATGCTCATCAGTCCGCCGATGGCGACGATGTTGCCATCGCTCGCGCGCACGATGCTGTCGGTCTCGCTGACGGAGCTCTTCGCGAGCGGCAGCGTGATTGACGGGATGTTGCCCCCGAGCGCGACGACGCGCTGGCTTTCCGTCACCTCGCTGATCGAAGGATGCACGTGCAGCATGATGCCGCCGTTGTCGTCGATGCGCGGCGTGACGTCGAGCAGAATGCCGGAGAAGAACGGCGCGACGGTCACGGTCGGGGACTGCTGCGTGGCCGTGCCCGTCGTCGTCGTCACCGTCGAGACGTTGGTGACGAAGAACTCGTCGGTGCCGACCTTGAGCACCGCCTTTTCGTCGTTGAGCGTCGCGACGCGGGGACTGGACAGGACCTGCACGCTGCCCTGCGTCTCGAGGAACTGCAGGAGCGCCGCGAAATTGGCGGTCTGCAAGGCGATGCCGAAGACCGCGCTGGCCGGGTTGGTCACGGTCTCGGGCGCCGTTGTGGAGACGGTGCCCCCCGGGAGGTTGACCGTCTGGCCGCCACCGATAAGCGCGGATCCCGGCGGATTCACGGCCAGTTGAGTCGTCCCGATCGCGTTCGAGGCCTGGCCGATGGCAAAGTTGTTCTTGAAGGCCGCCCAGTTGATGCCCGACTGGTACGCGTCGGCAAGCGTGACCTGGATGATCTTCGCCTCGAGCATGACCTGGCGCTCGACCGCGAGGCGCGTCTCGTGCAGGTACTGCTGGACGCTGCGCATCTCGTCGGGCATGGCGCGGATGACGATCACGCCGGAATGCGGGGTGACCACGACGCTCCGGCCTTCCCCGGTACCCACGATCGCCACCAGGGCGGCGCGCAGGTCGCCCCAGAAATCCGTCACCTGCGTCGTCGAGACGCGGCTCGAGTCGATCGAGCGCGCCGTGGGCAGCTGGCCCGGCATATACGTGCCCGGCAAGCCCGGCGGCTGGCCCGGCACCTGGCCCGGCGTGCCGGGGGACGAGACGTCGGAAACCGAGCCGGACTGCACGCGAAGGTCGCTCGAGCCGCGGCGTTGCCCGGTGAGGTAATTCACCTTGAACACGCGGGTCTGGATACCGGCCGGGAGAATGGAGATGCGCGAGCCCTCGATGCGGTATTCGTAGCCATAGAGATCGCGCAGCGCGTCGAGCGCGTCCCGGATCGTCACATCCTTGAGCGAGACGGTAATCGTGCCGGTCACCTGGGGATGGACCAGGATGCTGTAGCGGGTCCCGCTCACCAGCGACATGAACACCTGGGCTGCCGGCGCATTGTTGACCGAGAGATCGAAGCGCGGCTCGAGCGGTTGTCCCGCGACATTCGGCATCTCCATGCGCAGCGGCGGCAGCAGCGCCTGATTGACCGCGGATGGCGTGGCCTCGCCTTTGCGATTGGCGAGCGCATTGCCGAGCTCGCCGGTGATGTGGTCGCCGACTTTCGTCGGCGGCCGCGGGGGAAGCGTGCAGGCCGCCAGCAGCGTCAGGGCGAACGCGGCTCGGACGGTTCGGCTCGGACTCATCTCATCTCCCTTTCGCCGCGCGCCGGCCGCTTGCCTTCGCGCCCAAGGAGCTTCAGCGACTCCTCGCCGTCGGGCTTGCGGATTCGAACTTCGCTCTCGGTGATGCGCACCACGTCGCCGCCGCGATACCGGCTGCCGAGGGTCACTTCTTCGCCGCTGATCACGGCAATGCGCCGGTCCGGCGCGATCAGGATCGACTCGAGGCGCGGCCCGCCGGCGCCGCCCGCGCCGTGCGCGTCGCCGTCGAGCGCTCCGGGGGGGCGGGTCGGGTCGGCGAACGGTGCGCCGTACGCCGCGCACGTCGCGGTGACGGCGAGAAAGAGGGCGAGCAGGCGCGTCATACGACGAGCCACGCGCGGTCGAAGCTCACGGTTTGTACCGTGACCTTGAGGGTGAGCATGGGATGCTCGGTTACGGTCAGTTCCGCGCGGGACCAGTAAAGCTGGCTCGGCAGCCCTTCGAGCATCCTCAGGTAATCGTAGATCTGCCCGTAGGTCCCGCGCACGGTGAGCTCCATGCCGTGGCGGAACATCCCCGCGGGAGCGCCCCCGGACCGCGGGGCGATCGCGACGACCGGCAGAGTGTGCAGGTCGACGAGGACGAGCCCCTTGTTCCGCCCGAGCATCTCTTCCAGCACCGCGCGCATGCGCTCGGGAGCCGTGAACCGCCGTCCCTCTCCGCCGATACGCGAGTTCAGAATGGCGAGCTCCACGCGCAGCGCGGCCACCTGCTTGCGGCTCGCCGCGTCCGGATCCGCACCGCTCGCGCTCACCATCTGGCTCACCTGCGCTTGCAGCATGGCGAGTTCTTTCTGGAATTGCGCCGTTTCGGCGGCGAGCCGCACCTGCTTGGCGCGCTGCGGCTGCAGGAAAAGCGCGTTGCCGACGAGGAGAAGCACCGCTGCCGCGGTGAGAAAGATGAGCAGGCGCTGCCGAAGGTTTGCCGCGTCGATGCGCTCCGCATAGCGCTTGAGGAGCTCTCTCACGGCGAGCGCCCCCCGGCGGCCGGCTCGCGCAGCTCGAGAGGGGCGACGAGCGAGAACTCGATGAAATGCGCCGGCTCGGCGCCCGCTTTACCCGACGCCGCGGCGAGCTTCAACTGCGTCACGCGCCGGCCGCGCATCATCGGCTCCTGGTTCAGCGCGGCGAGATAGCTCGGCATGAGCTCGGCGCGCAGCGCACGGCCTTCGACCAGAAGGTCGTTGCCGGCGTCGCTGATCTGGACGTGGGTCAGCCACACGCCGGACAAGGCCCGCCGTCCGAGCGCGGCAAAGAATTCCGAGAAGCCCGCAGTGTTGCCGAGCTCGTTCCCGCCGAGGGCCTGGAGCGCCGCCTGGCGAGCCTTGATCTCCCCTTCGAGGTGGGCGATCTCGGCCGCGAGCGCCTTGCTGCGCGCGGGCGCAGTGATCTGGCCGCCGAGCCTGACGAGCTGGTCGCGCTGCCGGGTGACTTGTTCGCGGTACTGACCGGCCAGCCGCTCGGCCGAGCGCGTCTGCAGCCCGCCGAAGACGAACACGGCGGCGATCCCAACGCACACCACGCCCAGCGCCTGGACCATCGTGCGCGCCGAGAAATGCTTTTCTTGCTTGAGGAAGAGCGGGTTGTAAAGGTTGATCTGCTGGCTCATGCCTACAGAGCCCTGGGCTCGAAGCGCAACGCGGCCCCCAGCACATGAAACAGACGCCACCCCACCTCGTCCTCGAGGCTCACGCCTTCATCGAGCTCGAGAATGTCGGAAAAGTTCAGCTCCTCGCTCGGAATATCGAGGTTTTGCGAAAGATGGCTGCGCAGACCCGTCTCGTAGGGCGTCGGCGCGAGGACCAGCTTGGCCGGCAAGGCCAGCGGAAATTGCCGCTCCAGGTGGTCGAAGCTCCTCTGCAGCTCGAGCAGCAGGCGATTCCTGCTGTCGCTCGATTCCTCGTCGAGGTGATCGAGGCCGACGTCGATGCGCCTTGCCAGATAGAGCTCGCCGCGAAACGTGACGGTGAGCAGCGATTGCCCGCGGTCGACGTACAGGAGCGCCAGGCCCCGGTCGGGGGGCTCGAGCAACGCCGCGATGTTGCGTTGCGCGGTCTCCGGGATATCGATCACCGTGAGCGGGATGTGGGCGGCCGTGAATCGCTCGATGCACGCCTGGATCACTTCGTTGCGCGCCGCGACCGCATACATCGAGTGGGGACGCCCGGCGGCGCCCGGCTCCACGGGGATGTCCAGGACGTCGATCGTCGCGTCCTGAACGTGGTAGTCGAGCATGTCCTTGATGCGCCACCGCACGGCGGTCTTCAGCTCGAGCGCGGGCACGTTCGGCGCTTCGACGAGCAGGATCTGGTAATCGGAGGGGGGAAGCAACGCGAGGCAATGATGCCGGCCGAAGCCGAGTTCCTTGGCAACGCGCTCGAGCTGCTTGTCGTCTTCCAGCGCCTGCGTACCACAGCGCTTGATGGAGCACTGCCCCGCCGCGCCGCCGACGCCGTGCGCGAAATGCAGTTCGCCGGGCTGGATGGAAATTGCCAGCCAGCCCGGCTGGTGAGCGCCGCGACGCTTGAACAATCCCCCGATCACCTTTTGTTATTTGGCCCGATCAGTTCGGGAGTGACTTCAAAATAAATTAATAAGCGGTTGTTGTCAAATATCTTTTTCTTAAAATAGACGCCGGCCGAAGCGACCCCCGTAGCGACTCACTTGGAAAGCGTCAGCACGAGCTGGCGCTCGACATAAGTTGCGTCGGTATTGGCGGGGCCGCAGACGTTCCGATTGCAGCCGGTGGCGACCAGCAGATAGGAGCTCGTGGTCGTGCCGCCCTCGGTCTCGTTGCTGACGAGGCTGCAGTCAATCTTGACCCAAAAGCCCTGCAAGCCCTGCTGAAGAGCAATCGTCTGCGACGCGAGGCAACTGGAGCTCACGAGGACCTGGTAGGCGCCCCAATCCACGCCGGCGCGTGCGGCCTGATACGCCCGGGCCGCCTGCTCGTCCTGGCTCGCCGCCGCCACCTGGCCGGTCGAAATGGTCAGCAAGTACGCGCCGATGGCCGCCAGCGTGACGATGATGAAAAGCGCGGCCATCAGGGCGAAGCCGGCGCACCGACGAGGCCGAGCGATCTCAGGGCACATTGTTCACGTGCACCGCGTGATAGAGGCTGACCGTTTCCGCCGAGCCGCTCGATACGGTCTTGCTGAGCTGAAGATGCAGCGTCAGCAGGCCCACGCGGGCCGCGACGCCGTTCGGGTCGTAGTCGAAGGAGCAGCTCGCCACATTGTTCGCCAGCAGCGCCGAGACGCCATCGGAGAACGTGGTCGGCTGCGCGGGGCTCATGGTGTATCCCCAGCGGCGGGTCAGCGTGGGCGGCGTGCACTCGTAAGTGACCGGCTCGGGCAGTCCGGTCGCCGCGTTCCCGTTGACGATGTAGAACCGCTTCGCGGCGGAATCGTGCAGGCTGCGGTCGAAAGCGGCCGACGATACGAAGCTCACGACCTGCCGGGCGACCGGCGAGCCTTCGCTGGTCACCGACGAAAGCCTGCGCCGGTTCAGCGGGGCCGCGGTCAGATAGGCATTCTGGCCGGCAAAGCCTTCGCCGTAGTTGTTGAGCACCAGGAAGTCGTTCGCCGTGACGCTCGCCACGTCGGGCAGGATGCCGATCGTCTTGAAGCAGGTGTCGACGGCGTCGAAGGCGAGCTCGTCCGTGCCCGCCCCGCAAGCGGCGCCGCTCGACTCCGAGCGATAGCGGCCGCCGGTGCGCAAGGGGATGAACTCGAGAAAGGCGGAGCTTCCCGAGGCCGTGACGCGCACGCTGTTCGGCAGCGCAAGTCGTACCTCGCGCCCCATTCGCTGCAGCGAGTTGTCGGCGATGTCGGTGAGCTCGGCCCGCGTGGTGGTATCCACGGCCTGGCGCAGGGGGTAGGCGAAGAAAATCGTCGCCGCGAGAATGATCGCCACGGCCACCATGGCGACGACCATCTCGATCAGCGTGACGCCGGGCTGCCGCGGCCTACGGGGAATTGGGCGCATAGCGGAGCCGATAGCCCGAAAGGGACACGGTGGTCGAGGTGGGAAGGTGCGTGGCCGTGACGGTTATTCGCAGCCCGTCCGAGAGCGCGATACCGGGGAGCGCGTCCGCGGCCGTGGTCTGCGCAATGGAAACGTCGACGCGGTAATCGGCCAGCTGCGGGATCGGCGTAGCCGAGGCGGTCGTGATGACCGCGTCGGCGCATACCGGCGTGCCGGGGCCCATGCAAAATCCCTGGTAGTCGTTCACGTTGTCGAAGCGGGGATTCGCATAGCGCGTCTCGCCCGCCTCCGGCCCGATGCTTTCCACCGTGGCGGCACAACCGCCCGCCCCGACGGTGGCCGAG
>Ga0153915_10004206_pt1 | contig 13247 bp, 12 predicted proteins | sample Opewatmetagenome_2_FD_107003 | JGI IMG/M metagenome (GOLD analysis project Ga0153915, IMG submission 107003) | Freshwater wetland microbial communities from Ohio, USA - Open water 3 Core 3 Depth 3 metaG | ecosystem: Environmental > Aquatic > Freshwater > Wetlands | place: USA: Ohio, Lake Erie... | reverse complement strand
TCCCACGTAGTAGTCGAGCAGCGTGCGCTGGAACAGCGTCGCGTAGCGCGCCGTCACCACGGCGCTCGCGGCCTGGATTTGAGTCGCCCGGGCCTGGGACACCTCGACGAGCGTCGCGGCTCCGGCCGCGTAGCGATCCTGCACCGCTTCGAGCGCCAGAGCCGCGGCACGCTGCTGCGCCTCGGCTGCAATCAACTGCTCGTCCGCCGACCGATAGTCGAGGTAGGCACGCCGCACCTGCAGACCCACGTTCTTCTGCAGCGACTCGAGCGCGATGCGCACGTTGTCGGCGGCGATCTCGGCGCGGCGCGTGTCGGCGCGCACGTTGCCGCGATCGAAAATCGGAAACGAGACCGAGAGACCCACCGAGCCGCCGCGCCGCGCATCGAGCTGATCGTTGAAGCCGATGTCCGACGCGCTGTTGTAGCTCGTCCCGTAGCCGGCGCTGAGCGACACGGTCGGCCACTGCCCGCCCCGCGCCACGCGGACTGCCTGGTCGGCGGCCTTAACGCGCGCCTCTTCGGCGTTCAGGTCGGCGCGTCGAGTGAATGCCTGATCCATGAGATTGCCGAGCGACGGCCGCTCCCCGGCGGCCGCGATCGTTTCGGGCGATGGCGGTTCGAATTCATAAGCGCCGCGCGGGTCGAGCTGCAAGGCATCGATGAGGTCGACCTTCGCAAGCTCCGTCGCGCGCTCGGCCTGTACGACCGCGAGCCGCGCACCGGCAGCGTTTGCCTGCTGCTGGTAGAGGTCGGCGATCGTGCGCGCTCCTGCGTCGACGTAGGACTGCACCTGTTCCTCGAGCGCCCTTTGCGCCGCGAGGTTCTCGCGCTGCACCCGCAGCTGCTCGCTCTGCTGGATGAGGGCGAGGAAGTTCGAGGCGACCGTGAATATGACCGTCTCGCGCCCACGCTGGACGTCGAGTTGATTCGCCTTGCCGGCAAGGCGTGCCTGGCGCAGCGCAGCGACGTTCGCAAAGCCGTCGAACACGGTGACGCCGGAATTGAGATTGAAGTTCGCGGACGTCGCGCTGGTGTCGATCGTTCCACCGACGCTCTCGCTGAAGCTGCGGCCGTAGGACCGGGCCGTCTGCGCGCCGATATTGAGGTTCGGCAGGAACTGATTGCGCGCCTGGCGCGTGTTGATGTCCGCAAGCGCCGCTGCATTCTCGGTCTCACGCAGGCTCGCGTTCTGCTCGAGCGCAATGCGAATCGCCTCATCGTACGTGATGATGCGCGCGTCCTGCGCGAGGCACGGTGCGGTCGCGAGGCCGAATGCGAGCAGTGCGCCCGCGGCATGCAAGGTTCTATTCATAGCGAAGGGCCTGAATGGGGTCGAGTCGCGATGCTTTGCGTGCCGGGTAGAGCCCGAAGAAGACACCGACCGCGGCGGAGAAACCAACGGCAATAGCGACGGCCGAGGGCGGAATCGAGGTGCTCCAGCCCGTAACCTGTCCGAGCACGAGCGCGCCAGCGGCCCCGACCACGATGCCGATGATCCCGCCGACCGAGCTGATCACGATGCTCTCGATGAGGAACTGCGTCATGACATCCGATTGACGCGCACCGATCGCGAGCCGGATGCCGATTTCGCGGGTTCGTTCCGTCACCGACACGAGCATGATGTTCATGATGCCGATGCCGCCGACGAGCAGCGAAATCGAAGCAATCGCGGCGAGCAGCCACGACATGACCTTGGTCGTGCTCTGTGCCGCCTCCTGGAGCTCGTTCTGATTGCGGATCGTGAAGTCATCGAAGGCGTCCTCGCCGAGCTTGTGCGATTCGCGCATGATGGCGCGGATTTCCTCCTGTGCGGCCGGAATGTCGCTCGCGGAACTCGTGCTGACGAGAATCTGGCCGATACGGGACCAGCCGCCGAAGCGGCCGCTGAGGCGCGTCTTGGCAGTCGTGTACGGAATCACGATGACGTCGTCCTGATCGTTGCCGCTCGCCGTCTGGCCCTTGGGGGCGAGCACGCCGATGATGCTGAACGGCACGTTGCGCAGCTGGATCTGCTGCCCGACGGGGTCCGTCCCCTGGTAGAGATTCTTCGCGATTGTCGCGCCGATGACGGCGACCTTGCGCGCCGTGCGCACATCGGAGTCGCTGAAGAAGACGCCGGCCTGGGTGCTCCAGTCGCGGATGATGGGATAGTCGGTCGACACGCCGTTCACTATCGTGCGCCAATTGCCGCTCGCGGTGATCGCCTGCGTGGGTGCGAAGACGACGGGCGAGACGCCGGAGAGGAGCGTCGCCTCGCGCTTGAGCTTGAGCGCATCGTCCTCGGTCAGGCGATTGAAAGTACCGGCGCCCTGGCTCACGCCGCCCTGCGTCGATGAGCCGGCGGTAATCACGATGAGGTTGGTGCCGAGATTTCGGATCTGCTCGCCGATCCTCGATTGCGCACCCTGTCCGACGGCGATCATCACGATTACCGCCGCAACGCCGATCACGATGCCGAGCATCGTCAGGGCCATGCGCATCTTGTGACGCAGGATGCTCTGCGTCGCGACCTTCACGAGCGTCGCATGCTTCATGAGGCACGCTCGAGCGACAGCATCGCGAGGTCGTCGGCCGCGCGTCTGCGTCCGGCGACGGGCTCGTCGCGAATCACGCGGCCGTCCTTCATCTCCACCCGCCGGCGCACGTAGCGCGCAATGTCCGGCTCGTGGGTGACCATGACGATCGTAATGCCCTGGTCATTGAGCTCCTGAAAGAGCGACATGATGTCGATCGAGGTGCGCGAGTCGAGGTTGCCCGTCGGCTCGTCCGCCAGCAGGAGCCGCGGTTGCGTGACGAGCGCGCGCGCGATGGCGACGCGCTGCTGCTGGCCGCCGGAGAGCTCGTTGGTCAGATGGTCGAAGCGGTCCGCAAGGCCGACGCGCGCGAGCGCCTTTGCAGCGAGCCCCTTGCTGTCGGCGAACCGCCCGGCGCGGTCATAGAGCAGTGGCAGCTCGACGTTGTCGAGCGCGCTCGTGCGCGGCAGCAGATTGAATCCCTGGAAGACGAAACCGAGCTTCTGGTTTCTGAGGTCCGCGAGCTCATCGTTGCCAAGATCGTTGACGCGCACGCCGTCGAGGAAGTACTCGCCCGAAGTCGGCGAATCGAGGCAGCCGATCACGTTCATGAGGGTCGACTTGCCGGAGCCGGATGCGCCCATGACGGCCACCATCTCCCCGGTCTCGATCTTCAGGTCGACGCCGCGCAATGCGTGCACTTCGTTGCGTCCAAGATTGTAGACACGGCTGATGCCCTCGAGCCTGACCAGCGGTGTCGACATGTCCGGAGCCGCCCGATCAGAATCCGCCGGGTGGGCGCGGACCGGTCTGTTGCTGGGACTGAAACGGGCTCGAGGTTGTCGTTGTCGCACCCTGGGTGCTGCCGACGATGACCTGCATGCCTTCCTTGAGCTCGGCCGACTGGATCTGCGTGCGCTGGCCGTCGCTGATTCCGGCCGTCACGCGGACGCGCTCGAGCCTGCCGCTGTCATTGAGCAACCAGACCGCCGTGCCATTGCGCGTGGCGCTTGCATTCCATTGACCACCATTGGCCCGCGCGCCGCTTGTTCCGTTCTGCGCGTTTTGCGAGCGGCGCTGCGCGGCGGCGGCGAGACGCTCCTTGAGCTTGTCGTCGCCAAACTGCGTCAGCTGTTCGGTGCTCGGGCGGAAACGCAGTGCGGCGTTCGGCACGAGCAACGTGTTGCGCGCCGCGCCGGTCAGAAATTCGACGGTCGCCGTCATCCCCGGCAGGAGCTTGCCGCCGGGATTGTCGACTCCGACGACGACCGTGTAGTTGACGACGTTTTCCTGAACCTTCGATTGCAGCCGCACCTGCTGGACGGTGCCGGGAAACTTCTGATCCGAGTAAGCCTGAACGGAGAAGCGGACGGTCTGCCCCTGGTGAATCTCTCCGATGTCGCTCTCGTCGACGGAAGCGAGAATCTGCAGATGCTTCAGGTCGTTGGCGATCAGAAAGAGCTGTGGCGCCGCCAGGCTTGCGGCCACGGTCTGGCCCACATCGACATCGCGTTCGACGACGACGCCGTCGATCGGCGCGAAGATGGAGGTATAGGCGAGATTTTGCCGCGCGCGGTCAAGTGTGACCTGCGCCGACTTGAGGTTCGCCTTCGCCACCTGCAGGCCGTACTTGGCGGTGTTGAAATCGATCTCCGTCAGCACCTTGCGATCGAACAGCTGCTTGTTGCGATCGTATTCGCGCTGCGACTGATCGAGCTCCGCCTGGCTGCGTTCGACGCCCGCCTCCGCGTCCCGCACCGCCTGCTGCTGCAGAGTCGGGTCGATGCGCGCAATCAGCTGGCCCTTCTTGACCGAATCGTTGAAGTCGACATAGAGCGCATCGATCCGGCCCGAAACCTGCGTGCCGACCTGGACGGTGGTGACCGCGGAGAGGCTGCCCGTCGCCGAAACCACCGCCTCGACATCGCCACGCTCGACGGCGGCGAGCCGAAAAACCGACGTGTCGTTCTTCCCTCCGCGCAGAAACAGCAGGTAGGCAGCGACAGCGACGGCGAGCAAGCCCGCGGCGATGATGACCGGCTTTCTTGTCATTGGGGCCTCATTTGGGGCGCATCTTAGTCAGCACAAGGGAGTACTAGTGCCCATGGAGTCATGTCGCGCACGCGTGTGTCCTGAACTGCACGCCTGAGGCCATGAGCTGCTTTGCCCCCGGCGTGCGGTCTGCCTATGCTTGTGGCCCGCCGGCAGAGCCGGCGCACGAGACCGAAGTGAACATCGCGTCTGAAAGTTCGTCGCTGCCGTTGCCGCGCCGGAGTGCCGAGTCATCGAGCCGCCCGGTGCCGCTGAAGGCGATCGAGTATCTGCTGATCTTCGGCTTCTGGACCCTGATCGCGCTCTTGAGCACCGCGAACGCGCTGTTCGATCCGCTGGTTCGCGGACCCTCGCCGCTGCCGCGCTCCGTGCCGGTCAGCATGGCGTTCATCGGTTCCTACCTGTGGGCCGCGCTGACGCCGCTCATATTCCGGCTCGCAAGCCGCTTCAACGTCGAGCGGTCGAACTGGTTGAGGCGGCTTGCATTGTTCGTCGGCATCGGGCTCGTGATCTCGATTTCGGTCGACACGGTCACGGACTTCCTGCGCTATCAGCAGCTCGAGGCGGTGCGCGCGAGCCTTGGCGATATCCCGGCGGCGACGCGCGTGCGCCGCCTGTGGTTCATGAACGAGTTCCTCATCTATGTCGCGGTCCTCGCTGCCGGTTTTGCGCGTGACTATTTCCTGCGCTATCGCGCCCGGCGCGAGGAAGCGATCGCGCTTCAGGCCCAGACGGCGCAGCTGCGCGCGCAGCTCGCCGGGGCGCGCCTTGCGGTCCTGCGCACGCAGCTCAATCCGCATTTCCTGTTCAACACGCTGCACGCGATCTCGGCGCTGGTCGAGCGCGACCCCCGCGGCGTGCGTCGCATGATCGCGCGCCTGAGCGAGTTGCTGCGCCTGTCTCTCGATGACGTCGGCGATGCGGAGATTCCCCTTGCGCGCGAGCTCGACTTCACGCGCCGCTACCTCGAGATCATGCAGATTCGATTCGAGGGCCGGCTCGAGGTCGCGGAGCACGTCGATGCCGAGGCGCTGACGGCCCTCGTGCCGAACCTCCTGCTGCAGCCCCTGGTGGAGAACGCTTTCAAGCACGGACTCGAGCGCATCGATGGCGTTGGACGAATCGAGCTCAGCGCCGGGCGCGTCGGCGATCGCCTCGTGCTCAGCGTCAGCGACAACGGGCCGGGAGTTCGCGGCGACGAGCTTGGGCCCGAGGGGCTCGGCCTAGGCAATACGCGAGCGCGCCTTGCGCAGCTCTACGGATCGGATCAGAGCCTCGCCTTGCGGGCGCGCCCGGGCGGTGGCGCGCTCGTCGAGGTGTCCCTCCCGTTTCGGGCGGCCGGCGAAATGCAGACGACGGCCGTGGAGGTCGACGGGACCGAGACATGACCCGTACGCGGCCCTTCCGTGCCCTCGTTGTCGACGACGAGCGGCTGTCGCGCCAGCGACTCGAAGATCTTCTCGCGCAGGCCGACGGCTGGCAGCTGTGCGGAACCGCCGATGACGGCGACGCCGCGATTCGCGCAATCGGCGAGCTCAAGCCCGATCTCGTGTTTCTCGACGTGCAGATGCCGGGCAAGACCGGACTCGACGTCGTTCGCGAGGTGGGCCTCGAGCACATGCCGGCCACGATCTTCGTCACAGCCTACGATCAGTACGCGCTCAAGGCGTTCGATGCCGCGGCGATCGACTACCTGGTCAAGCCCTTCGACGACGAGCGCTTCGCCGAAGCACTGCGACGCGCCGGGCGGCTGATCGAGCTCGAGCAGGTCGGCCGCGCGACCGAGCAGCTGCGCTCGCTTCTGTCGTCGTCGCGACGTTCGTATCTCGAACGCATCGCGGTCGAGATGCGGGGTCAGGTGCGTGTCGTAGCCGCGGCCGACATCGATTACATTTCGGCGAGCGGACCGTATGCGGAGCTACACGTCGGCGAGAAGACGTTCGTCATTCGCGAACGCATGCAGACGCTCGAGGAGCAGCTCGATCCGTCGAAGTTCATGCGCATTCACCGCTCCGCGATCGTGCGTCTCGATCGCATCGACACGATGCTGCGCGAACCCGGCGGCGACTACGCGGTGAAACTGAAGGGCGGCGCGCGTCTGAGCGTCAGCCGCAACCGCGTCGAGCCGCTCGAGCGCTGGATGGGCCTTGGCCGCTAGTCGTCGAAGAACGCGAAACCCCGCACTTCGATGCTCGCCCGCGGCGGCACGCCTTGCGGGCAGCCGGGATCGTCGAAAGCACAGTGCGGCACGCGCACCGGCTGGCTTGAATCCGTGTCGAAGGCCTTGAACACGAGCGCCTCGTCGATGGTCATGTCCGAAAAATATGACCATCGGTGACGCGGATTGCTGCGCACCAGGTACGCCTCGAAGCTGAATTCGGGCGCGCCCGGCGCATCGAACACGGCGTCCGCGGGCACGAGGTCGCCCGGTTCGATCGAACGCGCGTCACACACCGCGAGCGGCACGTCCTGCGGCGGCTCGGACAGCACGCGCCAGAGGTTATAGCCCGCGTAGCGGCCCCGCGGCTTGAAGTCCGGGGCTGCGGTTGACAGAAGTTTCTGCAGGAGTCCGGGAGCGGATCGCTCCGTGTAATCGACATGAGTGAAGCGCGCCGGGCGCGAGTTGAAGCTCGATCGGTACCGGCTTGACCGCTCGCCAAAGCGCGCAACGGCCCCGCGCATCATGATGGCCCGCTTCGCGCCCGTCAGCTCAAGCAGCAACCGCTCGGCTTCGGGCAGGTAGATCTGCTGGATCTGGTCGGCATCGCCAAAATCGCGCACAGCCGACCGATGATGAACCAGCGCGAAGCCCTCGCGCGCAAGGGTCGGCGCATCGCCCGCCGTCCTCGCATTGCGGATCTCGACACTCTGTGCATCGAGCTCGAGGTTGTCGCGCGAGAAATCGTGCGCGAAGAACGCCGGCCGCACCGACATCGGCTTGAGATAGTTGATCGAGCCCCGCATGCTAGTCGAGCCGCATGGTGACGGGCGGCGTCGGCGTCAGGAGCTTCGGTCCCGTCGCGCGGCGCACGTCCTCGACGCTCACGCCGGGCGCCGTTTCGACGAGCACCAGTCCCGCCGGCGTGACGTCGATCACGGCGAGATCGGTGATGATCCGGTGCACGACGCGCTTGCCGGTGAGCGGCAACGTGCACTTTTCGACGATCTTGTGGGAACCGTCCTTCGCCACGTGCTCCATGAGCGCGATGACGCGCTTCGCCCCATGTACGAGATCCATCGCGCCGCCCATGCCCTTGATCTTGCCGGGCACCATCCAGTTCGCAAGATCCCCCGCGGCGGAGACCTGCATCGCGCCGAGGATGGCGGCATCGATATGGCCGCCGCGGATCATGCCGAAGGAGGTCGCGGAGTCGAAGAATGCCGCGCCGGGCAGCACCGTGACGGTCTCCTTGCCGGCGTTGATGAGATCCGGATTCTCCTCGCCTTCGTAAGGATAGGGCCCCACGCCGAGGATGCCGTTCTCCGATTGCAGAACAACTTCGACGCCCGGCGGCAGATAGTTCGGCACGAGTGTTGGAATCCCGATGCCGAGATTCACGTAGCTGCCGGACGTGAGCTCGCGTGCCGCGCGTGCCGCGAGCTGTTCGCGCGAAAGGCTCATGGCCGCGCTCCCGCGCCACGCTTGCGCACGGTACGGCGCTCGATGCGCTTCGGATACTGCTGACCGACGTTCACGATTCGATGCACGAAGATTCCAGGCAGCTGGATCTCGCCCGGCTCAATTGCTCCGGGCTCGACCAGCTCCTCGACCTCGGCAATCGTGATGCGCCCGGCCATGGCGCACACGGGATTGAAATTGGCTGCCGCACCGTTGAAGACCAGATTGCCCGCCGTATCGCCGCGCGCGGCATGCACGAGGGCGAAGTCCGTGCGGATCCCGCGCTCGAGAACATACGTCTTGCCGTCGAACTCCCGTGTCTCCTTCGCCGGCGAAGGGAGCTTCACCGTGCCATTCGGGCCGTAGCGCCAGGGCAAACCACCCTCCGCCACCTGCGTGCCGACGCCGGCCGGCGTGAAGAACGCCGGAATACCCATGCCGCCGGCGCGCATGCGCTCGGCGAGCGTGCCCTGCGGCGTCAGCTCAACCTCGATCTCCCCTTCAAGGTACTGTCGCTCGAACTCCTTGTTCTCACCGACGTAGGAGCTCGTCAGCCGCGAGATGCGATGATCGGCGAGCAGGATGCCGAGGCCCCAGCCATCGACGCCGGCGTTGTTCGACACGATCTTGAGATCGCCCACGCCGCGATCGTGCAGGGCCTGGATGAGCGCCATCGGCATGCCGCAGAGGCCGAAGCCGCCGACGGCAAGCGATGCGCCGCCCGGAATATCCGCCACGGCCTCCGCGGCGGTGGCCAACTGTTTTGACTTCATGGCCGCCATTCTATCCGGCGGCCGCTGGAGCCGGAACGATCAGCGAATCGGGGGCGTTGCGAGGGCAATGCCGAGCGCCTCATGCGCCTTGCCGTCCGCGACTCGGGCCGTGAACCAATTGGGATACGGCGCCGTCGGCTTGGTCGCCGCATCGAGCTGCGCAAGGTCCTCCGCGTCCAGCTTGATGTCGACCGCCCCGAGATTATCCTCGAGCTGTTTCACGCTGGACGCTCCGATGAGCAGCGTCGACACGGTCGGCCGGGTCAGCAGCCACGCGAGCGATACCTGCGCGGGCGTTGCCCCGCGTTTCGCGCCGATGGATTGCAGCAGATCGATGAGCTGATAGCCCCGCTCGCGGTCGTAGGGCAGAAAATCGAAACCCGCCAGGCGGGCGCCGGCGTCGCCCTTCGGTTTCGCACGCGTGTATTTCCCGCTCAAGAAACCGCCGGCGAGCGGGCTCCACACCATCACCCCGATGCCCGCATCGGCGCAGAACGGCGCGAGCTCATGCTCGAGATCCCGGCCGACGAGGGAGTAGTACAGCTCCGCCGCTCGAAACGGACTCCAGCCGCGCGCGCGCTGCACGCCGACCGCCTTCGCAGCCAGCCAGGCGGGCCAGTTCGAAAAGCCGACGTAGCGCACCTTGCCCTGACGCACGAGATCCTCGAGCGCCTCGATCGTCTCTTCCATCGGCGTGAGCGCGTCGACCTTGTGGACGAGGTACACGTCGATGTAATCGGTGCCGAGCCGCGTGAGGCTGCCCTCCGCGGCCGACAGAATGTGCCGGCGCGACAAGCCCGTCTCGATGAGCGACGGGCCCATGCGATTGCCGACCTTGGTCGCGATCACGACTTCCTTGCGGCGCGCGCCGATCGCCTTGCCGAGAATCCGCTCGGACTCCCCGCCGGCGTAAACGTCCGCCGAATTGAAGTAATTGACGCCGCCGTCGATCGCGCGCGCCACGAGATCGTTCGCGCCCGCCTGGGCAACTTTGGTTACGGATGCGAACGGCCCTTGGCTGATCGTGCCGAACGTCATGCTGCCGAAAGCGAGACGGGAGACGATCAGGCCCGTGTCACCGAGTCGAGCGTACTGCATGGACTACCTCATCGTGCGAACAGGAATGGGAACATTGCACACGTCGACGCGGCCCGCCGACACCTTGTACCAGTCATCGTGCCGATGACGCCGCCATTCGAGGATAGCCTGAAACGACGACGAGTCGGTGCGCAATACGAAAAGGCGCACACGCTCGCTCGCTGGCACATCGGCGGCGAGTCGCATGCGTCGAATGGAGACGCGTTGCTCGGCCTTTTCATACATACCGAGTCCGTCGCCCGTGCCGCGCGGCAGACTCGATAGCAGGCTCATCCCCTCGAGCACGCGTCCGACGAGCGCTGCATTGCGATCGATGTGTCGCGTCGGGCTGCCGTTCACCGCATAGAGCTCGGCCCCCGGACCGGTGTTGACGTCGTTGTCGCGCCCGGCGCCCACCATGCCGTAGCAGTGCACGAGCCAGGCGGTGTCGGTCGCGGGGTCACGCGCTGCCGGGAAGCTCTCGACGAAACCCACCTGCGGCGCATACACGTCGCCGTCCGCGAGCTGCGTGAACTTGAGCGCGCTCGCCGGCGATCGCGTGAACTCCGGAGCGAGCGTACGCGCGACTGGCAGCTCGCGCGTGCCGTCGGCATCGCCCCACTGCGTCACGTAGTTATCCTGCACGCGATTGATCGTCAGGCCGTCGAAGTAACCCTTGCGAACCAGCGTACGGATGTTCTGCGCATGCAGCGGTGCAAACTGTGGGGCGAGTTCGATGATGACGCGTCCCGATGCCAGGTCCATGTACAGGGTGTTGGCGGGATCCGGTTCGCGCCATTCCGCGGGCGCGGCGCTATTCAGGATATCGGCGAGCGCCCGACTCGGCTTTGGGGGCGGCGCGGCCAACGGGTCGGCCGCTCGAGCTCCAGCCGCTGCGAAGACCGCGACCAGCGAAACGAGGTGCCGTAACATGGAACCCGCGCGCAGGCGATGCAGTCGTAGCGTGTCGCCCATGGATTCTTCTTCCTGTTGCCGGGGCCTCGATGGGCAAAGTATAGGTTCGATCTACCGAGAGGAGCTACCGATGAGAAGAATTCTTTCCCTGATGAGCGCCTTGGTCATGACAACGGCCGGCTACGCGGCCGCGGCGGCCGAGACGACCTACACCGTCGATACGGTTCACACGATCCCGATGTTCGAGATCGGCCATCTGGGTCTTTCGAAGTACGTTGGCAGGTTCGACAAGGTAAGCGGTACGGTCACGCTCGATCCGGAAAAAAAGGCCGGCTCCGTGGAGCTCGCAATCGACGCCGCGTCGATCTCGACGGATCTCGCCAAGCTCAACGAGCACCTGATGAGCAAGGATTACTTAGACGTCGCGCAATTCCCGACGATCACGTTCAAGTCGAGCAACGTCAAGTTCAAGGGCGGGAAAGTCGTAGCGATCACGGGCGACCTGACGCTGCACGGCATGACGAAGGCCGTGACCTTCAGGGTCGCCGCGTTCAACTGCACGACGCATTACTTCCGCAAGGTGCCGGCCTGCGGCGCGGACGCGAGCGCCACCATCAAGCGCACCGATTTCGGCATTGTCGGCCCCTACGCGCCGCCAATCGTCAGCGACGAGGTGACGTTGCGCATTCAGATCGAAGGCTACAAGTCTTAGAGCGGCCGGCTCTTCAGGACTTGCCGCCGAACTGACTGCGAAAGCCGCTCCACACGCTGTCGTAGTCCGGCTGGCGGTGGCTCGCCTCCATCGCCTGCGCCGTCGGAATGACCGGCCAGCGCGACTCGAACATGAAGGCGAGCGTGTCCCGGATCTTGTGCGGCTCGAGCTTCACCGAGCTTGCGCGCTCGAAGCTCGTCCGGTCGGGTCCATGCGCGCTCATCGAGTTGTGCAGGCTCGCCCCGCCCGGCAGGAACCCCTCCGCCTTGGCGTCGTACGCGCCGTGCACGAGCCCCATGAACTCGCTCATGACGTTGCGATGGAACCAGGGCGGCCGGAACGTGTCCTCGGCGACCATCCAGCGCGGCGGGAAAATGACGAAATCGACGTTCGCAAGGCCAGGGACTTCCGATGCCGACGTGAGAACGGTGAAGATCGACGGGTCCGGGTGATCGAAGCTCACCGTGTTGATCACCATGAACCGGGCGAGATCGTATTTGTACGGCGCGTAGTTGCCGTGCCAGGCCACGACGTCGAGCGGTGAATGCGGATACTCGGCGGCCCAGAGATGGCCGCCGAACTTTTCCACGACTTCGACGGGACCGCGGCGCTCTTCGAAGCTTGCCACCGGCGTCAGGAAGTCCCGTGCGTTGGCGAGGCCGTTGGCGCCGAGCGGACCCAGCTCGGGCAGCGCAAGGAGCGCGCCGTAGTTCTCGCACAGGTAGCCGCGCGCTTCCTTCTCCTTGAGCTCGACACGAAAGCGAATGCCCCGCCCGATGACCGCAATCTCGCCGGGCGCGATGTCGATCCTGCCGAATTCGGTCACAAGATGGAGGGCGCCGGCCTGCGGCACGATCAGGAGCTCGCCATCCGCGTCGAAGAACACGCGATCCGTCATCGATCGATTGGCCGCATAGAGGTGCACGGCAATCCCCGATTGCGTCGTGAGATTGCCGTTGCCGCCCATCGTAAAGAGACCGTCGACGAAATCGGTCGGCGAGCCTGGCATCGGCAGGGGATTCCAGCGCAGGCGATTCGGCGACAATTCCTTCTGATCAAAGGGCGCGCCATGCAGCGTCGGATGGTCGATGCGGTGAAGTGCGCCGTGCATGGCCGATGGACGAATGCGATACAGCCAGCTGCGACGGTTCGCGCGCCGCGGCATGGTGAACGCCGTGCCGCTCAACTGCTCGGCATAGAGTCCGAGCGGTGCACGCTGTGGCGTGTTGCGGCCGACGGGCAAGGCGCCGGCGACGGCTTCCGTCGCATGCTCGTTGCCAAATCCGGAGAGATACTTGAGTGGCGGCTCGCTCATGACAAACGATGATCGTGCATTGAAGTGCCCTGCGCAACGCGCTAGCGCTGTGATCTCGCGAAGGCCACGAAAGCCTCCTCATCGGCTTGGTATACGGCGGCGGGCCAGCCGCGTGGCCGCAGTTGCGTCCACGAGCGCAGCGTCGACTGGCCGACGCACGCAATGCGCTCGAGGACCGGACCCGTGCCACTCGCGGCGCGTGCCTGAAGAAAATTGCGGCAGGCCGAGGGGCTGAAGAACACGGCCGACGCCCGTTTGCCGTGCCAGCT
>Ga0153915_10004205_pt1 | contig 13249 bp, 9 predicted proteins | sample Opewatmetagenome_2_FD_107003 | JGI IMG/M metagenome (GOLD analysis project Ga0153915, IMG submission 107003) | Freshwater wetland microbial communities from Ohio, USA - Open water 3 Core 3 Depth 3 metaG | ecosystem: Environmental > Aquatic > Freshwater > Wetlands | place: USA: Ohio, Lake Erie... | reverse complement strand
ATGTTACCTATTGTAAAGGACCTTCGCAAGTTGGTAGAGAAGGCGAATCAGCCGTATATCATGGATAGTATGCTTGGCCTCGATGCACTTTATCCCATGTTGCAATGTATCGAGAAGGCACAGAGTCTTGATACAGACAAGGTAGTGGCTACCATAAAAAATATGAAAAGCATAGATACGATATGGGGAAAAGGGAGATGGGGCGGTCAGGAAATTTTCGGTGTTGATCATGTGATCATCAGGCCAGTTACGCTTTCCAGAATTGTGAATGGCAAGGTAGAGCAGCTTGATTTTATCGAAAAATAAAGATTTGCGGGATATTTTTAAACCATAGATTTGGTTATTGAAATATAGAAATCCGTGTAATCATTTTTCGGAATCCTTGCCTGCGCCTGCCTGCCGGTAGGCAGGGTAGGCAGGTGTGCAATCAAGAGAGCTCAAAGTAGCTTCTCAAATCTTTCTACATGGAGGTTTAACCAATGGCAGGTGAATTTGATGGAAAGGTGGCGATCGTGACTGGCGCTGCTTCGGGAATGGGTAGGGCGACAGCGTATGCCTTTGCGAAGAGGGGCGCGAAGGTGGTGGTTGCCGACGTGGATGCAAAGGGAGGCGAAGCGACGGTAAGCCGCATCAGAGAATCGGGCGGAGAAGCAATCTTCACAAGAACTGATGTATCGAAGTCCGATGAGGTTCGGGCGCTCGTAAACAAGACCGTGGAGACCTACGGCAGATTGGATTTTGGCTTCAACAATGCAGGGGTAAACAGGGGAATAGGTGTTCCCACGGCAGACTACAAAGAAGAAGACTGGGACATCGTACAGAGCATCAACCTGAAGGGCATATGGCTCTGTATGAAGTATGAAATTCGACAGATGCTGAAACAGGGTGGAAAAGCTGCCATCGTTAATACAGCATCGATCTCTGGATTGTCGCCCCATCCCGCTGATCCGGCATATGTGAGCAGCAAGTTCGGGTGTGTTGGTTTGACCAAGACAGCAGCGCTGGAATATGCGAAAACCGGTATAAGAATCAACTGTGTGTGTCCCGGCCCCATCTATACAGGTTTGTTCGAAAGGGTGGCGGAGGCTATTCCTGGAGCTGCTGAAGCGGCGAAGGATATTGTCCCTATGGGACGGGTAGGCCAGCCTGAGGAGGTCGCCGAGGCTGTCGTCTGGCTTTGCTCGGATGCGGCATCATTTGTTACGGCGCTGGCAATGTCAATCGACGGCGGTCAGGCAGCAAGCTGATGGTGTAGCAGAAAGATATTGCGATGATTCAAAGGTGATTTTCCTTAGAATTAACGGCTACGGATAGAATCGCAAACGTACCAAGCTATATGTGCCACACTACGAATGTGCATCGCCCACTGCATTGGCCAATATAAATGGGCATTATGAAAAGAGCATATCAGCCAAAATAAAAGAAGGAGGTCTGTATCCATGAAAGTCAAGTACGGTTATATGGGGAAAATGCTTTTCGTCAATTTAACCAACAGGAAGACCCATGAAGAGGAACTTACAGATGAGTTGGCAAGAAACTACATCGGCGGCTACGGCATCGGGGCGAGGATTATGATGGAACGGATGAAGCCCGGTGCAGATCCATTGGGGCCAGACAATATTTTTGGAGTCGGTACAGGTCCGCTCACACTCTCCGGAACGATCTCCACGTGCCGCTATACGACGATGGGTAAATCCCCTTTAACGGGATACTGGGGCGACGCCAATAGCGGAGGAAATTTTGCAAACGCCCTTAAGGCGTCGGGTTACGATTTTGCCTTTTTTGAAGGGAAGGCCGAACATCCTGTATATCTCCTGATTAAGGGAGGTAAAGCAGAGGTAAAGGATGCCCGCCATCTATGGGGCAAGGATACAGTCAAGACAGAGGAGATCATCAGACAGGATAACGGAGATTCTAACCTTAAAATTGCTTGTATCGGCATGGCAGGAGAAAAATGTTCCCGGATCTCAGCCGTCATGAATGACGGCGGAAGAGCTGCGGCCAGATCCGGTCTGGGCGCGGTAATGGGATCAAAGAACTTAAAAGCGGTTGCATGCGGGGGTATTCAGAAGTCGGAGATTTTTGACAAAGGGAAGGTGGAGAGCTTCGTGAAGGAGTTGGGAAGAGAGATGAAGACGAATCCTTCCGGTATGTTTCAGGTTTTGAGCAAGTTTGGAACGCCAGGTGCCGTGGTCATGCATCTTGCGCAGCATGCAACTCCAATTAAGAACTGGGGTGGAAACAACATCGAGGATTTCCCCGAGGCCAAATGGACACCGGTCGGCTGGGAAGGCATGGAGAAATATGTGACGAAAAAGTACGCATGCACCGGGTGCCCTATTGCCTGCGGGCACTGGATGAAGGTCGACACCGGGAAATATAAGGTGGAAAAAGGTCATAAGCCGGAATACGAGACATTAGCTATGTTCGGCCCAAATTGCATGAACGCCAATATGGAATCAATCATCTATGCCAATGAGCTTTGCAACCTCTACGGATTTGACACGATTTCGGCAGGAGGAGTGGTTGCATTTGCCATAGAGTGTTATGAAAATGGAATTCTCACTAAGAAAGACACCGATGGAATAGAGCTTACTTGGGGCAATACAGATGCTATGATCTCATTATTGGAAAAGATGGGCAGGCGCGAAGGGATAGGCGATCTCTTAGCAGAAGGAGCAAAGGTGGCAGCGGCGAAGATTGGAAGGGGAGCAGAACAATTTGCCATGCATGTAGGGGGGGAGCTCGTTCCCGCACACGATCCCAGAGAGGCTCCGGGTTGGGGCGCGACCTATGTATCCGATCCTGCCCCAGGAAGGCATACGCGTGGAGGAACGCAGTTTGCAGAGGGCGAAATGGGCGCCCCACAGTGGATCTGTAATATGTTGGGGGTTCCTGTGAAGATGGAAAAGTACAATCCCAAAGATAAGGGCAAGTTCCATGCTATACTGGGTGGGTGGCAAAATCTGGTCAACACCTCGGGTGCTTGTCTGTTTGCTACGGATGGTTTGAATTTCCCTTGGTTAGGATTGATGAAAGCGATCACAGGCTGGGAATTGACTGTAGAGGAGATCATTAAGACGGGGCAACGCATTTCAACGTTGCTTCATGCCTTCAATCTCAGAGAGGGGTTCAAACCCAATGATTTCAAGATGCCTCCGAGAATATCGGGAAACCCCCCGCTCAAGGTTGGATTATTGAAAGATATAAGCATCAATTTTGAAGATTTGAAAAGACAGTATTATGAGGCGATGGGTTTTGATACTGATACTGGAGAGATCCGAAAAGACAGGGTTGAAGCATTAGGGTTGAAGGATATTCTCTCTTAGAAATATTGAATCAGTTTCAATCGATCAATGGTGTAATGAGGCATCGGAAAGACTCATGGGTGACCCGAATCTCTGGAGGAAGCCAAAATATGATAAGAGAATAGGTCCGTGGATCATAGAGAAAGAGACTGAGTTTATTCTGGGCGACATAACCGGCCATTGTGAGGTCATGTCGCCATATCTGGAACACTACGGCATTAAGTTCGGAACCACCATTGACAACACTCGATGGCTCGCGGCAGCAACGGGCATTAAGTATACCGCAGACGAACTCCAGACGGCGAGCAGAATCCGGACATTGATTGATGCGTATAATGTCCTGTGTGCCCGTATGATCGGAGAGAAGGCTGTGGCCGCCAAACCGATTGAGGCCCTGTTTTCCTTCCCTCAGGCCGGACGGCCGACAGATCCCCAGGAGTTGAGAATGGTTCAAGAAGACTATTGTACGATAAGGGGTTACGACTCCAGGACGGGTGTGCCCACCAGAGAGAAATTGGAGAAGCTGGGGTTAAAGGATGTTGCCGACAGGTTAGCAACATCAGCCAAAAATGAATAGTATTTGGGGGCTACATGTTGCCGGTGCTGTTAATGGAGCCTGTTTCATACGGTAAGAGGCGGCATTTTTCCAAAATGCTAAGGGAGCCAAGGAGAGGGCTCCAACCTACCTTAGAAGACGTTAAACAGAAACTCAAGGAAATACGTAACTACTCACTGACTCATCTTGACACGCTGGTCACTCAATTGACCGCGAGTTTGGCTGCACACATAGAGGTGGAGATGACGTTTGCCCGAGATGCGGGGCAAGCGGTGGAGACGATCAGGGAAATCGCTCGCAATACACAAATCGCCATCAATAAATCGGCTGTCGTTAGCAACGAGCTGAAGACTACACTCGTTGCCTCGGGGTTTAACATCATCGAATCCTATTACGACGAGTTTAAGCCCTTTGACAATCGGTCTATCGAGTATTGGCAACTCCCGACGATGACCTTCGAATCCCGGTTTCAATCTTTTGAGAGACCTGTTGATCTAACCGCGCTTCGTTCTAATAGTATTCAGAAATATGGGATAAAGGATTTTATCGGACTCTTGGGTGTGAATGCCATTGCAGCCAAGGGAGGCACGGTTTTAATGCTCCAGCATATGCATAACATCAGCAAGGTTTTTGAGCAGGCGAAGGAACTCATCTTAGTGGCGGGCCTGGATAAGGTTGTTAAAAGCCTTGAGGACGCCATTTTCCAGACGAAGTGCATGGCGATTTTTGGGTCTGAAGCCTTGCCCTTCACCCTTCGCGGCAGGACAAAGCAGGAAAGCATGATTGACGAGTTGCCATTCGAGACATCGCGCGAGCAAACCCCGTCAAAAATCCATCTGATTCTTCTCGATAATAATAGAATGAGCCTGCTTCAAAGCCAATTTAAGGATTTCTTCTTATGCATCGATTGCGGGTCATGTACTGCCTCTTGCCCAGCGAACCAAAGTGGTAAGCCCCTCTCGCCAAGAGACCTGATTTCCAATTTCAAAAAGTATTTACCGCAGGTAGGTCCTGAACTGCTCGAAGGCAACGCAGAAGCCTTCCCTGCTCGGGCTGGCGAAGTACCATCAGGTGGAACGATCACGGAAGACGAGATCTGGGCATGTACCACTTGCCGTGCCTGCCAAGCGGTATGCCCTTTGCAGTTAGAACCTATTGAGGCAATTGTTGGACTGAGGCGAAACCTGGTCATGATCTCCACGTCAAACCCCACGTCAAAGGCGGTCAGGAATCCCCTGAGAAACATTGAAGTCAGAGGGCACCCATGGATGGGAATTACCCTTGGCAGGGAAGACTGGACTGAAGGACTGGATATCAAAATCTTGGCTGAAGAGAGTGATGTGGACATCCTGTACTGGGTTGGCTGCACTGAAGCATTAGATTATAGAAGCATTAAGATAGCCCAGGCTTTGAGCAGGTTAATGAAGCAGGCTGGAGTCAATTTTGGTATTTTAGGGGCAGAGGAGAGCTGCTGCGGCGATCCGTCTCGCCGCCTGGGTAATGAATATTTGTTTCAGCTTCAGGCTCAAAGAAATATCAAGAGACTGCAAAGCTATCATGTGAAAAAAATTGTTACTGCCTGCCCTCATTGCTATCACACGATAAAGAACGAATACCCCCAGTTTGGGGGTGAGTTTGAAGTGATTCACCACACCGAGTTAATAGCTAAGTTACTTAAAGAAAGTGGGCTTAGGGTTGGCGAAGGTCATGGTGGAGTGATAACCTATCAAGACCCTTGCTATTTAGGGAGGTATAATGGTATCTATCAGCCACCGAGGCAGATTTTGAATAATATTCCTGGTTGGACCGTAGTTGAGATGGGGCAGAATCGGGAGCAGAGTTTCTGCTGTGGAGGCGGAGGTGGGCGGATGTGGTTGGAGGAGAGCATGGGTCAAAGGATCAGTGAGATGCGGATAGAGCGGGCTATAGAGACCCATGCTGAGACGGTCGCCACTGCCTGTCCCTTCTGTCTTCAGATGTTCGAGGATGCCATAAAGACAAAGGGTGTTGAAGAGTCGCTTAAAGTGATGGATATCGCCGAGCTGTTAGACGGGTCAGTAGCACATTGAGCGCATTTCAATTGTGAGGGCGCTGGCATAGGTTATACATGGTGGCATGAACAGATTACGTGATTGGGAAGAACAAGGTCAAAGCGGTCGAGAAGGAGGTGAAAACATGCAGAGGATTGTTTTGGACCCGACCAAGTGTGTTGGGTGTCGGGTATGTGAAGGAGTATGCAGCCTCGTCAACGAGGGGGAAGCTAACCCGGTAAAATCGAGGATAAGGGTGGTCCGCACAGTTGAGAACGTATTGCTCTATTGTATCCCCGTATTTTGCCAGCAGTGCGAGGAAGCCTACTGTGAGAAGGTGTGTCCTGCTCACGCCGTGAATCGAAATGATAACGGGGCATTAATTGTGGATGAAGAAAGATGCCTTGGTTGTAAACTGTGTGAGATTGCATGCCCTGTCGGGGCAATAACGGTAAATTCCGAGAAACATGTTGCGATCAAGTGTACCCAATGCGCTGTCGTCGGCGAACCCCAGTGTGTTAAGCATTGTTATCCTAAGGCACTCCAGCTTCTACCGGCTGAGAGGATAGGCATAGCAAGGGCGAGGGCTAAAGCCCAGAAGTTTCTCGAGATGGAAAGGAGGGATTAGCATGTCATGGGCCGGAACAATACTTCGGGTTGATTTAACTGAAAGAACGATGGCAAAGGAATCGACATCCATGTATGTGGAGGACTACATTGGCGGTGCCGGCATTGGGACAAGGATCTTCTGGGAAGAAGTGCCGCCGGAGACCAGAGCCTTTGACGCCGCGAACATACTGATGTTCAACACCGGCCCTCTCACGGGAACACTCCTTGGAAACAAGGCTACAGTTGCGGCAAAGACTCCCGAACGAGCCAACCATCCCTATACATTCGTCGGAATGGGGGGACAGATCGCGTCCGAGATCAAATATGCTGGCTACGACCACATCGCCATCAAGGGAAAGGCAGAAAAACCCGTTTACCTTTTCATCGAGAATGACCGCGTGGAGATAAGAGACGCGACGCATCTCTGGGGCCTCGACACCCACGAAACGCAGCGGAGGATCAAAGAAGAGCTGGAAGACCCCGATGTCCAGATTGCCTGCATCGGCCCGGCCGGGGAGAATCTTGTTGTTTACGCGCTTATCCTCCATGACATCGACAACACGGCATCGAGAAAAGTCGGGGCTGTGATGGGATCGAAGAACCTGAAGGCAGTTGCGGTCAGGGGAACCAAGGGATTAAAGATAGCGGATCCCAAGGCGTTCATGGCCCTCTATGACGAATTCTATGATGACATTACCACGGGTCAAGGCAGTACCTTCGCACGAGTGCAGTTCCAGGAAGGAATATCGAGACAGATCGCCGAAGGCTATCAGTTTGCCTATGGGACGGACATCCCCGAACATATCCCCCCCTCCCCGATGATCGACTTTTTGAAAAAATACATGGTTCGGCCCAGCGGATGTGCCTTCTGTTCCTTTCAATGCCACCAGATGTTCAGCGTCCCAGGGATTGGCAACGGAGCTACAACATGCGTCAACTATTTAGGGCTGCTCTTTCAGAAGATGTACGACGCCAGCGACTTTGATCTCTGGTGGGAGAGAACCATGCTCGCCAACAGGTATGGGGTGGACAGTCTCTCCATAGAAATGATTGGCGGCTGGCTCATGGAGCTTTACCGGAGGGGAATAATCACCGCGGCCGATACTGACGGGATACCGATGGAACGGCGAAGCAGGGAGGCCATCAGAACTCTCATCGAGAAGATTGCAAAGAAAGAGGGTTTTGGACAACTCTTCACCGATGGTATAGTCCCCGCCGCAAAGAAAATAGGGAAAGGGTCTCTCGTGTATGCCGATCAATACGACAATGCCTCTCCCTACGCATGGGCTGACTATGCGCCGGATCTGGGCCCTGCGGCGAAATGGAGAACTGGCGAGGTAGAGCGCGTGCCGGGATTCGGGGATGGCTATGGGAACATACCTGCCTTTGCAGAAATCCTTGGGGTATCCTTCCACGAAGCCAAAGAGATTATCGACGGATTCTGTAGTGATGCATCGGAAAGGATCACTGGCGATCGAGATCTCTGGAAGACGCCGAAATATAACAAGGGTATCTCTCGCATCACAATCGAGAAAGAGGACGAGATCCTCCTGAGTGATGTGACCGGACACTGTGAGGCAAAGTCATCGTATCTGGAACACTACGGCCTTAGGTTCGGGATCGAGCACTATGCCAAGTGGCTCGAGGCCGCGACGGGGATTGAGTACACGCCCGAGAAACTTCGAGAAACAGCCCGTAGAATACGACTCTTGGTTGACTCCTACAATATCCTGTGCAGGCGGATGATTGGCGAAGAGCCTGCGGTCGGCATGCCCATCGAATCGTTAACGATCTTGCCGCAGCCTGGGCGGCCGAAAGACCCGGAGGAGATGAGGAAGGTACAGGAAGATTACTGCACGACGAGGGGTTATGATCCAGAGACCGGTGTCCCGACCAGAGAGGTGTTGGAGGAGCTGGGACTGAAGGATGTCGCTGACAGATTATCGGCGACGGAGGGCAATACCGGTGCCCAATAGTCTCCTAAAACCCAAAACGTGCCCCCGCTATACTAAAGGGGAGTCGAGGAATCGTCGAAACCGGACTGCGGGATGGGCAGTAGAGGAAACACACCAGCCTGCCATTAGACCAGAAACAATGTAGACTACTTTTCCACAATCACTTCTTAGAAGGAGGACGAAATGAAAAAAGTAAGATCAGTATCGGTTGTTTTTTGTTTGGTGTTGGTACTTGCAGTTTTTTCTCTTTGGAGTTCCTTTGTCAACGAAGCGGCAGCTCAAGCAAAGACTATCAAGATCGGTTTAATTAGTTCGGTAACAGGTCCAATGGCACCGGCATTTAAGTCTGAACTGGATGCGGCAAAACCAGCAGCAAATTTGGTAAACCAAAAAGGTGGGATTACCGTTAAAGGTGAAAAATACCTCATTGAAATTATCACGGGAGATGACCAGTCTTCACCGCCTGGTGCGGTGTCCGCAGCGAACAAGCTTCTTCAGGAAGGCGTCAAATTCATAATTTCCCCGATGTTTGTACCGAACGATATGGCCATTGCGCCAATCTGCGAAGACGCGAAGGTTCTCCGCGTATGCCCTAATCGCACGGATCCGCTACCCTTCGGTCCTCCAAACCGGTATAGTTTCTGTGCAGAGGCGACTCTATACGATATCCCCATTGCCTACAACAAGCTCAAAACCCTCTACCCGCACGTCAAAAGAATTGCTATCATCAAGCCTGACGACCCGGGCGTCAAGGTAGCCAGCGATGTAATGGAGAAAGAGATTAGGGGGCGTGGGATGGAGGTAGTGTTCAATGAGTCTTACAAAATCCCGACTGAAGACTTCTACCCGATACTCACCAAGGTACTGGCGCAGAAGCCTGATGCCATCGAATGCATTTTTGCCATATTGCCATGGGCCAAAGGGATTATCAATCAGTCTCGGGAGCTCGGCTTTACCGGTCCCATAACCGCCGTTTCTGCGGGCTTTGGTGACACCAACATGCTCAAGGGGATGATCGATCCAAAATATGCGTACGATATTTGTCATGCTATACCGGACGTCTATAGTCCCAAGATGCTGCCTATCGTAGGAGAGTTCCGCAAGCTGGTCGAAAAGGAGGTCAAGGATCAGTTTAATTTCGACCATGTCCTTACGCTGCAAGCCCTCTGGGTTATGTTGCAGGGCATCGAGAAGGCACAAAGCCTTGATACGGACAAGGTGGTGAGTGCCCTGGAGACTATGACGAGTATCGACACACCTTATGGAAAAGGAAAATTTGGCGGAAAGGAGCTGATCGGGATTAACCGTCTGATGCTCAGGGACATCACGTTTTCCCGAATTATGAAGGATAAAATAGAGTTTGAATTTTTGCCGATCAAGTAGAGATTATCTTGGTCTAAAGCGCTGAATAATTGCCGAGAATGGTACCCCCGCCAGCGTAGAAGAGGAAAGCCATGAGGAAGACGCTGAAAGAAACGGACATTGTCGTGATCGGGTCGGGGTTGACCGGTCTATCCGCGGCCTTGACGGCCGCGGAAGGTGGCGCTAAAGTCATGCTTTTTGAAAAAATGCAAAGCATTGGGGGAAGCTCGAATTTCCCTGAGGGGATGTTCGGGGTCGAAACCGCCATGCAGCGGCTGGACTCCATTGGGATCACCAGGGATGACGCGTTTAAATTCATCATGAACTACAGCCATTGGCGTGCGAACCCCCGTCTGGTGAGGGCCTTTGTGAATGAATCGGCCGCTACCATCGCCTGGCTCCAGCGGCAGGGGGTTGAATTCATCGGACCGAAATCCAACTGGTACGATAGCCCCCGCACCTGGCACGTTCTCAAAGGGCCCCCTGATGGAAGGGGAGGGCCTATGATCAGGGTTCTCGCTGCCAGAGCCAAGGAAAAGGGTGTCGATATCCGGCCGGCCGCGCCCGTCCGGAGGATCCTCAAAGAAAGAGGCAGGATTACCGGTGTTGTTGCGGAAGTCGATGGTGGGGAGATAGAGGTTTCATCAAAGGCGGTTGTCATCGGCACCGGCGGGTACGCCAACAACAACGAGTGGATCAAGAAATACACGGGTTATGACCTGAACGTCAATCTTTTTCCTTTGGGTAATGTCGATAAGATGGGAGATGGTATTCGCATGGCCTGGGAGGTGGGTGCGGCTGAGGAGGGGATGGGGCTCCTACAGCTTCTCAGGGTCGGGCCGCTCTTGGGCCCGGGAGTAAAGTTCATGCAACAGCTCGAGTGCGTCGCCATGCAGCCCAATCTCTACATAAATCAGCGGGGAGAGCGGTACTGCGACGAAAGCATGACGCCTAACTTTACGCTTGATGGCAATGCATTGGCCAGGCTTAAGGAAAAATACAGCTATAGCATCTTCGATGAGGCCGCAAAGAGGGATATGATGGAGACGGGGGTTATCATGGGTATGGGAATGGTAAGACCCCCAGGCACCAGGTTTCTCGAGCTCGATGAGGAGCTGAAGGTAATGCTCGAAAACAGAAATCCCAACGTATTTGCAGCGGACTCCCTGGAAGAGCTGGCGGTGAAAATGGGGATGGTTCCCGCAGCCCTCAGGGCCACTCTCGATGAATACAACAACTTTTGTGAGAAGGGCCACGATGACCTTTTTGCCAAGAACCCAAATTACCTTCGACCGCTGAAAGGACCGAGATTCTATGCGATAAGAAGCTACATGGCCTTCCTTGGTACTCTGGGAGGCATCAAGATCAACCACAGAATGGAAGTGGTAGACAAGGAAGAGAAGCCAATCCCCGGGCTCTATGCCGGTGGACTGGATGCCGGAGGGATGTACGGAGACAGTTATGACGTCTTTATGAGCGGTGGAACCTCAGCCTTTGCCGCAAATTCCGGCCGGATCGCTGGCAGGAATGCGCAGAAGTACATCGAGTAAGACATCAGGCCTCCAGCCGAGATCAACGACGGGTGAGCTTAAAGATGAGTACAGTATCGGGCATCCATCATGTCGCTATTGGGGTTAGAAACCTCGGGATAATGAAATCATTTTATCGTGATGTGCTGAGGTTCGCTGAGGTATTCGCTGAATTTGGCGAAACAGAGCAAGAACTCATGTGCGAAGTGGTACGGGCTCCGCACGTCGTATTCGGTGGCGTTATCCTCAAGCAAAAAGCAGGGGGGATATTGGTCGAGCTGATCCAGATGACGACCCCTGTTCCACGGGCTATCCGCAAGGACTTTAGATACGGCGATATCGGGGTCGCCAAGATTACGGTTGCCGTACCCGATGCAAGAGCGTCCTACGAAGAGCTGAAGGGGAAAGTGGATTTTTGTTCGAGGCCGAAGCTGGCGGCGATTGGGGGATGGGGTGATTATTCCTTTGTCTACTGCAGAGACCCGGAAGGAAACCTTGTAGAGCTTGTGTCCATGACAAACGCGGAGGTAAAGGACGGATTCGGAGGCGCCCGCTGGATAGGAATAAGCGTGACGAACCTGGAGCGCTCGATATCTTTTTATCAGAAGACCCTTGGTTTCCATGCCGTGATTATGAATAGCCATGAGAGTTTTTCTGGACTGATTGATGAGGTTTCCGGAGGTGAGGGCACAAGGGTTCGCTCCTGCCTCCTCGCAGCAACCAGCAGAGACGACGGCATGATCGAGCTTTTCGAGGTCCTCAAACCACGTGGAAGATCGATTCCTTTTTCTGCCATGTGGGGGGATTACGGCTATCTGCAGGTCTGCTTCAATTGCGATGATATCCGCGACGTGAAAGCCCATGGAGAAAAGCTAGGCATGGAGTTTCTTTGCGCACCCAAGAGAATGGAGGGAGGTATTCCAGATCATCCGGGCGAGTTTCTCTATGGCAAAGACCCAGACGGGATACCCATTGAGTTTTTGTTTCTCCAGCAATAATAAGTTCATCATCCCTCCGCTGTTCATACCAAGCAACATGGCAATGACACCGATCACCGAGGAAGCTAAAGTCCCATGCATGCTTCATTAGAAGAGGAGGAATGTATGCTGGCTCAAATTGTCCTAACACCTGCAGAATCCAAGAAATTGATTTCCAAAGCGATTGCTAAGATAGACGTTGTAAATAAAGCAGCGACCGAAGGAATGGTCGTGCTGCACCCGAGCAGTAGCACCTACTTCATTGTGGAGAAAATTACCGGGACAAAACCCAAAACCAATTACTGGGTCTGCGGCGTGGTGACCCCGAAAGGGATGTGTGTCGAGATGGCAATGGTCCTCGGTGCCGGTTATACACCGAAGGAAATGAGTGCCGATCCAGGGGATCTTCGTGCCAGCTGGATAATCAAGAATGGGAAACTTGCAGCAGAGGAGAAACTATCCGAATTATTGAGCCGCATGACACCCACGGATGTTTACATAAAGGGTGTAAACGCCTTGGATCCCCAGGGTCATGTCGGGGTTTTAATCGGTCATCAGGGATCTATGGGATACATCCTCTCAGCCTGGAGGAAAAAGAAGTTTAATTTGATCTATCCGGTTGGACTGGAGAAGTTGATACCTACTCATATTCCCCAAGCCGCAAGGAAGGCAAAACCAGCTAAGTACGGCTACGCGATGGGAATGCCTACCGGATTATTTCCCTGCGTAGGTGGGAAACCAGTGAATGAATTGGATGCTATCTCAATATTGAGTGGTGCTACGGCAACACCTATAGCTGCGGGTGGGTTGGGTGGTGCAGAGGGAGCCATAACCATAGTGATAGAGGGAGACGATCATCAAGTCAAAAAAGCGATTGAATACGTTGAGCAATCAAAGGGAGCCAGATTTCCACAGTTGCGCCT
>Ga0153915_10004204_pt1 | contig 13250 bp, 11 predicted proteins | sample Opewatmetagenome_2_FD_107003 | JGI IMG/M metagenome (GOLD analysis project Ga0153915, IMG submission 107003) | Freshwater wetland microbial communities from Ohio, USA - Open water 3 Core 3 Depth 3 metaG | ecosystem: Environmental > Aquatic > Freshwater > Wetlands | place: USA: Ohio, Lake Erie... | reverse complement strand
TTGAGCATCTCATTATTTCCAGCCATTTTATCCTCCTTTAAAAGCTCGTCATGCAAGTATTTTAAGCTTCCTAATTTGCATCAATGCCGTACACTGCGAGTTATACATAGTGTCTTATCCAAACATCTCGAATCGGCCTAAATCTTCTTCAGTCTCTCTCTTCATTCCAGTACACTATGGAATGATTTACCGACAATTGCCTGATCGCGGTTTTCGCTATCAATGAATCTCAAAAAGTCCTGTAGAATCCGGCGCGTAACATCAGGGGGTTTTGGGTCTGGAAGTATCTTTATAATAATCTCTGCGGTTTAAAGCATATCGAAAAATGTGGTGCCGGATTACAGGTTACACATACCATTTTGATCTGAAGTTCACCAGTATATCCAAACTTATCAGATCTTAGGTCCGTAGGCAATGAGCCTCATGGAATTGACAATCACAGGAATAGAAGAGAGCTCATGCAGCATCGCTCCCGTAACTGGAGTCAGGATTCCCGGAACGGTTAGGACCACTGCCAACCCCAGTACGCCGAGAGAGAAGATCAGGTTATGCTTAATGGTTGCAATCGCCTTCCGGGAGACCATGATCAGATGGGGCATCTTGGAAAGGTCATCCGATAGAAGACCGACATCAGCCGTTTCAATGGCCACATCTGTTCCAGCAATTCCCATGGCGATGCCCACGTCTGCCTGGGCTAAAGCCGGGCCGTCGTTGACTCCTTCTCCCACGAAAGCCACCTTGTGTCCGCGCGCCTGAAAAGCCTTCACGATCTCCACTTTCTCATAAGGCATCTTCTCGGAGAACAGCTCCTTGACCCCGATGCTCTCGGCTACGCGCTTTGTGGCGGCCAGGTTGTCTCCGGTGACAATCACAACATTTAGGCCTAGGTCGACTAATCTCTGCACCACCGGCTTTGATTCCGGCCTCAGCTCATCTTCGAAGACGAAAAGACCCTCGGTTCGGCCATTCATGGCGATCAAGATGACACTGCATCCGGAGGATTCCATAGAGGTGGACTTCTCCTTTATCTCTGAAGATATGGAGATACCCTGCTTCTCAAGACTGTTTGGTCTTCCTAAGAAGACCTCCATATCATCTACATCGGCACGTATTCCCAGGCCGGGCAGACCCTCGAAGCTTTTGGGGTCGGGAAGGTTCAATCCTCTCTTGCTGGCCGCTCCGACGAGAGCCCGGCCAAAAGGATGTTCGCTAAACTTCTCGGCTCTGGCCGCTCTTTCCAAGAGTCTCTCTTCGGAGATCTCCCCTAAGGAGATGACGCATTGCAGCTTTGGCTTTCCCGCAGTGAGAGTCCCGGTTTTGTCGAAAATTACCGTATCCACATGAGATAGAGCCTCCACGGCGGCCCCTTTCTTGATGAGGCTACCCCGCAAAGCGGCATTACCTATGGCCGCCACCAGAGCAGTTGGCGTGGCCAGCACAATCACGCAGGGGCAAAATACGATGAGCATGGTAATGGCCCTCATTACATCCCCGCTCCACCACCACAGAAGCGCCCCGGCGATGAGGGCTGTGGGCATGTAGATCTTGGCATAGCGGTTGAGCAGCCTCTCAATGGGGGGTTTTTGGGCCTGAGCCTCTTCGATCAGAGTGTGAATCTTGCCAAGAGTGGTCTCGCTGCCGATCCCGCTGACGCTCACCTCCAGTGCACCTACTTCGTTGAGCGTTCCGGCAAATACCTTATCTCCGATTTTCTTCTCCACGGCTATGCTCTCGCCGGTGATGGCTGCTTGATTGACCGAGGCCGTGCCTGAGACGACCTGACCGTCCACGGCAATCCTTTCGCCGGAACGGACCAGGACGAGATCTCCCACTTGGACGTCGTCCAAGCAAACGGTCAGATCCTGGCCATTTCGGCGCACGGTAACTCTGTCGGGCAGAAGCTTGGCCAAGGACTCCAGAGACTGATTTGCACGAGCGGCCACGAACTTCTCAAGAAACCCGCCTAAGAGCAACAAAACAGCCACCACGGCTGCTGCAGAATACTGGCCGATGGCAATAGCAGCTAGTGTGGCGATGGTGACGGGGATATCCGCGGTGAAGTCGCGCTCCCGGATGCCTTACAGGGCGGACCACCAGATGTATGATGACCCGACCAGGGCGGCGGCCAGATAGAGTATCCCTGCCTCTTTGTGAGCCGGATCATGGGAGAAGAGACCGCCCGGATCAGAAAAGATGGCTAGTATCAGGAGCAGGCCGCTGGCCAGAGTGAAGATGGTTCCAGGATCAAGCAAGAAGCTGCGGTAGCGAAACAACCAGTGTCGGGTCTTGCAGGCGGTAGGCAGAGGGGTATTATTATCATTAATCGGCATCTTGCTTTAATCTCCTGTGGCTCAAGCATTGGGCATCGTCCAGATGTTATTCTACGTAATTTATGTAACAACGGATCATACAAAGATGAAATAAATAGTTATCGCAAAAGATATAAAAATAATTTTAATTGCTCATTAAATCGATATTGCCACGTGGGTCGTGGGTGAAAGTTATTGAAAATTATTACGAGAATCGAATTCAAGAAGTTGATTTTCGTAGCAAGCATTCGTTACGTCGTACATTAGCTTTTTCAGTAGCTTACGTATGCGACCGGAATACCAATATCTGATGAGTGCCCTACGTGAACGGTCTCAAGGATCTATAAGGTTCCTTTGTCACAGGGATAGCCTGAGACCACCATCACATATAGCCCGATATCATTAGGATGTTTTCCAGAAACAATGTCGTCATTTACGTGTCCTTGACTGTCGTTCAGTCTATCCTGCACTTTTGTTCCTCCTCCTGTCGGGCATACTCATCTTGCAAGGCCAACAGCTCTTCATACCGATCTGTTGCAATCATCCCTTTTTACAGAATCAACCGCCACAATTCTTCCCATTTCCATTACAGCGATACGATCGCTCATGTGCCTTACGACTTCTAAGTCGTGAGAAATGAAGAGCATGGTCAGGCCGAAATCCTTCTTCAGGTTCATGATAAGACGCAGAATCTGCGCCTGAACGGATACATCCAGCGCTGCTGTAGGCTCATCTGCTACGATGAATTCTGGATTTATGGCCAAGATCCTGGCCAAAACAACTCTCTGGTTCTGGCCGCCGCTGAGTTGATATGGATAACGGTTTACGTGTTCAGGATTCAGGCCGACAATTTCTATAAGATCCTTAATCTGGCTTTTGATCTCATGAGTGCAGATCTTTCCTCTCAGTCCCAAACGGAAAGGCTCGGCAATACTCTCACCAATTTTCATCCTGGGGTTGAGCGAAGATTCCGGATCCTGGAAGATCATCTGCATTCTGGGGCGTAGTTTTCGCAATTCTCTCTTTTTCAAGCCGATCAGATTTACGCCGTCAAACATGATTTTTCCAGAAGTAGGCTCGATCAAATGGAGAAGAAGCCTACCAACAGTGGTCTTGCCACAACCGCTCTCTCCTACTAGTCCCAAGGTCTCGCCTTTCTTGATCTGAAAGGAGACTCCGTCCACGGCACGAGTGTATTGTTTTTTGATAAGCCCACTAGAATAATACTTTTTCAAATCCGAGACTTCTATCAATTGTATAACAAACACCTCACTTTATGCCCTTTTTCTATCTCCATCATTTCCGGATGTTTTTTTGAACAGATTTTTATAGCCTGCGGACAACGATTATGGAATCGGCAACCCTGAGGAGGAACAATAAGGGACGGACTTGTGCCTGGGATTGGCACAAGTCCGCGGCTGGGCAAGGAATTGATGAAGCCTCTGGTGTAGGGATGAAGCGGATCGTTTAGGATCAAATCCGAAGAAGCCTCTTCTAGCAGCTCGCCTGCATACATGACGGCAATCCTGTCGCAGATTGTGCCGGCGACTCCCAGATCGTGGGTGATTATAAGCAACGCCTTCTTGGAGGTCGTTTCGTGAATCAGGTCGATGATTTGCGACTTGGTCCTGGCATCCAGCCCCTTGGTAGGTTCGTCGGCAATTATGAGATTCGGATTGCAGGCGAGTCCCATGGCGATCATAACCCGCTCCCTCATGCCCCCGGATAGCTCATGAGGGTATTGATGGGCCCTTTCGGCAGAATTAGGAATCTTTACCGCTTCCAACATTTCCACTGCCTTTGACCATGCCTCTTTTCGCTCATATCCCTGATGAAGCGAGATTGCCTCTGCAATCTGGTCGCCTATCTTCAAAACGGGGTTTAGGGATGTTGTCGGGTTTTGGAGGATCATGGCAATTTCTTTTCCTCTCATATGTCTCATCTTACCATCAGACGCCTTCAGGATATCGATGTCGTTATAGAGGATGCGGCCATCAATGCGGGTTGTAGCCTGTAAGAGGCGAACGATTGACAAGCCTAGGACCGTCTTTCCGCAACCTGTTTCACCAATCAAACCCAGTCGTTCGCCCTTGTCAATATGAAGATCCACGGTGTCCACGGCTTTAACCAAGCCGTCTGGGGATGGAAAGCAAGTTCTTAGATCGATTATATCTAGCAGAGCCATTTTGTAGACCTATTAGATACTAGATATTAAACTTTACTACATATATGAAAAAATATATGATTATATGTCAGAGAATCTTAATTATAACATATTATATCTTTGACTTTTCGTACTCAAACATGAGAATTAGGACTGCGCATGACAGAGAACATTGCGTTAAAAAATAAGTGGTAAGATATTGTGCTGCATCACATTTGTGAGAAAGAATAAAAAGTATAAAAGATAAATTATAATGAGGGACAAGCTCCTAATGTGTTCAAACATATAACGCCCAAAAATATGATGTAGTTTATTGCCCATATGATTAGCATCTAATATGAATTGTATGGATAAATTTAATACTTAGGAGAGGGACTACAGTTTATGCCTTTGCCGGAGAAGGAAGCCAAAGCGGAGATAGCAGCAAAATGGGATGAATCATCAGAGAGTTACGACAGCCATTACGGCCATGGCATCAAGGCCGAAAAGGAACGTGAAGCTTGGATTAGGGCACTATCGGCAGTACTTCCACCTATTGGATCGAAAGTATTAGATGTGGGCTGCGGAACGGGCGAGATGAGCCTACTTCTAGCAGAGATGGGATACATTGTCACAGGTATCGATCTTTCGGAAAAAATGCTACAAAAGGCTAGATTTAAAGCAAATGCCGCAAATCTCAAAGCATGGTTTGAGCAAGGAGATGCCGAGAAACCGGGCTTTGAGGACGATAGTTTTGATTCAGTTATCAACCGTCATGTATTTTGGACGCTTTTTCGGCCACAAAGCGCACTTCATGAGTGGAAACGGGTTTTGAAGGACGAAGGCAGATTGATTGTAATCGACAGCCTATGGATGAATGCATCTCTGGAAAGCAAGCTGCGAAGGCTAATTGGTGATCTTAGCATCCTAATATTAGAGAGACAGAATCCGAGAAAGGGCTGGTACTCGAAGGAGACAGAGTCAGCCTTACCTCATCCACATGGCATGGATGCCCAAAAGGCCAGAGACTATCTGAAAGAAGCCGGATTCAAGGGAATTAATTTGATGTATCTGGATAATATCCAAAACATCCAAAAAAAGCATATGTCTTTTTCACAAAAAGTAACTCAGAATGCAGCTAATTATATGGTTTACGGAGATAAATAAATTTGTATATACTAATTTGAAGGAATAAATCCAACGGAGTCAGATTATGTAGAATGGAGCTGAAAAAAAAAATGAAAACGAAAACATTCTTAAAGGTCTTAGCGGTTAGCGCTATACTCTTGGCTTCATTGCATGCCGCCAGTGCAGAGCAGACCGGAAAGACCCTGAACATTGCCTTAGGAAAAGAACCGGACGACCTGAACCCACTATCCTTCAGCGGCCATGGAGCCGTCTATGACTCAATTAAAATTTTCAGCAGCCTGCTGAAGTCAGACGATAATCTGCAAATAGCACCCGATCTGGCGGAATCTTGGGAGGTTTCACCAGATGGCAAGACCTACACGTTCCATCTTCGAAAAGGAGTAAAATGGCAGGACGGTTCTGATTTCACGGCAGAGGACGTGATGTTTACCTATGAACTGATGAAGAGTGAAAAATGGGTTTCGATCTTCCCCACGTCTTCGGAATTTAAGACTATAGATAACATTGATATCGTCGATCCTAATACCGTGAAATTTACTCTCAATGAAGGAGTAGTCTCATTCGGGGAGAGATTCTGTTTGGCAATCCTGCCCAAGCATATCCTAGATGGAAAAGATTTGGCCAAGACGGATTTTTGGCAAGAGCCTATAGGCACAGGCCCTTACAAGTTCGATAGCTGGAAGAAAGGAGAAGAACTTGTACTTAAGTCAAATCCTGATTTTTATGGAAGCGTTCCTGAGATTGATACCTTGAAATACGTTTTCGTGCCCGATGAATCAGCTAGAATAAATCTCCTGAAGAGCGGCGAGGTCGATGCCATCAAGATCGACCCCAGGTCCACGAAGACATTGGAAGGAACAAAAGGCATCAAGATATATTCAGAACCTTCCGCAAATTGGTTTGCCCTCAATCTTCCTAGCACTATGTGGCCTTTCGATACCAAGGAGGTTCGCCAAGCCATAGCTCACGCTATAAACAAACAACAGATTCTGGATACCATCTTCGGTGGCCATGGTGAAATAGCTTACGGACCGTTCAGGGAACATGACTGGGTATACAATCCAGATATAGCCTTCAACTATGATCCCGCTAAAGCAAAGAGCCTCCTTGCTGACGCTGGCTTCAAGGATTTGAATGGTGATGGCGTTCTAGAGAAGGACGGAAAGAGTCTAGAGTTCCAGCTAATCTATCCCTCTTCCGAAAGCGATCGAAAGGATATCGCCATCGCTGCCAAGACAGATCTGGCCGCTATAGGCATTAAAGTTGAGCCGGTGGGCAAAAGCTGGGACGAGATCACTCAGGAGCTTTACCGCAGTAATTTTATTGTAGCTGCCGGTGGTTCCCCCTTTGATCCGGATGACAGCAACTACAATCTCTGGAGTTCCAAGTCCATTGGAGTTGGATGGTGGAATCCTGCTTCGTATAACAATCCTGAGGTCGACAAACTCTTGGAAGACGGCAGGACTGCATTTGACAAGGAGAAAAGAAAAGCGATCTACCAGAAGCTACAAACGATACTTGCCGATGATCAACCAATGGCTTTCATAGTCTTCGGCAATTATGTCTACGCTCTAAACGACAAGATAACCGGCGTTGTACCCCGGAACGGACCACACGGAGAAGGGAACAATGGAGGTATCAACGGCGAGCTGTGGTGGAATGTAGAGAAATGGAATAAGGAGTGAGGGCAATTTGGATCGCAGCCTGGCAAGCTTTGTTGTGAGGAGGGGCCTTCAAATCCCGCCACTACTGTTCGGGATTTCCGTGCTGACCTTCCTCATATTTTATCTTTCGCCGGTGGACCCCGTGGTCGCCTACTTGGGATTGACCACAGTGCAAAAGATGCCACCAGAAGACTTGGCAAAAGTGGAACAACAACTCGGATTGGACCAGCCTGTTCATGTTCGTTATCTGGCCTGGCTGGAAAAGATCTTGCAAGGTGATTGGGGATTTTCGTATATCAACAAGCGGCCGGTTATGAATGTGATTTTAGAGCGCTTTCCAGCCACGCTGCTCTTGACGCTGACGGGATATGGCCTCAGTGCGATCCTGGCATTACTTCTGGGTTTGGCTTCTGCACTTCGAGCTGGGTCAAGATTCGATGCGTCTCTAAACGGCTTAAGCTACTTACTGTACTCAATGCCAACGTTTCTTGTCGCCCTTCTGGCCATGCAGGTCTTTTCCGTGTGGCTGGGCTGTTTTCCATCCGCTCGCATGGTCTCTGTGAATGAGCCTGTGGCGTTCATGCCTTATGTATTGGACAGGATGCGTCATTTGATTCTGCCAGCCTGTGTTTTAGCTGTCGGCCATATGGCGGCCTTTTACGCATACTTTCGATCATCTCTTCAGGAGTCCATGAATGAGGATTATGTTCTTACTGCTAGGGCAAAAGGCCTAACTGAACGGGACATCATCTTGCGGCATGCTTTACGAAACTCTCTGCTTCCATTCATCACTCAGGTGGGCCTAATCATCCCGTTCCTGATTGGTGGTAGCGTTGTGGTGGAGAGCATTTTCGCTTGGCCGGGGATTGGAAAGCTGGCTTATGATGCAGCTTTGCGGGCGGATTACATGCTACTTATGGGGCTGACGCTCTTTACCAGCCTGCTAGTGATCCTTGGAAATCTGTTGGCAGATGTGGCCTATGCTCTGGTCGATCCCAGAGTTAAATACGGCTGAAGAAGAGGCAAGGGACGAAGATGAATCTGCAGAATGCAGAAATGAAAGCGCGCATCATGCGGTTGCAGCATGGGGGACTTCTGGGCATAAAGCAAGTCACTCTAGGAATGATCTGTATCGCATTGCTCGTCCTGCTAGCCTTGCTGGCTCCATATCTTATCTCTTACGATCCGGTTCAGGTAAGCCTAGACCAGCCTATGCAGGCACCATCATTTGATCATCCCTTCGGCACTGACCACCTGGGACGCGACATGTTTGCTCGGGTGCTCTATGGAACCAGGGTCTCGCTTCTGGTAGGACTTTGTGCCGCCGCTCTGGCCGTGTGTCTGGGCGTATTGATCGGGCTTTTGGCAGGGTACTTCGGAGGCCTAGTCGACAGTATTCTGATGCGGTTGGTGGACACTATTTATTCTCCGCCCGAGACAATCTTGCTCATGGTTCTGGTGACCATGTTCACAAGAAGTGTGTGGACTATCATTCTAGCCATCGGGCTGACGCACTGGATGGGCACTGCGCGTCTGGTCCGCAGCGAGGCCCTTTCCATTCGCCAAAGGCCATTTGTTGAATCAGCAACGGCACTTGGGGCAGGTGACTGCTACATCCTGTGTCGGCACATCATGCCCAATCTCCTTTACATTGCCATAGTATCGGTGACTCTGATGACTGCCCATGCTATCCTGACTGAGTCCTTCTTGAGCTTCCTGGGACTGGGAATTCCACCTCATCTGCCAAGCTGGGGCAATATGCTCAACGAGGCGCAGCGGGATATTATGCTGGGCATCTGGTGGACGACGCTGTTTCCGGGGATAATGATCATTATAACGGTGCTCTCCATCAATCTGTTGGGCGAAGACCTGAAGAAAAAGCTGACACCGAGCCGAGAGATGAAGATGGGATTATAAAGAGATATTAACTGCTTCCGTTGAATCTTGTGGTGGTGGCCCTGTAAAACCAATATCATTCGACCGTTCAAAATGCCCTGCCACCACAGGATGCAACAGAACGTATGCAGCCAATTATAGTATAAGACTTACGCAGTTGAAGCATCTGATAATGAATAATTAGGATATTTTATAAATTCGCGCATTGCTTCACGAATAATTCTTCGCTTAGATTCGAACATGATACAAAACATTTATTACGAAGAAGGATATCAGCAGCAAATAGTAATACTAAAATGAACTCGGAGCTGATTGGATGAAGGCAACGTTGGAACTCGTGATGGTTTTAAGCTCATGTATAATCCTGACTACGACGGTTGTCGCGTCTGCGTCAGACTTTACTCTGGGCATCTATGGGAATGCCAACATGGATGATACAATAAATGAGCAAGACATAGCCTATGTACAGGATGTCATCCGCGGAACAAAGTCCGCGACAAATCTGGCTGATGCCAATTACGACGGTAAAATTGATGAGATGGATGTTGTTCAGATTGAGCAGATTATCAATAGCACAGAAAAAAAGATAACAATCATAGATTCGGCCAACAAAACTGCAACCGTAAAGTTCCCTGTAAAAAGCATTGCAGTCTGTGGGACTGAGAAAGCCGTTGCCCTTCGCATCCTTGGAGCGACTGATAGAGTGGTAGGGGTGGCCGAGTCCATCGTGACCAAAGATTATGCCAAAAAATTCTTCCCCGAGCTTCAGGGATTGCCTACAATAGGAGATATGGAGATAGATTACGAGGCAGTCCTTGCCCTCAAGCCAGATATAATTATTACCTATTCCGTGCAGAAGGCTGAGAATGATAAGTTGCCCGGAGTGACCATTCTTAATTTCGATTTCTATCGTGCTCGGAGCATATTCAAAGAGATGAAAACCCTCGGCTATGTCTTGGGCAGCGAAAAGCGTGCTCAGGAGTATATTGATTTCTGTGAACCCATTATCCGAAACATAGCAACGGGCCTAGATGGTGTTCCTTCTGACAAGAGAGCCAGAGTCTACCTAGAAGCTCAAGGAGACTATGTAACACATAGCAAAATGGGTGCTGCAGGTTATCAGATCGAGTTGGCAGGAGGCAACAACCTGGCCGCGGATATGGTAGGCAAGGCTACAGGCTCATTAGAGGTTGATCCTGAATGGGTGCTTAAAGAGAACCCGGATATAATTGTGAAGATGGTGGGCTGGAATAGAGATAACACCACAGCAGGCTATGAAACTAACGATTTCAAGAGTATGGCAACCATGAGGGATCGTATCCTGAATCGCTCGGAGCTGGCTCGGGTCAAGGCCATCGAGAATAAGAAGATCGAGATGTTGGCATACGACATCACATATAATCCGGATTATATCATCTCGGTTGCTTACTTGGCCAAGCTGTTCTACCCAGAGCTCTTTAAGGATGTCGACCCTGTGGCAATACATCAAGAGTATCTTGATACATTCCATAAAGGGCTCAATTGGAATGTCAGGAAAAACGGTACATTCGTTTATCCACCTATAACGACGGAGGTTAATGCCAAATAGTTCGAAAACAAATAGGAAGGGATTTCCGTCTTAATTTATAGTGATTTTATTAGGAGAATGTAATCATGAGTATTGACTGGGCCATAGAATGGAGGCACCATAGGGAGAGGTCCCCATGGGTACAGAAGCTGAAAGAAAAAGGAATCTCCAACGAAGATTTCTGGGACAGCTACAAGTACGCGGACACGAATGAAGAGTATAATAGCCTTACAGGATATCCGGGTCTGATATTGGATAAGATGATCAGGTTTCTAAACTCGGATTCTACAGTATTGGATATTGGAGCGGGCGCAGGAGCTTATGCCGTCCCACTGGCCAAAGCCGCCAGAAGCGTCACTGTAATAGAGCCTTCTAAAGGCCAGACATCTAGGCTGCTGAAAAGAGCCGAGAGGAATGGCCTAGATAATATCCAAGTCATCAATAAGCGATGGCAGGACGTGGACAGAGCAGAACTTGAAACATATGACCTCGTCAACGCAGCTTACTGTTTTCATATGACTGAGATCATGCCCGCCTTGCAGAAGATGCTAGAGGTAACGAATGGAACTCTCACTTTGGTGACGCTGGCAGATCATGGATTCAAAGATGTCTATGAAGGGATTTTCGGAGAGTACGAGGGGGAACCGGAGTACATCTATCTTTACAATGCCCTTATACAGATGGGCCATCCGTCTAACGTGGAAATCTTCCATCGAAAGTATCAGCTCCCTCTGGAGATGCAGATGGAAATACTGAAAGTCAGCTACGATTTGACGCCGGAGATAGAGCAGAGGCTTTTGGCGCATCTTGATGCTAGCTATAGGCTCGTGGAGAGAAAGCGCGGTAGATGGGTATTGAGACTGTATAAAGATGCTATGATCTGGCATTGCAAAAATCACTATTGAGCGAGGTAACGTGCTTACATCGGTCGAGCCGTCTTTTTGCTATGGATTGCGACTACCTAGAATAGAGAAAAGAGAGAATAAATTAGACTGTCCAAATTGATGATCTACTGTGCTGCCATGACGAGTGCATTTTTGATTCGCAGAGCTCTTCGATATGCATCGACTATTTTGATTATGATAACACTTATATTCTTCATGTCGCACCTCATGCCTGGCAGTCCTTTAAAGAATCTTTTGGGAGAGGAGACTTTTTTCGATTTGATGTCGCAGAATCCAAAGGCTCTGCAGGAAATGGAGAAGGTGTACGGCCTGGATAGACCTCTGGCTGAGCAATTCTGGATCTATCTTTTCGATCTGATGCATTTCGACTGGGGATATTCTTACAAATACCGGCAGCCAATCTCAGATCTAATCCTTTTTCGACTTAAGTGGACGATGGTGCTTCTATTGCCTGCGACGACATTGGGCGCTTTCCTTGGCGCATTCTTTGGCTCGCTGGCTGGATGGTTACGTGGTTCCTCTGCGGATTCAGCTATTACATCTCTGCTGCTCTTTGTCTACTCAATGCCCCATTATTGGCTGGCTATGCTTCTTGTTCTTGTGTTCGCATTCTATCTGGATCTGCTTCCCCTATGCGGAATATGCTCAGCCAGTGCTCAAGGACTTCAAAGGCTATTGGAGATTCTAAAACACATGGTCCTGCCGGTCTCCGTCTTGACTCTCATTGGTACTGCATATAACTACACTATCATGAGAAGCTCCGTGCTACAGGTCTTAGGAGAAGGTTTCGTTCTCACGGCACGGGCCAAAGGACTTCAGGAAATGGATATTCTGTTCCACCATGTGCTACGCAATGCCATGCTGCCTTTAGTCACTGTTATTGCCCTCGATTTTGGCTTCATGGTATCTGGGGCCCTGCTTGTCGAGATTGTCTTCTCTTGGGGTGGGATGGGAACACTCGTCTACGATGCAGTGCTAGCTCGTGACTATCCGCTGCTACACGGCTGCTTCCTGGCGATTGCATGCTGCGTGCTGGCTGCGAACTTCTTATCGGATATGCTATATTCTGTGCTTGATCCTAGGATCCGAGAGAAGGGCGCATACAACTGATACTAAAGGTAATTTATCCGGTTCTGTTCTTTTCAATTGCAGACGGGTCGCGTGACAATCATTAGCGGGTAAATATATAGCATTTTATTATTAATCATAAAGCCCCGCTAGCATGCTGCGCGGGTGTACCACTGCCGTTTTATTGCTACTAATCACAAAAGATTTAATATCATTAAAGATATTGTGCCAAATTATTATGCTATGCGTAAATAGAGAAAGAACGCATTGGAAGAGATCTATATGATAACTGAAAAGGTAAACAGGAACCAAATCAAATCACGTATCGGAGTAATCATGTGCCTGATACTTCTGACAGTGGTTCAAGTTTCAAGCGCGGAAACTGAAGAGCTGACATTGAATGCAGGGACGACCAGCAGCTTTGATCCTATGAATCTTTTCAAGTATCGGCCCTGGAACGGTGTTAATTACTTGGGTTTCACACACGTAGGTCTAGTGAGATACGATGAGCACCTGAATATCTTGCCTTGTCTTGCCAAGGATTGGAAG
>Ga0153915_10004203_pt1 | contig 13252 bp, 11 predicted proteins | sample Opewatmetagenome_2_FD_107003 | JGI IMG/M metagenome (GOLD analysis project Ga0153915, IMG submission 107003) | Freshwater wetland microbial communities from Ohio, USA - Open water 3 Core 3 Depth 3 metaG | ecosystem: Environmental > Aquatic > Freshwater > Wetlands | place: USA: Ohio, Lake Erie... | reverse complement strand
GCGGCGATGGAGGTGAAGTTGAAGGGCGTCACCGCGAAGACGAAACCCTCCAGGGGCCGGTACTCGACGCGGTTCCACACGCCGGGGGACGAGATGGGCTGCTCCTCGAGGATGCGCTGTCCCCAGGCGACGTTGAAGCGCCAGAAGTCGACGACCTCGCAGGCCGAGTCGATCTCCGCCTGGGAGGGCGTCTTCGACTGGTTCAGCATGGTGGCGCCGTTGAGCGTGGGGCGCCAGCCGCCCACGAGCAGGTCGGCCGCCTTGAGGAAGACGGCCGCGCGGTCGTGGAAGGGAGTCGCGGCCCAGTCGCGGCGGGCCTTGCGCGCCGCCTCGACGGCGGCCTGCACCTCGGCCTCGCCGGCCTGGTGGAAGCGCGCGAGCCGGTGGCCGTGGCGGTGCGGAACGCGCACGTCGGCGAGCCGGCCGGTGCGGACCTCGCGCCCGCCGATGACGAGGGGGATCTCGATCTCCTGCCCCGAGAGCTCCCCGAGCCTCGTCCGGAGGGCGCGGCGCTCGGGGGAGCCGGGGGCGTAGTCGAGGACCGGCTCGTTGCGCGGCGTGGGGACGTGGAAGATGCCCTGGGACATGGTCGGCTCCTCTGCGTCGAGGGGGTCCTTCTACCCGATGATGAAGTCCTCGCGCGAGACCGTTCCGCGCGCGAAGCGATCCAGCGTGAAGCGCTCGAAGATCTCGTCGGGCGGGTCGCCGGCCATCCAGCCGGCCATGAGCTCCGTCACCGCGGGCGCCATCATGAAGCCGTGGCCCACGAAGCCGGAGAGCTGCAGGAAGTTGTCGAAGCCGGCCGCGCCCAGGATGGGGTTGTTGTCGGGCGTGACGTCGTAGCAGCCGGCCCACTGGCGCATCACCCGCAGGCCGGCGGTCATGGGGATGCACTCCGAGATGGCGCGGGAGAAGCGGGCCAGGAACCGCAGCGTCGAGCGGGTGTCGAGGCCCACCGGCTCCTCGGGGTCGCCCATCCCGCCCACGATCTCGCCGCGCAGGCTCTGGGAGAAGTAGAGACCGCTCCCGAGCACCGAGACCATGGGCCCGAGCCAGGGCTTGAGGGGCTCGGTCACCAGGATCTCGTGGCGCACCGGCTCGTTGGGGAGCTTCACGCCGGCGAGCGCGGCCACGTCCCGGCTCCAGGCGCCGCAGGCGTTCACGACCACGTCGCTGGCGATGCGGCCGCGATCGGTGACCACCGCGGCGATGCGGCGGCCCGAGGTCTCGAAGCCGGTGACCCGGGTGAAGGTGAGCACCTTCGTCCCCAGCGCCCCGGCGCGGGAGGCGTAGCCCCAGACGTACGGCCAGGGGAAGACCACCGCGTCGTCCGGGTTCCACGACGCGGCGAGGAACCGGCTCCGGTCCAGCTCCGGCACCACCTCGGCCGCCTCCGCGGGCGTGATCACACGGGTCCTGAGGCCGTTCTGGGCGTGGAGCCGGGCGTTCTGCTCGATGCGCTCCGCCTGCTCCCGGGTGGGCGCGAGGAACAGGTAGCCGCCGCGGCGGAACCAGACGTTGATGCCCATCTCGGCGGCGAAGCTCTCGCCGATCTCCAGCGATCGCCGCGCCAGCCGGATCATCGTCGGCGTGGTCCACTGGGCGCGCACGCCCCCGCCGTTGCGGCCGGAGGCGCCGGAGTTGAGGTAGCCGCGCTCCAGCAGCACGACGTCGGTTTCGCCGCGGCGGCACAGGTTGTAGGCGAGCCCGAGCCCCATGATGCCGCCGCCGATGATGACCACGCGCGCGCGCGCGGGCAGCGGGCCAGGTGGGCGCGGGGCGGTGCCGGGGGGCGGCGGGGGCGGGATGCCGCCCTCGATCGGCAGGCCGGACGGATCGATCGAGGCGAGCGCGCCGATGGGCGTTGGGTGCAGGGGCGGGCGCACCGTGAAGGGCGCCACCTCGCCGGGCGTGGCGCCGAGCCGGAGCATCTCCCGGGTGGCGACGGCGAGGCAGGTCTTCCCCTGGCAGGGGCCGGTGCCGAGGCCGGTGTAGCGCTTCACCGACTCGAGGTCCCTGAAGCCCAGCTGGAAGGCGCGGCGGACGTCGTCGACCGTCACGTCCTCGCAGGCGCACAGGAGGGTCTTAGCCACGGGCGGCCGCCTCCCCGGCGCGGCGGCCGGCCTCCACGGCCTCCGCCGCGCTGCACGGGCCGGTCAGCTCGCCCGCGGCGAAGACGCCCGGCGCGATGGCGCCGGCCTCGCCGGGCCGGACGCGGAAGGCGCCGGTCGCGGGGTCGAGCTCGAGGGTCGCGCCTGCCTCCCGGGCGAGCTCCGCGGCGGGCATCCTCGGCGTCGCCACGGCGAGCGTGTCGCAGCGCACGCGCCGGCCATCGGCGAGGTCGAGCGCCGCGAGGCGCCGCCCGCCGCGCGCCCGCGCCACCTCGACCCGGACGTGCTCCACCGCCATCCCGGCCGCGGCGAGCCGCGCCGCCGCGGCCTCCGCCTCCGCGCCCTCGCCGAGCACCGCCGCCCGCTCGCCGGGCACGACGCCGTCCTCCGCCAGCGCCACCAGGAGGCCGCGCGCCCCGTGGATGCCGGGAAGGTCGTTCCCCGCGAAGACCGGCGGCTGCGCCCAGGTACCGCCGGCGAGCACCGCCCGCGGCGCCCGCACGAGCCGCATGCGCGGCCCGTTCCCGCGCTCGGAGACCGCGGCGAGCGGCACCTCGCCGTCGCGCCACAGGCCGATCGCCGCGGCCCGCGCGGCGAGCTCGCCGCCGGCGCGCCGCACCGCTTCCGTCACCTCGTTCGCCCAGGCGAGCGGCGGGTCGCCGGGAAGATCGAGCCGGCAGCGGAGGCGGCCGCCGGGGGCGCGCTCCCGATCGGCGAGGTAGACCCGCAGGCCGGCGCGCGCCAGGGCCTCGGCCGCCGCGAGTCCGGCCGGCCCGGCGCCGACCACCATCGCGTCGAAGCGGTCCTCGGTTGCGGCGGGCCAGGCCCCGGGGGCGCGGTCGGGGAGGCGCCCCAGGCCGGCGAGCAGGCGGGAGGTGCCCACCGCCACACGGCTCGCGATCTGGCTCCAGGTGCCGACGTGGTGGTGGTCGATGCCCCCGGGCGCGAGGAGGTCGATGGCGCCGAGGAGGTCGTGGGAGGCTCCGCCGACCGCGTTCTGGGTCTCGACCTCGAGGCCGTCGCGGCAGGGCGTCTCGCAGGCCTTCACGTTCGGCGCGCCGTCCACCCGGACGAGGCACGAGGCACAGGAGCCGGAGAGGCAGAAGGGTCCGCGGGGCCGGTGGTACTTGGCGCTGCGGCTCACGATGGGCCGCCCGGCGGCGAGCAGCGCAGAGGTCACGCTCTCGCCCGAGCGCGCCGGCAGGCGCCGGCCGTCCACCACGATCTCGCAATCGGGGGCGAAGCGGGGGTCGGAGAGCCGGGCCATCGGGGGAGCGAAAGATACCCGCTGGAGCGGCGGGCGCAAGCGCCTGCGCGGGGCGCCTCGTAGCTCAGTCGTCCGGGTAGAGGCGGTCGAGGTCGTGATCGGCGAGGAGCTCGTCGCCCGCGGCCGCGGCGTCCCACTCGCAAATCGCCGGCAGCGCCAGGAGCGCCCGGGCGTAGTCGCCCGCCACACCCTGCGGCTCGACGCCGAAGGTCCGGAAGCGGAACGCCACCGGCGCGTAGAAGGCGTCGGCGATGGTGAAGGCGCCGAAGAGCATCGCGCCGCCGGCTCCGTACCGCACGCGCGTGTCACGCCAGATCTCCTCGATCCGCGCGATGTCGGCGAGGACCGCCGGGTTCCGCCTGCGCTGCGGGCGCCGCGCCCGCACGTCCATCGACATGCCCTCGCGCAGCGCGCCGAAGCCGGAGTGCATCTCGGCGCAGATCGACCGAGCCCAGGACCGGGCCTTCGGGTCCTTCGGCCACAGCCCGGGGTGGCGCTCGGCCAGGTACTCGGCGATGGCGAGCGAGTCCCAGACGAGGAAGCCGTCGTCCTCGAGGGAGGGAACGCGGCGGTTCGGGAAGCGCGCCATGCGCGCCGTCTTGGCGGCGTCCTGCCGCAGGGACACCACGTCCTCGGCGAACGGGATGCGCGCCTCCCGCATGAGCACCCACGGGCGCAGCGACCACGACGAGTAGTTCTTGTTTCCGATGTGGAGGGTGTAGGCCATGCCGGGATGATAACGCCCCCGGGCGTTCCTGCGCGGGGGCGGCGCGCCCCTGCGCGTTTTCGAGGGTTCCCGCCGCGGCTACCTTCCCGCCCGTAGCGAAAACAACGAAAGGAACGGGCCATGAATCCGACGATCGTCACGCCGCTTCGCGACAACGCCACGCTGAGGCTCATCCCGCGCCGGGGTGGGCTCGTGCTCACCTCTCGCGACGGTACCTTCCTCGTCACCCAGGAACGCGACCCGCAGGACCACGTCCTCGAGCCCGGCGGCGAGCTGCGTCTGGCGGGCCGCGGCGTCGTGGTGGTCTGGGCGCTGTCGGACGGCGCCCTCGGCGTGGGGCCGGCGCGCGCGGCGTGATCGGCCGGATCGAGCGGCGCCTACCGCGGCAGGATCTTCCCGAGGAAGTCGCGCGTCCGCTCGTTCCGGGGGTTCGCGAAGAACTCGCGCGGCGGGTTCTGCTCCACGATGCGACCCTCGTCCATGAACACGACGCGGTCGGCGACCGAGCGGGCGAAGCCCATCTCGTGCGTCACCACCACCATGGTCATGCCCTGGCCGGCCAGCTCCAGCATGACGTCCAGGACCTCCTTCACCATCTCGGGGTCGAGAGCGGAGGTCGGCTCGTCGAAGAGCATGATGCGGGGCTGCATGCACAGCGCCCGCGCGATGGCGACGCGCTGCTGCTGGCCGCCGGAGAGCTGGCCGGGGTGCTTCATCGCCTGGTCGGCGATGCGCACGCGGGTGAGTTGCTGGATGGCCCGCGCCTCGGCCTCGTCCCGCGGCAGGCGCAGCACCCAGGCCGGGGCGAGCGCCACGTTCTCGAGAACGGTGAGGTGCGGGAAGAGGTTGAACTGCTGGAACACCATGCCGACCTCGCGCCGGATGCGCTCGATCGATTTCACCTCCTCGGTCAGCTCGACGCCGTCCACGACGATCCGGCCCTGCTGGTGGTCCTCGAGCCGGTTGATGCACCGGATGAGGGTGGACTTGCCGGAGCCCGAAGGGCCGCAGATGACGATGCGCTCGCCGGCTGCGACCTCGAGGTCCACGTCCTTGAGGACGTGGAAGCGGCCGTACCACTTGTTCACCCCCACGAACTGGATGATGGGCTCGCTCATGCGGCGGACGCCTCCGGCCTGCGAGCCCAGCGCCCGAGCCTGCGCTCGAGCCAGTGGCTATACCGCGACATGGCGAGGCAGCAGACGAAGTAGACGGCGCCCACGAAGAGGTACCCCTCGATGAAGAAGTTTCGCCACTGCGGATCGCCGAGCGCCAGGCGCAGCGCGCCGGTGAGATCGTACATGCTCACCACGGTGACGAGCGAGGTGTCCATGAACGTCGAGAGGAGGCTGTTCACGAAGCTCGGGATCACCAGCACCAGCGCCTGCGGCAGGACGACCCGGCGCTGGGTCTGCCACCAGCCGAGGCCGAGGGAGGCCGCCGCCTCGGTCTGGCCCTTCGGCAGGCCCTGCAGCCCGCCGCGGACCACCTCCGCCATGTAGGCGGCCTGGAAGAGGGTGATGCCGATGGCGACGCGGGCGAGCACGTCGAGCCGCAGCCCCTGCGGGAGCAGGAGCGGGAAGAGGAAGGACGCGACGAAGAGCACGGTGATGAGCGGCACGCCGCGGGCCATCTCGATGTAGAGCGCCGCGGCTCCGCGCGCCACCGGCAGCCGCGAACGCCGGCCCAGGGCGAGCACGACGCCGAGCGGGATCGAGGCCGAGACGCCGACCAGGGTGAGGAGTACGGTGAGCGGGAGCCCGCCCCACAGGCCCGGCTCGACGTAGGAGAGGCCGAGGGCGCCGCCGCGAACGAGGAGGAAGAAGGCGGCGAGCACGCCGGCCCAGGCGGGCAGGAGCCAGCGGCGCCAGCAGCGCGGGTGGGCGCTCGCGGCGAGCGCGGCGACGACGAGCAGGGTCGCGACGAGCGGCCGCCACTGCTCGGCCCAGGGATAGCGTCCGAACAGGACGAGCCGGTGCTTCTCCGCGACGAAGCCCCAGCACGCCGCGCGGTATTCGAGCCTCCGGCAGGCTTCGTAGTCCGGGGCCCAGACCGCGCCGGTGAAGAGCCACCCGACCGCCGCGGGGAGGGCGCGGAAGAGCGCGGCCGCCAAGAGCAGCGTCGCGAGGGCGCTCGGGACGGACGAGAAGAGGCTCCGGCGGATCCAGGAGAGGGGCCCGGCTGGCGCCGGGGGCGGCTCGCGCGCTGCGCCGGGCTCCGGGAGGCTGGCCTTCGGGTCCACTAGCCCTCCACCAGCGCCACGCGCCGGTTGTACCAGCCCATGCCGAGCGCGGTGACGAGGTTGATGGTGAGGTAGACGGACATGATGACGACGATGCACTCGAGGGCCTGGCCGTTCTGGTTGATGGCCGTGTTGGCGATGGACACGACGTCCGGGTAGCCGATCGCGACCGCGAGCGACGAGTTCTTGGTGAGATTGAGGAACTGGCTGGTGAGCGGCGGCACGATGACCCGCAGCGCCTGCGGCAGGATGACGAGCCGCATGGCCTGGCGCGGCGCGAGGCCCAGGGCCGCGGCCGCCTCCGCCTGGCCGTGCGGCACGGCGAGGACGCCCGAGCGCACGATCTCGGCGATGAAGGCCGCGGTGAAGGTGACGAGCCCGACGAGCAAGGCGAGGAACTCCGGCGTCAGCGACACGCCGCCGGAGACGTTGAACCGGGTGACCTCGGGCAGCTCGAACGCGCGCGGCGCCCCTCCGGCGAGCCAGCCCGCGAGCGGGAAGGCGAAGGCGAGGAGCACCGCGGCCCACCCCAGGCGCGGCCCGTGGCCGGTGCGCCCGCGCCGGGCCCGGGCCCAGCGGACGAGGGCCCAGGCGGCGGCGAGCCCCGGCGGAACGGCCGCGAGCGCCCAGGCCCAGCCGCGCGCCCACACCGGGTGGGGGAACTGGAGGCCGCCCTTGGAGAGGTAGACGTGCGGGGCGAGCTCGATGGGGCTCGCCGCCTCGGGCAGGATCTCGGTCGCCACGAGGTACCAGGCGAAGAGCTGGATGATGAGCGGGACGTTCCGCAGCACCTCGACGTACCCGGTGCAGAGCCAGCGGACGAGGGCGTTGCGCGACAGGCGGCCGAGGCCGACCAGCGTCCCGAGGACGGTGGCGAGCACGATGCCGACGACCGCCACGCGGAGCGTGTTGGCGACGCCGGCAGCGAAGGCGAGGAGGTAGGTGTCGGTGGGGGCGTACGGGACGAGCCCCTCGCCGATGTCGAAGCCGGCCGTCTGGCCGAGGAAGCCGAAGCCCGAGCGGATCTGGCGGGCCGCCAGGTTCTGGCGCGTGTTGCGCCAGAGCAAGGCCCCCGCGAGCGCGAGCCCGCCGAGCAGCGCCATCTGGAGGAGGCGCGCCCGGCCGGATCGCGTCGACCACGACAGCAGGGGAGATTTCACCGTCGCCGTCTCGTGCGGCGGCAGCCCCGGCTAGCGGACCGGGGGCGCGTACAGGAGGCCGCCCTTGCTCCACAGCTTGTTCGCGCCCCGCGGCAGGCCGAGCGGCGTCTTGGGCCCGAGGTTGGCCTCGAAGCTCTCGCCGTAGTTCCCCACCTGCTTCGCGATCCGGTAGGACCAGTCCTTGTCGAGCCCGAGCAGCTTGCCGGTATCGTCACCGGCGCCGAGCATGCGCTGGACGCCCGGGTCCTTGCTCTCGGCCTTTAGCTGGTCGGCGTTGGCCTGGGTGATCCCGTCCTCCTCGGCCTCGATCATGGCGTAGAGGGCCCACTTGACGATGGCGAACCACTCGTCGTCGCCGCGGCGCACCGATGGGCCGAGCGGCTCCTTGGAGATGACCTCCGGGAGGATGACGTAGTCCTGGGGCTTCGCGGTCTTGGTCCGCGCGCCGGCGAGGTCGGACATGTCGGTGGTGTAGGCCTGGCAGCGGCCGGAGAAGAAGGCCGACTGAATGGCCTCGGCGGTATCGAACACCACCGACTTGTACTTGATGCCGTTCGCGAGGAAGTAGTCGGCGACGTTCTTCTCGCTGGTGGTGCCCGCCTGAACGCAGACGGTGGCCCCGCCCAGCTTCTTCGCGCTCTCGACCTTGAGCTTCTTCGGGACCATGAAGCCCTGGCCGTCGAAGTAGTCGATGCCGGTGAAGACGATCCCGAGCGATGCGTCGCGGGTGAGCGTCCAGGTGGTGTTGCGCGACAGGATGTCGATCTCGCCCGCCTGGAGCGCGGCGAACCGCTGCTGCGAGTTGAGCGGCACGAACTTCACCTTCTCGGCGCTGCCGAGCACGGCCGCGGCCACCGCCCGGCAGACGTCCACGTCGAGGCCCTTCCAGCGCCCCTGGCTGTCGGTGGCCGAGAACCCGGGCGCCGAGGTGTTGACGCCGCAGACCACCTCGCCGCGCTGCTTCACGGCGTCGAGCGTCTTGCCGGCGAGAGCCGTGGCCGGAAGGGCGATCGCCGCGAGGGCGAGCGCGAGCGAGACCGCGGTCCGTCGAGAGAGTTCCATTGTCCGCCTCCGTGAGTGGGTCGACTTGGCGTCCCGGCCGGGCCGTACCCGGCCGGGACGCAAGGCCATGACCGCGCGAGTGTACGACAACGCGCGGGTCATCGCCGACCGCCGGCTCGGCGGCGCAATTCGAGTGGGTGATCGTCAGGTGGGCGGCCGCGGCGGCTCCGTCCCGAGGGATCGGGTGGCGGCGGGCCGGCCGGGGTCGCCGGCGTCGCTCGCCGCCGCGGGCTCGCCGGTCCAGCTCACGCGGACGCGCCCCAGCGTGAGCACCGTCAGGAGAAGGGCGAGGGCGGCGGCGATGGACCTGCGAATCCTCGAGATCACGCGCCAGCAAGCTAACGCCTTCCGGGGCCGTGGCAAGCGGCGGCCCGCGGGGGGCGGCCCGCTACGGCGCCGCGGAGGAGAGCACCTCGCCCGCGATGGCCTTGCGGTAGCGGTTGAGGTCGCGCCCCGTCTCGAACGTCTCGCCGAGCAGGATCGAGAGGTTTCGCAGGATGCCGCCGACGACGCGCTGCTCGCACTCCTTGTCGAAGTGGATCTGGGTCTCGAGCCAGCGGTCGAGCCAGCCCGGGTCGGGCAGGCGGCTCTGGACCGTATCGCGAGGGAACAGGCCCTTGTTCACGTGCAGGTTGGTCGGATGCAGGGGCTTGCCGCTGCGGCCGCTGCTCGCCATGAGCACGCCGATCTTGGCGAAGGCGCGGCGCGCGGCGTCGCCGGAGCGCTCGATGGCGAGCTTCATGTACTTGAGGTAGGCGCCGCCGTGCCTCGCCTCGTCGCGCGAGATGAGGTCGTAGATGTGCCGGATGACGGGCTCGGTGTGCCACTCGGCGGCGCGGCGGTACCACTGCGTCAGCCGCACCTCGCCGCAGAAATGCAGCATCAGCGTCTCGAGCGGCGGGGCCGGGTCGAACTCGAAGCGCACCGCGCAGAGCTCCTCCTCGGTCGGCACGAGCTCCGGGCGGAAGCGCCGCAGGTACTCCATCAGCACGAGGGCGTGCTTCTGCTCCTCGTAGAACCAGACCGACATGAACGCCGAGAAGTCCGCGTCGTCGCGGTTGTCGCGCAGGAACATCTCGGTCGCGGGTAGCGCCGACCACTCGGTGATGGCGTTCATCTTGAGCGTCAGCGCCTGCTCGTCGGAGAGCTGGTCGCGCTCGAAGCGGTCCCACGGGAGGTCGCCCAGGTTCCAGCGCGCCTCCTCGAGCGACTTGAAGATCTCCGGGTACAGCATCCGCACCTCGTTTCGCCCCCGCCGACCCGTCTCATTGGCGGGCTCGTGTGATGGGCGTGTCACGGCCGAGGTGGACGCAGGGGGTGGACCCTTCAGGGGCTCCCGGGCGGCCCGTGGATCCGCGCCGCGTAGTCGCGGAGGGTGCGCGAGGTGTTGAAGGCCGGACCCAGGCTTCGCAGCGAGGCCCGGACGCGCTGCAGCCAGCCCCGCGGCAGGCCGGCCTCGTCGCGGTCGTGGTAGAGCGGCACGACCTCGCGCTCGAGGAGCCCGTAGAACGCGTCCGCGTCGCGCGCATCCTGGGCGGCCTCGTCCGGGCCCGGCTGGCTCCGGATGGCCCAGCCATTCGCGCCGTCGAAGGCCTCGTCCCACCAGCCGTCGAGCACGCTGAGGTTGAGCCCGCCGTTCAGGGCCGCCTTCATGCCGCTCGTCCCGCTGGCCTCCAGCGGCGGTCGCGGGAGGTTCACCCACACGTCGCAGCCAGCGACCAGCTTCCGCGCCGCCGGGAGGTCGTAGTCTTCGAGGAAGACGACGTGAGCGCCGGCGGACTTCTGCTCCTTGAGGGCGAAGATCGCCTGCACCATCCGCTTCGCCCCGTCGTCCCGGGGGTGGGCCTTGCCGGCGATGACCACCTGGAGGGGGCGGGGCCCGTCGAGCAGGGCCAATGCGCGCCCGGCGTCGGCGACGAGCAGGTGGAGGCGCTTGTAGGACGCGACGCGGCGCGCGAAGCCGAGCGTGAGGGCCGCGGGGTCGAAGGTCCGGGCGGCGCTCTCGACGTAGGAGATGGGCTCGCCCCGGGCGAGCCGATCGGCCACCGACCGCGCGCGGGCGAACTCCACCAGCTCGGCGCGCATCCGGCAGCGCGCGTCCCACAGCTCCCCGTCGGAGATCGCGTCGATCCCGGCCCAGCGCGACGGGTCCGCGGCGTGCTCGATCCACCCCGGTCCGAGGTGCCGGTCGAGCAGCTCGCGCATGGGCGCGGCCATCCAGGTGGGCAGGTGCACCCCGTTGGTCACGTAGGTGATGGGGACGTCCGCCTCGCGCCGCCCCGGCCAGTGATGCGCCCACATCGCCCGCGCCACCTCGCCGTGCCTGCGGCTGACGGCGTTGGCCAAGCGGCTGGTCCGCAGCGCCAGGTCGGTCATGCCGAAGGGCGCGCCGTCGGGGGCGCCCGGGGCGCGGCCGAGGGCGAGGAGGGCCGGGGCCGAGGCGCCCAGCTCCCGGGCGAAGCCGCCCAGCGTGGCCTCGATCTCCGCGGGCAGGTAGGCCTCGTTCCCGGCCGCGACCGGCGTGTGCGTCGTGAAGACGACGCGGGCGCGGGCGGCCTCGACGGCGCGGTCCGGCGCCTCCCCTCGGCCGATGGCCTCCCGGGCCAGCTCGAGGGCGGCCAGGGCTGGATGCCCCTCGTTGAGGTGCCAGATCGCCGGCCGGATCCCCAGGGCGGCGAGCGCGCGAACGGCGCCGATGCCGAGCAGGGCGTACTGCATGAGGCGGTACTCGCGGTCGCCGACGTAGAGCTGGGCGGCGATGAAGCGGTCGACGGGATCGTTCTCCGGGACGTCCGTGTCGAGCAGGAAGAGCGGCACCCGCCCGACGCCGGCCCGCCAGACGGCGGCGCGCACGGCGTGGGACCGGATCGGCACCTCCACGGTGACGGGCGCGCCCTTCGGATCGACGGCCCGCTCGACGGCCAGCTGCTCGGGCGTCACCACCGTCCAGTACTCGTGCTGCCAGCCGGACGGATCGAGCCGCTGATGGAAGTAGCCGCGACGGTAGAGCAGCCCGACCGCGACCACCGGAAGCCGGCGATCCGACGCCTCCTTGAGAAGATCGCCGGCCAGGACCCCCAGGCCGCCGGAGTAGATCGGAAGCGACTCGTGAACGCCGTACTCCGAGCAGAGGAAGGCGACGGGCGACTCCGGGCCCGCCGGCGGCGCTGCGGCGAACGGACCCGCCAGCGCATCGCCGAGGCCTCGAAGGAGCCGGTCCATCCGGCCGAGCCGATCCCGATCGGAAGCGGCGCCTTCGAGCGTGCGGCGCGGGATCTCGCGGAGGAGGCGCACCGGGTTGTGCCCGCACGCCTCCCACGCCGCCGGATCGATCGAGCGCCACAGCGCCTCGCCCTCAGGCTGCCACGACCACCAGTAGTTGAAGGCGAGGCGCGCGAGCGGCCGCAGCCGCCTCGGAAGCTGCTCCGCCAGCGTGTCCCTCGCCACGGTCCCCGCCGTAGAGGTCACCACGGGAGCACCCCCTGGCCCGGTCCGCGACCGACCCGTCCAACTATGTCCACTTGCGCGCCGGCGCGGGATGCCGCTCCTGTGGTGCCGCGTTCGGGGGGGAGACCTGCCGGAGCGCGCCCGCATGCGCGATGCCCCTCCCGTTCGTGCTGGGCGCACCGGCGCCCTCGAGGTAGGCGCCCCGAGCCTCAGCGCGCCGCGGGGCGCGGCTCGATCCGGCGCAGCACGCCCGCCCCGCTCACGACGAGGATCCCGGCGAGCACCATCGCCGCGCCGATGCCGAACGGGACGCTCACCGGCTCGTCGAGCAGGAGCACGCCGAACGACACCCCGAAGAGCGGCGTCATGAAGGAGAACACCGAGAGGCGCGAGGCCAGGTACCGGCGCAGGAGCCAGAACCAGGCGAGGTAGCTCGCGAAGGAGACGACCACCCCCTGGAAGAGCAGGCTCGCCCAGGCCACCGAGGTCAGGCGGACCTGGCCCGCCTGGCCGGTGGCGGCCGCGTACCCGAGCAGGAGGACGAAGCCGCCCACGAGCTGGTAGAGCAGCGTCTGGGCCGGCGGCGCCTCGGAGAGGGACGAGCAGCGGATGACGACGGTGGTGGCGCCCCAGGCCGCCCCGGCGAGGATGCCCAGCGCGTCCCCGAGGAGCATCCGCGGGCCCGCGCCGCCGTGTGGCGAGCCGCCGGCGAAGGCCACGGCGATGCCGCCGAAGGCGACGGCGACGCCGAGCCACTGGCGGGGCCGCAGGCGCTCGGCGGGCAACCTCCAGGCGAGGCCCAGCGCGGTGAAGACCGGCGAGGTGTAGAGGAACACGGCCATGTGCGAGGCGGAGGTGTGGCGCAGCCCCTCGGCGATGAAGAGGAACTCGGCCGCGAACAGCGTGCCCGCCAGGGCGCCCGGCCGCAAGGTGCCGGCCAGGAAGGAGTGCCGCTCGCCACGCCGCCACACGAGCAGGGCGACGAGCGCGGCGGAGAGGCCCGAGCGGAGCGCCACCTGCATGATCGGGACGACGTCCGGCGCGGCCAGCTTGATGGCCACCTGCTGCGCGCCCCAGATGGCGCACAGGAGGAGCATGGTCCCGAGCGCGAATCCGTCGACCGGGTCCCGCGTGGCGCCCGCCATCCCTCTCCCGTGGCCGGCCCTCAGCGCGCAGGACCGGCGTCGGCGCCGTTGAACCCGGCTTCCTTCACCCGGCGCTGACGCACCGCGGCGG
>Ga0153915_10004202_pt1 | contig 13254 bp, 7 predicted proteins | sample Opewatmetagenome_2_FD_107003 | JGI IMG/M metagenome (GOLD analysis project Ga0153915, IMG submission 107003) | Freshwater wetland microbial communities from Ohio, USA - Open water 3 Core 3 Depth 3 metaG | ecosystem: Environmental > Aquatic > Freshwater > Wetlands | place: USA: Ohio, Lake Erie... | reverse complement strand
GGCTTTCCGCACCGCGTCGCTCTTGAGGAGCAGGCAGAAGCTCCCCAGGTAAGGAACTTCTTTCCAATCTTTCCCGTAGCGGGAAGCGAGTCTTCCTGTCAATTCCTCGTTGCCTTCTTCATCGGCCAGGAATTGGATAACCTTCTGAGGATCCGGGGCTTCATTCGAGACCGGGCCCACCGCTGCAATCGAAGGGTCGGACTCGGCAATGGCGGTTAAACGATCCAGCAGGGAGGAAGGAAGGGTGACATCGGCGGAAAGCAGTACCACGTACCGGGCCTCCCAGTCCACCCCCTGGTGGAGGGCCTGCAAAACCGTGGGAGTGGGAGGAAAAACCGTAACTCCCAGTCCGTTATCCGGGATCCCCCCATGGACTCTGACGACCTTGACCGAAGGTTCCCCCTGGACCGAAGGCTGATGCCGCACCTGCTCCACCAGGGAAGACAGTTCTTCATCGGACCCCGTCCCCCGGAGGGCAAGGACCAGAACCCCCGAGTCCGCCAGTTGATGCTTTTCGGCCCTCCTCTTTCTCTCCGCCAAATGGGGTTCCCGGTGGATATATCTTTGCTTCACAAGCCTTGCTTCCTTGAGGGACAGGGCCGGGTCCTTGTGCTCGCTGCTGGTCGGGCTGAACAGATACAGCCCCAGGTATTCATCGATATGCAGGAAAGTCTCTTTCCCGGCCAGGCGCAGCCAGAAATCCCAGTCCCCCGCTGACTCGAGGGTTTCGTCCAGGTATCCATATTTTTCATGCAGGCTTTTGCGCCACATGGGCTGGGGTCCGGCAAAACACCCCTGGAGCAGCAATTGGGGATCAAACTCCGCCCAGCGGTAGGTTCCGGCAGGGGTGAAATTATCGAAGGTCTCATTCTCGAAGACGGTGATATGGGTGTTGCCGTAAACCAGGGCCACATCCGGCCGGGATTCCAGCACCGCCACCATGCGTTCGAGGGCGTCCTCCTTGTGGCGGTCATCGGTGCAGGCGAGGGTGACATATTTCCCGCGAGCCGCCTTTATGCAGCGGTTGATGGCTGAATGGGAAGACTCCCGATGCTCCGTGCGGAGGTAGACGATGTTGTCGTACTTCTTCTGAAACTCCCCGACAATCTCCTTTTCATTGGTGGGGGAGCCCGTATCGGCAATGACGATCTCCATCCGGTCGGCCATGGTCTGTGCTTCCAGGTCCTCCAGCAGGCCGCGCATGAATCTTCCGGCGTTGTAAGTGGGGACCAGGGCGGAGACCAGGTATTCCTCCGAAGAACCTTTCCCTTTGGGTTCTTGGGAATCGATCGCAGGATGAACCCCAGGTCCCAACGGGCCGACGGGTATCGATGCCGGAGGTTTTTCCACCTTCGGGTGTAGGATATTTAGGTCCTTCGAGTCAACCAAGCGAATGCTCCGATGGGCCTGGTTCATTTTCTTAACCAGCTCTTCAAATCCGGAGTACACAAAGACTCCCTGGCTCCGGAGTTTTTCCAGCAGGTGGAAGGCTTCCTCAAAGAACATGGAATTTTCAGCCAGCCGGGCTAAAATTTCGCCTGCGGGCGCGTAATCCTCCGGGCGGCCGCCCTTCACCAGATGCTCGGCATAGCACAGCTGGTAGAAGGGGAATTCCGGATCAAGGTGCATGGCCTGTTTTAAATTCTCCAGGCTCCCCGAAAAATGCCCCAGGTAATAATGCAGAGAGGCTCGAATGAGCCGGATGAGAGAATGCTTGACCTCCGCCCCCCGGGTGAAATGCTCGGTGACCCGGTCGAAATAACTCCGGTAGTTGAAAAAGCTGTTGAAGAAATCCCAGGGGAATACATCATCCAGCGGGGCGACCTGCCAGGTCTCCGCCGGCTTATCCAGCGTTTCTCCGGCCAACTTCAGCGCCGCGGCCCGATCCTTGGGACGGCCAAAATGGAGCGCGGTTCGAATCAGGTTGAACCGCAGGACCAAAGAATCGGGAAATTCATCCATACCCGTGCGGTAAAGCTGCAAAGCCCGGTCCAATAATTGGCCTTTGTCCGTAGCCGTATGGATCCCGACGGTGATGGCCGCATATTCCAAAACCAGTTCCCGGGTCATGTCAATGAAGAGGCGTGGATCCCTTTCCGTCTTCACCCGGGTTTGCCACCGGTCCAGGTTCTGTTTGCGGATCTTGGAAAATACCGGCTGAGGCGCAGGGACCCACCCTTTCCATAGAACCACCCTTTTCTGGTCGAGCTGGACCGAGGGTTTTATCTCCCGTTGGTTCCTGGGCTTGGCGGCCAGAAAAGTCAAGAAACGGAGGTACTGGGAAGCCACCCGGGGGAGGCAGAATTCCCGGCGGATGATTTCGGCTCCCCGCCGGGCGTTCTTTTCGATTTCCGGCCAGTCTTTTAGAATACGATGAAGGGTGGGAGCCAGGTCCCCGGCCTGGAAATCATAGGTGAAAACCCCTTCTTTTTCACCCGCATACAGGGTGAGCACGCTTCCTTTCTGGGCCAGGACCGCACATCCCATGGCCAGGGCTTCCATCCCCCGCGTGGGCAGGCTGCCGGGATGGCGCACGTAGGTGAAGCTGACTTTGGAATGGCCCAACAGAAGGTAATAAACCGTAGGGTCGGTAAATCCCTCGAGGCAGCGAATCCGGACCCCCTGCATCCTGAGAAGTTGATTCAGCAGCAGCGCCTTATCCGGGTTGTAGGGATGCAAAAGGGTGCCGGAGATGAATACATCGGTCATCCTGGGGCCGCCCTTCAGAAGGGGAAGGTTCCCCACTACGCCGAAAGACTTGGGAAAAACCGACACAGGAACGTGGACCAGGCGGGATACATCGTCCCATTCCGTTTGATCGGTCACGATCATTTCGTCAAAGATCTGCAGCCAGGGATGGACGGCCTGAATGTGCAGGTCATAATCGCCCGTGGCTCCGAAGATCGGGCAGGGGAGCTGCTGGAGGTTGGGGGGAATGAGATGCCATTCCGCCATCTGGCAAATATAAAAGTCCGGCGGCCTTTGAGGGCTGAAAAATTTATGAATATCCGCATAGGGTTCATTGGGCAGGTCTTGGGGATGGAAACTGATATTCTGAACCCTGAATTTCTTGTCCTGCGCCGCGGCGGTAAATAAATCATGGGGAGCCCTTCGGGTATAGGGCAGCTGGGCCAAAACCTGGATCTGGGGCTTCCGGATAAGAGCCAGGAGTTTGCGGGCGTGGGGTGTGGAAATTCCCTCCAGGAGACCAAGGGCCCTATCGTCCTGGCCATTCATCCAGTGGCTGACCGCCAGGTAAAAACGCGCCTCTGGATGGTTAAAACGCTGCAGGCCCTCGATGGCTTCCCGGCTTTTTCCGATTAATCCCCAGGCCGCATGGGTTGTCCACTCATCCGGGGTCCCAGCCTTGGCCACCTCAGCGTAATTTCCAGCTCCGAAGAGATCTATCGGGTTATGGGAAAGACGATTCCGGTTCAAAGCCTATTTTCCTCCTGATCATTCAATTCGGTCAAAGTCCCGCCCGCGACCCAAGGGGCAAATTCCCCCGGCAACCCTGCGCCGGGGGACCGTTCCTTCAACTTCAGGATGAATTCCTCCACCAATTTCTCCGGACCTGCCACCGCCCCGCATCGAATCCGGGTATTGGGTTGGTTGAACTGGAGAGGCTGCCCGTCAAAACGGCGGTAAAGTTTTCCCGCAAAATTCAGAAGGCCCACCCCCCCGCAGACGTCCCACTCGGATTTATGCTGTACGGAGAAGGTAAGATCCTCCAGCCCGGAAGCGACCCTCAAAAGCTTATAAGCGACACTCCCAAGCACCCGGACTGAGCCCACCAGATCCAGGTAGGGAATCACGGTTCCATCATCGGTTTCTCTCCGGCTGATACCGGCCACCGCCTCTTCGAGGTTTTGGGCCCCCTTCCGGGCTGAAGGGAACCCCCAAAACTCGGCTCCCCCCCGGCTGGACCCGACTCCTCCCTCCCCGGTGATCGGGTTTATAACCCCCGCGGCAACAACCTGATGATCTTTGACCAACCCGATTGAAATGGCCAGCTCCGGGATTCCCCGGGCAAACTCCTTCGTCCCATCCAGCGGGTCTACGATCCATATCCAGGGCCGGTCCAGGCGTCCTTCATCCGGTGCGCCCTCTTCGGAGAGCCAGCCGACTCCCGGCAGCAAACCAAGCAGCCGCGTCTGCAAGAAACGATTGGCTCTGAGGTCGGCCGGGGTAAGGGGGCTGCCATCCGATTTCTTTCCCACCGGCCCTCCTTGATGGAAGAGCTCCCGAACAATTTCGGCCGCTTCCTCGAGGATCATTTTGAGGTCCGGAAGGCTCACCGGGAATTCCCGGTCCGGTCGGCTCATGATGCCTTGCTCCAATTTCCCCGGATTCCTCAAGCCGGGACAGACCCCTGCCGGGAACCGGATAAGAATTGCCGCAGGACCCGAATCAGGAAATGATTCGGTCGAACTGCCTGCAGGCGTTCCAGGGCCAGGCTGCAGGCTTCGAGGTCCCTCCGGGCCAACCCGAAGCTACCCAGGTCGGACAGAATTTTTTCATCCCCGGGTGCCAGCCGGGCTGCTTCTTTGAGGCTTTCCGCTGCTTGCGCTTCTTGACCCTGGGTCAGGTATAATTGCGCCAGGTTCACCCGGGCATCCACATTCCTAGGCCTGATTCGAAGGGCTCGCCGGAAAGCTTCCTCGGCCCCTTTCCAATTTTTTCTCTGGTAGAGAGCGATCCCCAGGCGGTTGGGAATGCTGGCATCCCAGGGAGTCAGGGCCGCCGCGCGCTCGAAAGATAAAATCGCATCCTCCAGTCTGCCCAAGTGCATGAGGACAGTGGCCAGCATGAGATGCCCTTCCACAAGGTCACCGAAATCCCCGGTAAGTCGCTCGAACTGAGCAAGGGCTTCTTGGAAATCTCCCCGCTTAATGGCTGCTTTACCGGAGAGGATGGTATCACTGATGGCTTTTCGGGAAACCGCCTTTTCATCTACCCGTCGCAGGACCTCCTCCAGTGAGGTCCCTACGATACATGGGCGCCCTCCCGGCGGCAAGGTTTCTATTCTGGACAAGTTAACCTTTCCCCAGGATGGATCCAGGGCGTAAAAATTCCATTTCCACTTGACGATATTAAATCCCTGGTATCCCTCTCGGATCACCTGGGGAGGTTCGAAATGAGGGGTCAGGACGGTCTCGACTGCTTCCCGTACACTGGGCCACGATGAAAATTTTTCATTTATCTCCCGGAATAGAAGATAGGCCCGCCGGCTTTGGGGAGAAGAGACTGTCTGCCCGGGGAAAATCAACCGGGTCCAGTAGAAGGCGGTGAGGGAAGAGGCGACGGCCAGGCAGGCGCGGGGATTTTCTTTATGTGGAGAGAGGGCCTCGATAAGGGCCGATTCCGCTGTCGGAAGATTTCCCGAGGCGAATTGGTCCCGGGCCTTCTCCAAGGACTGGGATATTTCGGGAACAGAAGTGATCTGAGGGTCGGAAGCCGGCTTCATTTCCGAAGGGGATTCTTCAATCAATTCATACCCCAGCTTTCTCATGGCGTAATGAACTGGCCCGCCAAAGCAGGAAAGCTCTTCCGGTTGATACACCTCCTTCCATTCCCCCACCTTTCCCCGCCGTGCGGTGAGAAAGTTTTCTCCCGTCTCCTGGGCAGTCCGCTCCATGGCCACCCGGGCCCGGTCATACGTGGAGAGTTCCAAAGCCCTTTCGATCTCCGCCACGGGACGCCGGACACCCAGGAACTCCAGTATCTTTTGGGTGACTCCGAGCGGGCGCGCTCTCATATCTTCAAACCGGATGACCTGAACGTTCATGACCTCCTGCATGGCCAGCCAGTAGAGATGAAAATAGGCCCAGGTTTCTGCGGGAGGGAGGCCAAATAAACCCGGGAAATGATCCCGCCACTGGTCGGGGCGGCGCAAATAATCGATAAAGGAGAGATCCTGGGCGTAATTCCGCTTGTAGAGAGAGTAAATGGCGTCCCGCGGGTCGCGCACATACAGAATCGTGGGCCGTTCCGGATGAAGGGCGAAATCCAACCGGTGCTCCCATAACACTTCCAGGCCGGGTTCAAAGGAAAATTTCGTTCTTTCATGGAGAACCGGCAGGTGCCACTTCAGGTGAGCGCAGGCCTTCGGCCCGATCTCTGCCCCCCTTCCATCATTCACCCAGTGGCCGTTAAGGAAGGATGTATTTGTGGTCCGGATATTAAGCTCAAGCAGAACATTGACCAACCATGTTACGCCGCTGGAAAAGGGAGCAGAGACAATCTGGCATTCCTTCAGGCCCCAATGCCGGTCAGTCTCCCATCCGTTATCGATCAGGGCATCTCCCATCAGCTGTTTGAATTTTTCTCTTAAATCCGCATCCAGATAGCCCTTCCATTCTCCGGAAATCCCTTTTCGAAGAAAATAGGCGGAGCGAATGGGCGGCCCTTCTTCGCCTCGCCGGCGGCCCGTTAGGGCCTCAAAGCGATTCCTTTCGACGGAAGCCTGAATGGCTTCTTCGGCCGGGCGAATGCCTAAGAAAGTAAAAATGCGTTCCAGGACGGCACGGATGTCGCTTCTGATTTCATCAAAACGGATTTCCAGGCATCGGCCAGGCCGGTCTTTGCTGTAGGCTACCCATTCAGAGGCCATCGTGACTTTTGGGGGCAGCATATGGGTGATGACGGTTTCCAGGGCCTCACTTTCGGTCTTCCCCGGGAAAATATCCTGCCCCATCCCATCTTTCATCCAGGAAACGGCCACATCCCGGAAGTCGCGGTGCAAATAGATAAATTTATAATCCTCTCTTTCGGTCAATCCCAGGTCTCGAAAAGTCTGCAGGGGATCGTGGGTCCAATGGTAAATCGGCCGTTCCGAATTCAGGACCTCCGCCAATCTACTTGTGGCTTCGGGCCCAAACGGTACAATCCAATAACCCATAGCCCCCAGCAAATCGCGCAAAATCGGATCAATGGCCGATGCGCCGGAGCAGACCAAGTTGCAGAAAATTACGCTATCTCTTTTCATCGGGGAGAGCTCTCTTGAAAATGGGGCTGCCCGCAAACAGTCTGGAATGGGGCGCCGTGATAAATGCTTAGAATTTCTTTTACCGATGGTCCGGGGACTGCTGCCGCCCGCAGTGGATACCCGTATCCTTACGGGTTCCGGTTTTTTCCGCTTTCAGGTTTCGAGGCATCTTCCCGGGCCGGCGATAGGGATCGGCTTTCCGCTTCCTCTTTCGCCTGTATGCTGAGCTTGCGCGCAGCCCATAACCGGGTCTTGTAGGGAACCCTCAGCACTTCAGTTCCATTGATTAAACCTTCTATCGCCTGGATGATTTTCTCGAAATGAACCCCCGCCTGGCGATGTAAGGTCGCATGGGAACGCCAGGCGGCTAGGTAATCTTCCTTGGCAATATGGACTTCATGCTGCTCTTCGATGAAAAGAGGAGCGTGGAATAAGCCGCACTCCCTTATTACCTCGCTTTGATCTTCACGGCGAGATCCATACGAATATTCGGGGACGTGAGCCTTTATGCATTCCTCTACTTGTCTTTGAACAGGATCTTCTAAATCCCGATGATTCCACATGCACGCAAACCAACCTTCATCTTTGAGAATTCGGTAAGTCTCCTGTAAGGCCTCCTGACGTCGTACCGTATTGAACGAAGAGCCAAAAGTAACCAAATCGAAGACCTTATCGGGCATTTTTGTTTCTTCCGCAACTCCCTCTTGCCAGAAAACCGGGCCGAGCCTCCCGGTCAAATTCTTGCCAATCGTTCTCATGGCATCATTGGGTTCAATAGCGGTGACCGCATAGCCTCGCTCCAGTAACATTTTGGTCAGTATTCCAGTGCCGGCTCCAATGTCGCACGCTGTCGAGAGTCCCTTCTTTAACCCTGCGATTGAGCATAGTTGATCGATCGCTCTGTCGCTATAAGCAGGGCGTTTAACGTAATAGCTGGCTAAGCCAGTGTAATCCCAGGCTGTTTTCATTATTCATCTCCCCTCAAATTGGTGTAAAACCCTGGAAGCGATTTCTCCGAAAGAGCCAAGATCCTCGTCATTATCCACTATCAAATGTGAGGTCTTGGGTTCGTCATAGTCTAGGTCGCCCCCTACAACCTGGCGTATTTCGCCCCGTTCCATTCGGCTGATTAAGCCATTCGGGTTCCGTTTCTTCAAGGTTTGGCTGCTAACTCGGATATAGACTTCAAAATAATGAGGCAGAAACAGCCTGTTCCATTCATAAACCTCACCGAATAGAGACATCGTAGCGACCACCACGGTGAGACCTTGACGTGAAAATATCCTTGCGAAACGGCAAATGCGCATGGCGTTCGCCAGTCGACTTTCGCGGTCATAGCCTACGTGCGGGTCGGCAATCGCCGCCCGGATCTCATCGCCATCCAGGAATGCAACCGGCCTCTGTTCTCTTCTCAAGAGACGAACAACCTCACAGGCTATGGATGATTTCCCCGCTCCCGACAAACCTGTAATCCAAATGACCGCCCCCTCGTTATTTTGCCAGTCCAAGTGCCCTTCTTCCTGTTTACCTGGACTCACTCCATAAGGATTTGGTGTTATGCAAGAAGGAGTCATTTAGAATCTCCAATCATGGGCCCATAGGCCCTTGAATTGCAGTTTCCGCTCGTACATGGACAAGTCCTTCTCATTATCCACCTCGCACCAACCCCCCTCTACGGGAACCGTGCTTATTTTCATCCCCTCCCCCAACAGCCGTCTGAGGAGGCCGGTCATATCCAGGGCATCCTTTTGGGCGGGCGGCGTCTTATCCAGAAAGGATTTCACCCGGGCCCACCCTTCGGGACGAAACTTCAATAACCCCATGTATTGCCCCTCGATGGAGTCCAGAGTGCTTCTTCGCTCTCCGATTTCCAGAAGAGCGCCATCCTCGCCGGTCCGGAAGGTCTCCGCATCGGACAGAGGATCGGCAAACCTTTCCTTCCAGAGCGAATACCAGAGGCGGTCATAAGTGATGGACAGGAGGCCTTCGGATTTCATCAGGGCTTCAACCGCCCGGGGGTGGTACACGATATCCGAGTAAGAAACGATGCAGGGAAAAGAATCAAGCCAGACTTCCGCACAGGTCAGGGACATGACCATGTTGGTTTCCGCCCACCGGGGGTTGTCAAAAACGACGTAACCGGAATCTTTCAGCAGTTGGGATTGATAGCCTCTCACCACCGCCACCTTCTTAATTCCTGCCTGGCGAAGGGCGTCTAGCTGCCACTGGAGGAGCGACTTCCCGGCTAAAACAGTCAAACACTTGGGCTGGCGATCGGTGGCCTTTCCCATGCGGGAGCCACGGCCCGCAGCCAGGATGATGGCGCGCATCGATTAGTCCTTTCGGTTCCCGAAAATTTCTTCCATCCACTCCCGATCCTGCAGGTCCGCCGGATTCATCCTCTCGGGATGCCACTGGATTCCCAAAATGGGAGCCTTCGGATGGTAAATGGCTTCTACAACACCGTCCTCCGCCACTGCCAGGGGCGTCAAAGCCGGGGATAGATCTTCTATTTTCACCCCGTAATGATGGAACGAATTTACCATCCGATTCCTTCTTGGCGGAGAGAAGCGTTCCCGGGGAAGGACTTCCACGGGGTGAAGGCGGCCTGCATGCCGGCTTGCGGAACACTCCTCAATCCTGCCCCCGAGATGGTGCTGGATCATCTGCATTCCCCGGCAGATGCCCAAGAGGGGCCGGTTCCAATTTATGGCCAGATCCAGGATCGTCTTTTCCGTTTCATCACGCAGGGGGTTCTCTCCGATATCGTTTCCCCCGGAAAGGATAAAACCTTCCAGGTTCCACTCTTCAACGTATTCCCCCACCCGCATCCCGAGGTTGGGGATCAGCATCCAGGCCGTCTGCGGAAGGACTGCCGAAAGAAAGTCTGCCCAGTCCTGGGCGATACAATCCCGGGCCTCCCCGTAATCCACCGCCCGGGCCACCCGCATGGTGATCCCGATTCGCTTAACCAAAGATCGGCCTCACGATCTTCTCCCCGCAGCGCAGTTCGATTCGGCTGGCTGCGGCCAGACGCTCGAAGGTTTGTTCACCCACTCCGATTGCCGCCGGAAGACCCAATTCTGCACAGCGAATGGTCATATGCGAGTTGGCTCCCCCAAATTTGGTCACCAGTCCCGCAATCCCCTTCGTGAAGATCCAGTCAAAACCCGGATCGGCGCTTTCAATGCAGGCGATCTTGTTGAACAGATTGGCCTGACCCGCCATCCGATTGTCGAGCAAGATGCACTCTCTCTCGATCGATCGGGTAGTCACGAAATTGGCTGCCCCGCGGTGCAGCGGAACGACAAATAAATCATGGACATCCCGGAGGATGTAGCCCAGCCTGATCCCCCTCATTTCCCGGGCGTAGGCCCGGCGGGACTCGGCAATGTCATGGAAATACCCTTCCCGGTCCCGAGTCACGGGGGTATGCAGGGTTTCCGCGAGGTCATGCAGGGTCAGGTAGGATAAGTCATCCCTCGTCAGCCCGATGGTCTCTCCCCATTCGGCGATGGATTCCATGGCCTCCGAAAGATGCCGGGTAAAGACAAACTTGGAGTATTCCCGGCCCACAATGGCCTGGCCGGCATAGGATAGGAGTTCTTCGGGGGCCACGGACAATTCCGACTCGGCCAAAAGCGCCTGAAAAGCAGCCGCCTCCCGGGAGGTCAGGGTGAAATATTCCGGCCGGCGGTCGGTGGAGTCGTAAACGAACTGTCCATCCCGGAAGAGATCCTCCCTCTGGTCATACCGCGGCGAAAGGATATCAAACGTACCCGGGCGAAGATGACCATAGCGCTGCAAGAATTCCTCACGGCGGAGATCTCCTTTCATCACCCGGCCAAAATCCTGTCCCAGTTCCCCCGCGATCGTGCGAAGGGTGCGCTTGAATTCTTCCCCTCGTTCCGCCGACCAGGCTCCTCGTCGAATCGCCGAACGGAGCAAAGCCTCAGCCATGAAGCCGTGGCGGGCGATGATCGAAAATTGGAGAGAGCCATTTTGTCGGCATTCTTCCAACAGTCGGAGCGCTCGAAGGAGAGGGGGCCATTTTGAAATCTCGGGGGATCCCTCCTGGCTCTGCCGCAGTTCTTCAACCCGATCCAGGGCCCGGGGCAAAGATCGGCCGGGGTCCAGGCTTATATTCCGAGAGGTCAATCCCCTCACTTTTTCCCTGTAGGCCTCCCGGCCCTCCGCTGTCAAAGCATCTCCGTAGCGGGACTCAAGGTTCTCTTCAAAGGCAAAATCCAGGACCGTTTGAGCCACCTCGAACTCGACCTTATCGTGATACTCCGGGTGGGAAGCCAAACGGTGCAGCCAGGCATCAATCAAAGAGTTCTCCAGCGAAGGAGGTAAGCCGGCCGGCAAGAAAGAATTGAAACTATTGCGCACATCGATGTAAGGTCTCCCGGCCAGCAGGACCATCAGCGGTTCCTGGGGCACGGGACGGTATCCCATGGAAGTTCGGGCCTCCTGCCATACGCTGTCCGTGATCAGGAAGCGGAAGAGAGAAATGGACAGGGGGGCAGGCTGGGTTCCGATCAATTCCGCCGGATTCCAGTCGGGCATCTGCCCCAGGATGGTGGTGCGTCCCGCCAGACCCCATCGGGGGCGGGCATGTTCCATGAAAAACTGCTCGAGATTTTCCAGAGCCTCTGAAAGGCGGGTTTGAATGGCCCGGTTCCAATTCTTCTGGACGGCGATGCGCCGAACTTGGAGAAGGTATAAACTCCCGTCTCGGGATTGGGCGAACTCGATATCCAGGGGGATCCTTCCGCCGCAGAGATGTTCGATTTCGCGGGTCATCTCGAGCCACCTGGCCACTCGGGGAGATTCGATATAGGCCAAGTTGGCATGATGGTGAATGACCACGGTCTTATTCACCCCGGTTCCGCCGGTGATCACGTCCGTCTTCCCGGACTCGTCATCATAGTTGATGATGTAGTAAGGGGCTCCATTGCTCAGGTCATGGGTCATGATCACGCCGCTAATGGCCACATCTTCCACCATCGGTTGGACCAACACTTGATCATGGGGATTGCCGGAGTAAGATCCGATCACTTTTAGCACTGCTTTGCGCAGCGCATCTTCATTCCGGGTATCCACATTGAGGCAGGATTGGAATGCTCCGGCCAGGGACTGAATGGCCCCGTCTTCATTGAACGCGCTGCTCCGGACGGCCAGCCGGCGTCCATCGAAATGGGTTTTCAAGGCCTCGAGAATCGTCTGGGGTGACTGCTCCCACTCGGCCACGGAGAAATAGTAAAGATCGGGAATCCAAGATTTTCGGACCAGTTTTTTTAAACGCTCCAAAGTCTCGGCCTTGGTCCCGAAAATGGAGCCCGGCTGCGGAATTTCCTCCATCTTCCCCGATGGGACTTTGGGAAAACCCAACCCTTCATAGGAGGGGGGGGATTTCTTCTCCTCAAAAGGAAGGGGGGGGATTTCTCTTCTGCCCTCTATTTCCGCTACCCAAGAGGCCATGCTTTCACTCCTGCCCGCTCCGTTTGTTCTCCGCAACCAATCAGGAACTTTCTTTCTCCAGCCATAGTCTGGTTATTCTCCTGGAAGAAAGGCCCATCCTTGCCAGGGGGGCGCCGCCTTTCCTGAGGCAGAGTGCACCCATGGAAATTGATATGGGGGGGTCGGAATATCCTTCCTAACATTCAATGCGATTCTCTCCCCCTGAAGAGGAACCTCCATGTCACCGCAATCGATCGATGTAGCTTTGAAGCTCATCCACAGAAGATCCGATCCTGCATAGACCCTTTCTTTGCCACAGGCGACGGGTACGCCAGGATAATTGAGTGATATCCACCGGTCCCAAAGATTGGGCCAGTCCATAATATTTGTTTCCATACAGAACAAAATTGAATCCCCGGTAGCCTTCTTTCACCAGCCTTGGCCCCGGGGAATTCTGGTTCCCGGCCCCAGGCAGCCGCAAATGCTGGGGAAGGCAGACCTTTTCAGGCTTTAAGGTTTGCAGCTCAACTTTTTCCCAGTTTCCTGCTCGCTTGCGCATGGCCCAGAAACCTTCCCAGGCAGAAACCTCCCGAGAAAACTCGCCTACCGCCAAAGTGACTCCCGGATGGTACCAAACTCTTGATTGCGGGTCGCAAATGTAGTCCATTTGTTTGTGCGCCATGGCATAGTTTAGGTCGATTTGAGAAATCTGCAATTCCAAATCATCCCCACAGAGGACCCCGCCTTCGGATACCAATCGAGCGGAATTCATCAAATCCTCCATTACGCTCACGTAGGTATGG
>Ga0153915_10004201_pt1 | contig 13255 bp, 10 predicted proteins | sample Opewatmetagenome_2_FD_107003 | JGI IMG/M metagenome (GOLD analysis project Ga0153915, IMG submission 107003) | Freshwater wetland microbial communities from Ohio, USA - Open water 3 Core 3 Depth 3 metaG | ecosystem: Environmental > Aquatic > Freshwater > Wetlands | place: USA: Ohio, Lake Erie... | reverse complement strand
CCACTGGCACCCATCATGGCTGATTGCATTGAGAATGCAAGCACGGAGAAGATCATGAGTGTAAGCTGTCTTACGAATTACTTACGAACCGCATCCCTGAATGGCCTGCGGTCTCTTGTTCCCTGCCTGGCACATCGTCCATTTCAACCATGCACAAGCGGATGCATTTGAGGGTCTCTGGTTCCTGTTCCATGGTCATTTGAAACGTCTCGCTGCCAGAGCTTGGTTCTTGATGGCTCATATGTTTCTGCCAGAGCCGACTTGTGATGGACTTCTCATTCTGAGGCGGGCAATTGCCGCGGTTGCGCGTCCGATCTTCCTTTTCTTCCTTGCTGAGACTTTTCCATTCCATCGCAAGCGAATGCAGGTCGGTCTTCAATTCATCCGCAGTCACGAAATCCTGTTGCGGGTTTAGAAGCATCGGTGTTATCTGCGCGTGCAGCTTGCTGCCAGAGCAGAACGCCATGCAGAATGGCAAATAGAACAGATATTCCATGTCGATCAAATCAGTAAGACCCGATCCAAGAATCTTGTACGCCGCCGCCGTATAGAAGGTGAACATGACTTTGATGCAGAAGAACGCGTACGGCGCCCAGGCACGAAGAAACGGCGTGCGACCTTCCGCCCATCTTTTGGTGACAACATCCTGTTCGGCGGCTGGCAAAGCCAGCAATGTCATGAACCATTGCAGCAATTCCGTATGCAGATTGGCGTTCGTGAGAATGGAATCCACCGACTTCGATACTCCCCGGATGGAAGTGACTTTCGGGATGATTATGTACTGTGTTGCCAGTGACTTTCGGAACCAGGAAGGATCTGCAAGATTCCGTGATATTTCCCGCCAACGCGCCGCAAGAAGCGACTCGGCTTCCATGAAACGTTGTTCTCTCCAATGCCGAATCGCTTCTTGTTCACTGGTTTCGTCAAAAACCATGCCTTCGTTTCCGTCATTGGGTTGGACAACTCTGCCTCCCAAAATCACAGGCATGCCAGTCATCGCGATTTCGTGTCCGAGCAACGACGCCATGCAAAGCGCTTTATAATGAACATTGAGCAGCGATTTCCATAAACTCAGTTTCTCGGCCAACCCGGCCACCCGTCCTTGGGAATCCGCGCGGTCCGCGCCGTTTTGTTTCAGATCGGCAAGCGCGTCCAGAACCAGGACCGGCGGGATGTTCACCGTGTAATGTTTGCTGAGGAACCCGAGTTCTTCGTTCGACAAACTCTGGAATGCTGATTTGTCTAGAATGATAATCGGACCCATGATCAATGTTCCACCGCTTTATCTGCAAGCGATTGTAACAGGTTTTTCACCTCTGTCAGCTTTCCTTCTGGCTTTGTTGCGGTCAAGCGGGGGAATTTACCGGCTACCTGAAAGAGCACACCATGCTGCGAAAGCATGATCTTATCGCCGCGGGTCTCAACGGTGTCCACTTTGACGGCGACGGCAAGGAGCCTGACCTCGGCGCATTGGAGCAGCAGCTTCACTTCGCGCGGCAATTTTCCGAAGCGGTCGCGGAATTCGCGGCGTAACGCCTCGACCTCAGCAAGTTCCATCGTTTGCGCGATCTTGCGGTATGCTTCGATGCGCAAACGCGAGTCAGGGATGTAGGTCGATGGGATGCGGGCGAGAGTGTCGAGCGAAGTATGAAGTATGAAGGATGAAGGATGAATGTCAGAAGTGGTAACAGCGGCGAGGAAATCCAGTTTGAGCGTTACGTTTGGCCGGTGTTTTGGTTTCTCGCCTTTCAATCTGGCAATGCTTTCCTTAAGCAACTGGCAGTAGAGATCGAACCCGATGCTGGTGATATGACCGCTTTGTTCGGCGCCGAGTATGTTGCCCGCGCCGCGGATTTCGAGGTCGCGCATGGCAATTTTGAATCCGCTGCCAAGCGAGGAATATTGTTTAATCGCGCTGATGCGTTTGCGCGCGGTTTGCACAAGCTGCATGTGGCGTGGCAGCAGAATGTACGCGTAGGCCTGATGTTTCCAGCGACCAACGCGACCACGGAGCTGGTAAAGATCGCCCAGGCCGAACCGGTCGGCCCGGTCGATGATGATTGTATTGGCGTTTGGAATATCCAGTCCGCTCTCGATAATCGTGGTGCACACAAGCACGTCAATCTGGCCTCCGACAAACCGGCGCATGACGTTTTCAAGTTCGTCGTCAGACATCTGGCCGTGGCCCACGTCAATGCGGACAGGGGAACGGCCGGTCTCTCGCAGAGCGCGCGGAGGCGCAAAGTCTCCGCGGCTCTGTGATCTCTGTGAGAGTTCTGCTGCGTTGTCGTTCATGAGACGGCCAAGCCGCTCCGCAACCGTATTGATGCTATGGACACGGTTGTGGAGGAAATAAACCTGTCCGTCGCGATTCAGCTCACGCTGGATCGCCGATCTGATCAATCGTTCATCGTAAGCGGCAATCATCGTCTCGACCGGCAACCGATCTTGTGGCGGCGTCTCGATGGTGCTCATGTCGCGCGCGCCGGTCAACGCCAGATACAACGTGCGTGGAATCGGCGTTGCTGACAACGTGAGAACGTCAACCAACTTGCGCAGTTGTTTGAACCGTTCCTTGTGCAGCACGCCGAACCGTTGTTCCTCGTCGATGACGACCAGCCCAAGATTCTTGAAGTGAATATCTGAACTTAGCAGCCGGTGCGTGCCGATGACGATGTCCACGCCGCCGTCGCTAAGCAGTTTCACGACCTTTTTCTGTTCGCGTGGCGTGCGGAACCGGGAAAGCATTTCAACGGTAATCGGGAAACCCGCCATGCGTTCGCGGAACGTGTCCCAGTGTTGTTCGGCCAGCACCGTGGTCGGGCACAGCACGGCGACCTGCATCCCACCCATCACCGCCTTGAACGCGGCGCGAATGGCGACCTCCGTTTTGCCGTAACCGACATCGCCGCAGATAAGGCGGTCCATCGGTTTGCGCGATTCCATGTCTGTCTTCACTTCCTCGATAGCGGTGAGTTGGTCGGGCGTCTCGTCGTACTGGAATGCGGTATCGAACTCGTGTTGCCATGGCGTGTCGGGTGGAAACGCGTGGCCTTCAAGCGACTCGCGCGCTGCCTGGATCTCCAACAACTCGCTGGCGAGATCCATGATGGCGCGTTCGGCGGTGAACTTCTGGCGTTGCCACAGCGTGCCGCCAAGTTCGTGGAGTTTCGGAATGCGTTTACCCGCGCCGATATATTTGCTGACGAGATGCGCTTGTTCAACGGGCACGTACAGCCGCGCTTCGTTCGCGTACTCGATTGCGAGAACTTCTTGCCGGGAAGTCTTAGGTGGGAGCGAATTGTATTCGCGATCTCTAGGGTCGCGATTGGAAATCGCTCCTACAAGTTCCTTCAACCCGAGATATTTTCCAATGCCGTGCTGGGCGTGAACGACAAAGTCGCCTTCCTGCAATTCCGTCCAATCAACGGGCTGCGTTATCGCGTGGAACTTGCGGCGCGGTCGCGAGAGTTTGTAGCGGCCGAAGATTTCGGAGTCGGTGACGACGGCGAGTTTGGCGTCGGGCCAAAGGAAACCGCGGGAAAGTGAAGAGCGTGAGAGCGTGAAGCGTGAAGCGTGAAGCGTGGTGGGCAACGACTTGAGCTGCTCGCGCCAGAGTTCCTCGAATCGCTGTTGTTCGCCATCGTTGCTGCAGAGGACGTGCATCGCGTAGCCGTCATCGGCCCAGCGCTGCATTTGGTCGAAGAACGCGCGGCGCATTTGCTCGGCCACTTCAGGTTCGGGCGGTCGGGATTCAAGCGGTCGGAACGCTTCGAGAGAGGCCAGGCGCAGGTTAACAGCGTCTTCAGATGCGAAGTCGATGCCCTCGGTCACATGAACCTGCTGCAGTTTCGCCGCAAGAATCTTATCCCATGGCTCGAAGAAGAGATCGCCTGAGGGAATCTGCCGGGCGTAACTGTCGGCAGCCTCGGCCAGTCGCTCAGGTTCATCGAACACAAGCAGGGTACCGGGCGGAAGGAGTTCCACCAGCGACGCGGTTTTGTCGGGCGCGCGCTTCAACAGACCGATTTCCCCAGCGGGCGTGACGATAATGCTCTGGAGTTTGTCGCGCGATTGTTGCGTGACGGCGTCAAAGACGCGAATGGACGCAATTTCGTCGCCGTCGAATTCGATGCGGATGGGGTCGTCGCGGTCGAGTGGGAAGAAATCGACGATGCCGCCGCGATGCGCCACGTCGCCACGCTCGCCGACCTGTGCTTCAGGGCTGTAGCCGCGCTCAGTTAGGGTGGTGATAAGTTCCTCAAGGTCGAGAGTCTGGCCGTGCGAGAGCGGAAAGCGGAGAGCGGAGAGAGCGGAGGCGGAGAACGTGCGTTGCATCAGGGATTGGGCGGAAGCGACGACGGCAAAGGATGAAGGATGAAGGATGAAGGATGAAAGGACGCGGAGGCGATCGGCAATGGTGTCAGCGTGCGGGAGGATGTCCTCGTGCGGAAGTGTTTCCCAAGCAGGGTAGAAGAGAGCGTCAGGAAGGAATGCTTGCAGATCGTTGAAGAATGATTCTTGAGACTGGAGGCCGTTGGTGACGACAACAACCGGGCGATTTGAGATTTGAGCGAGCAGAGCGACGACGAACGGCTTGGCGGCATCAGCCACGGAATTCAGGCGCAAAACATCCCCTGCATCGAGTCTCCGTTTGATGGGGGGTATCAACGGAGACCCCAACACTCGCTTGAACAGCCTATTTTGACTCACAAAAGTGTAGTAGCCGCCGTCTCGGCGGCACTGCACCGGACAAAGCGCCCGGGACGGGCGCTACTACACCAACAACATGGCTAGAATCTACCATCCGATTGCCAATGGCGCAACGAACGCGTAATGCCTAGGTTTGTAGGGCGCGATGCCTGTCGTTTAGGTATCGCGCCTCGGTGTTAGACTTTTGGTGCGGTCAATCTCCGGATAATTTCCTCCGTCGTCCCGCTAAACGGATATTCTTCCGGCTCGCGACACAATCCTGCCCTGACCGGATTCTGACGCACATATTCCCATTTTTCTTCCACCTTCTCATCCGATCTCAGCAATCGGTCATAAAACTCCCGTTGCCAGACATTGGCCGCCATTCCGATCTGGCGCAGCCGCAATACCACACAACTCTTCCATGCTCGCATAAAGTCGGACAACGACTGCTCGCGCTCTTTCATCGGCGATAGCAGCAAATGCGCGTGATCTGGCATGAAACACACCTTCAAGATTTTCCAGGCCTGCCGCTTCGCGATGTGCTCCAAACATTCCGCGCCAACCCGCACTGTTTCCGCCAGCACAAACACCTTGCACCGGCGCGCACAACATGCGGTGACCAAGTACATCACGTTCTGATCCGGCGGCAGTCAAACCGGGATCCGCCGCAAGTGTTTTCGTTGCGGAAGTGGTTTTGGGATGGAAGCCATGGCGTGGGATTCTACCATACGCTATGGCGCGATACCTAAACGACAGGCATCACGCCCTACAAAAAGGCACTATGAAACCAACCGGCTATATTCGTAAGATTAATCTCTGTAAAACGCGATGCTCGCAGAGCGACGTCACAAATTCAATCGTTTCACGTTTTCAAGCACGTGGTCGGCCGATTTCTTCAACTGCGCAAGCTCGTCGGCGGTCAGGTTGAGTTCGACGATTTTTTCGACGCCGTTCTTGCCGAGCACGCACGGTACGCCGACGAACATGTCTTTCACATCGTATTGGCCTGTGCACCACGCGGCACATGGCAGCGCGCGTTTCTCGTCGTTCAGGATAGCTTTCACCATCTCGACGACTGCCGACGATGGCGCGTAGTAGGCCGAGCCGGTCTTGAGCAGGCTGACGATTTCCGCGCCGCCGTTTCGGGTGCGAGTGATAATGGCGTCGAGTTTATCTTTCGGAATGAGGTCTTCGACTTTCTTGCCAACAACAGTGGCGTAACGGACGAGCGGCACCATGTCGTCCCCATGACCGCCTAGCACCATCGTGTCAACGTCGCGCATTTTTACCTCGAGTTCCATCGCAATGAAACAGCGGAACCGCGCGCCGTCGAGTACGCCCGCCATACCCATGACCTTGTTCTTGGGGAAACCTAGTTTGACACCGGCGAGATATGTCATCACGTCTAGCGGGTTGCTGACGACGATGACGATGGCGTTCGGCGCGTGTTTCTTGATGTTCTCGCAGACGCCCCCGACGATGCCGGCGTTGGTCTTCAGCAAATCGTCCCGGCTCATGCCCGGTTTGCGGGCGATGCCGCTGGTGATGACGACAAGATCGCTGCCAGCGCAGGCGGCGGGATCGTTCGAGCCGGTGACTTTCCCGCCGAACCCTTCGAGGCAGGCCGACTCCATCATGTCGAGCGCTTTGCCCTGTGGCATGCCTTCGATGATGTCAATCATCGTGACATCGGCCAGTTGCTTTTCTGCAATGCGCTGGGCGGTCGTCGAGCCGACGAACCCTGCGCCGAAAACGGTAACCTTGCGATTCATTGTGACGATGGTTATTGAAAAAAACTCGGGGGAAGTCGAGCCTGAATTCGGAGGCTGCGCTTGCAGTCAACCAGTTCTCCATTTAATAATGTCACACTATGAGTTTACAGGTGGAAGATTTCCGTCAGGAAATAACCGCGGCGCTGAAAAGCTACGAGAAATTCATCGTCTGCGTGGAAAAAACGCCCGAAGAATTCCTCAAAAGCCTCCAGTCATTGATGGGCAAGGCGATCCAGGTCTTCGAGAACCGCGCCGCGGGATTGCGCCATGGCATTGCGCTGGACCGGCACGTGACCATCATTCTCAGTGAAACCGATGGTTCGCACCCGCTCTGTGGCGTTTATTTCAATCTTCACAATCCTCATCGGAAGAAGCCCGCAGCCGAGACGCCGTGACATCCTGTACCGGGCGCCGCGATCTATGAATCGCCGTCTTGCGCTCGTGCCAGCGCTGCTTTATGTTACGCAGTATGACTGAAGAAGAGGCTGACAGTACGCGAACTGGCTTCCTCCGCCGGTTCTCTGGATTAGGCTCGCGGGTGCGGTCATTGTTGGCCGGCGCCTCATGTGATACCGCCGAACGCAAGCAGGCTGAAGATAAGTTGCGACGCACACACGACGAATTGGAGCAGTTAATCCAGGGAGGCGCCGCGCAACTCAAAGCCATCAATGAGACCCTGCAATCTCAAGTCGTCCAACGCCAACGGGCCGAACAAGCGCTAGCCGAGGAGCGCAACCTCCTGCGCGGTCTGATTGACAATCTGCCAGACCGCATCTACGTCCGAGACCGGCAATGTCGGTACCTCAATGATAACATTGCGCACGCCCAATTTTTGGGCGTATCAACGCCGGACAGCGTGGTGGGGAAATCGGCTGCGGACTTTATGCCGGCGGCGCAGGCTGAGCAGTATGAGGCGGTGGATCGCAAGATAATGGAATCCAACCAGCCGCTGCTTAATATTGAGGAAGTCACCACTCGATCCAATGGCACGCGCCGGTGGGCGCTGACGACCAAGATGCCACTGCACGATGCGAGGGGCAATGTCGTCGGTATTGTGGGGATCAGCCGCGATATCACCCAGCGCAAGGAGACGGAGCTGGTTCTTGCCAAACAGCGTTCCCAGTTGGACGCGTTGATGGACAACATCCCTGATGCCATCTACTTCAAGGACCGGCAGAGCCGTTTCACCCTGATCAATCGGGCGCAGGCGGACCGGTTTGGCCTGGCCGATCCTGCCCAAGCGGCTGGCAAGACGGACTTCGATTTCTTCTCCAAAGAACATGCTCAGCCGGCGTTCGATGACGAACAAGAACTCATTCGCACGGGCCAGCCGGTCGTCAGTAAAGAGGAAAAAGAAACGTGGCCCGACGGCCACGAGACTTGGGTGTCAACCACCAAAGAGCCGTTACGCGATCAGGCGGGTAAAATTATCGGCACCTTCGGCATCTCGCGCGATATTACCGCACACAAGAAATCGGAGGACGAACTGAAGTTTGCGTACGCAGAGCTGGAGAGCAACCGTGGAAAATTGATAGAGGCGCTGGACAACCTGAAGAAGTCCCATGAACAGTTGAAAGCGGCGCAGTTGCAGTTGATTCAGGCCGAGAAACTCCAATCGGTTGGCCGCCTTGCAGCGGGTGTGGCCCACGAGGTCAAGAACCCATTGGCGATCATCATGCTGGGGCTGGATTACCTCGCATCAGAACTCGGTTCCAAGGACGCCACAACCCTGCAGGTTATCAACGATACCCAAAAGGCGCTCAAGCGGGCTGATTCAATCGTGCATGGCTTGTTGGATTTCGCCGTGCCGCGCGAACTCGATCTCCATGACGGGCAGATCAACGAAGTCGTTGACCAATCACTACAGTTGCTAAAACACCAATTGGAAATGGGCCACATCGTCGTCGTGCGTGAGTTGAAAAACGATTTGCCCATGCTGCATCTCGATCGCGTTAAGACTCAGCAGGTGTTTATCAATCTCTTCCTCAACGCCATTCAAGCGATGCCCAATGGCGGCACGCTCACCATTCGCACGTACACCAAACATCTGGACCCGAACGAAGCCCGCCGCGACGCTGGTGACCGTTCCGCTGAACATTTCCGCGACGGCGAGATGGTGGTGGTGGCCGAGGTGGATGATACTGGCACCGGGATTCCGGCCGAGGCGTTGGCGAAGGTTTTCGACCCGTTTTTTACAACCAAACCCGCCGGACAAGGCACTGGACTGGGGTTGACCGTTACGCAGAAAATTGTTGAACTGCATGGCGGCAGCATCAGTGTGTGCAACCGTCCCGAAGGCGGCGTGCGCATAACCCTCATATTTCGGGTAAGGGAATGATAACGACAATTACGAAACGTAAGATACTGATTATAGATGATGAACCGGGGTTTACGCACATGGTGCGCTTGACCTTGGAGAACACCGGCTTCTACGATGTCAGGGAAGAGAACAAACCGTTGCTGGCACTGTCAACCGCCCACGAGTTCAAACCCGACCTCATATTCCTCGATGTCCTCATGCCCGACATGGACGGCGGCGATGTCGCGGCGAAGCTCAAGGCTGATCCCGAATTTCGCAATACTCCGGTCGTGTTTCTCACCGCCACGGTGCCGAAACGTGAAGCAAACAGCAGTGGCGGCCTCACCAGTGGCGGTTTTTTGTTCCTTGCCAAACCGGTGGGCATCAAGGAATTGGTAAAATGCATTGAGGACAACCTGAAGCCGGCTCAACAACGGTAAACGCGCCGCTCAGCGGTTCCTCTGCACCCGCATGGCCAGCAACAGCAGCAGCGCCGCGGCCACCGTGCTGTAACCCAGCCACAGCAGAATCGTCGGCGCCGGCGTGTTGAGGAACAACGCCGACCTGAACTGCAGCCAGAATGCCACCAACATTGTCAGCGATGTCCACATTCCTCGCGCGGCGAATACCGCCCCAAGCCGCTGACTATCCACTTCCTCCTGCAGTTTCGCGTCAATAGGAATGAGAGCCGTCGCGGCTACCGCTCCCAGCACGACCAACCAAACCGCCGCCAGCCAGGGACTGACGGTAAAACTCAACAACCACAACATTATTCCACCGATGATCAATTGCACAAATGGCAGCAGGATGGATTTCGCCCATGATTTGCCGCGTCCAACCGCCACAATACCAATGGCTGCGCCGACGCCCGCCGCAGCCATCAGATATCCCAGGCCGCCCGTACCCAACTTTAGCGTATCCAACCCGTAGCCAACAATCGTCACAATCAAAACGCCGGCTAGAAACGCAAACACTCCGGACAGAATCACCAGTGGCAGCGCGGACTGGTGCGTCCACAAATACGCCAATCCCGTCCGTAATTCGTTCCACCCGCCTTTCTGTTCTCCTTTGGTTTCAATCCCGGCGACCGGCGTTTCGCGGCGCATACCCCATAACAGCATGACGCTAAGAAGATACGCCACCGCATTCGCCGCGACGGCCCAGCCCGGTCCGAACCATTCCGCAACAAATCCTCCAAGTGCGCGCCCGCCAATGCCCGCCACGGCAAGGCTCGTTGTAAACAACGTGTTGGCCTGGATCAGTTTATCGGCGGGCACAAGACTCGGCAGCAGCGCATACCGCGCCGGATAATAGAACGTGGTGATGGCGCCAATGACGGTGATCAGCGCGTACACCGCGAACATTCCACGCTCTGAGCTGTGCCCGGTCAACAGCGGCCACATCCACATCATGATTACCACCACTACGACCGAACGGATTGCATCGCTGACCAATAACACCGATCGTCGTGGCCAACGATCCAGATACGCCATTGCCAGCTGCCCCAACACCACCCCTGGCCAGCAGACTGCGAAGAACAGCTTCGCTGTCTCTACCCGCTCGTTGAACCCATGACGGCGGAACACCTCCAGCAACCCCATCTGCATCACCGCGTCGCCCAATGCCAGCCCAATTTGGGAGAACCACAGCCGCCGAAATGGCGCGTTCCTAATGGTGATCCGCATCAGAAGTGTCCCTCGATAAACTGCTGCATATCTTCCGGCAGCGGCGCCCCATAGCGACATTCCTGCTGCGTGCCCGGATGCCGAAACGCGATGCGTTCGGCATGCAACGCGTGCCGTGGCAACAGCAATTTCATCAGCATCTCTCCAGTCACGCCTTCCTTGATGAACTGCAAATACAGCGTTTCGTCCGGACCGTACACCTTGTCGCCGACAATCGGATGACCGAGCCACGCCATGTGCACTCGTAACTGGTGCGCCCGACCCGTGCGCGGCCGCAAACACACCACCGTAAACCCTTTTGCGCCCCGGCTGAGCGAGGCGGCTACAGCGTCGTTGTGGCCACGGCGCTTAGCCGCTGTGCCTCCGCCACCAAACCGTTGTTCAACGGCGAACTCCGTCACGCACGGTTTGCCCGCCGTTTCGTCCACCACGCGCTTGGTGTACACCACTGAATCCTTCGTCAACCCAATTGGTTGATCCACCACGCCGCTCTCCTGCTCAAACTCGCCCCAGCAAATCGCCACGTACTCCTTTTGAATCTCGCGCCGCAACACTTGTTTACCGAGCAACTTTGCCGCGCGCTCGGACTTCGCTACCACCACCAGCCCGCTCGTCTCGCGATCAAGTCGGTTCACCATCCGCGGCGTCTCGATGCCGCGCTCGCGCAGCCACGTTGCGAGCGACGGTTGCCCAACGCGCGACGCCGAATGGCAGACCAGGCCGGCGGGCTTGTCCACCACGAGCAATTCGTCGTCCTCCGAAATAACGATGGGGGTCGTGGTGGCGAAGCAGTCGGGCGTTGAAGTACTCTGGTTCAATTCGCCGTCTCGCTTCCCCCAAACTGTAGCTCGCACAGGTGCGCATACCGTCCGTGACGCGCGACCAATTCGTTGTGCGTCCCGCGCTCGACGATCTGGCCGTCCTGAATGACGAGCAGCATATCCGCCTGTCGCACCGTCGAGAGCCGATGGGCCACCACGAACACCGTCCGACCTTTGCGCAATCGTTCCAACGCACGCAACACCGCCGCCTCGGTCTCTGAATCTAGTGCCGCCGTTGGCTCGTCCAGAATCAGAATTGGAGAATTCTTCAAGAATGCGCGCGCCAGCGCGAGCCTCTGTCGTTGTCCGCCGGAAAGCAGCACGCCCCGCTCGCCGATTGGCGTGTCGTAACCTTGCGCCATTGCCCCGATGAAATCGTGCGCCTCGGCTTGTTTGGCCGCTTCGACAATCTCGTCAATCGTCGCCTCGGGCCGGCCATAAGCGATGTTCTCACGCACCGTGGTCGAGAAAAGCACCGGCTCTTGCGGCACGATGGCGATCTGCTGGCGCAACGTGCGGTATTGAAACTCGCGCGTGTCCTTGCCGTCCACCAGCACGCGGCCTTTCTGTGGCTCGTAAAAGCGAAGCAGCAAACTCAGCATCGTCGTCTTGCCGACACCGCTCGGCCCGACCAACGCGATCATCTGGCCCGGGTGCCCCTCGAAATCCACGCCCTTGAGCACCGGCTTCTGCGGATCGTAACCGAACCAGACATTGTCAAACTTCACCACGCCTTCGCAATGCGCGAGTGGTTTCGCATCCGCTAAATCGCAGATGGCAGGATTCGTATCCAGAATCTCAACGACACGCCGGAACGGCGTCAGCGCGCCCTGCACCGCCGCAGCGATCCCACTGAGCGTGCTCATCGGGCCATACAACATCCCGACATACGCTATAAACACGAGCAGTTCGCCGACGGTCAGCGTCCCCTGCAACACCCGTACGCCGCCAATCCAAATCATCGCCACCGTGCCAACCGCTGTGATCAGTCCCACCACGAACGACGACATCACCTGTACCTTGGTCATCCGCACGTTGGCATCCACGCTCTGCGATGCGCCACGGTCGAACCGCCGGATCTCGTCCTCCTCTCGCGCGAACGCCTGTATGGTGCGGATTGCGGCGAGCGATTCCTGGATGAGCGCGCTGACCTTCGTCTCGCGGTCGTGATATTCCGTGGACACCGCCGAGATGCGTTTGTTGTAGAACCGGATCGTATACGCCAGAGCCGGGGCCACAGCAAGCGCCAGCAACGTCAACGTCACGTCGAACCGCAGCATGATCACCATCATGGCCACGAGCGTGACCGTCGCGTTGATCAGGGGCAGCAGCCCGCCGTTGAACAACGTCTGTATCGAGTACGTGTCCCACGTCACGCGGTAAATCGAATCGCCTACGGCGCGCTGTTCGTGGAAAACCAGCGACAGTTTCTGCAGATGCTCGTACAACCGGCACCGCAACTCATGCGTCATCCGTAGTCCCGCCCGCACCAGTGCCGTCGTGCTCCACGCGCTCAGTCCGCCCCGCAGGAAGTTCAAGGCCAGCAACAATCCGCATACTGCCGCCAACGCCAATGACTTGTCCGACGGCAACCAACCCGGCAGCGGCGCCTTGTCGGTAAGAATCGAGTCTACGATCACCTTCATCGGCCACGGCAAATACAATCCGATGGCCACAACCGCCAATGACACCACCAGCCCGACCGTAGCATCGCGTTGCCGGGCGCGAATCAACGGCCAAGCCTGCTGCCACAACCGGCGATTGGAGATAGGGTTAGTCATCGGCCATCAGAATGACAAAACGCGGCCCGTTTGGCGAGAAGTTGTCGCCATGCCGCGTTTGGTGTTGACCAGACGCCAGAATGCGGCTATATAGAGACGATATGAAGACGCTCTCAGTAACTGATGCGCGGCAGAACCTGACCCGCTGGCTGCAGTTGGCGATGGACGGCGAGGATGTTGGCATCCTGTGCGGCAGCCGGAT
>Ga0153915_10004200_pt1 | contig 13257 bp, 12 predicted proteins | sample Opewatmetagenome_2_FD_107003 | JGI IMG/M metagenome (GOLD analysis project Ga0153915, IMG submission 107003) | Freshwater wetland microbial communities from Ohio, USA - Open water 3 Core 3 Depth 3 metaG | ecosystem: Environmental > Aquatic > Freshwater > Wetlands | place: USA: Ohio, Lake Erie... | reverse complement strand
CGCCTTCTCCAGGGTTGTCGTCGTGTTAATCATGTTCACCACGGTCCCTTGCGGACTTTCCTTGGCAGGCGGAATCTGCTGCAGGTTTGGGTCCAGAAGTTGGACAGTACCGTAGATCTTAGGCGAGCAAGCCCCCACGGCGAGCACCATCACGGCAAACAGAATGGTCTTTGCGTAATTCATATCCGTTTCCTCCTAGAGTATGAGATTGGTTGCGGTGAAAAGCAGATATGTTCCATAAATATGCAGTCTAATGGATTGAACGGGGTTAAAATGATGCATTTTTTGTGCCATTCATTCTTAAGCCTTTTTTTGCACAAGCGTCCGTAATTAAAGATGTATTTAAAAATAGTTGGAATGAAGCAATGAGTTTAATTGTAAGTAGGGACGGTTTTTGTCAATTTTTTTGCAATTTTGTCCTACCGCGAGGTTATTCAAACTTGTCACGATGGAACCCCGAAGGTGGAGGAGCCTTTAGTCTCTTTTATACTGAGGGTTGATCTCTTCGTTAGAAGAAAGGCCGATATTTCACAGGTGGGCTTGAGATGGGTCGGGCGTCATTGATTCCCCTTCAACCCTTTTTTTCGGAGGTGAAGGATCAATCCCCCATCCGCTATCAGTTCCTGCATAAACGGTGGGATGGGTTTTGCAGAATATTTTTTCTGCTGTGTCAGGTCGAAGATTTCACCTGTCGTCAGATCCACTTGAACCAGATCTCCGTCCTGTATCTCCTTCGACGCCTCGAAGGATTCGAGGAGGGGAAGTCCCTGGTTGAATCCATTGCGGTAGAAGATGCGGGCGAAGCTCTCCGCAATGATGCACGAGATTCCGGCTGCCTTCAAAACCATGGGCGCGTGTTCCCGGGAGGAGCCGCAGCCGAAATTCTTTTCGGCGACGAGAACGTCTCCTTTCTTGACCTCCCGGATAAACTCGGGCCGCTCGTCCTCCATCGCATGTTTGGCCAGTTCGCCAGGGTCCGCCTGATTGAGATAACGGGCGGCGATGATCGCATCGGTGTCCACATCGGATCCAAATTTCCAAACTCTTCCTTCGAGTTTCATTGTTTACCCTTTCTTGGGAAAGATTCAAGGGTTCGAGGATTCTAGGGTTCAAGTGAAAAAATCCAATTTCCAATATCTTTGAACGTCCACTGGATTCCTGGAACCCCTGACCCCTAGGACCGTTTCTTCATCACTTCATCGGGATGACAGATCCTTCCTTTGACGGCGCTGGCGGCGGCCACGGCCGGGCTTCCGAGATAGACCTCGCTCCGGGCATGGCCCATCCTTCCCCGAAAATTACGGTTCGTCGTAGCCAAAGACCTCTCCCCTTCTGCCAACACGCCCATATAGCCTCCGAGGCAAGGGCCACAAGTGGGCGGACTGATCACAGCGCCTGCCGAGAGGAATATTTCAAAGAGACCTTCCTTCAAGGCCTGGCGGTAGATCTCTTGAGTGGCAGGGATGATGATCAGTCTCAACGAGGGGGCGATCTTTTTCCCTTTTAAAATCTTTGCTGCCACGCGGAGGTCTTCGAGACGGCCGTTGGTACACGAGCCGATCACGACCTGATCGATCTCGATCTTTCCAATCTCCTTCACATCTTTGCTGTTGGAAGGGACGTGAGGAAGAGAAACCTGAGGGTGGATTTTTGAGGCATCATATTCGTACACCTCTTTATATTTGGCATTCGGATCACTGTGGTACAGCTTATAAGGCCTCATCGCCCTCTTCTTGACGTACTGGAGGGTCATTGGATCGGGATCAAAAATACCGTTTTTCCCTCCGGCTTCAATCGCCATATTGGCCATGGTAAACCGGCCCTCTATGGGCAGTGCGGTGATCGTCTCTCCGGTGAATTCCATTGCCTGGTAAAGGGCACCATCGACGCCGATCTGCCCGATGGTGAAGAGAATGAGATCTTTTCCAGAGACCCAAGGATTGAGCTTTCCGTGAAAGATGAACTGGATGCTCTCCGGAACCTTAAACCAAAGCCTTCCGGTGGCCATCACTGCCGCGAGGTCCGTGCTGCCCACTCCGGTTGAAAAGGCTCCAAGCGCGCCATAGGTACAGGTGTGACTGTCCGCGCCGATGACCAAGTCCCCTGGCAGGACCAGCCCCTTTTCAGGGAGAAGGGCATGCTCGATTCCGCATTTTCCAATTTCAAAATAGTGGGTGAGACGATGGGCCTTCGCAAAATTTCTGAGGACTTTACATTGCTCCGCGGAAAGGATGTCTTTGGCAGGCGCAAAGTGATCAGGGACCAAGACAACACGATCCCGGTGGAACACTTTCTGGGCGCCCATCTCCTCAAAGGCCTGGATGGCAAGAGGCGCGGTAATATCGTTTCCGAGGGCCAAATCGATGCGGGCGTCGATCAGGTCTCCTGGAAAAACCTCTTTTTTCTTGGCATGAGAGGCAAGTATCTTTTCTGTAATCGTCATCGGATGAACCTTCGCCATTATAACCTCACCAATTGATGCTTTTTGAATTCTATTTTGTTCAAGGCATTGATGTAGGCCTTGGCGCTGGCCACGATCACATCCGTATCCGCGCCCTGGCCGATTACCGTTTGTCCCTTCTCCTCCAGCCTCACCGTCACCTCTCCCTGGGCCTCTGTTCCACCGGTAATGGCGTTGATGGCGAACTGAAGGAGCTTCGACCTCGACCGGGTGATCTTCTTGATCGTCTTAAAGGTGGCATCCACCGGCCCATCGCCGAACCCCGCCTCCTGCATCAGCTTTCCATCCACCTCCATCTTGACCGTGGCCGTAGGAACCGTGATGTTTCCTGCGATTACATTGAGATAGACGAGCTTGAATCGTCGGGGCATTCGGAGGATCTCTTCTACCACGATCGACTCGATATCCTCATCGTAGATCTCGCGCTTCTTGTCCGCCAGCTCCTTGAACCGGTTGAAGGCCAGTTCAAAATCCTCCTCTGGAAGCCGAAACCCTAGTTCCTTCAACCTCTCTTTAAAAGCATGCCGGCCGGAGAGCTTTCCCAGGATGAGAGAGGATTTGGGAATTCCCACGGACTGAGGGGTCATGATCTCATAGGTTTCTTTCTCCTTGAGGACACCATCCTGATGAATGCCGGATTCATGGGCAAAGGCGTTCGAACCAACGACGGCCTTGTTGGGCTGGACCACCATCCCGGTGATCTTTGAGACCAAACGGCTGGTAGCAAAGATATGTTTCGCAATGACCCGTGTATAGAACGGGAGGAGATCTTTTCGTGTCCGGATGGCCATGACCACTTCTTCGAGAGAGGTATTTCCTGCCCTCTCTCCGATTCCATTAATAGTGCACTCCACCTGTCTGACGCCGTTCTGAACCGCAGCCAGGGAATTGGCAACCGCCAAGCCAAGGTCATTGTGGCAGTGGACGCTCAGCGTGATCTTATCGATTCCCTTGACCGTTTGCCGGAGGGTTTGAATCAACGCTCCAAACTCCGAGGGAATCCCATAGCCGACGGTATCTGGAATGTTGATGGTGGTTGCCCCGGCTCGAATGGCCGCTTCAATCACAGCGGCGAGAAACCTGACATCGCTGCGGGTGGCATCCATGGCCGAGAATTCGATATTGGGAGTAAGCCGTCTTGCCCTTGCCACGGACTGGAAGGCAATCCGAATCACTTCCTCTTTTGATTTCTTCAGTTGATGTTTGAGATGAATATCGGAGGTTGAAATAAACGTATGAAGCCGAGGAAATTTGGCCACCTTGACCGCCTCCCAGGCCCGGTCGATATCCTGAGGATTCGCCCTGGCCAGAGCCGCCACCTCCGAATGAGTGATCGTTCTGGAAATCGTCCTGACGGCATCAAAGTCCCCCTGAGAAGAAATAGGGAACCCGGCCTCGATGATGTCAACCCCCAGTTTTTCCAGCTGCTGGGCGATTCTCACTTTTTCCGCCACATTCATCGTCGCCCCAGGGGATTGCTCCCCGTCCCGGAGGGTTGTATCGAATATCTTGACCTGCGCTTTCAACCTCTCCTCTCCTCCTCTTCTCAAAATAACGAGATGACCCTTTTAAAGAGCACTTCCTCCTCCCAGATCCTCATTTCGACGCGAAGAGCTCGGATGGGAAGGGAGTCAATACCTAATTTTCGCAATTTTAACATATCCTTCTCCGTTGTGACAATCAAATCGACTCCTCTGTTTTTCTCCTTTATCGAAGAAAGATCTTTGGCTTTATAGAAATGGTGATCCGGGAAGATGGCTTCGCTCACGATCTCCGCCCCACATTTCCTCAACAGAGAAGAGAAATAGCTAGGGTTGGCAATCCCGGAAAGAGCGAGGACCTTCTTTCCCCTCAGCGAATCAAGTTCTTCTTCTCCCCCTTTACCATCTACCAGGCTCATCGGCTGGTAATGGCTGTGAAACACCTGCGCTCGGGGATGGATTTCATGGATTTTTTTTTCCAAAGGTCGACAGGTCTCGGGATCCTCCACTTTGGTAAGAAGGAAAAGATGGGCCCTCCGAAGGTGGGATAGAGGCTCCCTTAGAATTCCTCTTGGCAAAAGGCGATGGTCTCCAAAGCCGAAGGTTGAGTCAATGAGCAGGACATCGAGGTCTCGATGAAGGGGAAGATACTGATACCCATCGTCCAACAACAGCCCCCTCATACCAAACTGCCCAAGAGCGACCCGGCCATTTTCGAATCGATCTTTCCCGACGAGGACGGGGATGCCCTTACAGACCTGGGCCATCAGAAAGGGTTCGTCCCCTGACTCCTCCGCTGAGAGAAAGAGGTTCTTCCCATCGCTCACGACCGGTCCAGGGGTCTTGGTTCGTTTGTACCCTCGACTTAGAATGGCGACGGAGATTCCCCTGTCCCTCAACCCCTTTGCCAGGGCCATCACTAAAGGAGTCTTCCCTGTACCGCCCACAGTGATGTTCCCTACGCTGATGACCGGACAGGGAAGAGTTTTTGTCTTCAAAAGGTTCAAGGAATAGGAGAGGGACCTTAAACGAACAGCCCACCCATAAGGCAAAGAGAGGAGGTAAAGAGGAAAAAGAAACATTCTTTCCCCAAGGGTTTTTTCCTGTCGATAAAGGAATCGGTCAATACGATGCATCATTGAATTTCAAATTTCAAATGGCAAATTTCAAATTGAAGACCCTTTCAATCTGAAATCTAAAATCTGCAATCTGAAATATCGTTGAGGAAGGGTCGAATCTCCTCAAACATTCTTTCTGTTGCACCCTGATGCTTCTGAAGAAATTGATGGCCTTTCTTTCCCACCTCTTCGCGTGCAACCTCGTCAATGAGGAGACGTTTCATCTGAGAGAAGAGGTCTTCTTTCCCGGACACCTGGATCGCTCCTCCCGCCTCGATCAGACGGTCGGAGATTTCGAGGAAATTGAACATGTGGGGTCCGAAGAGGACGCATTTCTCAAAAAACAGAGGCTCCAAGGGATTATGGCCCCCGATGGGGACAAGACTCCCGCCCACAAAGACCAGTGTCCCGAGGCTGTAAATACCCATCAATTCCCCCATCGTATCCAGAAGAATCACTCCAGGAGCCTTTCGATCCGATGGTTGATCTGCCCCTATGGAAAGGGCCGTTTTCCTCGACCATGGGATGGACTCTTTTCTTAAAATTCCCTCCACCTCTTCCAGTCGTTCGAGATGCCTCGGGGCAAGAACGAGGACAAGATGGGGAGTCATCCCTTTCAATTCCTTGTAAAGGCCTACCAGGATCTCCTCCTCTCCGGAGTGAGTGGAACCTGCGATAAGGATCTTCTCTGTCCCATCGAGGCCGAGGGTTTTTGCGATTTCAGTCTTGGCTTCCTGCGTGAAAAATGGAATGATCTGATCGAACTTTAAGTTTCCTGTTGTCCTTGTCTTTTGAGACTCCCCTCCGATCTCAATGATGCGCTTTCGATCTTCTTCGGTTTGCATCAAGAAGAGGGAGATATTTCTTAGACATTCTTTGAAAAAGAATTTGAAGCGGATGTAGCGTCGGAATGACCTCTGGGAGATCCTTCCATTGAAGAGAACGACAGGAATTCTCCTTTTTCCACAAGAGCGGAGCAAATTGGGCCAGAGTTCTGTCTCTGCAATGAGGAGGATGCTGGGGTGGATTTTATTGATGGACCTCCGAAGGATGAGGGGATGGTCGATGGGTAAAAAAAGGACCCGGTCCGCCTCGGGCGCGCGGGTCTTCGCCGTCTCATTCCCTGTCGAGGTGATCGTCGTTAAAACAATCTTGGAATGGGGGAACTCCTTCCTGATCTTCTTCAAAAGAGGGAGTGAGCAGAAGACTTCTCCGACCGATGCTGCATGAACCCAGATAGGCCTTTTGAAGGACGGGCCTTTAAAAAATCCCATTCGCTGCAGCAATGCCTTTCGAAACCGCTCCTGGAAGAGACTCCGCAGAAGAAAATAGGGACTCACGAGAATGAGAAGAAGTGTGAGTAGGATGCTGTAGAGGTGGTAGAGCATGGAGTTATCGAGAGATTAAAATGTCAAATGACAAAGCCCAAATGTCAAATCAAACCCAGACTCCAAAGCAAGTCCTTGATGACCTGATCTCCTTGTATCGACTCATTTGACATTTGGATATTCGTCCTTGGCATTGCTTTTGTTGAAATAGTGGTCCGCCCTTTCCGTCAAGTCGTTGAGACGATTTTCCAAAAGGATCCTTTTCTCTTCGAGGTGGGGCCGGTCCCCATGTGGATCCACCTCAATCGGTTCTCCCCACATGAACACCCCCTTTGAAAAAGGATAGGGGAGGAGGAACTGATCCCAGGTGTTAAAAATCTTCCTTTTCGAAGAGCTGAAAGTTAATGGAATCACAGCCCTTCCCGTCAGTTTGGCCAATTCAATCACGCCGATTTGAACCCGATGGCGAGGTCCCCTCGGTCCATCGGGGACAATGGCAATATCGGACCCATAAGCTTTGACCATTTGTTTGAACCCGGAAAAACCCTTTCGAGTGGTCGAACCCAAGATGGCATGGAAACCGAACCGTTGTAGGGCCTTTCCTACCACCTGACCATCCCGATGGGAAGAGACAAGAAAACTTAGACCCCTCCCTTTATAGACGATGGGCATCATCAATAGCCTTCCATGCCAGAAAGCCCCGATGGCAGGGATCCCCTTATCCCAGCCCCGTCTCGGAATTTCTGGATTGATCTCGTCAAACTGCATCGTCCAAGACAAAATCTTAATGGTCCAATAGGCTAACCAGGGACCCAACCAAGACACCACTTTCTTCTTCAGAGTTTTAAGAAACATACCCCAATTTTTAGATTTCAAATTTCGGATTGGAAGGATCGATAAGATTCAAAATAGATTCGATCTGCAATTTGAAATTAGTAGACCTTCGGCTTCGCTCCCGTTCGGACTCCTATATCCTATTTGAACTGAAGATCATAAAGGCGTCGATATTCACCGTTGAGGGCGATCAATTCCTCATGGGTCCCTTGTTCTACAATCCGGCCTTCAGAAAGAACGATGATCCGGTGGGCATTTCGTATCGTTGAGAGCCGGTGGGCGATGACAAGAACCGTCCTTCCTTTCATCAGCCCCTCCAAAGCCTTTTGAACCTCCGTTTCAGAATCGGAATCCAGAGAAGAGGTGGCTTCGTCCAAAATTAGGATAGGAGCATTTTTTAAGATGGCCCTGGCGATGGAGACGCGTTGACGCTCCCCTCCGGAGAGTTTAACCCCCTGCTCACCGATGATCGTATCGTACCCTTGGGGCAATCTCTGGAGGAAGTCATGGGCATTGGCTGCCTTGGCTGCTTCGATGATCTCTTGATCGGAACATTTCAGATTTCCATAGGCGATATTATTCCGAGCCGTATCATTAAAGAGGATGGTTTGTTGGGTAACCAGACCCATCTGATCCCTGAGGGATTTCAGAGTCACCTTTCGAACGTCAAACCCATCGATGAGAATTCGGCCTTGCTCCACGTCATAAAAGCGAGGCAAAAGATTTACGAGAGATGTTTTGCCAGCGCCACTCATGCCCACCAAGGCAATCATTTCTCCTACCCTCACATGAAGGGAGATGTCTCTGAGCACAACTTCTTCTTCATATTTGAACGTGACCTCTTCGATGTCAATTCCCTTGGAAATAGACCGCAGGGAAATCGCTCCTTCTTCCTCCCTAATATCTGTGGCCGTATCGAGAAGTTCAAAAACCCGGCTTGCCCCTGCCAAACCCTCCTGAATTTCAAGGTTGACCTTGCTCAAATCCCGGATTGGACGGTAGCACAGAAAAACGGAGAACAAAAAAGAGACAAAAGCGCCCGGGGTCAACTCCCCTCGGGTGATCATGTGACCTCCGATCAAGATGATGATCGCTGCCGCGATGGCTCCAAGGAATTCCATCAGAGGGGTATTAAGCGCTCGTATCCTGATCCTTTTAACGAATGTTTTGAATAGCCGGTCATTCTCATCGGTGAAGCGCCTTTTTTCATACTCCTCCATACTAAAAGCCTTGACAATCCGGTTTCCGGTGATCGTTTCATGAAGAAAGGTCGTAAGAAGGCCCAATCGCTGCTGTCCCTTTCGGGCAAATTTTCGCATTTTCTTCCCGAATGCTCTAATTGGAATGAAGGCCAAAGGGATGATCACATAAGCAATGATCGCCAATTTCCAGCTCTGAATGAAAGCGACGCCGACCAGACCGAAGAAGGTGAAGATATCTTTGAAAACGCCTGCCGTGGCGCTGGAAACTGCTCCCTGAATCAACGTCACATCATTGGTGATCCGGGAAATGATAATGCCCGTGGATGTTTTTGTAAAAAAAGAAAGAGAAAGGGTTTGGAGATGATAGTAGAGCTTCTCCCTGATATCCGCAATAATCCTTAGTCCCACAAAATTCATGTAGTAAGCCCCACCATAATCGAAGATGCCTTTTGCTAAATAGAGGATGATGAGAGCAGCAGCAAGCAGGCGGAACGTCTCTACATCCCTCTTGAGCAAGAGATCTCCGAGGTGAAGTTGCATGATCAGATTGTTTATGAACGGCGGAATCTTCAAGGGTGAAACTCCTCCTTTGGTGGGGAAAAAACCATCGAGGAAGGGTTTTACAAGATAGGCGATGATGGAGGTCAAAAGGGAGACGGAGATCATGCAGATGACAGCAAGGACTAGCTTAAACCAGTAGGGTTTGACAAATTCAAGGAGTCTGCGGTAAAGCAACATCTCAGGCCTCCGCTCCATGGAGCAAGGAGGTAACGATACGGGCAGCCCGTTCGGCTGCTCCTGGCTCTCCAAGCTTCTGACGCACCTCCCCCATCGATTCCGACATCTTCCGACTCAGCAGGGGGTCCTTTAAGATACGAAAGGCCTCGTCCGCAATCCTCCGGGGGTTGACATCCTCCTGAATCAATTCTGGGGCGATTTCTTTCTCTGCCACCAAATTGACGAGGCCGATGTGATCCACTCGAATTAAGGCCCTGCCCACCCAGTAGGAGAGGAAAGAAACTTTATAAATGATGATCATCGGTTTTCCAAGAATCGCTCCTTCCAGGGTAGCCGTCCCGGAAGCTGTGATCAGGAGCTCCGAGAGATTCATGACGTCGTAAGTCCGGCCTTCGACCACTTTGATGGGAGTGGAGACATCCCCCATCCAAGGAGACAACGTGGCCCGGGAAATACCGGGCGCGAGAGGAATAACGAACTGAAGATCGGGGATCTCTTTTTGGAGGAGGTCAGCTGAGGCCAGAAGCGAAGGGAGAAGCCTTTCGATTTCATGGGTCCGGCTTCCGGGGAGTAAGCCGACGGTTCTTCGTTTGGGGTCCAGGCCAAGTTGTTGGAAGGCCTTTTCTTTGGGCAGGGTCGGCTTCACGATATCGAGAAGAGGATGACCGACCCACTCCACATCGACGCCTGCTGTTTCGTAGAGGGGGACCTCAAAGGAGAAGAGGACCACCATCTTTCTTATCACTCGAGAGATGAGCTTGATCCTTTTCGGCCTCCAGGCCCATATCTGAGGACTGATGTAGTAGAGAATGGGGATTCCTCTTCGATGGGCTATCCTTGCCAACCGAAGATTGAATTCAGGAAAATCAATGAGGATGACAAGATCCGGTTTCTCCCTTTCAAGAGACCTTTTCAATGCCCGCAGGGCCTTCAAGATTGACCCCAGTTTTGCGAAGACTTCAGTGATCCCTACGACAGAAAGAGATTGAGAAGGATAGAGGAGCTTCATTCCCGCTCTTTTCAACCCTTCTCCCCCGACCCCAAAAAACTGAATCTCCGGATCAATCCGTTGAATAGCCTCCACCAGGTGGGATCCGTGAAGGTCCCCTGAAGCTTCTCCAGCGACCAACAGGATCTTCTTCGATTCCATCTGTGCAGTGCCCCACTATTTCCTTTTTCCGTTGAGATCACCGATCTTCTGGATGATCCGGAGTGCCAGCTCTAATGCCCGCCTTCCATCTGTTCCTGAGACCTGGGGTCTCTTGCGATTCCTCACACTCTGAAGAAAGGAGTGAATCTCGGTCTCCAGAAGATCGACCTTCCTGACCGGGATCTCTTCTGTGACCATCTCCGGCGTCTTCTTCTTTCCGGGAAGGACCACCTTTTTAGAGAAGGAGAGTTTTTGTAAAAGGTAGTCGATGGAAAGGATTCCGTCCGGTTGAAAGACCCGGGTTTTCCGGACCTTCTCTTCTGAAACTCGATTTGCGGTTAAACTCGCTATACATCCATTCTCGAATTCAATGCGGGCATTGGCAATGTCCGAGGTGTGGGTCAGGACGGGAAAGCCGGCGGCCTGAAACTGTCTCACCGTTGAATTTACAAGGCTCAAAAGGATATCGAGATCATGAACCATTAAATCCAACACCACATCGACATCCGCTCCCCTTCCTGAAAAGGGACCCATCCGATGGGATTCGATAAACCAGGGATGTTGCACTCTTGCCTGGATGCCAGACAAGGCTCCATTGAATCGTTCCAGATGGCCTACCTGGAAGATCAGGCCTTTCGATTCTGCCAACCCAACTAATTCATCGGCCTCCTCAAGGAGGTTCGAAATGGGCTTTTCCAAAAGGATATCGACCCCTCGCAAGAAGAAATCCTTCGTTATCGAGTAGTGGAAGGGGGTGGGAACAGCGATGCTGACCGCCTGAACTTTATGAAAAAGGTCTGTATATTGGAGGAAGGCCTGGGTTCGGTATCGTTTGGCGATTTCCCTCGCGCGGGACGCATCCACATCGACCACGCCGACCAATTCTACGCCTTCCATCTTAGCATATTTCTCTGCATGGAATTGGCCAAAGTAACCGACACCGACGACTCCGACCTTGAGTTTTTCCACTTAACGGCAGATCCCCCTCTTCGAATGTTGGATAAACTGGAGGAGATGTTGGACCTGTGGGATCTGAAAAATGTCATCTTCCTCAACGGCCTTCATCGCCTTCTCCAGCGTGAGACCGGAGCGGAAGATGATCCGATAGGCCTTCTTCAGGGCCCTGATCTCTTGCTCCGAAAATTGGTGGCGTTTCAGACCGATGGAGTTGAGACCATAAAGCTTCGCCCGGTCTCCAGCGGCCATCATATAGGGAGGAACATCCTGGGACACGCCCGTTAAGCCACTGAGAATCGCATGAGTGCCAATCCGGCAGAATTGATGGATCGCAGCCAATCCGCCAATAATCGCATGATCTTCGATGAGGATGTGTCCCCCCAATGTTGCTCCGTTGGCCATCACGACATGATTCCCAACCTGACAGTCGTGGGCGATATGGGAGTAGGCCATAATGAAATTCTCATTTCCAAGAACGGTTTTTCCACCCCCTTTGACGGACCCTCGATGGAGGGTGACATATTCCCGAATGATATTATGATCCCCCATCAGCAACAGGGTGGGCTCCCCCCTGTAAGCAACGGTTTGAGGCGCTTCCCCGATGGAAGCGAATTGGAAGATCTGACACCGTTTCCCGATATGCGTTCCCTCTCTGACGATGACATGGGAACCAATCTTCGTCCCCTCGCCCATAGAGACTCCCTTTTCAATCACGGAGTAGGGACCGACATCGACATTTTCCCCAATTTCGGCTTTTGGGTCGACGAGGGCAGTTGGATGAATCATTTTTCTTCCCCCATCATGGCTAAGAGTTCCGCTTCGGCAACCAGTTTCCCGTCGACCAGAGCTTTTCCCTTGAATCCCCAGATGGCTTGACGATGCTTCGTGATTTCTACCTCGAGACGAAGTTGATCTCCCGGGGTCACGGGTTTTCTAAATCGGACATTATCGATTCCCAAGAAGTAGACGGGTTTCCCCTGCTCTTCCTGGGGCATTGATTTGAACGCAAGCACCCCGGCCGTTTGAGCCATAGCTTCTACGATCAGCACCCCCGGCATGATGGGCCGACCTGGAAAATGGCCCGGGAAGAAGGGTTCATTGTAAGTGACATTCTTAATGCCGACGATCCGTTTTTCCGGCTCGATCTCCACAATCCGATCCACCAACAAGAATGGGTAGGCATGGGGAAGAATCTTCATGATTTCATTGATCTCTATCATCTACTTCTCCTTTTCCTCTCCTTCCAAAGAGAGGGCCTCTTCCACCTTTTGGATGCGCTTCTCAAGGTCGAGAAGTGTCTTTCTCATCTCCGGTAGTTTTGGAAGGGTGGTGATGGCCCGGATATATTCACGTTGGGGCAAAGCAGGGCTTCCGTGGTACCCTTGGTTTCCGGGCAGATCGTGGATCACCCCTGCTTGGGCGCCTACCATGGCATTATCTCCAATTTCAATATGGCCCGCCACCCCCACCTGTCCAGCCAGGGTGACATTGCTCCCGATCTTCGTTGAGCCCGCAATTCCCACCTGAGCGACGATGATGGAATCTTCACCGATCACAACATTGTGAGCCACTTGAACGAGGTTATCAATCTTCACCCCTCTCCGGATGATCGTCTTACTCAGAGTGGCCCGGTCAACCGTGGTGTTTGCACCGATCTCAACATCATCCTCAATCTCAACGATCCCGACCTGGGGAATTTTTACATTCTTCCTTCCTTCTTTCTCGTACCTGAATCCATCACTTCCGACCACCACGCCGCTATGAAGTATAACCCGTTTTCCGATGGTTGTCTGCGAATAGACCGAAACATTGGGGTAAAGGACCGAGTCTTCTCCGATGGAAGAGTCTTCACCCACATAGACTCCAGGATAGAGGGTCACCCGATCTCCAATCGAACAACGGTCGCCAATGTAGACGAAAGGATAGACGGTCAGGTCTTTCCCCAATTTTGCCGTAGGGCTAATCCAGGCATGGGGATCGATCCCCTT
>Ga0153915_10004199_pt1 | contig 13259 bp, 16 predicted proteins | sample Opewatmetagenome_2_FD_107003 | JGI IMG/M metagenome (GOLD analysis project Ga0153915, IMG submission 107003) | Freshwater wetland microbial communities from Ohio, USA - Open water 3 Core 3 Depth 3 metaG | ecosystem: Environmental > Aquatic > Freshwater > Wetlands | place: USA: Ohio, Lake Erie... | reverse complement strand
TGAATCCGGGTCCCTTTTAAAGAGCGGGCAGCAGTGGTGTTGTCCACGGTATGCGGTTTAGCCACCGTCGGCTCCAGCTTGTTCAAATCAATATTGATGATCTTTTCATAAACAGCATCAGGGTCGGCCGCCAGCGACTGATAGTCCTGGCCTCGGCCGTGGGCTTCCAGAAAATCACGGGTCAAGCCATCGGACTGGAAAAGCCCCACTTTAGCGCCCGCCTCCACCGCCATATTAGCGATCGTCAGACGTTCATTGACCGGCAGGCGGTCTACCGCTTCACCGGCAAACTCCAGAGCCGCATAAGTGGCGCCGTCCGCGCCGATCAGACCAATAAGGTGCAGTATCAGGTCTTTTGCGTAAACGCCCGTCTGGAATGAGCCGTTCAGCTGAATCTTAAAAGTTTCCGGCACACGGAACCAGGTCTTGCCCAGAGCCATGGCAATAGCCACATCGGAAGAGCCCATGCCGGTGGCAAAAGCACCCAGGCCTCCTGCCATCACAGTATGAGAATCTGAACCCACAATCACATCACCGGGCTTGGCATAAGATTCAGCTACAATCTGATGACAGACGCCCTCCCCCACATCGGAGAGTTTGACGCCGGTCCGACCGGCGAACTGCCGCAGGAAAATATGATCATTTGAGAGGGCCGCCTGGGGACTGGGCGCAGCATGGTCCATAAAGAGAATGGTCTTATCCGGTTGAGCCGGGTTCTGAATGCCGCTGTCCAAAAACTGGCGCACGGTCAAAGGACCGGTGGTATCCTGCACAAAAACCAGATTGACTTTAGAGATGACGATATCGCCGGTTTTAGCTTCAAGACCGGCAGAACGGCTTAAAATTTTTTCAGCCAGGGTTTTACCCATCTTCAGTTTATCCTTTTCACTCTGTCTAACAGAGCCTCATTCTGAAACTATCATAGCATACCGTTAAAACGAGCGACAAATTCACTTTAGATACTACCAGGCTGTAAAAATTGGCATATGGTAAGATAATAATAAAAAGGAGACGGCTATGCTGACAGCGCAAGAGGTCATTCATATTATGGAGCTGAAACCCCATCCCGCGGAAGGAGGCTACTACGGGGAGACCTATCGCTCACCGGAAAATATCCCGGCAGAGGTTTTACCTACTGTCTACCGGACAGAGCGGGCCTTCAGCACTGCCATTTATTATCTTTTAACTCCGCAGACCTGTTCAAGACTGCACCGCTTACCTGGTGTAGAAATTTTTCATTTTTACCTGGGCGACCCGCTGGAAATGCTTCTGCTGTATCCGGACGGACATACACAGGAGATCGTAATGGGCGCTGATCTGGCCGCGGGGCAGCAAGTCCAGACCCTTGTACCGGCAGGAGTCTGGCAAGGCAGCTGCCTCAAACCGGGAGGCCGATGGGTTTTACTGGGGACTACCATGTCGCCCGGTTTTGACTATAGAGATTATGAAACAGGCCGCCGGGCAAAACTGCTGGCTGACTATCCGGACCAAAAAGAGCGGATTGAAAAACTAACACTGGAATAGGATGAGGGGATTAGACCAGGCAGATAAAAGAATCTTCAGACGTGGTATATTTTGAGGCGACTTTACCAGGGAAATCTGCTCAAGTGAGCAGATTTGGGGGGCTCTTCACCCTCTCGACTGTTCCGGCGTTAAAAAAGGAGCAATCGAACACTCAAGATCAAATAGCGAAAAACCGAATATCCAGGCCGGATATCCGGCCTCGCTTTTCCTTTACGGTGCGGCTTAGGTTATTTGGCCTTGCCGATTTTGAACATCTTGGTCCCGCAGGTCGGGCAGATACCCTGGGTAGCGGGCCTCTTGTTCTTCATGACGATAGCCTTGGGGGTCTTCATCTCTTTCTTAGCTCGGCATTTAACACAATACGCTTGCATGCTGCACCTCCTATTGATTAGGAACGATAATATATTTTATGCGATATGTCAATAGGTAAAATGACTATTTATCACAATTTTCAACTTTTTTGCGGATATTGGTGGAAAATCGGCCTTTTTACGCTTTGGAGAGATATAACTTCCTTTTATTTGTCAACCGCAGGCAGATAAGCTATGCTGAAAAAAAGGTCGATTTTTACCGGTAGAAAGAAAATCGTGAAAATCAAGCTATTAATAATAATACTTTTTCCCCTGCTTTTAGTGTTAGCCGGCTTGGGTTGCGACCGACAGGTGATCATCCACGGCAAAATCTATGAATGGATCGATCCGCCCGATGGAGCTCAGAGCCAGATATACCACAAAGTTTATACCTCTCACGGGCTGCTCAACGAAGAACTGCCGGCGGATGCCGATCTCCAGCCTTTGAAAGACGCCCAAGTGCAATGCTTTGGAACAGTCAAGACCAATACTTTTTATTCCAATGAAATCAGCGATGAAAAGGGCGAATTCAAATTGGTCATTACCCTGGGCCAGATGACTGAAGATTACCCGGCCACTATTGAGGTGACTAAAACCGGCTACCAGAGTATTGAGCGTGAAATTGTCGATACCGGGGCCGATCATACCATCAATGTCATTTTAGTTAAGGAATAGTTTTCACTCAACGCTGAAAGGTATAAAATAAGCCTATAAAGCTGATAAGGAAGCGTTCATGTCCCAGGAACCGGTTCTTACTAACCTGCCGGCGGAACCGGCAGAAAAGACCAGCAGGCTCCCCTTGATACTGGGATTGGCCGGACTGATCTTGATACTTGGCATGACAGCCATGCTGGCTTTTTATCCTTTTCAATACCGGAGTCTGGATGGTGAGGCTACCGTTAAGAACCATGTCCTTTATCTTAAGAATAACTCGGATTATCAGTGGCAAGATGTCCGACTGCTGCTCAATACAGACTATAAAAACAATACCCGGGAGCTGGCGCCGCATGAGGAATATATAGTCCCGCTAACGGACTTTAAAAAGGACGACGGAGGCGGTTTCAAGAATGATTACACCCTGGTTGACCTTTATGTCACCGCAGTTACCCCTGATAAGCAGACCATCTCCAACATTTTCAATTTCGATCAATAGAGGGAACCGGCTGTCAGGCCGGCAGCCCTAAAAATAGGCAAAAAGTCCGTTGTGTTTTTATGCGGATAGGTTAAGATAAATAGTATGGAAGAACAGCAGCCCTACGATCCCGGAGCCTATAGGCGGCTGGAACTGGTCAGAAAACAGTTCCAGCGCGATGCTGCCGAACAGAAAATCCAGCAGTCCGCGCAAAAACGGCGGGCGCTGGCGGACTGGCTGGCAGGTCATAAACCGGCCATAGTACGCTGGACTGCCTATGTTATCATGGGCGCGCTGATGCTGACCATCATCAGCTTCATTATCGCGGAAGCCTTACATTAAAAGGCTGGTTAACTCAACACGGGTTTAGTTAAAAAGACGCGTCTACCACTACATCCACCAGATTGGCTTCCGGACAGGCCAGGGCTTTCTTCAGAGCGCCGCGCAGGTCCTCCGGTTTCACAACCTTTTGAGCAGAGAGGCCCATACCTTCGGCGATCTTGCAAAAATCAATCTGCGGGGGAGATAGGACCGTGCCCAGGTTGCGGCCTTTGACCTGCTCTCCCATAATTTTAATCTTCATCAATCTGACCTGGCGATAAGCCGAATTGGAGATGATGATATAAGTCACTGGAATGTGGTAATGCGCCGCGTTCCATAACGTCTGAATGGACCACATGGCACTGCCGTCGCCGCTGATACAGACAACCGGCCTATCCGGAGAAGCCAGTTTGACGCCCAGGGCATTGGGCAGTCCGCCGCCGATGCTGCCACCTCCCCTGGCTCTCTGATAGCTCCTGAGTTCCTTGAAAGGAACTATTCGTCTTAACAAGGCTGAATACGACCAGCAATCGTCCACTATTCTGGTCCCCGGTTTAAGAGCGTCCCTGATCTCAGTCATCAATCTCGACCCGGATATCGGGAGATTATCTTTTTCTTTTAATATTTTCTCCTCAAAGGCTTTGACCGCGTTTTGTTTTTCCCCGGCTATCGCTTTTATTCTGGACTGCACGGTGTTTTGCGCTTGACTCGAGAATTTTTTATCCAGTGCTGAAGACAAATCCGCCAGGGCCGTTTTAATATCGCCCTCAATGCCGCAGGTGACAGGATAGTTCTTGCCGATCTGCCAGGGATTATTATCTATCTGGATAACCCGGGTGCCCGGCGGCACCAGGGATTGAGGGACATAGACCGCCTGCTGAAAGAAAAGCGCTCCGATCACCATCAACACGTCTACTTTTTCCAGGATGGCCCGGGCGCCCAGGTTAGTAATATCCAGGTCTCCCATATACTGAGGATGGTCCACCGGGAAATTAACATCGCTCATCCAGGTCTGATATACCCGTGCGCCGGTCTGCTCGGCCAATCTAACCACTTCGTCCAGGGCCTCACATTTGGTGATCCCGTCTTCAACTATGATGGCCGGATTTTTAGCCTGGATAAGCAGGTCTACCGCGGACAGGATAGAACGGTCGTCCGGATGCAGTCTGGAAAAGACCTGAGAACTGGGAGGATACTCAAAATCAAAGCTGTCGGCCAGCACATCCAGCGGCAAAGAAAGCATGACCGGGCCGGTGGGAGGATGGGCGGCCACCTTAAAGGCGCGGCGCATCATCATGGGTATATCTTCGGGATGCAGTATTTCAGCGGCCCATTTGGTAAAGGGGCCGGCGATTTTCACCAGGTTATCGGACATAGCCGGTTCTCCAGCCAGTAAGCGGGTATCCTGCTGCCCGACCGTCACCACCAGGGGTACTCCACCGTAATAAGCATTGGATAAAATTGGCAGTGAAGCCGCCAAACCTGTTCCGGTATGCAGATTCAAGACCCCTGGTTTACCGGAGGTGCGGGCATACCCCTCGGCCATGCCCATGGCCACCACCTCGTTCAAGCAGAGTATGTATTTGATATCAGGATGGTCTTCCATAACATCAATAAACTGCGCCTCGGTCGCCCCCGGAATACCGAAAACAAACTCTACACCTTCAGCGCGCAAAATTCGCGCCAGGGCCTCTTTGCCGGTTACATTAGTCACTTTGTTCTCCTTGTTTTAACCCAAGATATTATCGGTGGTTTTCATTATAACACAGATGTCCGGATATCCAATTATCTCAGGCCGGAGAATTGACAGCATCCGAATCAGCTACTATCCTGAAGATAAGTAAACAGAGAGAGATGAAAAATGAATTGGAAGCGAAACAGGTACATCTTGCTGCTGATGGCGATAGTGGCGGCCGCAGCCTGCCTGCCCTGGCAGACTGTAATGGGCCAGGGCAGTCCGGCTCAGGTGATCGATGCCGCCGGTTTTCAGGCGGATGTGAACAGTGAGACATACCCGCTCATGCATCCTACTTCTGAACAACTGGCGCAGATGCAGGAGCATCTTCAGAGTCTTTCAAGTGTCACACTTAATGAAGGGATTAACGAAAGTCTCGCAGCCGGGGAACTCGAGCCCTCCGTCGACCTATTGCCTTACCTGCAGTATAACCCGCATGAGCGCGATCAGGGACAGATCGGGAACTGCTGGGTTTGGGCCGGCACCGGACTGCTGGAAATAGCGCTAAATAAGCAAATGAATATTAAAGACCGTCTTTCCATCCAATACCTTGACTCCAATTATAACGGCGGCCTCGGCTCCGGTTGGGCGGGTTATGGCGGCGAGCTGTCCTACCTGGTTAAGTTTTACAACAATAACGGCAAGGCTGTACCCTGGTCGAATACCAATGCCGATTACCAGGACCAGGCTGCCGGTGATAACGATCCCGCAGGCTCATCGGTCAAGCCCTGGGAAATAGGCAACCTGCCCTATTACCCGGTCTACAAGCTGCAGGAAGAAGTGATCCCTACTAACGGAGTAGACAATGCCACCGCCATTCTTAATATCAAGAACGTCCTTCACCAGGGCAAGGCAGTCTGGTTTGCCTTTTATATGTCCGAGATGGATGACTGGTATTCCTTTATGGATTTCTGGGCATACCAATCTGAAAGCGCTGTCTGGAATCCCAATTATTCCCTGGGACAAACCTGGGATGATGGAGCCGGACACGCTGTACTCTGCGTCGGCTACCACGACGAACCCGGCGACTCTTACTGGGTCATGCTGAACAGCTGGGGCGACAACGATAATCGGCCCAACGGGCTATTTCGCCTGGACATGGATGATCTGGATTACAGTGGCATTTTCTATAACGGCTCAGAGCCTACCAGCAGTTTCTGCTTCGAGACCGTAGAAGTTGATTTCCCTTTTACGGCCACGGGGGTCAGTACCGGCAGGGCGGACAGTATAAGCTCCAGTTCCGCCGTCCTGAGAGGAGGACTGCCGGATATGACTAGAGGAAAGTCCGTCCTGACCTCATTCGAATATGGTCTTACTCCTGTCTACGGCAGCCAGACAGCCTGGCAAATACAGAATTCGACCCGCGCTTTCAGCAGCAAATTAACCGGTTTATCTCCCGCTGCCACTTATTACTACCGGGCCAGAGCCTATGATTTATACACAGGCACAGACCTGGGCTACAGTTCCGGCAGCAGCTTCACCACCTCGCCGAGAAGCCGGAAGCGCTAACCGGGAAGTCCGACAAGCCGCCGTCATGAAAAAGCCCCCTAAGCTATTAATTCTTAGAGGGCTTTTTAGATTCAGTAAGCGGAGCCGGAGCCAGGCCATTTCAACCTGGACGATAGAGCTTTCACCCACGCAATTCGTTATCTTGCAACATCTTTCGATGGGCTGACGAAGCCTTAGAAATGTAGGTCTCGTTCATCGGATTTATTGAGATTGCGTCACTCTCACACCTAATTCACCGTCAAGTCGGCTACTCTATCTTTCGTTCAAGTGTCTCTCTTTCACCACTCTGAGGTCAGATAACCCTTGGATACCTATAGCCATGTGACGCCGGGCCTCCTGGAAGCGGCTGCAGCACTGCGTATTTGATAAAGGTTTAGCACCACTAACATCGGTTACCTGGAAGGACAATAGTTCTCCAATAAACCATTAAAGTGTTAAATATATACAATCTGTTGGGTTATATCGATATATTGATACTATGTATTGTATAGTACTAAAGTAACATTGACACCATTTCCACTCTAGCTTTATTGTAACTATAATATAAGTGAATACCCCAAAGGCTTTGGCCGATGGGCGCATAATGCGCTACTAATTGTAGCGCATTTGCATATCATCATCAGATTAAAGTAGAAAAATATTGACAGCGAACGTATATATCGATGGTTTTAATTTTTATTATTGCGCTTTAAAAAATACTCCATACAAATGGATAAACCCTCTGTTCTTATGCAATATACTATTTCCAACTGCAACTATTGCAAAAATAAAATATTTCTCGGCAAAAGTTAAATCGCTACCTCATGATCCTAGCGCGCCAACTAGGCAAGATATATATTGGCGTGCATTAAGAACAATCCCTAACCTTGAAATAATTCCAGGAAATTTTGTTTCTTGGCCTAAACTATTGCCACAACATCCACTTGCGTATATTAATAACGATTTAAGAAATCCTCCCCAAAAAGTGCAAGTAGAAAGGTCAGAAGAAAAAGGCTCAGATGTAAATCTAGCTGCCTACTTAATTTATGATAATTGTATCAAAGATGCTGACGAATCAATTGTAATTTCAAATGACTCTGATTTGGCTAATGCAATAATGCTTGTTACACAAAAGATTCTACGGCCTGTTACAATAGTAAATCCTAACAGAACTGATAGAGTTCGTTCAGACCCACATCGATGCAATCTTCAACAAACTCTAAAAAGAGTTTCAACAAGAAATGTTAACTCAATAAGCTCTAATGTGCTTGCAAAAGCACAATTTCAACCTACAATGACGGATTCATTGGGGACATTTACAAAACCTACTAATTGGTAAAATAAAAGTCCCATTGCTTTAACACACTCCATCTGCCTTTATGACGAATTCAGTGGCTTCGTTCAAACCATTTCCTCTAGCTTTTTCACAAAGCTCATTATCTTCGAATGCTTGCTGCATGCAATTAAAATAATTATTAGAGAAAATGAAAAAGCCCCCTAAGTTTCAATTGCTTAGGAAGCTTATTAGCTTCAATTAATGGAGCCAGCGAGAGGATTCGAACCCCCGACCCACGCTTTACGAAAGCGTTGCTCTGCCAACTGAGCTACGCTGGCATATGACCGTTACCGGTGTCTATTAATTATAAATTTAGCCTTTTGAATTGGCTATCTGTTCACCACTTTAGCTTCATAGCCCAGGCGGGTCAATTCACCTACCACGTTGCGGGCATCGTCCGTATCCAGATGGACCACCAGGTTGTTCTTTTTATTGGTCGGCGAGTGCACCGCCCAGATAATTTTAATATCCACACCCAGTTTATTGATGGCTCCCAGGATATTCTCCGCGTTGCGTCCGGTCCCCCCGCCTATTATCACCACCCTTGTCCCCGGCTCGCCAATACCCAGAGTAGGATTCACCACCCGGTAAAAGATATCGTTAGTGGTCACCACGCCTACCAGTTTGCCATCATCTACCACCATCAGTGAACCGACCCGGCTGCTTTGGGCCTTAGCCGTGGCCAGCTCGACCGTATCATTGGGCCGGATGATCACCATGCGCTTGTTCATCACTTCACCGACGGTATGTTTAGCCGCCCAGGATCCTATCTGCCATAAAGAGGGAATGCCTGATTGCGGTTTAAGCGCCTCGATAGCCCTCTGAGACACTACTCCCACCGGACGTCCATCTTCATCCACCACGGGCACACGGCGGAACCCATTCTCCTGCATGATTTTCAGAGCATCCAGTACCGGAGTCTCCCGTGTGACAGTGATGACGTTCTTAGTCATTAAATCCAAAACCAGCATATTATCTCACCCTAATTCGAGCCTATTACAAAAAATTAGTATAGCATAAATACGGCTAAACATAAATTGCACCTGCCCATCTTGCATCCTGCCTGTCTGAGACGGGATTATACAAAAATTAAAAAAGCATGTTATAATAACCTGTTGTCGTATTCGACCTATTGTTACGATCAACCTAATAAATTATTCCTGTAGCCTCAATGGCGCACAGGAAAGGGAAAAGGGGAAAAAGTAAAAATGCACTATGACGAAGCCACCAAATATTATTCCTATTCCGATGCCGACCAGGACCTCTGGATGTTGCTGACCCACACTCGCTACGCCATCTACCGCGCCAGAGAAAAGTAACTTCATCGCTACAGCGTCTCGCCAGAGCAGGTAGGCGTGTTGTTCATCGTGCAGGCATTGGGCAACCGGGCCACTCCTTCAGAGATCTCACGCTTCATTCTCAGGCAGCCGCACACCGTCTCCGCGCTCATCGAGCGCATGGCGGAAAAAGGGTTGGTCAAGAAAATGCATGATCTCGACCGCAAAAACCTGGTCAGAGTTTCCCTGACTGAAAAGGGCCAAAAAATCTATGATGTTTCCGTTAAGCGCGGACCTATCCACCGCATTCTGGGTATCCTTAGCAACACGGAAAGGTCCGACTTTCAGAAAACACTGGAGAGGTTACAAGCGCAGGCCCGCAAAGAGATCGGCCTGGACCATGAACAGTACTTTCCTCTGGAATAACGCCCGCTCCGCGATATAATGAAGAAGAGGAAGTTGACCGATTACTCTTCTTCGATATATTACGCAGAAAGAAAAGGCTTTTGAAGAGGATACGGAAATGAACGCGATAAGGCCCAAAGTAGGACTGGCTTTAGGCGGTGGTTATGCCCGCGGACTGGCGCACATCGGGGTGCTGGAAGTGCTGGAAAGAGAAAATATCCCTATCGATATGATCGCCGGCACCAGCATGGGCGCCCTGGTGGGAGCGCTGTATGCCCGTGAAAAAGAGGCGGCGCTCATTAAACGCCAGGCCACTGAGTTGGATTGGGTGGGAATGGCTTCGCTGATCGACCCCACTGTATCCAGAAGCGGGTTAATTGCCGGCAAAAGGGTCACCGGCTTTCTCAAACGCTTGATGGGCAATGTTGCCTTTTCAGAACTGGATATCCCCTTCGCCTGCGTAGCCACCGATATTATTTCCGGAGAGGAAGTGGTGCTCAAAGACGGTAATGTAGCGGAAGCTGTCCGCGCCAGCATATCTATCCCGGTCATCTTTGCCGTGGTCAAGAAGAACGGCCGCTTCCTGGTGGACGGCGGTTTGGTCAATAACGTCCCCGTCAGCATTGTCCGCAACATGGGCGCGGATTATGTGATCGCTGTAGATGTCACCCCCAGCCGGGAGGAGCGTATGGAGCATCTTCTCCAGGACGCTGAGATCAAGGAGCCCAGCCGGCTGCAGGTGATGGTACAATCTATCTATATCACCACCTACCTGACCGACCGGGCAGTTACTGAGGGCGCAGACATTGTCATCCATCCCCAAACAGCCCATATCAATCCACCCGATTTTTACAAAGCGCGGGAATGTATACTGGAAGGCGAATTCGCCGCGGTGGATATGGTTCGTAAAATAAAAAGAGCACTGTTGGCCATAAAGGCAATGCCGGTCTGATTGTGAATGGGCGGGACGAAGAGATCTAAATCGAAATCGGGGAAATCCGAATTAGTTTATTATTTGTGATTCCCAGTCAGGGGTGGTGCCGGGAGAGGGTCTCGAACCCACAAGCCTATTAAGAGGGGATTATTGTAGCTGCGGGTCACATAAAGACTATTGCGGTTTTAGCTTAATTTATACACCTTGTTAAAATAAAAAACTCTGTTTTAACCCTGCTGAAAAGTTTACGACTTGAGTAATTTTATAAACTCATCGACACTGATTTCAGCTTCGTTAAGGATCTTTTTCAGGATGCCGGGTCCCAGTTCACGGTGTTTGGGCACAGGTATCGAATTTCTCCCCGGACATACTAACCAGGCATGACTTCCCCTGATTCGATCCACCCTGTAACCAAAACGCTGAAGCGCTGTTATGCATTCATTGCCTGATACCACCGGCAGTTTGGACACTAAACTGCCACCTCAACCTGTTCGAGACTGTACTTCTCAGGAATCGGTTCTCCTTCTGCAGCCATGTTTTCCAGGCAAAGATGGATTACCTCTTTAATATTATTCAGGGCTTCCTCTCTGGTTTTCCCCTGAGTAAAGCAGCTATGTAAAACGGGTACTTCCGCTATGTAATATCCTGCTTCATCCTGGGTAATCACTACAGGCAGCTTTAACGTTCTCATCATTCACCCCCACCCTTAATACAGTGCTTTGATTATAGCACATTATCTAAACGGATTAACTTGAATTAGAGGACGAAAATGCTAAAACTCAACCTGCGGGTGTTTGTGAAGCGTTACCTGGAATTTATCTGATAATTATATCTTGTTATTTGTGATTCCCCGCCAGGGGTGGTGCCGGGAGAGGGTCTCGAACCCACAAGCCTTTAAAGGGCGGAGGATTTTAAGTAGACTCGAGCTGCTGTGTTTACGTTTGTTTTAGGTATTTCATCTACAGAATTTTGCTTAACACTACTTAACAGTTTTGCTACTCTTGGCGACATTTTAACTTTTCCGTGGTTGACCTGCGATAGATAACTTGCGCTAACCCCTAGCTGTTTTGCCAATGCTCTTAAACTTTTCATTTACTTTTCTCCTTCGTTGGTCGGTTTAACTTCACCCGGCTGCTTTTTGCCCTTGCTTTTGCCTTTTCCCTTCGGGGCTTTCGTGGCTGTTGGGGTTGCCTCGGTAACCGGGGTCGGGTCTTGGCTCTTGGCTGCTTCCAACTCGTCTAAATATTCGTTAACAGCAGGTTCCAGTAATGCGCTCCAAGTTAACCCTAAATTCAACCTCCGTTCGTTCAGTTTTTGCCAATGTTCCATCGGGATAGTACATTGAAGCCACTGTGTTTTTGCCATTTAACTTTCCTCCATATTTCATATTTTGAAGCAATCTTAAAGCATGATTGAGGAAATAAGCTACTCGAAAGCTGGACGATTGTAGCGAAAGGCTCGCTGTTGGTGAAAAGGGATGTTGTATTATTAGTGGATTACGATTGCTTTTGGTTTAAATGAGGTCGTATTGGCAAAAAATGTTCATTATGGCTACTAAGTTAAATACAGACAGTGGTATGCTATAATGGTTAAAAACATTTAGCCCCTAAGGCAATTAGAGGTCTCCAAAAAACTGTTGTTAAGGAGATACAGAAATTATGAAAAACCAATCACGTGGTTATGTTACTTTAACAATAATATTGGCAGTAATATTATTGTTCGGGATGCTATTAATAGTTCTTTCCTACACTCCCCCTCTAAACAATACTCAAGCCACAAATCTAGGTAGCGATATAGCACGTGAAATAGGTATTGCTCTAGTCATTGCTAGCTTTTTGGGTGCTAGCGTAGAAATATTTTTACGGAGACAGTTAGCTGTTGACGCTTTCAAGGCAACGATTGGATACTTACTACCAGAAGAATTAAAAGGTGAGATGGAGTGGATTTATAGCACTCATATTTTATGTGTAGAACATACCCAAACGTGTGAACTCAGTCCAATAGACGATAAAATGTGTGCATTTTACGTCAAAACGATTCGTAAGTTTCGTAATATCTCGGGTAGCAAAGAGTCTTTTCCATTGAGCACATCTGTTGATGAATGGTTTTGCGAAGCACATCCTTCTAGAATAATTTCCTTTGGTTACAGTAAATTAGGCACTAAAAGAGAATCATTTGAGACAGTTAAAAACATACACTCTATTAGCACTAAGCCACAGTATGTAGATTTGGCGCCACTGGAGGAAATCGTGGAGTGGTTTGAAACAGAGGAAATTCTACCGAGGAATGGAGAATAGATATGGAATTTTGGTACACCAACTTTAAATCCCACAGTTATCGTTAAGGCATTCGATGGAGTGTCAATTGAAGCAGGTTTTGGCTACAGGTCTGCATGTGAGGAACTTGGGAATGGTACATATAGGCTTAAAGGCACACTATTACCCAGTCAACTAATAGTCATGCGGTGGTGGGAAAAAGAAAAGAGCGAAAAATGGATAAAAGGAGCATGATAGGCTTTTATCTTGAATCATTCTCTTAAATGCCCTTGAATTATCAAAGTATTCCATGCCTAAATGCGTGCGCTTAATACGCTTGAATTATCCCAATTATTGCCTACTCTCAATTTTACAGCCCGCTGTAAGCGAAGTTATCGCTCCTCAAAGCAGGGCCTCGGCCTGACATTCTACAATTTTCCTTGGAAATGAGTCCGGGTATGCTGTTAACCCACGACGGACTGCCAATCCTCAGGGTGTTAAT
>Ga0153915_10004197_pt1 | contig 13259 bp, 11 predicted proteins | sample Opewatmetagenome_2_FD_107003 | JGI IMG/M metagenome (GOLD analysis project Ga0153915, IMG submission 107003) | Freshwater wetland microbial communities from Ohio, USA - Open water 3 Core 3 Depth 3 metaG | ecosystem: Environmental > Aquatic > Freshwater > Wetlands | place: USA: Ohio, Lake Erie... | reverse complement strand
GTCGGGAGCCGGTAGCCTGGACCACGCGAAGGGCGCGGCCCTCGAGCAGATCGTCATGGATGCGTACCTGTGGGAGGACATCAGGAAGTACATGACCAGATTCACGGTGGACAAGGAGAAGATCGCTCTGAGCGTTATCGAGGCCGTGGGTCACGGCAACAGCTTCCTCACGCACCCGCATACGGTCCGCAACTTCAAGGCCGAGCACCCGATGCGCGACAACAGGCACCGCTCATGGCAAGCCACGCTCTCGACTGGAATGGCGGATGACGCTCGGAAGGAGACGAGGACGATACTGAAGGCGCACAAGGTCCCTTCGCTCGACAAGGCAGTCGTGAAGCAAGGCAACGAGCTGGTCAAGAAGTATGAGGCGAGCCTGAGATAGTCGGTCAGCAGGCGAATCATATAAGAACCCTGTCCGTGATTCCCACGCGAGGGGGCCGTCTGGGATGCAGTTCCGCACTGGAGACTCAGACCTGTCAAGGTTCTCGAAGCGGATGTCCGGTCTGAGCGTCGACTACGAGAGGACCGACGGCGTGCACCCGTCCTGCCAACTGCCGAAGCGAAGAGCCGCGTTCGCGGGTTTCCCGTTCGCCTCCGTATCCGTCATGATCATCCTGATGACGCTCTTCCTGATGTCGATGGAGCGCGGCGGATGGTCATGGTCCAGCTGGACGTACGCCTTCTCGTTCGTCATCGGGGTCCCGCTGATACTCCTCGAGGTGAAGCGCAAGGTCGTCGTATCTGGAGGCGCGGTCCTGCTGCTGTTCTTCATGGTCCTCATCGACGCGGGGATGCCTGGGTACCTGGGCTACAGCCCGTCGGATGCGAACTGGTACGACAACTGGGCGCACTTCCTAGGTGCGATCGCCCTCACGTTCTTCCTGTGGTCTTTCCTATGGTGGGGCCTGAGCCCATCAGGGCCACCTTCGGAGAACGGAGCTAGGAAGTTCGTCTTTGTAATGATCACGATGTTCGTGGTCTCTTTCTTCTTCGAGTTCACCGAGTTCTTCTCCGACTTCCTGTTCGGATGGACGAACTTCCACCCGGGCATCGACACCGTGGGCGACCTGATCTTCGATTTCGCGGGGATCATCAGCGCTGGGATCGTCATAGCGAGGCATAGGGTGAGCGCCATCAAGCGGCCTTTCTGGCACGCGGAGCCAAGGCCGGCGTCGTTAGCCATCTAGAATTCGGATTCGACACGGGCAATCGCGTCCAACACATCCGGGACTTTGAGTTTGTCCGGCATGTTCCTCCCGTTGGGGTCGTGTTCGCACGCGTGCTCGGCTGCTTGTCTGAGTGCGCTCCTCGATGGCGTCCCCAGGTTCGCGAGCTTCGTTGGCAGGCCGACGGAGGCGCACCATTTCACGACGGCTCTGATCTCCTCCTTCGGCCTCCTCTCGTACGCCATCTGGACAAGAGTTGTGTACGCGACGATCTCACCGTGCTCCCCCTTCACCTGGCCCGTCCTTGAGAGGCCGTTGTGGAGGGCATGGGCGAGCGCGCACCCTGAGTTCTCGAAAGTGAGAGCAGATGACAGCTTCACAGCCTCGATGACATCCACGACGTCGAGCGAGAGTATCCCGTTCTTCGCGTCATTGACGGCCTTCTGGCCATGAGCGAGCAGACTCCGGTAGCATTGATCACCGAGTGCGAGCGCGACGCTGGTTGGGACCTCCCCGTCGCCCCTCTTATGCCTGGCCTTCGCGTACGCCTCGGACTCGAACTTGCACGACAGTGCGTCCCCCATTCCCCAGACCAGGAACTTCGGAGGGGCCTTCGAGATGATCTCCGTGTCCTCTATCACCAGCATGGGGTTCCTTGGCAGCAGAAGGACCTCGAGGAACCTGTGGTCGTCCGTGTAGACGACCGATTCGCCGCTGGCATCTGCGTTCGTCGCGCACTGCGTGCCAACGGTGATGGCCGGGACCTTGGCCTTCCAAGCCGCGGCCTTCGCGGCGTCTATCGCCCTCCCGCCCCCGACGCCTATGATGAAGTGCGCCTTGTTGTGCCTGCACTCCTCGACCAGCTTGTTGATGACTGCGTGCGTGCACTCCTTCACCGTGTCGTCCCAACCGACGATCTCGATTCCATTCGATGTCAGGGACTTCTTGACTCTCTCGCCTGCAACCGAGAGGGCCGTCTTCCCGCCCGCGACGAACGCTTTGTCTCCGTAGGGGAACGCCTTCTGTCCCAGATGGTAGATCGCGCCCTTCCCCTGGAGGTAGAGCGAGGGCATGAACATCTTCCTGGACGGCGGTCTGAGCGGGTCTGGTTTCGTGCTATCTCCCCTGATCGAAAAGCCTGTGCATGTGCAACATTTCATCAGTATAAAAAGCAGCTCTTTATCCAATGCGGTCGATATCGGGATTGATGACCGAGGAAGAAGGCGCAGGGAACGCGCCAGCCACGTGCTCGTGCCCGAAGTCGATCAAGGAGCGGACCAGGGACAAGTACGACGCCCAGTGGAGGGAGCAGGACGAGCGCGCGGCGGTTGAGAGGCGCAAGGCGCTTTCGATGGTCGCAGACCCGCTGCTGTCCATGGTACATCCCCTCACTGACAAGGTCGTTGCGGACCTGGGAATCGGGACGGGGTCTTTGGCCTTCAGGGCGCTCGAGCTGAGCCCCCCGAAGAGGATGATAGGCGTGGACTTCTCGGTCATGGGCCTGTGCGTGGCAAGAGGTATCGCGGCGGGGCCCAGGTTCGGTGGGATGGACGTCGAGTTGGTCCGCGCGGACCTGGAGCAGATCCCGCTCGCGAACAGGTCCGTCGACGTGGTGCTGAGCCAGGCGACAATCAACCTCCTGCCCAACAAGTGCGTCGCGATGCGAGAGATCGCCAGGATCTCGAAGAAGGGCGCGAAGATCGCAGTCTCGGATGCGTTCAGGTCTACGCAGCCCGATGAGGACGAGTCCTGGGAGCAATGCATAGCTGGCGCCGTGACAGTGAGCGAGTTCTCAACCCTCGCTCTGAACTCCGGGCTTATCGTCGCCGGTCAGGTGGACCTCACCCAGCAAGTGAAGATGCTCGTCAGGGCGAAGAAGTGGGACTGGCCTGAGTTCATCGAGCACAACATGGACTACCGCGGGTTCCTGCTCCTGAGGAGCTGACGCCTGGGCTACTGGATCGTCGCGGTCCGAACGCGGTAGCGTTCCAGCAGGTAACTGTCCTCCGGCTTCCCCTTCGCCTTCAGCGCGCGCTGGATGAATTGCCCGCAGTTGCTGCCGATCTTGTTCTCCTCGAGTTCGCCTATGCTGAGTATGACATCATAGCCCTCTTCCTTGAACGCCTTGACCAAACGTGCCGAGGTGCTCCCATCATGCGGGTCGATGGCCGAGGAGAGAGACTGCTCCTTCGACCGAACGGTCGGGTTGAGCGGAGTGAGTTTTATCATGAACTTGTCCGGGTCGAAGTGCTTCCTCACGACGGATGCATCCACGGGGTACCCTTCGGGCGGTGCGAAGTTGAGCGTTATCTTCTTGTCGCCCACGGACGGGTTCGAGAAGCGTTCTCCGTACGCCTCGATCTCCTCGAAGGACCATTTCCTGAACGGGATGAGATCATCCCTGCCCTCGGCATCCGTCGTGTGGATCGAGAACTGGAGCTGGAACCTGCCTCCGGAATAGAGTGACTCCTTGATTCCGATGAGTCTCTCGAAGAACCGCCCTGTGGCTGGGGTCTTCGGAGCGACAGTGGATACAGACACGTTCAGTCCGGGCGCATCGTACTCCGTGGATAGGTCGGTCATGGCGTCCAGAACGGCGGGGTTCAGCGCCGGCTCGCCCATCCTCGCGAATTGTATCTTGAACTTGGGGATTGGTACGTGGCCGTCCGGGAACCTCCTGCGGACCATGTAATCCACCTGTTCCAGTATCTCTCTGGCGGTCAGCTTGCCGGCGAAATCGCCTCCCGCGTCGCACATCCGGCACTTGATCGGACAGCCGAACATGGAGGACACGATGAGCACCCACTTCTTGCCGCGCGGGATCGGCGGTTGTACGGACTCCACGAACTCCACGAGGCTTCTGTTTTGCCCTCCGCCCTCCTTTTCGTCGTGGAACAACGCGACGTAGACCTTTGCGACCTCCTCGTTCCCGTATTCAGCGATCACCTTCATCTCCGTACCTCCTTCTTCGTGAGAAAGTCGTGGGCCAACATCGCCGCTCTGATCCCGTCGCCGACTGCTATTCCCGTCTGCCGGTGGTTTCCGCGGGCCACATCCCCTGCGATGTAGAACCCAGGGACCGGCGTCTCGGGCGGGGACTTCTTTCCGATTTCTTTACGGAGAGATGGGCCCAGGAAATCGATGTTCTGGACTCTGCCGCATGCGGTCAACACGAAGTCTGCCTTCAGATTCTCGACCATCGCATGGGAATGGCACTTGAGCTCGACTCCTCTCCCGAGACTTCGGACAGATACCGGGGTCCACCCGACCAAGACTTCCACCCCTCTCGCCTCGGCCCTCCCGCGCAGTAGTGAAAGGCAGGACGGCTTGGACCGCGAGACTATCGTTACCTCGTCACCAGATGCGCTCAGGTTCAGAGCGTAGTCGAAGGCGGCGTCGCCGCCACCGATTACGACCGCCCGGCTGCTACTTCGCAGCGCGGACGGGACATCGGTGATCTCGGCGAACAGTCTCTTGTTCATCAGGCCACGGTTTCCCTTCAGGCGGATGGATGCTGGCCTTGTGCCAGAGGCTACGATCAACGCCTTCGAGGTCAACCTCTTCGAGTCTGTCGCGACTTGGAAGGATCCATGGAGTGGTTTGACCCCTATCACCACAGCGCGGAAGACTTCGAGCCCGACTCTCTGCAAGTGCTCGGAGAATCTGCCAACTAGGTCCTTTCCCGCAATGCCGTTCGGAAATCCAGGGTAGTTCTCGACCAGATTCGCGCTCCCTAGCAATCCTCCTGGTTCGCCCTTCTCGATGAGGAGTGGGTCCAGGCCCGCGCGTTGGAGGTATATCGCCGCCGCAATCCCGGCCGGCCCAGCCCCGATGACGGCCACGCTCACTGTCTCATCCATTTCAGAACCTCCTTTGTGGAGACCGGAATCGCGAATCCATCGGTCAGTGTCTTTATGCTCGACAGGTGCAGGTCCGGCGTCTTGGAGGCCGTCCCGTCGACTACGAAGAACACGTCGAAGCCCTTCATGAAGGCGTCCCGGGCTGTGGTTTCGCAGCAGAGATGGGTCATCACGCCTGTGATCAGAAGCTGCGACACCCCCATGGTCCTCAGCCATCGTTCAAGACCCGTCCCAACGAATGCGCTGTACTGGGTCTTCCTGAAGACCTTCTCCTTACGAAGAGGCGCGAATCGGCTGTCTATCCTGGACATCCCCGTGCCGTCGCGTATGACATCCCCCCACCAGGTGCCCATGTTTCCTGTGTCCTCGGCGTTCCTGTGCGCGTGGCGGGTGAATAGGATCGGTATCGAGCGTTCCCGACATCTGGAGATCAGGCTCTGGACGTTCTCGATGATATGCCCCGAATCCGGAAGATACGCGTGTGAGGACTCGTCAAGGAAGTACCTCTGCATGTCGATTACAAGGAGCGCCGCTTCGTGCGGTCGGAACTTGTGCCGCACCGAACGACGGCGGCTCGTGTAGGGCCGAACGGCCTTCAGGATTTCCCGGGTCCGCGTCTCACCGTTGTGCCTTACCACTCGTTCCAGCCTCCTCATTGCGTTTCCTGGATTTCGAGGCTGGAAACGGGAAAACAATGCCTCTGCGTGGACATATGTCCCGCTCGTTTATGAATCTTCTTCAAGATTCCTTTCTGCGAATGCAAGGTATATAATCGCTCATCCACCATTTTCCGGCGGTACCAGATGGGCCCGCTACCTTTGTTCAGATTCGGCTCGAGGGCGAGATCCACCAGCCTCGGCATCGCCCTGTGCACGATGTTCATTGTCGCCTCGTTCTCCATCGTCGGCGGGCTCAAGGCTTCCATGGAGAGGCTCGAGGGCAACTTCGAGTCCGAGCTCTTTCTCGTCACCAGACCGGGAGACTCTGGGCCGACCCTCTTCGACCCGTCCGCGTTGATCTCCGTCATTCCGGATTGCGCGTACGGCAGCTTCGCAGAGGTCATGATCAATGCCACGCCGGCGTCGGCCACGGTCTTCTTTGTGGACGACGAGCGCGGCCACATTCTTCAGCCGCTCCCGGTCCTCAAAGGGAACGAGGTGCGCGAACCTCTCGGGGTTTCATATCCAGGGTTCATCACGATGACCAGCGATGCCTCGTCGGAACAGGTGCGTGTGACCTCGAGCTTCTCCCTGCCCCAGTTCCCGGATGCTTGGCTCCTCGGCAGCGCTTCACTTCTGGCGAACCTCACGGGCGAGGAGGGGAGGGCTAACTTCGCGGTCGCCGGTGCTATCTCGGATGAGCAGCGTGGCCACTTGGCCTCCGACGGATTCAAGGTCCAGACGATGACGGGTATCCTGGACTTCCTCGGCCAGAGCGTGGAACAGATTCAGGATGACATAGTGCTCGTGCTCCTTCCGTCGGCCTTTGTGATCGCTGTTCTTTCCTACGGGTTCATCGGGAGCGAGACCGCGGACAAGCGGCACGACATCGGAATCCTGAAAACGATTGGGGCCGGCCGCCGGCGAATCCTGAGTTACCTTCTCTCGGATGCACTGCTGCTCAGTCTCTGGGGAGGGGCGCTCGGAGTGGCTTTCGGAATCATCCTTTCGTACGCCCTCTCGACCGCGGCCTCGACGGTGTTCGTATCGGTCTTCACTATGAAGGTCGACATCCTGGTGCTAGGATTGGCCTACCTCGCGACGCTCACCGCGGGTTTGGCCGGAGCGCTCATTCCGTCGCTTCGGATGACCGTGAGCCCGCCCGTGCGGGACCTCAGGGAGGCCTCTCCTTGAACCTCGTGCGGCCTCGGGTGCTCCTTGTCGTTGCTCTGTCGGTCATGATCTTCACCTCGACTGCTACGGTACTTGTCGGCCTCCAGAAGGCCCCGGCCTCGTTCGCCGCGGACAGCGGTTATGTGATCACATCGCCTGGCGCGCCGACGATATTCTCCAGCAGCGTCGATCAAGAACTCGCGGCCGCCATCAACTCGACCATCCAGGCCGTGAGTCCCGAGGTGTTCGCGTTCGCATCGTTCGGCGGCGTCCCGTTCGTCGTGCGCGGGGTGGATCTGGCGATGCTCGCGCGGGTCGGGCCGTCCTTCGTTCAGCTCGAACGGCTTGACGGGGGCTCCGACCTTCTCGGGCATGATGCGCTGATCGGGACGCGGCTCATGGAAAGGCTCGAAGTGACACCTCCATACGTCATGCCTATCCCGTCGAGTTACACCTCCGGCTTCGAGATTGTCAGGGTTGTTGGCTGGTTCGAGTCCGAGTCATCTCTCGATGATGAACTCCTGGTGTCGCTCGACGTTGCCCGGTCTCTCTCCGGCATGGGCAAGGACAAGGTGTCGGTGATAAGGGCCGGTAACGTCTCCGCCGGATTGACGGACATCATCACGCCGACCGGGCCAAGGTTCGCACTGTACGGTTTCAGCGTGTCCAAGGTTCGGGCCGTGACGGGAGAGCCGGTCGACTTCGTCGTTTCCGTGAAGAACTGGGGGACCGACAGAGGTCGGGTGAACCTGAGCATCGCCGACCAATCATCGAACGATGCGCGCGTGATTGCGAGGACGGAGGTGGCGCTCGATGCAGGCGCGGAGTTCTTGTTCAGCCATCAGCTGTCCCTGTCCTCCGAGGGACTTCATACGATAGCGGCATCGATTGATGGGGGCGATTCCGATTCCCGGTCCGAGACGGTCCTCGTGGTGCCACCCTACCTGCGCGTGACAGGTCCGCAATGGGTCGTCCTCAACACGAAGTTCGACCTGTACGTCACGGACTACGCGGACAGGGTCATCGTGGGAGCACAGGTCGAGTTCTCGAATCAGACCGCTCTGAGCGACTCTGCAGGGAAGGTGCGGATGAATGCGAGCGAATTGGGGAGGTTCGCGGTGAACGCCTCGTACCCTGGGCTCGCGAATTACAGCGGGAACATAACCGTGGGAGACATGTCGACATACCCGAATGAGTTCCGACCCCGCGTGATTCAGTTCACGGTCGTCCCGGAGCTGTTCAAGGAGACGGAGACTGCAAACGTTAGGATGATGGTCGAGAACGATGGGCGGTTGCCAGGGGACTTCACAGGCACGATCCGATTGGACGGCTCCGTGGTTCTCGTGCAGGTGAACGTGTCCCTCGGGCCTGGGGAGAGCAGGACCGTCCTCTATCCGCTGGGCGAGATTGACCCGGGCCAACACTACGTCGCGCTCGGCGATTTCACGCAAGTCTTCAACGTTCAGCCCTGGTACATGAACGACCCGGACCTGGTCCTTCTGGCGGTCAGGTACGGCGGGACGACACGCCTCTCCTCGGCGGACGCAATCCCCATCGTCCAGGCGGCCAAGATCTCGCAGGGGGACGTTGAGGTCGCGCTTTTCTCCGTCGGCGCAATATCTGCGGCACTCGCGGCACTCTCCATGACATCGATCTTCGCCAAGGAGGTCCACGAGGGGAGGAGCAAGCTCGGGATACTGCGGACGATCGGTGCTTCTCGGAAAGCCATCAGGAAGATCGTGGTGAAGCAGTCGCTGGCCTACTCGTCCCTCGGCGCGGTCGCGGGCGTGCTCCTAGGCCTTGGTTTGGCGTCTTTCGCGCTGCGCTCGGGCTCTTTGATGATGTTCGGTCACTCGCTTGAGTTCGACGTTGATGCGTCTTTGACACCGGTGATACTCATCGGCACTTTGATCGTCTGTCTCGCAAGTTCTCTCGCATCTGCCGAGGTCGCCGTGAGAGCCACCCCGATATCGTCCATAAGGAAGACTCAAGAAAGCCTTCCCGGGCCCCGTCCTGTTGATGAGATCCTGGGAGACGAGTGACACTCAGGGGGCTATGAACCACATCTGCAGACGCCCGTAGAATTGCTGGTCGTGCCCGGGTTCCTGGATGTACAGGTCGAAGTTGATCCTGATGATCATTGAATGGTTGAAATAGACGACCACGGGCTGATCCCATTCCTCGCCCTTCGCGAGGACTTGGCTGTAGCTTTGGTTCTCGAACGGGTGCGTGCCAACGGGCAGGATGTTGTCGGCAAACGCATTGACGGAGAAGTTGCGCGCGCCATCCTCTCCGTTCTTCACATGGAAGACGAGCGTGAGGTTGGTCAGCTGCTGCCTGGTCGTGTTCGTCACAACCTTGCCTTCTGCATCGGTCAGCGAGAACGAGGTTCTCGACGGGTAATCGGCGGTGACGATAAGCCCAAGGGACACTACGGAAACTATGAGGGCGGTCGCGATCATAGCCGCGACCACCTTGTCCCCTTTGCCGAGCTGTTCGGGTTCGGGTTGGGGGACCTCCTCCTTGGCCTCCGGCTTCTTGCCTCTGTCCGCCTTCAGCCACGCGGTCTCGAGCACGACAGCGGCGAGGGTGAACACGACAAGAGAGGCCCTTGCTGAGTCCGATCCGAGGCCTATCGGGGTCAGCGCGAGGATCAGGGCAAGGAAGATCACCACTAGGATGCTCAGGCCGAGGCTGAGAACGAACTTCGTCTCGACCGAGGTCCCGTTCCAGAAGAACATCCGCACGACCGCGAAACCGGGGACGAAGAACAGGAAGGGAAGGCCAAAGGCATACGCCGCCGGCCCCCCGGGGAGCAGGAGCAGGACAAGGGTCGCCACTAGCGAGAAAGCGGCGATCGACACCCTCTGTCCGTTGTGCGACATCAGAAACGCTACGGCTTTATCGGTTCCTCTGGGGGCGGACTCCAAGGCAGGTCTTCCTCTGCATGCGGAGAAACCTTCACGAGTATATCAGTTTGTGCGGTGGACCATCCTGAGCGGCTTTCAGGGCCTCCCGCGGGCTCCTGGCCTGGCGAGGATTGCCTCGTCGGAACGTTTTTAAAGAGAAAATCCAATGATTATTCCTAAAACTGTTGTGAATATCCCCCCCGAGGATGAACCAATGGCGAAGAAGGCTCCGCCCCCCGTTGAACCAGAAGAGGAAGAGGTCACCTGCCCAGTATGCGGGAAGCCCGTGGGAATCGAGGTCACCTCGTGCCCATACTGTGGCGCCGAGTTCGAGGAAGAGGAAGTGGCAGAGGAGGTTGTCGAGGAGGAGCAGCCGGAGGCTGTGGAGGAGGCGGAGATACCAACTCAGCCTGCCGAGGCCCCTGAGGCGGTCGACGAGGAGGAGATGGCCGAGTGCCCGGTCTGCGGAAAGGCCGTCAGCCTCGCGGTGAACTCATGTCCCTATTGTGGAGCCGAGTTCGAGGAGGAAGAGGTCGAAGAGGTCATCGAGGTCGAGGAGAAGGCGCCCGAGGCAGAGGCCGAGGTTCAGGAGGCCGTTGAGGAAGAGGTGGACGAGACCGGTCTCGAGTTCTCGAGGATCAGTGTGCCGACCGCGGCTCCTTCGCCGTTGCTGGATCTCAAGGTCATAGGCGTCTCGCTCATTATCCTCGGCATCATCGGTTCGCAGATCTCGGTCATGATCGACTGGTACTGGACCTGGGTGCCGCCGATCGAGGACAACCTCGGGATGTTCATCGCGATCCCCGCCGTCGTCATTATCGCAGGACTCGCCATCTTCATGTTGATAAGAAGGGCCAAGCCGGCCGGGAAGAAGATCCCGAAGTCAATCCCAGGGATGTCGATGTCGATTCTTCTCTTCGGCATCCTCGCGCTCGTGATGGTGATGCTCTGGAAGCCGATAAACGACGCCCTCCAGAACTCGAGCGCCACAGTTGCAGGGGCGTTCTTCGCGGTCCTCGTGATAGGGGTCCTGGTCATGTTCATGGGCTCAAGGATGACCGCCCGGGCCTCGGCGTGATCCATAAACAGGGAATGGCCGAAACTCGCTTCGGAGCGTTTTTCCTGTCTTTTCGCGCACGTGCACGCGAGAAGAGTAGCATATCGTCAATCTTGAAATAGCGAGTTCGCGATTCGGGTCTCAGCGCCACCTGCCTGACGTGAGCCTGGTGTGGTGGGGAGAGGGCGGGGACGCGAAGGGGCGAGGATGGGTGTCCCTGGAGATGTTTTCAACATCGCAACGGTCGGAGGGACTCGCCGCGGGCTCTTCACCGGCCGCGTCCAAGTCCAAAGGACTTGGATGCTGGAGTCGAGTGCTGAGCCAGATGCTTTCGGTCGGACTACCAAATAATTATATACTCATAACCCGATATATTGGCGTCGCGAGCAGAAGGGATGGAGCAGCACGTGCTGCGTTCGGCACTGACACCTTCATTCTCTCAAGCTGGCGCGAGATGTAATGACAAGGAGTGATGAAAGGGATGGATAAGAAGATCATCGCGGTAATGATCACGCTTGTGGTCGTCGCTGTGCTAGTTGTGGCGTTCGGGTTGTCGGCCGCCGGTGGCCTCGGGGGCCGCGCCGGAGGATTCACGACCCTCTTCGACAAGCTCGAGAACCCCAGTGGGGCGACCTTCGACCAAGAGCTCGCCCTGCCGAGCAGCTGGCATCCAGGGGACGTGGTATCTGCGGCCGACTCAATAGTTGACATGTTCTCCTCGAAGGTCACCTACGGTTCGACCACGGTGTACCTGACGACGCTCTACTTCGTGTACAAGGGCGAGAAGTGGAACGACCCGACGAGGGGCACGTCGTTCACGGTGCCCGTCAACACCACGTCTGGTCACATGCACATCGAACACGGGCGGTTCTATGTGACCGTCTCGTCGGCCACCAACCTCGCGGAGAAGTACGATATCGGGGACGTGATTGAGCTCGAGTGCGAGCTGGTAGTCAACGACGACCAGGTCCTATCGTTCGATGTCTGGCACGTCGCAAATACGCTATGACGCGCCCCTTTGGATGCCTCTAGAAAACCCTTTCTATCCTAGTTTTCTGCCGTCACCAAAGACCCCTCGGCACCTTGCCAGATGCAGAAGACCGCCTATCAGGTACTATATGACCTCTTCGGTGACGCTCATTCCCAAATATGATTTTGCCACGCAAACCGATTTATAAACCGCCCAATGATGAATTCTGTGCAAACCCAGATGGCATGCACGGTAGGGCAACCCCAGGCTTTTGCGGGCGGTCCGACTCGAATCTGAGAGAGGGGGAACAAGGAGCCCCCCCAAGAGCGAATTGCCAACGGCATGCAGGTCGAGGAAGATCGTGCCCAGCCCAAGGAAGACCCAGAGGGACAGAGCAGACGCTGTCTCGAACCCCGAGCCCCGCGGCAAGACCAACGGGCTCCATTTTTCACTGGTAGGGCGCTCCCTCGACGCCAGAACTGACCTAGGTCGGGCAGCCAGTTCCCTTTCAATAGGCGCCATCAACGGCGGGCGCATAAATGGCCGGACGAACGGCAGAACGAACGGAAGGACGAACGGTCGAACCAACGGCAGGGTAAACGGCCGCATCAACGGCAAGGTGAATGGCCGGATCAATGGCAGGATAAACGGTCGTACCAATGGTCACGTGAACGGCCGCATCAACGGCAAGGTGAATGGCCGGATCAATGGCAGGATAGACGGTCGGACCAATGGTCACGTGAACGGCCGCATCAACGGCAAGGTGAATGGCCGGATCAACGGCAGGATAAATGGTCGGACCAACGGCCGCGTGAACGGTCGCATCAACGGCAGGCAGGACGGTGCCATCAATGGCCTGACCAACGGCCGGACTTCGAACGGCATCACGAACGGTCTCGTGAACGGCAGAGGCGCAGTCAACGGCTTCAGGGTGTCTCACCAGCACAGAAAGGTCCCGTTCGTCGGATACCCGCTCAACAGGAAGCTGCTAGTGGTTGGATTGCTGGTGGCTGCGATCATCGCGATACCCTACATACTCGTCTACACGATCCCCCAGCCCGTAGTGAAGATAGACGGATACTTCCTCGACTGGCAGAAAGCGCATTTCTATGACGATTGGCCGGATTCCGCGGACTCGGATGTGTCGCTCGAGAAGTACGCGGTCAAGCGCGACTCAAGCTCCACCTACTTCTACATCGAGACGCAGGGCCAGATGCTGGCCGGAAGGGACTCAGGCGCGGACGGCTTCTACATATTCATCGATGTCGACGACGATCCCGCCACTGGATATCGGACGCGTGGCCTCGGCGCGGATGTCATGGTAGCCATACTCGGGTGGAATCAGACCGTTATGGACGCCGGCACGTACACATTCGGCTCCTACTCGAATGCGACCGACTACGGAGAATTTGAGTTCCGCTCGAATCCGATGGTCGCATTCAAAGGAGGCCAGATGGAGCTG
>Ga0153915_10004196_pt1 | contig 13260 bp, 11 predicted proteins | sample Opewatmetagenome_2_FD_107003 | JGI IMG/M metagenome (GOLD analysis project Ga0153915, IMG submission 107003) | Freshwater wetland microbial communities from Ohio, USA - Open water 3 Core 3 Depth 3 metaG | ecosystem: Environmental > Aquatic > Freshwater > Wetlands | place: USA: Ohio, Lake Erie... | reverse complement strand
CAAACAGCAGATCCCGCTTGATTTCCAGCAGGCGTTCTCCTCCTCCTTTCTCTGCCTGAAGTCTAAACAGATCCTTCATGTGCACCATGCCGAGAACGTTATCAAGGCTTCGTTCGCAGAGGGGATAGCGCGTAAACTGGTTCTCGATGGCGCGGGAGATGTTTTCTTCAAGAGATCGTGCTGTGGACAGAAACACGATCGCTGTCCGGGGGACCATAATCTCACGGACCATTCGGTCGCGCAGCGCAAGGGCTCGAAGTGAAATGCTCTTCCCGGTGCTTGTCAACGCCCTCTGCTTGCTTAATAGCAGCCGTAGCTCTTCTTCAGAATGGGTGAGATCCGAATCTCTCCCCGCAGTGATTCCCGCCACCCTAAGGAAGTACTTTGCGCTGGTGTTCAGCACCCAGATGAACGGCTTGAACACCTTGGTAAAGAACACGAGTGGACCCGAAACGGCGAGAATTGTCTGTCGGGCATGCTGAATCGCGAGCCACTTAGGTGCCTGTTCACCGAGCACGATGTGCAGAAAGGTAATGAGTGAGAATGCAATAACGAAGGCAGCCGTGTGGACGAATGCGGGCTCAGTGGAAAAGACTGCAAATACAGGAAAGAGAAGTTCTGCAACAAACGGCTCGCCGACCCAACCTAACCCCAGGCTGGTCATGGTGACGCCGAGTTGACTCGCAGAAAGGTATGTGTCCAGATGATCGAGAATGTGCTGAGCAACCTTGGCCCGTTTCGAACCCTCCCGCACAAGGGGTTCAATCTGAGTTGAACGCACCTTCACGATCGCGAATTCCGCGGCAACGAAGAAGCCGTTGAGAAAGACGAGCAGAAAAACAGCGGCGATTTCCAGGAAGGCTGTTCCGAAGGTCATTCTTCACCTTCGGGTAAGGTACGGCAAAGAGCATGGGAAATCAAGATAAGTAGAATTGCCGGGCGAAAAGCCGGAAAATCTTCAGGACGTTGACTGCACAATATAGACCGCAAAGCCCTTGGGGCCAACATCCACCTTAAACTGTTTCAGGTCTTCAGTCCCAATGAGGCGTTTCGTTCTTGTGAAGACTTCTTCCAGCCTTACGTTCTTCTGCCCCGGCAAAACTCTTTCGATGGGGATGTGGAGAAGCGCGGATTTCTTCTCGTCGGAGAAATTCAACACGGTCAGTATCCTGTCTGTTCCGGCAATGCGGAAGAAGGCGAACACAGAGTCCGATGACGGCACGCGAATCATCTGCCCACGCGATAACGATTTGTGATCTCTCCGGAGACGAAACAGGGTCTGATAGAGACGGTCCATTTTGCGTGAGCGGGACCAATCAACACTCACCTTCTCGAACAGACTCAACTTCTTGTCATTAGGGAGTTCCTCCCCCGTATACACAAGCGGCACACCGGGGAGGGTATTCACCAGAACGGTGCCAAGTCGCAGACCGTTGGCGCCAAATTTCACCACGGCCGGTGCGTCCCAGGCATTCTTGTCATGGTTCGTGGTGAAACGAAGCCGTAACGATCCCGATGGAAATTGGAGTTCTTCGGTCTTCAGAATCTGATCCAACAGCGCCACTGGCCGCTTTCCTTTCAGGAGAGGGTCCAGCGCATCGTACACGTTCCAAGAGTATGTTATATCAAATGCCTTGAGATGATGCTCGGGAAGCGACCCCTCTGACAGCATGAGTACCGGTTTGATCCGGCTCAGTCTTCCGCGAACTTCATTCCAGAAGTCGGTTGGCACAAGCTCAGCGACATCACACCGGAAGCCGTCGATGCCAATGTCCCGGATCCACCAAACCATCATGTCCATCATGTACTGCCGCAGACCCTGCTTTGAGTAATCCAGATCGGCCACGTCGGTCCAGTCTGGGTTCGGCGACACAATGGCACCTTTGTCGTCTTTTGTGAACCAATCGGGATGTTCCTTGATGAGCTTGCTGTCCCAGGCCGTATGATTTGCCACGAGGTCGATGATCAGTCTCATCCCGTGTCTATGGACGGTATTCAATAGTCGGGTGAAATCTTCCAGTGTACCAAACTCTGGATTTACTGCGTAGTAGTCCTTCACGGCGTACGGACTTCCAAGTGTTCCCTTGCGGTTCTTAAGACCGACCGGGTGAATCGGCATCAACCAGAGAACAGTGACCCCAAGATCCTTCAATTCCGGAACCCTCTTTTCGAGCCCCGCGAAGTTCCCCTCCGGTGAAAAGGAACGAAGATAGACAGAATAGATCACCGCATCACGCACCCACTCCGCGCTTCGCAGTGCTGGGAAACCATGGAAGGGACCCCTGAGTAGTTCATCCAGGGCGGCATTTTCAACAAGAGTAATCGACCGGTAAATCCCCCCTCCACCTCCATCGTCCTTTACCAGGACAACGATCGTGTTTGTTCCTTCGTGAAGTGCCCTTGATACGTCTACTGCAAAGGGATCTGTATAGCCGCTGTGCTCCCCCACTTCGATTCCGTTCACCCAGACTTTCGCCTCATCATCCACACCTGCAAAATAGATAGTTAGGGGACCTGGGATCTTTGGAAGGTGCAGAGATCGAGCAAACCACCCCCACCCATCGTACGTTGCCATGCTGGGATACGATTCCCAGTAATTCGGCGTCTTGGCAGCGACCCAGCCCGAGCGATCGGTGGAATCACTAAACCAGCGCTCCGTGATGCCCAGCTTCATGGAATCAACCCGGAACAACCACTCTCCGTCAAGGGAGAACTTCAACGGTGACTGTGCAGACGCGTTTCTCATGGTCATGCAAAGAAGTGCAAAGAAGAGCATTCTGGTCATAGGAGCACCCACATTGCTGCGCCGGACAGAATACCAAAAACGTTTAGCAAGTTCAATGGCCGGGCCCGAGCCGCATGAGCCATTGAGGCTCACTTGCTCAATGGCCAGAAGAAGAACACAAGGATGAACCCCGCAAGCAAGGCCATCTCGATTGTTCGCTTCGTGCGAGCAGGTCCCCGTTTGACACGGCTCCATACATAGGCAAGTGCATACATCATCGCCAGGAGCAGAAATGTCATCATGGAGGACTCGATGTAGCCGAAGGAATGACCGATGGTCTGGGCGATTGAATTCTTGCCAAAATTCCCATAGATGATCATGAGATGCGTAGCATACACAACGAACGACTCCCGGCCGAAGAGTGTAACCACCGAGTTGGGACTCACACCCTTTGTCCGTTCGAAGAGGAACATTCCGGAACATAGGAGCAGCACGATCCCAAGGCGAAGTAAGTAGAAGCTGGGGCTGACACGCCAATAATCGTAGACCGGATACACTCCGCTGGCCAGGGGATGAAGGGCGAAAGACAATGCGATGGCTGTGACCGCGACCCAAGCTGTACGCCGCATCATCCGTTCCTCGGCACCGGGGACTTGACCTGTACGCGCCTCAACGTAACGGTATCCTGTCAGGGCACCTGCAAAAAGGAACGCAGACCAAGGGAACAGCGGAAACAACGAGTAATGAAGACCGTTGAGATACGCAGCAATTGGAACAGGGAGAATGGCCCACCAGTCGACCTCCCACACCAGCGGCGTCGCAAACACAATGGCAAGCGTGATGCCCACTACAGTTTGATACAACCGTCGTTCGCTGCGGAGCAAAAGCAGCAGAATCTGAAGGAAGATCAGACTCACCGCTATGCAGTGGAGTACATCCACCTGCCAGAACACTTCCCAGGCCTCAGGTCCTGCTTCGTTCACGAGATGATTGTAATTGAACTTCGGAATATGAAGCACATAGCCAACCAAGAGGATGAAGAGTAATCTTCCGAGCTGTCGAAAGAGCGGCCACCCGAAGGAGAGATAATCCTTGACCTTTCTCCGCGTCGTAACGGCATACGCCAGTCCTGATGCAAAGAGAAACGAAGGAGCAACAAGGCCATCGATAAACCTAATGCTCGCGAAGAGGTCCGTTTCTGTTATCGCATGCACCAGCGTCGCATTGAACACATGCGTCTGAACCATGACGATAACTGCCCAACCGCGCAAAAGGTCGATGTATGCCACGCGAGACGCCGGTGGGATGGCCCGAGGAACATGAGTAGACGAGTTCATGGAACACTCCGGGTGCGCAGCGGTCCAGGGAAGCAACAAAAAAGGTCCCGCACAATGTGCGGGACCAAACAATCACGTGTATTGCATCACAACAAAATCTCAGCCGCCGAGCTTCTCGAGAATTATCCGCTCAAGCTCGTCGAGATCAACTGGCTTGGTGATGTACGCCGCACCACCGAGTTCTTTCCCGAATTTTTTTGCGTAGTAGTCATCGACCGCAGTGAGAAACACAAATGGAACGGTCTTGAAATCCTTTTTCTTGCGGAGCTCCTGAAACAGTTCGAAGCCGTTGGTTCCAGGCATGACCAAGTCGGATACGATGAGACTGGGACGCAGAGCTTGCGCTGCACTCAGTGCAGCTTCTGCACCTTCAACCGCTTTGACTTTGAAGCCACGGTCAAGTAATCCTTCTTCCGTCGCCCTGAGGATTGATGGCTCGTCATCCACGAGAAGAATAAGTTTGTCTTTCAAGGCCGATGACACCGAATGTTTTGACATCATGTCTCAATATTGACAATTCAAGGAAGAAAATCAAACACAAGTTTAGTGCACCGCTCTGCACTCACGATTGCACCCTCGATTGTAGCAGGATACCCGGTCGCGGTCCAGTCACCAGCAAGGAACAGGTTTGGAAGTAGGGTACGCTGATGCGGCCGAAAGTTCTCAGTACCCGGAGATGAAGAAAAGGTCGCTCGTTTTTCGCGAATTACCACCTTTGCAGTTGGTGGCGTTACAGCCGATCCGTAAACGGATCGCAAATCTTCTACTGCAATAGCAACGATTTCCTCGTTGCTCATCCCGATAAACTCAAAGGCCGCGCTAATTACTGCGCAGATGTATCCGCCCGCAAGGTTCCGCGAAATTCCGTCAGTGCGCTTTGCAATCATTCTTCTATTGAATATCCATTGTATGCGCCGACCGATAATTCCAACAATTTCCTCCTCCCTCATAAAATCCGTAGCAAACCAAAGATGAATGGAGACAATTGGCGACAATGGAATAGACTCGATGTCCTTAAGATAGTCGACTTGCACGAGAGCTTCTGGCAGTATCGATCGAACCCGGTGAGACGGAACGGCCAGGATCACGCTGCTAGCTTCTCGCTCAGAGCCGTCGTCCAGCCGAACCCCACGCGCGAGGGATCCGTGTGTCAGTACCTCCTCTACTCCGGTACCACAGTACACCTTCCCCCCATTGTCGCGGATCAATTTCACAGCAGGCTCGACAAAGAGCTGGGAAAGTCCAACAGTCGGGACCGCAAAGGCAGAAGCACTCCAGTGGCTCAGGAACGCTTTCTGGAGAGAGTGAACAAAAAGGAGTGCCGAGGCAGTCGAACTGCGCTCATTCATGATTGCAATCGCGAGTGGCTCCCAAAGCGAGCGTCGAGATTCAGCCGATTGTCCCGTATGGGATAGCCATTGGTCCACGGTCCAGCCACGGAGGGTGGCGTTTGGTACAGCCTTTGACCTGAGAAGGGCAAGGCCTGCTCGCAGGAGTCGAAATAGATCGTTCCCGCTAAACAGTCCGCAGGTAAGGAGTCCCCATACCAGGTGGGCAGGAGAAGGAAGTGCGGGCAGAGTCAGACTCTTGAAACCCTTCTCTGGATGGTGAAACAGGAGCCGGGGTCTGGGCTGGATCCATACACATTTTCTGGTTCCGAGCAGATCCAGGAAACGCATAGTTCCATCATAACCCGCGATCAGAACATGCTGACCGTTGTCCACGGTTTCGCCGGAACGGGGATCCACGAAAGAGTACGCCCGACCACCCGCAAAGGGTTTCTGTTCATACATCGTAACGGGGATACCTCGCCGGGAAAGGATGACGCCGGCCGCGAGTCCACTTAGGCCAGCGCCGGCGATGACGACGGGTTTCACTGGAGCGGTCCGGCAAGCCCTGACTGATGTTCAGAATTCCAGGACCGGGCAAACCACGAGTACTTGAGGTGCTGGCTCAACCAGTAGCGGAGCGCAATGAGAAGCTTGAGGAATTTGGAGATAGAAATGCGTCGAGCAAAGACGTCGTAGTTCGCTCTCTCAATCCTGCGAAGGATATGGGAGTAGATGGAACTCATGATTCGCGCCGCGAAAAAGAACCGTTTATCTTCGTTCTTCAGTGCTGCACTCGCCTGCTCAAAATAGCTGCTGGCACGCTTGCACTCGAATCGCATAAGGCGGCGAAATTCCGGCGTGTAGCGAAAGGCCAGGAGGTCCTCCTCAGTGTACCCGAAGCGTTCCATATCTTCTTGCGGAATGTAGATCCGGCCCCGCTTTGCGTCGTCTTTGATATCCCTGAGGATATTCGTGAGCTGCAGAGCAATCCCGAGGTTGATTGCGTAATCACGGGTCCCCTCGTTCCGGTATCCGAAGATCTTCCGACACACCAATCCCACGGTTGACGCCACCAGATAACAGTATTCATACAGCTCATCGAAGGTTCTATAACGGGTCTTTGTGAGGTCCATCTCCATCCCGCGAAACAGCTCATAGAAGTGCTCCACCGGAATGTTGAAGCGTGTAGCTGCGGCACTCAACTGATTCAGGAGCGGAAAAGATGACGTCCCGCGAAGGGCTTTGCCGAGCTCGATCCGCCAGCGACGAAGGCGCACGATCTTGCGCTTGAGATCCCCCTCCTCATCTACGATATCGTCGGTATACCTGCAGAACGCGTAGACAGCATGGATAGCTTCCCGCTTAGGCCTTGGAAGAAGCGAGAAGGAATAGTAGAAGCTTGTGTCACTGCTCCTCGCTATAGCTGATGCCGTTGCGTTCATATCTCTCTACCTAGGATCGCTGACCAGATCATCCAAAGTTTGTCAGACACCGCGAGTGTTGGCCGAGTAGCCAACGGATTCCACCCGCTCCGTTCGATACTGTCTAAAATTGCTCTGCCACCAGCAAGAGTCGCTCCCAACTCCCGACGAAGCCGCCCATTCGTGCGTGCGAGGAGCGGCGATCCCAGTGCGAAGAGCTTCTTCGTCCGCTCGACCTCAAACCGGATGACCGCGCGAAACCGGTCGTCCGCAACCCCACGGCTGAGATCATTCTCAGTATATCCAAATCGATCAAGATCTTCAAGTGGGATATAGACACGATCCTTCTGGTAGTCTCCTGCAACATCTTGCCAGAAGTTTGTCAATTGGAGTGCTGTGCAGACATGATCAGACAGTGAGAGTGTCTGTTCATTTGCCTGGCCAAACGTATGCAACACTAGGCGGCCGATCGGGTTCGCGGAATTCCCACAGTATTGCATCACCTCCTCGAATGTTGCATAGCGGTGCTTGACCACATCCATTCTAAAGGCCTGTAGCAGCGCCGCAAGAAGACTGCGCGAAATTCCCGTCGCTTCCACCGTCGCCCGAAGTGCAATGAAAACCGGATGATCGGCATGCCCAGCGTAACATGCGTTCAGTTTGGCTTCCCAATCGTCAAGCAGAATTAACCGATGTGTCGCCGGCAGATCCCCTTCGTCCGCAAAGTCGTCGGCTGAGCGGGCAAACGCATAGATGCTAGCAACGAAGGGACGAAGTGGTCGCGGAATGAGGAACGATGCTACAGGAAAATTCTCATAGTGCTTGCCGGCCAGATGCTGGCAGTAGGCGAACGCTTCTTCAACCGTCATTCTCGTGCAGAGGCTATCAAGATGCGTCAATATACCTAAAGAGGGCAGGAGAGGCAACGCGCGAAAGGTTGCTCTTTTAGCGGTGTTTTGATATATTTTGATTCTTAGGGCGGGATAGCTCAGTCGGTCAGAGCAATGGAATCATAATCCATGTGTCGGGGGTTCGAATCCCTCTCCCGCTACTCACGCAATCACTAGCTTTTGCAGGGGGGATGGGGACGGACAATGTTTTCTTCGAGGACATTTCTCACCCGCTTCCACGAATACTCCCGGCGACGGCGGCTGATCAGCGAACAGAGTAAGATCATCGTGGCTGTGAGCGGTGGCGTCGATTCCACGGTCTTGCTGGATCTCCTCGCTAAGGAACGCGATGCCCTGGCCCTGAACCTGATCGTCGCTCATTTCAACCATAAGCTTCGCAGCAACGAATCCGACGCCGATGAGCAGTTTGTGGGTGATCGGGCACGGCAATACGGCATGGAAATCTACGTCGACCGTGCCAACACCGCCGAGTACGCCCGGCACGCTCACCTCGGCATTCAAGAAGCTGCCCGAAATCTCCGGTACGAGTTCTTCTCGAAACTTCTTGAATCGAGTGGCTTCGACTGTGTTGCTACCGCTCATAACGCGGACGACAACAGCGAGACAATCCTCCTGAATCTCATCCGGGGAGCGGGCGTCCAGGGGTTGTCGGGAATCCCGGCCTTTCGTCAAGACAAGAAGATTATCCGGCCATTGCTCTTTGCCCGCCGCGAGGAGATCGAAGCCTACGCCGCAGCAGAGCAGATCCAATTCCGGACTGACTCATCTAATCAGAAGGAAACGTACACCCGGAACTACCTGCGGCACCAGATTCTGCCTCTGATCCGCGATCAGATCAACCCGAACATTGCTGCGACGTTGCTGCGAACGTCGGAACTGTTCCGTGAGCTTGAAGCCTTTCTCCTGCACACGGCCCGTGCAGCAATGGGCGTGATTTCAACGGAGGCCGACAATGGGGCGGTTACACTCGCGATCCCCCGACTGAAGAGTCACCCGACGTTGATCCAGCAGTACGTTGTCATGCTGACAGCGCAACGGGTAGCGGGTCGTAGACCCGAGTACGAGCAAGTCGGCAAGATCCTTGAATTGACGGAAGGGCTGACGGGCTCCTGGGTCATGTTGTCCGACCGGCATGGTGTGTACCGCGATCGGGACGCGCTGGTATTCCGGTCGATGGAAGCACTGACAGATTTCGAAATCACTGTTCTCCAAAATCACCGGTATGATTTCAATGATTTCCAATTTTCCTCCGAGCCGGTGGAGGTCAGCAGTTGGCAGTTTGAGCCCAATACCAGTGTCGAGTATGTGGATGCTGACCAGATTCCCCCGGGCCATCTGATTCTACGCACATGGTCAGATGGTGACTGGTTTGTCCCCCTGGGGATGAAGGCAAGGAAGAAGATCAGCGATTTCTTTGTTGACGCGAAGATCCCCCTGTATGAAAAACGCAAATTCCCGATCCTCGCAACGAAGGACGGGGCGATCATCTGGGTCTGCGGCCAACGGATTGATGACCGCTTCAAGGTCACGGACCAGACTCTCCGCGTCCTCAAACTCGAATTCCACCGCACGCCGAACGGCAAAGACGATCTCGGTTAACGGGGACCGGTTTGAGGAAATGATCAGCGAGGCCCGAATTCGGCGGCGCGTTCGGGAACTTGCACGCGAGATCAGCGCCCATTACCGCGGAAAAGTCCCGGTCTTCATCGGCGTACTGAACGGATCGTTCATTTTCTTTTCGGATCTGATCCGGGACGTCACGATCGACTGCGAGGTAGATTTTCTTAAACTGTCAAGCTACGGTGATGCCAAGATCAGTTCTGGCAGAGTGCGGCTCCTCAAGGATCTCAACTGTCAGGTTGAAGGTCGACACATCATTATCGTTGAGGATATTGTTGACTCCGGTCTCTCGATGGAGTATATCAAACGGCTGATTCTCCACCAGAACCCGGCGTCGTTCAGAATTGTTACACTCCTGTACAAGCCGGATGCCGTGAAGGGCGATATTCAGCTCGATTACATCGGATTTGCTATCCCGAAGGATTTTGTGATCGGTTATGGCCTGGATTATGCACAACGAGAGCGGAACCTGCGAGCAATCTACCGCTTGAAGAAGTAACGCTCTACCCTCCAGGAGTACACGAGAGAGGAGATATTGAAGTCTATGGATGAGTATAGAAGTTCGGATAATCAATCACGAAAGAGCGATGGCAGCCGGCGCGGGTTCCAGCGCCCGCGACGCCAGGGGCCGGGCATGCGGCCGGACGACGACTTCAACTGGAACAAAGTGCTGAAGGTCATCCTGAGCTGGTCCGCAATTATTCTCCTTGTCTTCCTTGTTATGACGCTGTTTAAAGGCGCGGAGGGAGGCGAAGTCGAGCTGACCTACACCGAGTATCAGAAACTGCTGGAGACCAACCTGATTGAGTCAGCTACGATAAAGAAGTCGGAACTGACCAACTACGACTTTCATGGCGTACTGAAATCACCGCAGACCCTTCAGCGCAGTGGAAGAACAGTTTCCTTCCAGCGATTCACGCTCACCCTGCCTATCCTGGACAGCGCTGTCATTAAAGATTGGAACGACCGCGGCATTACCTTCACCATCCAGAAAGAAGACAATACCTGGATCAGCGCTCTCGTGAACGCTCTTCCCTGGGTTTTACTACTGGTGGTCTGGCTAATCATCATGCGCCGGATGCAGGGGGCGGGGCCAAAGGGGATTTTCTCCTTCGGCAAGAGTCGTGCAAAGATGCTCAATGAGGGTGCCCCGCGTGTGACTTTTGCTGATGTCGCGGGGGCCGATGAAGCGAAAATGGAATTGAAGGAGATCATTGAGTTCCTCAAGGAGCCAACGAAGTTCCAGAAACTCGGCGGAAAGATACCCCGCGGTGTCCTCCTTCTCGGCCCGCCCGGCACAGGCAAGACTCTCCTCGCTCGAGCCGTCGCAGGGGAGGCCGCCGTCCCATTCTTCTCGATTTCCGGAGCAGATTTCGTGGAAATGTTTGTTGGCGTTGGGGCAAGCAGAGTCCGCGATCTCTTCGAGCAAGGGAAGAAGAGTGCACCCTGCATAATTTTCATTGATGAGATTGATGCCGTCGGACGCCATCGCGGTGCAGGTCTTGGTGGTGGGCACGACGAACGTGAACAGACTTTGAACCAGCTCCTCGTGGAGATGGACGGGTTTGAGCAGAACAGCGGTGTGATCATTATCGCCGCAACCAACCGTCCGGACGTGCTCGACCCGGCATTGATGCGGCCTGGGCGGTTCGATCGTAAGGTTGTCGTTGACCGGCCCGATGTCAAGGGCCGCGAAGACATCTTGCGCGTTCACACCAAGAACATTCCACTTGCCGACGATGTGAAGCTCGACGTGCTCGCGAAAGGAACGCCCGGGCTCGCCGGCGCAGACCTCGCAAACCTCGTCAACGAGGCAGCACTGCTGGCTGCGCGCCAGAACTGCAAGGTCGTCTCGATGCAGCACTTCGAGGATTCAAAAGACAAGGTAATGATGGGGATGGAGCGGAAGAGTCTCATCATCTCCGACAAAGAGAAGAAGGTCACCTCATACCACGAGTGTGGCCACGTCCTTGTTTCAAAGATGCTCCCCGAGGCCGACCCGGTTCACAAAGTGACAATTATCCCACGAGGACGGGCGCTTGGACTCACAACCTATCTCCCAATCGACGAGAAACATACCTATTCAAAAGAATATCTTGAGTCGATGATCACCTATGCCTTGGGAGGGCGCGCTGCAGAAAAACTTGTCTTCGGACAACTGACCACGGGAGCCGGGAACGATATTGAGCGGGCCACTGAAATTGCACGCAAGATGGTCTGCGAGTGGGGAATGAGCGAGAAGCTCGGGCCGCTGGCCTATGGACAGCGGGACGAGGAGATATTCCTCGGCAGGCAGATCACGCGGCACAGGAATTTCAGTGAGGATACTGCCATTTCGATCGATGCGGAAATTAAGAAGATCATCACTATGGGCATGAAGCGGGCGGAAAAGATCCTCAACGAGAACTTTGACAAGCTCCACCGCCTGGCCGGAGCACTCTTGGAGCGGGAGATCCTTGATTCTTCGGAAATCGACACGATCCTGCGCGGAGACGAATTGCCACCGGCCGACCGGCGCAAGAATGGCCAGCCGGACACTGTGACCAAGGCTCCTCCCGCCACCGACGTGCGCCCGTCGAAGAAATGAACGAACTTGAGAACGTCGACCATAGTTATACCGCCGAGATTGTGCGAAAGGGAATTCACTTAAGTTCCCTTGCTATTCCGGTCGTGTATTACTTCTTATCCCGATCGACTGCCCTTGCCATCCTGATGCCACTCACGATGGCGTTTCTGCTCTCTGACATCTCAAGGTTATTCTTTCCGGCAATCGGGCGTTTCTACGAGCAGGTTTTCGGCTGGCTCCTTCGAACACACGAACGGCTTGATCGCGGCCGGCATCTTAATGGCGCAACTTATGTCCTCCTCTCGGCCGTGCTGTGTGTTTGGATCTTTCCGAAGGTCATCGTCATCACGGCATTTGCCATCCTCATTATTTCTGATTCAGCAGCAGCGTTGGTCGGACGCCGTTTCGGCAATCACCCTTTCCTGGCAAAGACGCTTGAAGGATCCTCTGCCTTTCTTGCCACCGCCCTGATTGTCGTCGCCGTTGCACCGAAGATCGCCTATCTTTCCGGTGAGTACATGATCGGCGCCGCAGCAGCACTCCTGGGGACTCTCGTTGAAGCTGCAGAGCTCGGTGTTGACGACAACCTCTCCATTCCACTTTCCGTCGGCACAGCGTTGTGGCTTCTCTACGCAGCATTCCTCCCCACACTTGATCTGTACGCACTCGATAGACTAGTATGACGCCGCCATTTTCTCATCGAGGACTCCGTGTCTACCTTTCCGGCGGAATGGAGTACGCCGAAAACGAAGGGCGAGATTGGCGGGCACAGGTGCAAGACTGGCTGGAGCACGAGCTGGCGAGCAGCGTTTTCAATCCGAATGAAGAGAGTCAGAAATTTTTCACCGCACATTTTCCGGGAATCGACTTCCGAGCCCTGAAGCACACTGAACCTGCTCGGTTTCAGGAGATCGTGAGGCAGCTCGTCGACCTGGACTGCAGGGAAATCGCCGAAAGATCAAATTACTTGATCTGCTACTGGGACAGCGGAGCAATGCGTGGCGCGGGGACAAAAGGTGAGTTGACCATGGCACGGTACTTTGGAAAACCGGTGTACCTTGTGACCTCCATAGCGTTTAGAGATATTCCTGGTTGGGTATTGGGTTGCACTGACAAAATATTTTCCGGATTTGACCAGCTCAAGAAATTCCTTCTCTCCACAACCCTCTGAGCGTCACTCTTTTCACCAACTGCCTATCCTTCGAGTCCTAGCCCCGGCCTGACTTCCGTTGCCCGCCTTCGTTCTGGGATGCCGAAGTTACTTGCCGTGGCAGAAGCTCCCGAATCTTGCGTGCAAGTGAGTAGATATGTCGCGCGTCAGTTCCGCAGCAGCCTCCCATGATCTTTGT
>Ga0153915_10004195_pt1 | contig 13262 bp, 10 predicted proteins | sample Opewatmetagenome_2_FD_107003 | JGI IMG/M metagenome (GOLD analysis project Ga0153915, IMG submission 107003) | Freshwater wetland microbial communities from Ohio, USA - Open water 3 Core 3 Depth 3 metaG | ecosystem: Environmental > Aquatic > Freshwater > Wetlands | place: USA: Ohio, Lake Erie... | reverse complement strand
TCGCGCTGATGTGCGCCCGCCACTGGATCCTGCGCAGAAGCAGCGGTTCAAGATCCGTTCGACGGTGGAGAGGACGAACAGTCACCTGAAGGACTGGTTTTTCAGCGGGAAGGTGTACGTGCGGGGGATCCGCAAGGTTCGCGCTCACTTGATGGTCGGGGTAGTGTGCCTTGCGGCGGTGAAGATCCTGCAACAGTTGATCTTGCCGCGGCTGGAAAAAGAAGCCGCTTAGAAGCCGGCATCCGACGGCGAGACCTTCGAGGGTAGGGGCAATCCGTCTTCAGGGCCTGCGCCAATCAATTTCCTATCGTCATAGGCCTCTGGTGCCCGGCAAGTCGTAGTTCTTATAATTCCTGCCATCGTGGGACTCATCTGTTTCCATTCGTTGCCCTAAGATTTTAAGAGAGCCTCAATTCATTTGCTAATTGACATGACAGCAAAAAAAAGCTTAAAACACATTGTTTACTAACAGAAAATGTCAAAATACTTCCGGCCTTATCAATAATCCTTGTTCAAGCACACGTAGGATATATTCTCCATACCCTGACTTCCTCAATGGCTCGGCAAGCTTCTTTAATTGCTTTGCGTCAATGTACCCCAGTTGATACGCAATTTCCTCTATGCATGCTACCTTTAAACCCTGTCGATCCTCGATTGTTTTAATGAACAGCGTGGCGTCCACTAGTGATTCGTGCGTGCCTGTGTCTAGCCAAGCGAATCCACGTCCCATAAGCTTGCATCGGAGCTTGCCTGCCTTTAGGTACTCCTTATTAACATCAGTAATTTCCAGCTCTCCACGCGGCGACGGTTTTAAATATCGTGCAATCCGGACAACATCATTATCATAGAAGTAAAGACCAACAACCGCATAGTTCGACTTCGGAGTCTCAGGCTTCTCTTCGATGGAAAGAACGTCAAGCTTCGAATCGAACTCCACGATTCCATACCGCTGGGGGTCATTCACATAGTAGCAAAAAACCGTCGCTCCATTACGCGTATCTACCGCGTCTCTCAACATTTTCGGGAGACCATGTCCATAGAAGACATTATCTCCAAGTATCAGGCAAATGTTGCTAGTGTCAATAAAATCCGATCCAACTCTGAAAGCATCCGCAAGTCCTCGCGGTTCATCTTGCACCATGTAAGAAAACTTCATCCCGAGGTTCTCTCCACTTCCAAGGAGTTCCTTGAAACGAGGTAAATCAGATGGAGTAGAAATGATTAGGATTTCCCGTATACCTGCCAGCATTAACGTTGATAACGGATAGTATATCATCGGCTTGTCATACACAGGGAGGATCTGTTTGCAAACTACCTTGGTTACAGGATATAGACGCGTGCCGGATCCCCCTGCGAGGATGATCCCTTTAGTGGTCATATCGACTCCTGTACCTTACTTGATTCTCTCGTAGATGCACTCGTCAAAAATATGCTCCATCGTCTTTATTATAATCGCACTTGAAAAATGATCCTCGATCATTGTTCTCGATTTTTGCCCCATACGCTTGATTTCATCTCTTTCTAGTAAAATCGCTTTTCGTATCACTTTAATGAGTGCCTCTACCGACCGAGCACGAAAAGTATACCCATTTTCTCCATCGATAACAAGTTCACGACACCCCGGAATATCACTTGCAAGTATTGGTCGTCCCATGCTCATAGCCTCAAGCAGGGCCATGGATAACCCCTCCCTATAGGAAGGAAGAATGATAAAGTCGCATCCAGCTATCACATCCCTCACGTCTTCAACAAAGCCAAAAGTCGTCACATTGGTAAGGCTGGCAATCTCTTGATATTCTGCCTCTGATAGCGAAGATGGGTTGTTCGAGTCGATTGTACCAACTAGACAGAGTTCCATTTCGTCTACCGAGAATTCCTGGACTGCTTTGCCAAGCTCCAACAACCCTTTATCACGCAATAGTCTCCCAATGTATCCTATACGTAAGGTCTCTTTCCAATGACTCATACTGATCGCATCGCGCGGTTGATAATAATCGGTGTCGACACCTTCACCTGACACTACTATACACTTAGAAGGTTCTGCAAGTCCAGTTCGAAAGAACTCCGATCGATCCGATTCATTTAGGAAAACTATCCTTGCAGCGAAGCGAAGCGAAAGACGATATAGAGCTTCCATTATCTTTCGCACTACTCCTCCCCCGATGAAACCTGAACCAAGTCCTGTCAGCACTGCGACGCATGGTCTTCGACACATCCCACATACTATAGATGCGTAGATGGCAGGTTTTACGGTGTAGGCTACCACTAATGCCGGCTTTGTCTTCACTAAAAGCAGAAATATTTCTATCAATAGCATAAAATCCCATATCGGATTCAAACTTTTTCTTTTAAGGAAATGTAGCTCACGAAATTCAGTGGACGTAGAAATTGACTCTGTATAACGGTCCTTAGGGCAGGCTACAATAACCCTATGCTTCTTTGACAACTGCCTTATAAGAGGAGTCCGAAACTTCACCATCGATAGCCCAGAATTACTGATCAACAGTATCCTTGATGTACCAGCCACGGTCTTTCTCCAACTTGTGTATGCGCGAATACAAACACCGCTTAACCCCAGGAAATTAGGTTCAACACTTGCAAGCTTAACACGGTAAAGTTATAGTTCCATCCGTATTACGTTTCATATAGAAGTTTAATATACTTTACGCCACTGGATGCCAAATTGCCTTCCAAGCTTGAAACATCAGAATGTTCCACAGTTGATGTTGCCAGTTACGCTTACCCAATAGATGCTCCTTCCAAATTCTCTGTACTGTTTCGACGTTCAAGAATCCATCAGCTCCGATCTGTGATGGTGAAAGAAGAGACTCAGCCCAATCCCGGAGGTCGTTTCGTAGCCACTTTCCCACTGGGATCGCAAAGCCCATTTTGGGGCGATTAGTGAGTTCTTCAGGAACATACTTCGCTAGAATTTTTCTTAAAATCAACTTACCTCTTGTAGACGATGCATGCTGACTCGTTTCCAACGACCATGCAAAATCAATTACTCGTGGATCTAGGAATGGTATTCTGCTTTCCAGGCTGACCCTCATGCTTGCTCGATCAACCTTTACAAGTATATCATCCGGCAAATAACCAATGAAATCTTGGTACATCATCTCCCGTAGGAAGTCACTTTCAGTGACTCTGAACTGCTCAGTCCCTCTGACTGATTTTTGCAAGCCCATCACAATCTCTGCAGGATGTTCCCATGTAGCGACAAGCCTGTTATATAGGTCCTCCTTACTATATGAACTTAACAGAGAAGAAATTCGAAGCGCGCGCTGTGCAATTTTTCCTCGGTCGTAGGAATCACGCCTGGATAACCTTAAAACTGCCTCAACACCCCTCCAAGTAATCGTTGGGATACATCTCAACCAAGAGCTTATTATGTGTCTAGTACTTATCGGTGTTCGGCTTAGCATTTGCCAAACCCTCTTTGCAAGGAAATACCGCGAATATCCCCCGAAGATTTCATCACCAGCGTCACCTGACATACTAACAGTAACATGACGGCGCGTTAGCATCGACAACAGGTAAGTCGGAATCTGTGATGAGTCCGCGAAAGGTTCGTCATAGATGTCTGGAAGCAACGGAACCACATTCAGGGCATCTTGCGATGTAACTCGCATCTCCATATGGTCAGTGCCCAAATGCTTAGCAATCCGCGCAGCATACTTGGATTCATCATAAGTCTGTTCTTCGAAACCAATTGTAAAAGTTTTAACGGGTCTCCTATCGACTACCTGCATCAACGCGACGCATAGTGATGAATCAATACCACCTGAGAGAAAGGCCCCAACCGGGACATCGGCATATGTCCTGATTTTCACTGAATCAAGCAGGAGGCTTTCCATACGTGTTTCTGCCTCATGCGACATCATTGTCGCCATGGACCTAACCTCAGATGCATTGTTGGGTAAAGACCAATACCGTTTTTCTGTGCCCCACTGTCCATGCAAGAGATCATCTCGTGAAAGCGACAGAACGACTCCGGGCATTACCTTCTTTATATCTAAAAAAATAGATTGAGGAGATGGAACGTAACCAAAACGCATCATCTCCCCGACTGACTGTCTGTCGATTTGACCATGCCATAAAGAAAACTTTTGGAGCGCTTTTAACTCAGATGCAAATACGAATACTCCATTCTGATATCCGTAGTATAGGGGCTTCTCTCCAGCTCTGTCACGACACAAAACCAATGACTGGTTTTCGCGATCCCACATCGCTATCGCGAACATACCATTACATCTACGTACCGCCTCTGTAAAACCCCAAACATCAATTGCCTTCAGAAGTACTTCAGTATCAGTATGCCCATTCCATGCAATTGGACCTGTTTCTATTTCTATCTCTTTTCTTAACTCTAAAAAATTATAAATTTCTCCGTTGTATGTTATAACATAGCGACCATCAGCAGAGAGCATTGGCTGATGACCAGCCGCTGAGAGATCAATTATAGCTAACCGTCTATGAGCGATTGCTATCCCTCGGGATTTGTCCATCCAAATCCCCGAGTCATCTGGACCACGGTGGGATAGCACTATTTGCATGCGGTCAATATCGTTCAATAGATGCTCCACAGGTAGATGGTGATCAAGATCAAGAATACCAGTAATCCCACACATTTCATGACCTTTCTCGCATGTTCCATTCTCTAAGATTTTCAAGAGGAACATTTTCTCGCATCGCAGTATAAAGCTGTCTATATCGGAAAATGACACTTTCGAGACTGTAACTTTCCAGTACCCTCGCCCTGGCCCTTTTACCCAGTTCTTCACGGTCAGCCACTGGCATCATATATAACAAGCGAAGAATACGACCCAACCCTCTCTCGTCTCCTGGCTTTACAATATACCCACTATCTCCCACAATACTTCGGCAGTCCCCGACATCTGTGACTATGCATGGCACCTCACATGACATTGCTTCGCCAACAGTGTTTGGAAATCCTTCGTTCATCGAACTTAGGCAAAAAGCGTCAAACATGCGGTAAATGTTTGGCATATCATGTCTTTCACCTAGCATGAAAAGTTTTCGTGAAGTTACTAATGCTTCCGATAGAGGTTGTAGTTCCGAGTTGTCCGGAGTGATGTTTGTTCCGACCATCACGAAGAATACACGGTCAACTTCACGCGCAAAATCTCGAGCTGCACGTAGAAATATTGATTGCCCTTTAACCGCATGGAACCTCGCGACATGACCGAAAACGAATGCCGACTTAGGAATGCCCAGTAGTTCTCGAGCATCTGATCCAATTGTCTTTGATGGGCAATACACTGAGGTATCAAATCCATTTGGAATAACCATTGACCTTTTATTCGCGTAGTGGGCCTTTTTTTCATGCTGCGTCGATGACACACAAGAATTATAAATCACAGCCGCTGGTATCAATGATAGAAGCCCACATACTCGGACAATAATACGTGTGCTCCACTTTTCCTTCGCGAAGTTGCCCATCGCCTGGCGCACGTTCCAGACTATCTTCGCGCGTGGGCATACCAGTTTCGCGACAAGAGACATAAAATTACCGTGATACATCCATCCTTGTACAACATGAGGCCGACAACGCCGAAGCATGCTCACAAATACTGAGATGTCTCGTACTATATATAGTAAATGGGAGAGATCCAGACTCACAACCTCTATCCCACAATTCTCCAAATGTTTTTTTATTGTGCCATCTTGCCTAAGCGATACTATCCATTGCTGTACACCTTTTTCCTTCAAGCCAGCTGCGACTTTTAGTAGCATCGTCTCAGCTCCACCGGTATCTAGATCCGTAATCACATGAATGACTCGCAACATTCTTCAGTATTCCTCTACAACATGAGCTTTGTCACAGTCGGTCTCGATAAAGCTCATGTGGAATCGTGTTAAAAAATAACTATTATTGGGGTATGTACCCTTCTTAAGGCTGGCTAACAAGTACAACGATATAATGTACTGGAAGGGCATCAGGGCCCGGTAGTGAAGTCCATATTCTTCTCCATAAACAATTCCCGCGAACGTATAGCCAGAGATATAGATAAGGTAACCTACCAATACAGGGTATAGTTCTTGACGGAACCTTCCCATTCGTCCCCGAAGTACCTGAAACCAGAAAATAATAGGGAATATAATAGTATCAATCGCAGCAAGCCTTTGCACTAGAATGTTTAGAAACGATAGCCCGACGCGTTCTGCTGGATCAACAAATCCAATACCTAAGGAATACATGGCACCTTTTTTTAAGAGCAGCGCAAGGTTGTTAGGATTCATGAATATGTTAACAGAAACATTACGTAAGGTTTCACCAATTTCCTCACCAAGCGGCAACACCAAACTCGCGCCAACCGCAATTGCCATTAGGATAAATGTCCTCACCAACGAGAGGCGCAATTTGAAGATCCTAAGAATGCAAGTCACTAAAATCAAGAACCCTAACACAATTGCAAGTTGGATTCTAAATTCCATTAGCAAGAGTAGGATTATAACTCCACTCACTATTGCACCAACTATGGTGCGTAATGAAGGCGATTTACTAACTATCAAGATCAGATGCCACCCAATCATGAATAGGTACAACATTATCGAGTCTCGTAGTATATATAAATCGTATATAAAAAAACCGGGAACAATGCCAATTACAAACGCATACTTATTGGCACTTACTCGGTCTATTTCAAGTAGCCGAAAACTCTTAAATGAGGCTTCGACTGAGATTAGGTGGCATATCGTATTCAGAAGTCGAAGAGAAAAAAGAGGAAACAAAAAATTGTTCTCGAAAACACTTACTATGAACCAATAACCAGGTACAGGCCCCAGGGTAACTGCATCCTGCCAAAGCTGAACGATCGACGAAGAGAAAATCTGCTGTGCGTATTGGGTACCGTATAAAATATACGCGGCTTGATCCGGCTTGCCATATAGAAGTCCATCTCCAGTAATAAGTTGGAGCAATACAGATCCTGACAGAACATAAAGGAGATATACGATTGGAAGTAGACTAAGCATCGTGCCACGATGTTTCTGATAAAAATAGAACCCCACGGAAAAAAAAATACTGAGAAGAAGGATATCCACAGATGCACTCTCAATCTATCTGGAGTAATTAGCTGAAGTATAGTCATTCCTTGAAACATCACATTCCTGATCGAGAGGCTGTATGTTATAGTGCATGATTTGCTCCTATCTGTTTTTCGTTCTTGCCGCGTCAACGACCCATAACGCGAATCCGATTGGGAAGGTAAAAAAATTATATAGCCAATGGGGTCTATGCGTTTGCTCCTTAACTGAGGGTGACCGGGTAGCAAGCCAGAACCTCCAATAGTTGCATCCAGCACGCCACCGACTTAGTAGATTATGTGGTAACCTTGTTTGCTCAGAGTAATAGAGTAAAGTATTACTGGGGCTATCTTTGCGTATCTTATACATTTTCCGGCTTAGCCCATCTTTTGAATAATGCATAATTCGCAATGCCTCGTTGACACACCTTAGGCGGTATTTCAACGCTATACGGTTCCATACTAGTGCCTCTGGAATAAACCGCTCACCTGAGGTCTCTGGGAATGGGAATTCACGCATTATGCTTGTACGGTGGAATCCCCATCTCTCGCCATGCTCATGGTCACGTGATTCTATATCACCAGCCTTATAGTCAACTACATCACTCCTAAAATTGTTTCCAATTAAGTCCCCCTCAGGGGTCATGCATAAACAACTCACTCCCGAAAATTGTCCTCTATCAAGTAACGGAATTTGAATCCAAAACTCATATAACCTCTCAAGCGCGTTTGGCAAACATTCATCATCACTATCAAAAGTTAGAAACAGATCACCATTAGCAATTTTGCTTGCTAAATTCGAGGCACAGTGCTTACCTCTATTACGCTGCCAGATGTATCGCACTGGAAACTGGGCATTACTTTGTAAATTCGCTATAACCATGTCAGTCCCATCGTTTGAGCCGTCATCTACGACTACCCATTCAAATTGCTTAAAGGTCTGCTCTTTCAGTGACTCGAAGCAACGGAACAACAATTCTTTCCTGTTAAAAGTTGGCGTAAATACTGTGTATACCAGCTTGTTTATTTCAATCAATTCATCACTCCTTAATTGCTGGAAAATATTTCTTTATAAGCGTGCGACTTTTACGTCCTTTATAAACCCCTTCACGTCATAAACCACCACATTAGGTGACTTCTGTCGGATAATTTCAAGATTTATTGACCGGAATTCCGCATGCGCCACTGCAAACACAATCGAATCCCAGCGGCTCTCGTATAGCTGACGTTGTTCTTTTATCAATACAATCCTATATCGATTAAGCACATCTCCCGGGTCTGCGATTGGATCAAATACAAATACCTCGCAACCCAATTCAGTCAATTCCCGTACAATATCAACAACTTTTGAATTCCGTGTGTCTGGGCAGTTCTCCTTAAATGTTATTCCTGCAACCAAAACGCGCGCACCAAGCAATCTCAAACCACTTTTTATCATTAGCTTCATTACTTTATTAGCAACAAACGTCCCCATTCCATCGTTTATTCTTCTTCCCGATAGAATTACTTGGGCATGGTATCCGAGTTCTTCTGCCTTGTAAGTCAAATAGTAGGGATCAACCCCTATACAATGCCCTCCGACTAAACCGGGACTAAACTTTAAAAAATTCCATTTTGTTGCCGCGGCTTCAAGTACCTCGTTTGTGTCAAGTCCCATTCTGTCGAAAATAATCGCCAATTCGTTAACAAACGCGATATTGATATCACGCTGTGCATTTTCTATTGCCTTTGCAGCTTCAGCAACTTTAATGGAGCTAGCTTTATATGTCCCAGCTGAAATGATACTTCCATAAAGCTCATCAATGAAATCTGCCGTAGCAGGATTGGAGCCACTAGTTACCTTTCGGATGCTACATAATCGATGTTGCCGGTCACCTGGATTTATTCTTTCAGGAGAATAACCACAGAAAAAATCCACATTATACTTCAAACCCGAACGGTTCCCCAAAATGGGTACACATACTTCTTCCGTACATCCTGGGTACACGGTGCTCTCATATACTACTACATCCTGATGCTTTAAAACCGAACCCACGGTCTCTGAAGCTCGAATAAGAGGAGAAAGGTCGGGAATATTGTGGCTATCCACCGGTGTTGGGACACTGACAATGAAAATATTGCAGCCTCGCAATTCTGTCGGGTCTGAATAGAAAACAAGTCTATTTGAGGACTTCAGCTCCGTATCCGGAATCTCTTTCGTGCGGTCCATTCCTGTTCGCAATTCCGTAATTCGGCTTTCATCAGTATCGAACCCAACAACATTGTATTTTTTACCAAACTCAACTGCAAGAGGCAATCCAACGTATCCAAGGCCGATCACTGCGATCCGCGTGTCTTCATTTATTTGCATTGCTTTTCTCCTCTATTTTATAATAGGACAAATACCAGTTAACAAACTCTCTGACACCTGTAGCTACGTCCGTTCTCGGTTTATAACCGTAATCGTTAGTGGTTTCCGAAATATCGGCAAACGTAGCTGGAACATCCCCCGGCTGTAGAGGAAGCATCCGCATTTTCGCGGGCAGTCCAACTACCCGCTCTATCTCGTGAACGAAGTCCATTAGTTTTGTCGGATTGTGGTTTCCAATATTATACACTCGCCAAGGATTTGAAAGGCCTCCTAAAACTTTTTCTTCTCCTGAAGCAATTGTCATCTCACTTTTCACTATTGATACGACTGCACCTACGATATCGTCTATATATGTGAAGTCTCTGGACATATTGCCGTTGTTGTAGATGTCGATTGTCTTCCCGTTTAGAATGGACTCTGTAAATTTAAACAAGGCCATGTCTGGACGCCCCCAAGGTCCGTACACTGTGAAGAACCTCAGACCTACGGTACGAATCGTATATAGTCGCGTATAAGCATACGCGATTAGCTCGTTGGTCTTTTTTGTCGCGGCATAAAGGCTCAAAGGTGTATCAGTCCTGTCCCGAATCGAGAATGGAAGGCTCTCGTTTCCCCCATACACACTAGAACTACTAGCGTACAAAAGGGAGTGAATCTTGCTAGACCGACAGCACTCCAGCAAGTTGACGAACCCTTCTACATTTGCCTTTATATAGGCTAAGGGGTTCTCCATCGAATACCTCACACCGGCTTGAGCTGCTAAATTAACAGCGATTGAGAAGCGATGTGTATTAAAAATACGTGTAAGAATCTCGGTTTCACAGAGGTCACACTTGATAAAAGATAAACCTGGATGCGACTTGCTATTAGTCTCATTACCGCTTTCGCACTCCCAAACATCCAACCCTAGTTCCTTGAGCCTGTCAATTTTTAAATTTCTATCGTAATAGCTGTTTAGGTTGTCCAACCCGACGACAGAGTACCCGATGTTTACAAGACTCTTCGAAAGATTAAACCCGATAAACCCGGCGGCTCCCGTAACTAGTATTGTCATGTCACCGTGATTCACTATAATTCCTCCTACCGTGATGATAACCACGTTGAATCGCCATAAGTGTATCAAATAGTTGTACGGCATTGGGTTCTACGATTTTTTTTATTGTGACAGATATCAAATTAAAGCATAAATTGAGCAGCGCCTTACTTGATCTACAGTAATATGCAGAAAGATAGCTAGCGGAGTACGTTGTACTTATTGGAAGACACTTTCTATGATTCTTGATAGTCCCGAATGTAAATGGTAGTATCACTTCTATTACTTTTAAAACATATCTTGTAGTTCTAGCAATGGCTGTCTTCGCCGCTTTTTTCTTGTATAGAGAAGGATGATAAACAATTGCATCATTGACAAGTAAAATCTTAAATCCATCACGCTTTATTCTTAAGGCATAATCGAAATCTTCATAACCAACGAAAAAGTGTTCGGTATCATAAAAGCCAGTCTTCTTAAGCGCTGTTGTACTTATCATTGTTCCATGACTTCCAAAGTAGTCTATCGGAACTTCTGTATGTGTATGCTTTGCCAGAGGTACTGAACGTCCCCAAAAGTTTTTTCTTGTTCTAAATGTAGGTTCTTCAATTCCTGATTCGATATCTTCAACTTTTGCACATAATACATCTCCCATACAGGATGCATTGATAAGATGCTCTAGACAATCACTCCGAATTCCACCATCCTGATCAAGAAGTAGTATCCATTCAGCATCCAGAGAAACACATTCTTTCATTGCTTGTGAAAAACCGCCAGATGAACCTATATTTTGGCTATTAACAATATGTATTGAACTGCTACTTATTCCGCGTATAATTGCAGCATTCTTTAAAACAATATTTTGATCACTGTTATCGATAAAAATCGTGCACTCGGGATTAATACTTGAGGAGTTTAAATCACTAACAATTTTCTGAAGACCACCTACATCATTATAGAGGACTATTGCAATAACTACCTTGGGCATCATGTTTATCCTTTGTGGTATATTGTTATATTTTCCTAGGTTATGGCTTCCTGAAAAAGTCTACGCGGCCACGATCACAGTATCAAACGAACCGCGTCGCGTATTCTGAAGGGAAAGAATAAAGAGACAAAAAAGAGCCCGGAGCAAGCGCCCGAGCCCCATCACCAACATGACCACTCCGATCACCGTATCGCTGGTGTCGGCCAACTTCGCCTTCACGCAATCCAGACTATATCTCCTCTTGCTGACCCCAAACTGACCTTCTAAAGGAATCCGGTCAACTTCATCTTTTCTCCGCTGCCGTCTCTCTTCTCTTCTGGCCGCTTCGTTCTCCCAGATCTCATTCGGTCGCCCTAATGCCGGCCCACTGAGGCGAATCGCTTTCCCTTTACAGAACTCACGGTTTTCTCTCGTACGGTAGATCTTATCCGCGTGAACCGACTCCGGATAATGACCGAAGCGATGTCGATACTTCTCAATTTGACCGATCAAATCCTGTCCTTCGTTGTAGGCGTCCCAACTCAATCGATCTACGAAGCACATCCCATCGATGTAGCTCACGGAGATCTTCGCTCCAAACTCAACCTCCGCCCCCGACTTCCCGCGAATGATCGGGCGAACGTGCGGCTGGCTGATGCTGACGATCCGGTCATCGACTCGGTGCGTTCTTTCCCGAAACATGAGTTCCTGTTGTCGATACAGCTCCTGGATCACCAACAGGTCTTTGTATTGCCGGCGCGACAACGCTTTCAAGGAAACTTTCTCGGAAAGCGACTTGATATGCCCCAAATTCCGGCGCAAATACGGTAGTTGCTTGGCGATGGCACCTCGGACCGCTCTCCGATTTTTCCTCTTCGTTTTGATGAACTCCAGGTAGTCCTTACGGGCCTTTTCTCGATGAGTGCATACTTTCTCCTCTTCCCCTCTCAGGGGTGCGGGGAGAGTATAGATCACCGCTTCCGTCTTCTCCCGGGCTTCATTGAGCAGGGACATGTCGGTGGGAAACCGGATATCCGCGGGAGCTACCGTCGCGTCCACTAAAAGTTTTCCTCGATTCTCCTCTGCTCCGCCTCCACCTTTGGAACCCGGATCTTCGGGATCCTTCTTCTCCATCGCATCGAGCCGCTTTTTCAGTTCTTCTTGAAAATGCGTCAGATCCTCCAGCAGGAAGCGTTTCCGGAAATGAACCATCATCGAGGAATCGAAAGGCGGTTTGTCGTTGAAGTATTCGTAGCCGAGAAAGTATTGCAGGTATGGGTTTTCCCGGATGTGCTCTACCGTTTCCTCATCCGTCGTCTTGATCCGTTCTTTGATGATCAGAGATCCCAATGCGACACGTGCGCTTTTCGCTGGAGCTCCGATGGAACAATCATTGAACTTGGTTGAATACTTCTGTTCCACCTCATCCCAGGGCATGAGTTTCGCCATGATGACCCAACGATTGTCGCTTCGTAGTTTCCCGCCAAAAGGCAGTTAGAACTTTTCAAACTCAGGATGTGTGGTTCTTTTCCTGTACAATTGGCTTCACGTCTGCACGGTTTTCCAGGGTATATGCCCTTTTCCATGCAACCCTCCCGGCTTTTTTCTAACATATTTCTTTGCCATAGAGCAAATCATCTACCTCCGGTAGAACCGGAGGTATAAATGTGTGAACCGCTCAAAGCGGTCTGTTTGGGAGCCACCCTCCGGGTGGCGGCCTATTCGGCCAATAGTGTCATCTGATCTTGGCGTTGATCTTCAACTTCTTGCTGCTTTATATATTCCAGAATCACCTTCTCGTTCAGTCCAATTGTTGATACGAAATATCCGCGTGCCCATAGATGCTCCCCTGTGAAGTTTTTCTGC
>Ga0153915_10004194_pt1 | contig 13264 bp, 13 predicted proteins | sample Opewatmetagenome_2_FD_107003 | JGI IMG/M metagenome (GOLD analysis project Ga0153915, IMG submission 107003) | Freshwater wetland microbial communities from Ohio, USA - Open water 3 Core 3 Depth 3 metaG | ecosystem: Environmental > Aquatic > Freshwater > Wetlands | place: USA: Ohio, Lake Erie... | reverse complement strand
TTCGCGCGCGCATCATGAAAGTTGATGGCCGAAAAATATGGGTACGTTGCACTTTAAGCGCGGGCGGCGAGATCTGCGCGACCGGCGAGGTCTTGGGAGTGCGCGTGCAGCGGGATTGAGAGCCATAAATACCGTTCAAGACGTTCAATTCGTTCAAACAGTTCAAGCGGTTTCTTAATGGCGCTGTAATAGAATTTGAACTTCTTGAACGTATGGAACAATTGGAACTACTGAAACATGGAATACACGACCTTAGGTCGCACAGGGTTGAACGTGAGCGTCGCCGGGCTCGGCTGCGGCGGGCCGAGTCGGCTCGGTTTGCGCAATGACACGCAATCCGCCGACGCCGCGGTTGCGCTTGTTCGCCAAGCGATCGAACTTGGCATCAATTTTCTCGACACGGCGCAAGCGTACGGCACCGAACCGGTCGTGGGCAAGGCCATTGCCGGAATCCCGCGGGACCGCCTGGTCCTTTCCACGAAAAAGACACTGCCGCCTCCTGATCATCCCGATCCGGAAAGTGAGGTAAAGCAAGGATTAGAGCAAAGCCTCAGACTTCTCGGGACCGATTACATCGACGTCTACCATCTTCACGGCGTCGAGCCCAAGGATTATGATTTTGCAAAAAAACGGCTGGTGCCGGCTATGTTGCGCCTGCGCGAGCAGGGAAAGATTCGCTTCATCGGAGTAAGCGAGGGGTTTGTGCCGGATCCATCGCACCGGATGCTGCAGCAGAGCCTTGAAGATGACGTGTGGGATGTGGTGATGGTTGGATTTAATTTACTCAATCCGTCGGCGCGGAAAACCGTCTTTCCATTGACGGTCGAAAAAGGCGTGGGGGTGCTCGACATGTTTGCCGTGCGCAGGGCGCTAAGCCAGCCGGAGCGGCTGAAGGGAATCGTTTCTGATTTACTTGAGAAGCGTGTCGTCCGCCGTGACACCGTGAACCCGGACGATCCCCTCGGCTTCGTGCTGCGTGATGGCGGCGCGGCAACGTTACCGGAAGCGGCTTATCGTTTTTGCCGCCATGAAGCGGGCGTGGATGTCGTGCTGACCGGGACGGGGAATCCCGCGCACTTGAAGTCCAATATCGAGTCCATTCTGAAGCCAGCCCTGTCGAATACCGTTCTCCAGAAGCTCGAAAAAATCTTCGGCAATATCGATTACCTTACGGGGAACTGATATCGCGGTTGACCGTTACAGGAGCTCGGACACCGCGCCCGCGAATGAGTCGTGCCGGCATGCGATGCCGGCCGCGAGGATTCCGGCTAACTCGATTCGGCGGTCTCGAACAGCTTAGAATATTGTTCCCAGGATGCGGGCGCGATGCGCGCCACGTCAAGGTTTTCCTCGACATGTGCGGTATGCTTCATGCCGACCAGCGCGGTTGTTACGCCGGGAGTGGAGCGGACAAATTGCAACGCGCGCTGCGCGTCGGTCTCCAATCCGGGGAAGGTATCGTTAATGATCGATGGAAGATTACGTGCCAATTGGCCCTGCAGAACGGATGCGCTGCACATCACCGCGATGCCGAGAGCTTGGGCGGCCTGCAACGGCGTCAGCTGTTTTCCGCCGACCTCCTGATTGGGCAGCGACAACGCCTCGGTCATGCCGAGATTCAGAGGTAGTTGAATAACTTTAAAGTGATGGTCTTTGCCGCCGGCGCTCGCGGCTAAATCGACAATCTTCGCGAGGGACAAGTAATCCTTGGCGCTCGGTTCATTGCGAAAGCCGTTCCATGTCGCCGCTCCGTACATGCGGATTTTCCCCGCCGCGACAGCGCCTTCGAGAGCTTCGAAGGCCTGGAGCAAGCGTTGGTTGAACTCCTCGCGTGAAAGCTTGCCCAGTTGGGTCTCCGGGTTATGCAGATAATAGATGTCGAGGCATTGAAGATTGAGGTTCTCGAGACTGCAGTCGAGCTGGTTGAGGAGATAGCTTGGTGTCATGCAGTGGCAGCCGGCGACGATATCCGAAAAGTTCGCGATTCCCGGTTTGACAAAATTTGTTTCGAAATAGGCTCTGACATCCTTAGGCGGAAGGGCGTCATAAGGGATGAAGCCGCCTTTGGTGGCAACAAGGATCTCCTCCCGGCCGAATCCATGGTTGGCCAATTCGTTCATGGCCGTGCCGATGGAGCGCTCGCTGCGTTGGCAGCGATAATTGATGGCGCTGTCGATGACATTGCAACCGGACTCGACGGCATGAACCGTTGCGTCGTGATAGAGCCGGTCGGTCTCCTCATCGTAATTGCCGAGATACGTGCCGATACCGATCGATGACATCCACAGAGCCTGGAATTCGTGGAAATGCGCCGGCGAAATCCGATTTTCGAATCGTCTACGGTAGCGCCCGGTTGCCTCTGCAGTCGCGAATCCGGTTTGTTTCATCTAGACCCTTTACCTCGCGCGAAGATGATCCCGTCCAGCCCTAAAGCGCGGCCGGCGTTCGAGAGCAGAAAGACGATAAAAGAGACGATAAAGATTTGTTGCTGTGCCACTATAGCGCCGCCCCGTACCATCCCGTGTCCGAGGTAGTAGTTCACCACCATGATGAGCCCGACAAAGGTGCTGAATCGGGTGAACAAACCCAGCAGCAAACAGGCGCCGACCAGGATCTCGCCAACCACTATTAGGTAACCGAACAGCTCGTGATGGGGCACGACGTAATTCATGAGAAACTTCTTGTACCACGGATAAAGATCGAGATTCGGCAGGTCGCCGATCTGGCGTCCGATCCAGTCGCCGTGCGGAAAATCACGTTGAAATTTTCTGAGGCCTTGTTGCAGGAAATAGTAGCCGGTATAAATCCGCAGCAAGGCGATATACCAGAGGTAAGTTCTTTCCTTGAAATTCATCTTGCCCCGTCAAGTAAAGTGGTAATCGTTCATGCCCGCCAGAACCGTTCGGCACGGGCAGCGCCCTCCTGTGCAATGTGGCGGGAACTACCGTGGGTGAGGCCCAACATAGCCCTGAACAATGAGTCATTCAACCGGAAACCGCGATGCCGTGGAGGCCCCTGCCTCTCTATAAATCAATAAGGGCTGCCATCGCCGTTGACCGGAGCGACGGGCGCGGATTAGTACCGCTTTCAATATCGCGAAACAGGGTTCAGTGACAATATTGGAGGGACGCGCGCGGCCTATCAGTGGGTGTTTGGCTGATGATTAAAAGGAGTCCTTGAGCTGACGCACCTTGGCAAAGACGGACACCGGATCCAGGCGAAGATCCGCGGAATGGGCTTTTAAGTTAGCGTGGATTTCTTTGCTATCCCAGCGCAAAAACGGGTTGGTCTGTTTTTCCTCCTCCAGCGTGGACGGTACGGTGGAAAGGCCGCGCGTCCTCAGTCCCTGTACTCTCTCGAATCTCGAAATGAGTTTGTGATTCTTGGGTTCGAGCGTGACGGCGAAACGGAGATTGCTTTCGGTGTACTCATGCCCGCAGTAAATTTTCGTCTGATCGGGTAGCGCCATGAGTTTTTTGAGCGATGCGTGCATTTGCTCCGGTGTCCCCTCAAAAAGGCGCCCGCAGCCTGCGGTAAAGAGGGTATCGCCACAAAACAGATTATCGTCAAAAAGATAGCCAACGTGTCCGGCCGTATGGCCGGGAATAAATAAAACCATGCCGCGTAAATCACCGATCTCGATGACGTCGCCTTCATCGACACCGCGAGTCAAACCGGGGATTCGCTCCCCATCGCTCTTATGGCCATAAACCTTAAGCTTACCACTCGCCAGAATCCCCTCGTTGCCTCCGGTATGATCGCGGTGATGGTGCGTGTTGAGGATGGCCGTCACGGCAACTTTTTCTTCCTTGACCCGGCGCAACACCGGTTCAGCTTCGGACGGATCGATTATGGCCGCCGTGTTGGTTTTTGGGCACACAATCAAATAGCCGTAGTTGTCGCGAAGCAAGGGAATTTGGACAATTTTCATTCTGAATCTTACAAAACCGTCTTGAAAGTGAGCAGATGCATGCTCCATTCCTATAGGAATCTTCAAGATTCTTCAACATTAGAAGCGAGGCGTCAACTGACATAGACGACAAGCATCTCCTTAGTTGGCAAAGTTACGACACTATTTACCGATTTAGTTATGCGAGGCAGTTTCCATTTACCGGCGTCATCATAACGGCATGACTTTCGCTGATCATGCGGTAGTTTGGAGAAATTCCAGAAGGGAAAAAACCTGAATATGCAGCCCATCGAAGTCGTACTGGTGGAAGATAACCTTGGTGACGTTCGTTTGACGGAGGAAGCCCTCAAAGAGGGTAATCTCCTGATTCATTTAAGCGTCGTGAACGATGGCGAACAGGCCATGGCGTTCCTGCGCCGGGAGGGTCCATACGCGCGGGCGCCCATTCCGGACTTGATCCTGCTCGATCTCAACCTGCCGAAAAAAGATGGCCGCGAGGTCCTCAAAGAGGTCAAGGCCGACGCCGATTTGATGCGCATCCCCGTGGTGATTCTCACGACCTCGGCGGCCGACGCGGATATCATCGCCACCTATGGCCTCCATGCCAATTGTTACATCACCAAGCCAGTGGATATGGACCAGTTCATCAAGATCGTGAAGCTGCTCGAGGAATTCTGGTTCACGATCGTTAGATTGCCCTCGGCCAGCAACGCCGCCTAAGCCGCGGGGTCGGAGAGGGTGTGATGAGCGGCCAGGTTAAACTGCGTGTGCAGCTGCTGGTGTTGATCATGAACTTCGTGGCGATTGGCACCCGCATCCTGTGCCGTAGATCCTTTCCGAGAAGCGTTCGATGAAGGCCCTGGCCATCAACGATGTGGTTCCCAGTCCGAAAACGATTGGTGACGGAACTTATCCCTGGTTGAAGAGCTTTTATCTGATCACCAAAGGTGAGCCAACGGGGCCAGCTCGGCAGTTTATCGACTTCGTTTTGTCGCCGCGGGGACGCGCGCTGTTGTATCCGGGCACAGGGATTGGTTTGGCCGTTTGCAAGAAAATCGTCGACCGGCATCGCGGAAGAATCTGGGTGGAGTCGGAGCTGGGCCAGAGCGCGACGTTTTTTTTCACGATACCGAATGAACATCAGGAGGTGCCCCACTAGTGGGCCGAAATATCTCAATACAGGCGTTGGTTCGTGCGTCAAGGGAAGGCAACCACCACGGGTTAGAGCATTGATATGAGCACCAACCCCATCACAATCTTGATGGTCGAGGACAATCCTGGGGATGCCCGGTTGTTACGTGAGACCTTGGTGGATGCGCCAAGCTTCAATTTTGAGATGATGCATTGCGTAACGCTCGGTGACGCGCTGAACCAGCTCGCCGAACTTTGCTTCGATATTATTTTGCTTGATCTATCCCTGCCCGATGCGCATGGTCTCGAAACCGTTTCCCGCGCGCATGAACACGCCCCCGGTACGGCCATCGTCGTTTTGACGGGGCTCAACGACTCAGAGATGGGCGTGCAGTCTTTACGGGCGGGTGCGCAGGATTACCTGGTCAAAGGGCAAGTCGATACGGACCTCCTCGTTCGCGCCATAAGATACGCCATGGAGCGTAAACGAGGAGAAGACGAGGTCCATCGCCAACTGCAAAGAGTCAGCGCTCTACGTGAAATCGGCATGGCCATGGGTTCATCGTTGGATCTGACGAACATCTTGAATGTGCTGGTGGAAAACATCGCGCTCCTGTTCCCTGATCTCGCTGTGTCGGTCCAGTTGTTGAACGGTAAAAATGGCCGACTTGAAAGCGTGGCTTTCAGGAATCTCGAAGAAGCGGCACCCAAAGGGGAACTACGCGGTGCGGGACAAGGAATTGCCCATCACCTGTTGCAGGCCAATGGCCCGGTGGTGATAGCAGACATACTCGCCAGCCCCCATCTGAGGGATGCGGACTTTGTTCGGAGAAATGGGCTGGTGTCCTGTCTTGGGACTCCACTGCTAATGAAGGGCGCAGCACTGGGAGTCATCCTGTTCTACTCAAGAGACAAACACGAGTTCAGTCGAGAGGAGATCGATTTTCTGGTCACGGTCGCGGGTCAAGCGGCCATCGCCATCAATAATTCACAGGTCTATGAGGAGATGGCCAAACTGGCGGAAAATCTAACGCGGTCGAACAAGGTCAAAGATGAATTTCTCGGCGTCGTGTCACACGAGCTGCGCACCCCAGTCAACGTGATCCGCGGTTACGCGGAAATCGTTAAGCAGGGAATCTTTGGGGAGATCAATGCCGAGCAAGCCCAGGGTATTCAGAGGATCGTTGCCCAGTCAGATCACCTCTTGGGCATGTTAACCAACGTTCTTGAGGCGACAAGGATCGACGCGGAACAAGTGGAACTTAGGAGAGATGAGTTCGATCCTGCCCAGGTCCTCGACGAGCTCAAGACCGTTTATGAAAACCGCACCGGCAAAGAGCCGGCTCTCGTGTGGAACTATCCGGCCACCCTGCCGTACGTGAAGAGCGATAGAGGAAAATTGCGACAGGTCTTTCGCAACCTCATCGACAACGCCATCAAGTTTACTGAAAAGGGATCGGTGACGATCGCGGCGCGTAATCTCCGAGAAGAACGGGGCGTCGAATTTAATATTGAAGATACGGGTGTAGGAATTGAACAAGAGTTTCTCCCCGTCATCTTTGAAAAATTTCGCCAGGCCGATAGCTCGAACACGCGCGCCCACGAGGGGATGGGGATCGGGCTCTATATCGTCAAGGAGTTCATGACCATGCTCGGGGGGCAGGTGGAGGTCAGAAGCGCTGCCGGCAAGGGTTCCACCTTTACCGTCAAATTACCTTGTGAGGGAAAGGAGCCTCGATCGATTTCCCAAATTCGCGAACTGTGAGTTGGAGTCTGGTTTCGATCGTACCCAGAGGGAGTCAACGATGATACGGCGAATTGCACCTATGATAAGCCAAGCGCCAGCGGGCCGTCACGTTCCCGGCATGCTGAGCTTGCTTTTCCTTTTCTGCTCGTTAGCTAGGAGCGTCGGCGCCCAAACGTTGCCCGTGGATCTGACGAAGCTTTCGATTGAGGAGTTAATGAACGTCACCATCGAGAGTGTGTCGAAGTTTGAGCAAAGGGTTGTCGAAGCACCGGCTTCGATTTCAATTATTACCAGTGACGACATCAAAAAATATGGCTATCGCAACTTGCCCGACATTCTAAGAAGCGTGCGTGGACTGTTCGTCAACTATGACCGCAATTACAATTACGTGGGTTTCAGGGGATTCTCCCGGCCGGGTGACTACGACACCCGGATCTTGATTTTAGTCGATGGGCACCGGTTGAATGAGCCCGTCTTTGATTCACCGGGAACCGGCGGCGACTTCATCCTGGATGTCGACTTGATCGATCGCGTTGAAGTCATTCGCGGGCCGAGTTCATCGCTTTATGGCAGCAGCGCCTTTATGGGGATCATCAATGTCAAGACCAAACGCGGCAGGGATATGGAAGGACTCGAAGTGTCCGGCGCCGGCGGGCGCTTTAGCACTTACAACGGGCGGCTTAGCTACGGCAACAAGTTTGACAACGGCCTTGAGCTGCTCGTCTCCGGCAGTGGCTTTGGCAGCGACGGCGACCGCAGGTTGTTTTACAAAGAATTTGACGATCCGACGACAAACAACGGTATTGCCAAAAACAAGGACGGCGAACAAGCTCAAAGGTTCTTCGGCCGTATGTCCTACAAGGAATTTAGTTTGGCGGTAGGATATATCAACCGCGAGAAGGATATTCCGACGGCGTCGTTTGAGACGGTCTTTAACACCGATAACTACACCATCGATAAGCGTGGATTCGTCGATCTCAAGTATGAGCATGAGTTCGCCAACCTAATCGGGATCAAAACTCAAGTTTACTACGACACCTATCGCTATCGAGGCAACTATGTTTACGACTACGGATTGCCGAACCTTGTCGATAACATAGATATTGCTAACGCTAATTCGCTCGGTACGGAGCTGCAGCTAAGCAAGACTCTGTTCGATAAGCACAAGCTCATTCTCGGCGGAGAGTTCCAATACATCTTTCAGCAAGATCAAAAGAATTACGATTTAGCGGTTTATTTGGATGAGCGTAAGAGCAGCCGCAACTGGGCGGTCTATTTGCAGGATGAATTTGAAATCGTTAAAGGGCTGCGCCTCACCGGGGGCGTGCGCTTCGATCATTTTAGCCTCTCGGACAAGAGCGCGGTAAGCCCGCGAGTGGGGTTGGTCTATGTCCCATTCGACAAAACGGTGGTCAAATTGCTCTACGGCCACGCCTTTCGCGCGCCCAATGCATATGAGTTGTTTTATCAATCTCCGACCTCGCTGCTCAGCTCCGGGTTGGGGCCTGAAAGGACCAGAACCGTCGAATTCTTATTGCAGCAGGACCTCGGTTTCAATCTTTGGGGCACCGCTGATCTCTACTATCAGAAGAGCAAAGATATCATTACACAGGTCATCGAACCTGTGAGCGGACTGCCGATATTTCAAAACGCTGGCGGGGTCGTGCAAAAGGGAGTCGAGTTCGAATTGGAAGGTAAATGGCAAAACAGTATCCGCGGCCGTCTGAGTTACGCGGTACAGCGGACGGAGGATACCGAAACCAAGCTAAGGCTTACCAACTCTCCAGTTCACTTGGCTAAGTTTAACAGCGTCGTTCCATTGATGGCCGACAAATTATTCCTCGGCGTGGAAGAGCAATTTACCAGTGGCCGAAAGACCCTGGCGGGGAATCAAATCGGCGGCTTTTGGGTGACCAATGTCACGTTGTTTAATCAAAATCTTTTTAAAGGATTGGATCTATCAGCGAGTATCTACAATCTCTTCGGCGAGAAGTATAGCGATCCCGGTGCGGGCGAGCATCTGCAGGATAAGATTCAGCAAGACGGCAGAAGTTTCCGGTTTAAGTTGACCTATAGGTTTTAGCGAAGCTTAGACGTGCCTTTTGACGTTACAAATTACAACGGGGTTAAAGCAACCAGTGAAGTCCACAAGGAAAATAGCAGCGGCGCTCGGCCAGTGGGCATCCGATACGCTCATCGGGTTCGTGATGGTTTTTTTTGCCCTATTATGGATCGGGGAAGGATCTAGCCTCAATGGAGCCGCGCCCACGGAGTATCAACTCAAGGCCGTCTTCCTGATGAATTTTGCCAAGTTTGTCGAGTGGCCCACGACGGCGTTTCGTTCCGCGCAGAGCCCGGTCACGATCTGTGTGCTGGGCGAGGATCCCTTCGGCCATGACCTCGACGATATCGTGCGAGGTCAGCTGGCAGGTGACAGGACCATGACGGTAAGGCGCGTTTCGCAGATTCACCGGGAGGAAACTTGCCATATTCTCTTCGTGGGTTCACCGGAGCGGGAGCGCGCGGAGCGGGTTGTCGAAGCGCTTAGAAATGCGCCGATGTTGACGGTGAGTGAGGGCAACGACTTCGCGGCTGCGGGAGGCATGATCGCTCTTGTCATCGAAGAGAACAAAGTTCGATTCGACGTCAATCTGGATGCGGCCGAGCGCGCCGGGCTGAAGATAAGCTCGAAGCTGCTGAAGCTCGCGAGAAGTGTTCACGAGAGAAGGAAATCCTAGTTTGCATTGGTTCAAAGACATATCGATCAAGCGCAAGCTGACCGGGATCGTTATCGTGACTTCGACGGCAGCGTTGCTTCTGGCGGGCGCCGCCTCGTTCATTTACGAACGGCTGACGTTCCCAAAGAACTTGTCGCACGACCTCGCGTCTCTGGCAGGCGTGGTCGGAAGCAACAGTGCCGCCGCGATCATCTTTAATGACGATAAGACGGCAGCCGAGACTTTGTCGGCGCTTCAAGCCATGCCGAACATTGTCATGGCGCAGGTCTATCGAAAGGACAGTACGGTCCTGGCAAGCTATCTCCGCCGCGGCGAGCCGCTAACGACTCTGGAGGCCCCGAAAGGTTTTTCCGGTGAAAATTTTACGCCGAGCTATGTGGAAGTGTTTCGTCCGATTTCTGTGGGGGCGGAAAAAGTGGGCGGGATCGGGCTTAGATCGGATCTGAGAGCAAGAGAGGAGCGCCTGTGGGCTTACGGACAGGCCGGGCTTGTCGTCCTTTGCTTGTGCCTGCTGTTCGCGTTGGGCGTGGCCGGCGTGCTTCAGCGCGTTGTATCATTACCGATTTTAAACCTAGCGCGCATCGCTCGGGGTATTTCCGAAGAGCATGATTACTCGAAGCGCGCCGTCAAGGACACGAGGGATGAAATCGGTTCGCTGGTCGACAGTTTCAACAACATGTTGACTCAAATCGAAGCCCGCGATAGCGCTTTGATTCACGCTCAAGGCGAACTCGAACAACGCGTCCGTGACTTACAGACGGAAGTCGACGAGCGGCAGCGCGCCGAGAAAGGCCTGGCCGTAAAGACCGCCGAATTGCAGCGATCCAACGCGGAGCTGGAGCAGTTTGCGTACGTTGCATCTCATGATCTTCAGGAGCCGTTGCGTATGATTACGGGTTACACGCAACTTCTGGCGAAACGGTACCATGACAAGCTCGATGAAACCGCCGCTGAGTTTATCGGCTACGCGGTGGATGGCGCCAAGCGGATGCAAGGGCTCATTAATGACTTATTGACCTATTCTAGAGTAGGAACCCGAGGCAAGCCCTTTGCTTGGGCACAGTGCGATAAGATTCTGGGGGACACGATAGTCAGTTTGAGGGTGGCCATTGAAGAAAGCGGCGCTACGGTTACCCACGATGCTTTGCCAACGGTCCTGTGTGACGAAGGCCAACTAGGCCAGTTATTTCAAAACCTGCTTGGAAATGGCATCAAATATCGTGATAGCACAGCGCCCCGGATCTATGTGTCTTGCAGGCGAGAGGGGCCGAACTGGTTATTTTCGGTTAAGGATAATGGGATTGGTGTAGATCCACGCTACGCGGAACGCATTTTTGTCATTTTTCAGCGGTTGCATACGCGAGACCAGTACCCCGGGACCGGCATAGGATTGGCGGTCTGTAAAAAAATCGTCGAGCGGCACGGCGGTAAGATCTGGCTCGAATCCCAGCTCGGGCAAGGAGCTACGTTTTATTTCACGATTCCGGCAAGCCAAAACGCGGAGGGGGGCTAGCCTATGACCGCTGAACATCCGCGTACACTCCGGTTACTCCATGTCGAAGATAACATCGGTGATGTACGGCTGGTTGCCGAGGCGCTTAAGGAAGCAGGCTGGGTTCACCAGATCGTCGTGGCTTGCGATGGCGTAGCGGCCTTGGATTACCTTCATCGACGCGGCCGATATATCGACGCCTCGCGCCCTGACTTGATACTTCTCGATCTTAATTTGCCAAAGAAGAGCGGTCTCGAAGTATTGGCGGAAATCAAATCAGACACTCGTTTAGTACACATTCCAGTGGTTGTTTTTACCACTTCCTCTTCCCCCCTCGACATCTCCCGCGCCTATGGGCTGCATGCAAGTTGTTACGTCACCAAGCCGGCCGATTTAGATGATCTGTTTCACGTGATCGCGATAATAGCGAAATTCTGGTTAAATACGGCTGAATTGCCGCAAGCTATCGGCCCTTGATGGACTTCTTTGCCGCACACGAGAGAGAGGGTAGCAGAATTAGTGGCGACGTCTCTAAAAAACATGGCACAATTGCCGATTACATAAAGGCGAATCTTTAGTTGGCGAACAACGAGTATAGGGATTTCTCGGCTCTGAGAAAGCGCGGTGGATGATCGAATGAACGGCGCGATTACAAGACTCCTTATGGTAGAAGACAATCCTGGCGATGCTGGCCTGATCAGGGCCGCTCTCCATGAAGATTCGTCCCCAGACGCCAAGTTCGAACTAGTTCACACCGATCGCCTTAGCGAGGCCCTAAAGCTCCTAAAAGAGGGCGCGTTTGATTTACTTTTGCTCGACCTGATGCTGCCGGACGCGTGTGGCGTGGAGAGCGTCACCCGCGTGAAGGACGCAGCGCCGTCGTTGCCGATCGTTATCATGAGCGGAGTCAACGATGAGGCCGTGGCGATCGAGGCGATGCGCAGCGGCGCTCAGGATTACTTGATTAAAGGTCAAGTTGATACCGGCATGCTAGTGCGCGCCTTGCGGTACGCCATTGAACGCAAAAGAATCGAAGCTCAAATCGAGCATCTCCGCGATCGAGAAACGGTGCTGCGCGAACTCAACATCGCGCTCACGTCCACGCTTGACCTCAATTCGGTCTTGGACGTGCTGCTGGAAAAAATCGCCACTTTGCTGCCGGGTATCGCCGCTACCATCCGATTAAAGTACAGCGAGACGGGAACATGGGAGCCCGTGGCGTGCTGCAATTTGGATGAGGACGAATGGCGGCGCGGCCCCGCGATTCGCGATGGCATGGGTTTGACGGAAGTGGTGGTAGCGGCCAAAACAGCCGTGGTCGTGCCCGATGTCCAAAGCTATCCACATGTACGAAATCTCGAGTTCATGGTTCACAACCATCTGGTGACGTTTTTGGGAATTCCTTTGATTGTGAAAGATGAAATTTTGGGCGTCCTGGGTCTGTATACCCGCTCTGAGCAAACTTTTCTTCCGGAGCAAATTGAGTTTTTTAGCGCTCTCGGCAATCAAGCGGCTATCGCTATTCACAACTCGCAGCTTTACGAGAGAATTAGACGAGCTAATGAGCGACAAGCCGCTTTGTACGAGATCAATCGCGCCATGACCTCAAGCCTTGATCTCGGTGCCATTCTCGATTCACTATTGGAAAAAATTATCAGTCTGAGACCGAACGGCGCCGCGTTTATTCGGTTGCTCAATCCCGAGACCTCCGAGATGGAAGCCGTCGCGTGCCGAAACCTCCATGAGGCGGATTGGAAAAGTCTCTTATCGAACACCCGGCAAGGCCTCACACATGTTGTCATGTCGACACGAACTCCGATTGCGATATTCGATCTTTCCAGTGACGCGCGGTCTCGCCATCCCGACTTCCATCGCCGCAACGGCTTGGTTTCATTTCTTGGCCTCCCTTTAATTGTGGATGACACTTTCCTCGGGGTATTGGCTGTTTACACCCGAGAGCTCCACGAGTTCGGTCGCGGAGAAATAGAGTTTTTCAGCACTCTGGCTAGTCAGGCGTCTATTGCGATCCGAAACTCCCACCTGTACGAAAAGCTTAAGACATCCAACGAAACCTTGGAAAAGACGTTGGAGATAAAATCGGTTTTAACCGGCGTTATGGCCCATGAGCTGAAAACTCCCCTTCAGGTCATCATGGGAGCGGCCGGAATGCTTTCGGCGGGCATGTGCGGCGAGCTCGGCGCCGAGCAAAAAAAACGGGTAGAAACGATTGAAGCCGGCGCCGATGA
>Ga0153915_10004193_pt1 | contig 13265 bp, 3 predicted proteins | sample Opewatmetagenome_2_FD_107003 | JGI IMG/M metagenome (GOLD analysis project Ga0153915, IMG submission 107003) | Freshwater wetland microbial communities from Ohio, USA - Open water 3 Core 3 Depth 3 metaG | ecosystem: Environmental > Aquatic > Freshwater > Wetlands | place: USA: Ohio, Lake Erie... | reverse complement strand
CTCGAGGCTTCGCACGAGCAGGGGCATGTCGAACAGGGTGCAGGTGTCGCGGCCCTCGCGGAGCCGGTCGCGGTAGGACTTGAGGAGTTCGCGGTCGCCGCCCAGCGCCGCCGCGCGGTCGACGTAGTCGGCCGCGGAGGTGCAGACCAGTTCGGGCAGTCCGGCCGAGCGCACGAGACTGCCACACACGCGCGATGCGAACGAGCGGCCGCTCAGGGTGAGCACCGGCACGCCCATCCAGAGCGCGTCGGACGCCGTGGTGTGCGCCCCGTAGGGGGTGGTGTCGAGGAAGAGGTCGGCCAGCCTGTAGCGGGCCAGGTGGTGGGCGTTGACGAGTTTGTCGGCGAAGATGATCCGCTCGGGGGCGATCCCGTGATCGGACGCGTAGCGCTTCAGGCGCTCGTTGGCGGCGTCGGTGCTGCCGAGCAGCCAGAGCACGCTCCCTGGAACGCGCCCGAGGATCATGAGCCAGCGGTCGAAGGTGAAGCGGCTGATCTTGTGCGCGCCGTTGAAGCAGCAGTAGACCATCGCGTCCTCGGGGAGCCCGACGTCTTTGCGCGAGGGCTGCTGGCCGGCGATGACGCGCTTGCGGTTGCTCGGCTGGTAGCAGGGGAGGCGGAGGACTTTTTCCGAGAAATACATCTCATGGTCCCCGGGGATGATCCAGTCGTCAGCGACGATGTAGTGGTGATAGGGGCTGGCCATCGTCCCCGGGTAACCGAGCCAGTTGACGATCACGGGCGCGGGGCGCAGGGCGAAGAGCTTGATGCGCGCCTCGCGGGTGTAGCCGTTGAGGTCGACGAGGATCTGGATGCCGTCGTCGGCGATCCGCTGCGCGGCCGCGACGTCGTCCATGTCGGTGATCGGGATCCAGTGGTCGGCGGTGGCCTTGAAGTTCGCGTGCAGCGGATCCTGCGCCTGCGGGCCGCAGTAATAGGCGAAGACCTCGACGGCCTTCCGGTCATGGAGCCCGAGCACCTCGGCCATGAGGAAGCCGAGGGCGTGCTCGCGGAAATCGGAGCACACGTAGCCGATCCGCAGCCGCTCCGCTTTTTTCTCAGCCCTGGCGTGCGGCGGCGGCAGGCGGAGGGGGACGCCGACGTCGGTCTTGTTGTAGTGGCAGGCCAGCGCGAGCTGGTAGAGGGGATCGTCGGTGAACGCGGCGGCCGAGAGCGGCGACATGCTGGTCATCAGAGCCTCGCGGCTGACCCGCTCCGACGGGAGGATGACCGGCCACTCGCACTGGCGCTGCCGCAGGGCGACGAGATGCTGGGCCACCTCGCGCTGGTGGGAATCGATCTCGAGGCTCTGCCGGAGCATATCCTCCGCCGAGGCGTCCTGATTGGCGCCCTCGAGCGCCCGGGCGCTCTGGTTGAGGGCCGTGGTCTTGTAGGTGATGGAGGAGCCGTTGACGGCCGCCAGCTTCGCGGCGACCGCCGACCACTGGATGACCGCGGGGGCCAGCGTCCCGAGGCGCTCGTACACGCGCCCGAGATTGATGTAGGCCGGCATGAAGTCGGCGTTGAGGGCGATCGCGCGTTCGAGGCATCCGCGGGCGAGGTCGAGCTTCCCGGCGTCGGTGAGCGTCACCGAGTAGTTGAAGAGGACGGCATAGAGCAGCGGATTGTCAGCGTTGTGCTCGATCCAGCTCGCGTAGAGCGTGAGCACCGACGCTGCCTGGCCGCTCTGCTTGAGGGTCTCGGCGGTGCGAATGAGGTCGGTGACGCTGAGCTTGCGCGCCATGGCCTGGATGAGGGCGGTCGAAAGGATGTCGGATGACATGTCTTTTCCTGTATTGTTTTCGCGGGGTAAAGGGGGCGCCTCGCAACGGACTCTGCCGCCGCCCGGGAGCGAGGCCTCCCGACCGGGGGGCACGGGATCAGACCATGGCATCTTCCAGCGCCGCGATCTGCTCCGTGGTCATGGCGGCGAGCTGGGTCGTGGTGAACGCGCCGATCTGGGTTCCGTTCAACGCCGCGAGCTCCGTGGTCGTCAAGTAAGGAATGTAGGACACCGGGATCTCGGCGATCGTCGTGGTCGTGATCTCGGAGAACTGCTCGGCGGTGAGCGAAGAGAGACGGTTGGTAGCGAGGGCGCCGATCTGGGTGCCGGTCAGGGCGCCGATCTGCTCCGCCGTGAGGGCCAGCAGCAGCGTGGTCGACAGCTCGTCCCACTCCGTCGAGGTCAGGCTGCCGATCTGGGTGCCGGTGAGCGAGGCAATCTGCGTGGTCGTGAGCGTGTTCAGCTGCGTGCTCGTCAGGGAGCGGATCTGCATGCGCGTGAGGCCGTCGAGCTGGGTGGTCGTCAGGGCATTGATCTGCGTGGTCGTGAGCAGGTCGAGAGCCGTCGTCGTAAGCGCGCCGATCTGCGTGGCGCTGAGCGCGCTCAGCTGCGTGAGCGTCATGTCGGCGAACTCCGTCGCGGTCAGTCCGGAGACGCCACCGGTCGAGAGCGCGCTGATCTGGGTGGCGGTGAGCGTCTCGAACTGTGCGAGGCTCAGGGCGGCGACCTGGGTGGCGGTGAGGCCGGCGAGCTCGGTGGTGCTGAGCAGGGCGATCTGGGTCGTGGAGAGGGCGGCGATCTGGGTGGCGGTGAGGCCGGCGATCCCGGTTGCCGAGAGGCTCTTGAACTGGCTTGTCGTCAGCGCCGAGAACTCGTCGGCGGTGAGTCCGGAGACGGCGGTCGCGGAGAGCGCGGCCATGCCCGTGGCGGAGAGCATGCCAAGCTGGGTCGTGGTCAGGTTGGCGACCTGGTCTGCCGTGAGGCCGCTGATTCCCGTGGTCGTGAGGGCCGCGATCTGAGTCGTGGAAAGGGTGTCGATCTGCTCGTTGCTCAGGGCGGCGACCTGAGTCGAGGTCAGGCCGCTGATCTCCGTGGCGGTGAGGAGCCCGATCTGTGTGGTCGTGAGGGCGGCGACCTGGGTTGTGGTGAGCGCGCCGATGCCCGTGGAGGAGAAGCTCTTCAGCTGGGTGGTCGTGAGGGCCGCAAGTTCGGTGGTGGTCAGCCCCGACACGGCTGTCGTGGAAAGGGCGGCGATCTCGGCAGGGGTAACGACGGCCAGCTGAGCGGTGGAGAGGGCGGCGATCTGCGTCGCCGTGAGGCCGGCGACGCCGGTCGTCGAGAATGCCGCGATCTGGGTCGTGGTCAGGCCGGCGATCTGGGTCGTGGTCAATCCACTGACGCCGGTCGATGTCAGCGAGGCCATCTGGGTCACCGACAGGGCGGCGAGCTGGGAAGCGGAGAGCGCGGCGACCTGGGAGGCGGTCAGGCCGCCGACCTCGGCGACCGTGAGGGCGGCGACCTGGAACGTGGTGAGGGCGGCCAACTGGGTGGCGGTCAGGACGCTGATCTCCGTCGAGGTCAGGCCCCTGAGCTGGGTGGTTGTCAGGGAGGAGACGACGGTGGCGGCGATCTGGGCGACCTGGGTGGTGGTGAGGGCGGCGAGCTCGGTCGTCGTGAGAGCGCCGAGCTGGGTGGTGGTGAGAATCTCGATCTGCGTCTCGGTGAGCCCTGTAATCGCGGTGGTCGAAAGCGCGGAGACCTGGGTGGTGGTAAGGGAGGCAATCTGGGCGGTGGAGAGCGCGGCGACCTCGGTGGAGGTCAGACCGCTGATCTCGGTCGCGGTGAGCGTCCTGATCTGGGTCGCGGTGAGGGCCGCGATCTGGGTGGTGGTGAGGGCGGCGACTTGAGTCGAGGTCAGGGCGGCGAGCTGCTTCGTGGAGAGGGCGGCGAGCTCGGCGACCGTCAGGCTGCTGATCGCGGTGGTGGAGAGCGCGGCGACCTGGGTGGTGGTGAGGGCGGCGATCTGGGTCTCCGCCAGATCGCCGAATTCGGTCGCCGTCAGGCCGCTGACACCCGTCGTGGAAAGGGCGGCAATCTGGCTCTCCGAGAGAGCCGCGATCTGGGCGGCGGACAAGGCGGCGACGCCAGTGCTTGAGAGCCCCTTGACCTGCGTGGTCGTGAGTGCGGCAACTTGCGTGGTCGACAGGGCGGCGATCTGCGTCGCGGTGAGCGCGCCGAGCTCGGTCGCGGTGAGTGCGCCGAGTTGGGTGGTCGTCAGTGCGCCGAGCTGGGTGGCGGTGAGCCCGGTGACGGCGGTGGTGGTAAGCGCAGCGATCTGGGTGGTTGAAAATGCGTTGAGCTGTGTGGCGGAGAGCGCGGCAACCTGGGTCTCGGTCAATCCGCCGAGCTCGGTCGTAGTCAGCACCCCGAGTTGGGCGGTCGTCAACGAAGCGAGCTGGGTGGTCGAGAGCGCAGCGATCTGCTTCGAGGTGAACGCGGCGAGCTGCCGCGTGGTCAGCGCGGCGAATTCGGTCGCGGTGAGGCTGCTGACGGCGGTGGTGCTGATCGCGGCGATCTGGGTGGTCGAGAGGGCGGCGATCTGCGTCGCGGTGAGCGCGCCGATCTCGGTGGTGGTGAGGGCGGCGATCTCGGCGGTCGTCAGCGCGGCGACCTGGGTGGCGGTGAGAGCGTTGAGCTGGGTGGTTGAGAGGGCGGCGATCTCGGTGGCGTTCAGCCCCCTGATCTGGGTCGTGGTGAAGGCGCTGAGCTGGGCGGCGCTGAACGCCGTGATCTGGCCCTGGTCCATGCTGCCGATCTGCGTCGCGGTAAACCCGGCGATCTGGGTGGTGGTGAGGGCGGCGATCTCAGTGGAGGTGAGTCCGTCGATGGCGCTCGTCGTCAGGCCGGAGAGCTGATTCGCGGAGAGGGCGGCCAGCTGAGTCGAAGTCAGCGCGGCGAGCTGGGTGCTCTCAAGACCGGCTAGCTGAGTCGAAGTCAGCGCGGCGAGCTGGGTGGTGGAAAACGCGCCGATCTGGGTCTCGGTCAGCACGCCGATCTGGGTCTCGGTCAGCGCCGTGCTCTGGGTGGTCGTGAAGGCCGCGATGGCCGTGGTGGTCAATCCGCTGATCGCATCGGTCGAGATCGCGGCGATCTGCGTGTTGTCGAGGTTGGCGAGCTGGGTCGCGGAAAGGGCGGCGATTTGCGTGGAGACAAATCCGCTGATCCCCGTGGTCGACAGCGCTGCGAATTGGGCGGCCGAGAGGGCTGCGATCTCGGTCGTGGTCAGGCCGCTGACGGCGTTGGCTGAGAGCGCGGCGATCTGGGTCGTTGAAAGGGCGGCGAGCTGGGTGAGGGTCAGCGCCGCCACCTGGGTGTCGACCAGGCCGCCGACTTGGGTCGCTGAGAGAGCGGTGATCTGGGTGACGCTCAAGGCGGCCAGCTGGTTGGTGGAGAGCGAGCCGACCTGATCGGCCGTCAATGCTCCGATTTGCGTGGTCGTGAGCGCCGTGAGCTCGGTCGTGGTCAGGCCGCTGATCGCCGTCGTCGTCAGGGCGGCCAACTGAGTGCTGTTGAACGTCGCGAACTGAGCCGCGGTCAATGCGGCCACCTGGGTCGACGTCAGCCCGCTCATCCCGGTGGTCGAGAAATCACTGAGCTGTGTCGTGGTCAGGGCGGCCAGCTGGGTCGTGCTGAGGTCGCCGACGATGGCCGTGTCCAGGCCGGCGATCTGTGTCGTGGTCAGATCGGCGATCTCGGTCGTGGTCAGGGCGGCGATCTGGCTGTAGCTTAAGCTGTTGATCTGGGTGGTGGTGAGGGCGGCGAATTGGGTCGCGGAAAGGGAGGCGATCTCGGTCGAGGTGAGGCCGCCGAGGGCGTCCGTGGACAGCGCGGCGATCTGGGTGGTGGAAATCGCGGCGATCTGGGTGAGCGTCAGGGCGGCGATCTGCGTGTCGGCCAGGCCGCTGACTGCCGTCGTCGTGAGATTGGCGATCTGGGTGTCGGCCAGCGCGGCGAGCTGCGTGGTGGTGAGTGCGCCGACCTGGGTCGAGGCGAGAGCCGCGAGTTGGGTGGAGGTGAGATCCTCGATGAGGGTGGTCGTGAGGCCCTGGATCCCGGTGGATGAGATCGAGGCGAGCGCCGTGGTGGTGAGCGCGTCGAACTGCTCGGCGGCCAGGGCCTCCACCTCGGTGCTGGTAAGTCCCTTGGCCTGGGCGGAGGTCAGCGCCGCGAACTCGGTGGTCGTCACCGCGGCGATCTGGGTGGTGGTCAGCGCCCCGACCGCCGAGGCGGTCAGCCCGCGAAACTGGGTGGTGGTCAGGGAACTGATGACGGTCGTGGAGAGTGCGGTGATGTCGGTGGTCGTCAGGCCACTGATCGCCGTCGAGGTGAGTGTCGCAAACTGGTCGGCGGTCAGCGCGGAGACCTGCTGGGTCGTCAGGGCGGCGATCTGCGTCGAGGTGAGGCCGGAGAACTGGGTGCTGCTCAGCGCCGCCAGGTCGGTGGTCGTCAAGCCGCCGATCGCCGTGGTGGACAGCGAGCCGATCTGGGTCGACGTCAGCGCGGCGAGTTGCGTCTCGGTGAATGCGCCGATCTCGGAACTGGTGAGTCCCTTGACCTGCCCTGTGGTCAGGGCCGCGATCTGAGTGGCCGAAAGATAGGCTATCCGCGTCTCCCCCATGGCGGCGATCGCGGTGCTGGTAAGCCCCCGGATCTGGGTCGTTGTCAGCTGGGAGACTTGGGCGGAGGAGAGGGCGTTGACGGCCGTCGTCGACAGCGATCCCAGTTGTGTCGAAGTGAGGGCCGTGAGCAGGGTCGTGCTCAGGGCCTCGATCTGCGTGTCCTCGATGCCGCCCATGCTGGCGGCGGTGATCGCGCGAAGCTGGGTGAGCGAAAGGGCGTTGAGCTGGGTCGTGGTGAGGGCACCCACCTCGGTGCTCGTAAGGCCAGTGACTGCCGTGGTACTCAGCGCGGCGAGTTGGGTGGCAGAGAGCGCGGCAATCTGGGTCGTCGTGAGGTTCCCGAGCTCCGCGCTGGTCAGCCCCTTTACCTGGGTGGTGGTGAAGGCGGCGATCTGGGTTGTGGTGAGCCCGCCGACAGCGGTGGTGGAGAGCGCGCCGATCTGTGCCGACGAGAAGGCGGCGAGCTGTGTCAGCGTCAGGTCCGCGGCTTCCGTCGCGGTGAACCCCTTGATCTGCGTCGTCGTCATCGCGGCCAGCTGGGTGGCGGTGAGCACGGCGATCTGCGTATCGGCGAGGAAGCCGACCTGGGTGCTTGTCAGCCCGAGGACCTGGGTCGACGTGAGCGCGGCGATCTGGGTGGTCGTCAGCAGGTTGATCTGGGTCGACGTCAGCCCCGCGATTTGGGTCGACGCGAGTGCCGAGAGCATGCTCCCCGTCAAGACGGCCAGCTGGTCTTCGGAGAGACCCTTGACCTGGGAGGTGGTTAACGCCGCGAGCTGGCTTGTCGTCAGCCAGGAAAGTTGCGTGACCGTTAGGTTGCTGATCGCCGTGCTGGTGAGTCCCTTGATCTGGAAGGTGGACAGGGCGGCGATCTCGGTGGAGGTCAGGGCGTCAACGCTCGTGGACGTAATCGCCCCGAGCTCGGTGCTGGTGAGTCCCTTGATCTGGGTGGTGGTGAGGGAGGAGAGCTGGGTTTCCGAAAGCCCAGCAACCGCCGAGGTGGTGAGCGCTCCGATCTGCGTCTGGTTGAGCGCGGCCAGTTGCGTGAGGGTGAGATTGGAGATGTCGGTGCTGGTGAGCCCCTTGATCTGGGCGGTGGTGAGGGAGGAGAGCTGCTTCGTCGTAAGCGCGGCGAGCTGGGTCTCGGAAAGGGCGGAGATCCCCGTCGCGGTGAGTCCCCTGATCTGGGTCGTGGTGAGAGATTCCAGCTGGGTCGCGGAAAGCTGGGTGACCTGCGTTGTGGTGAGCGCAGCGAATTCGGTCGATGTCATCGCCGCGAGCTGGGTCGCGGTGATGGAGGCGAGTTGGTCGCCGGAAAGGCCCTTGATCGCGGTGGTGGTGAGAGCGGCGAATTGGGCCGCCGAGAGAATCGCGAGCTGGGTCGCGGTCAGGCAGGCGATGTCGGCGCTTGTCAGCCCCTTGATCTGGGTCGTTGTCAGGATGGCGAGATCCGTGGTCGACAAAGCATCGACCGCGGTCGTGGTGAGTGCGCGGATCTGGGTGCTGACAAGCCCCTTGATCTGGGTGGTCGTCAGCGCGGCGATCTGGTCCGAGGTGAAGCCCGCCACCGAGGTCGTCAGCAGCGCCCCCATCTGCGTCTGGGTGAGCGCGGCGATCTGGGTCAGGGTGAGATCGCCGATGTCGGTGCTCGTGAACCCCTTGACCTGGACCGTCGACATGGCGGCGATCTGCGAAGCCGAGAGCACGGCGATCTGGGTGTCGGCAAGGGCCCTGATCGCGGTACTGGTCAGTCCCTTGATCTGCGTGGTGGTGAGCTGCGAGATCTGGCTCTCGGAGAAGCCGCTGATTGCAGCTGCGCTCAGCACGGCGAACTGGACCGCCGTCATCGCCGCGAGTTCGGTGTCGGTTAGCTCGCTGACGTCCGTGGCGGTCAGTCCCTTGATCTGTGTGGTGGTAAATGCAGCGAGCTGGGTGGTGCTCAGCGATCCCACCTGGGTGAGGCTCAGGTAGCTGACGCAGGTGCTGGTGAGCCCCCGCAGTTGGGTCGTCGTGAGGGCGGCGAGCTGGGTCTCGGCCAGGCCACTGACTGCCGTCGTGGTCAGGGCCGTCATGTCACCGCTGCTGAGGCCGGCCAACTGGGTCGTTGTCAGCACGGCGATCTGGGTGTCGGCCAGCCCCTTGAACGCGGTCGAGGTGAAACCCGCGAGCTGGGTCGAAGTCAACACCGCGAGCTGGGTGGTGGCCAGCTCCGACATGTCGGTGCTGCTGAGCCCCTTGAGTTGGGTCGTCGTCAGCGAGGCGAACTGGGTTTCATCGAGCGCCTCGAGCTGAGTGGCACTGAACGCTCCGACCTGCGTGATCGTGAAGCCTATGAGCTGTGTCGTGGTCAGCCAGTCGATCTGCGTCGCCGTCAGGCCAGCCAAGGCAGTCGTCTTGATGGCCGCCAGTTGTGTTCCGGAAAGGGCTCCGAGTTGGGTTTCGGACAGAATCTCGACCTGCGTGTCGGCAAAGGCCGCCAGTTGAGTGGTGGTGAGCGCGGCGATCTGTTCGGCCGTGAGTTCCCCGATGTCAGTGGCGGTGAGACCTTGGATCTGAGTGGTGGTCAAGGCCGCGACGTCCTCAGTATCGAGCGCGTCCGTCTGGGTGGTGTTGAAAACGGAAAGCTGGGTCGCGCTGAAGATGACAACCTGATCGGATGTCAATGCGGTGACCTGAGTTGTGTCGAAAGCCTCCAGCTGCGTCTCAGTGAGGGCCATCAGCTCTGTCGTCGTAAGCCAGGTGATCTGGGTCTCGGTGAGCGCGGCGATCTGCGAGGACAGCAGCGAGGCAAACTCCGTCGCCGTCAAACTTTGCAGTTCGGTGACTGAAAGTTCGGCGATTTCCTGCGCGCTGTAGCTCGAGATCGAGGAGATGGACACTTGGACGAGACTCTTACATCTCGCTTGTAGGCGAGTACTTTATCAGAGACATCCCATCCATGGGAAAGACGACAGACCCCGTGCCGGAATCAGGGTGTCGGCATGCGTCGCGACCTGTCAATTGAACTGGGACCAACTGCGCTGCGGACATGATAAACCTGCACCGGCCGCAGTTCAGCCAGCCAATAAACGGGGCGATCGCATGTAATGACACCGAGTCTAGTATCGGCTCAACCGGCCGGAACTGAAGGGGAAAAGTTTTCCCGGATTCGACCTTTCCGGTTCCAAATCAACGGTCTGCGGAGGTCTGATACCGTGCCTCAGCCTAGGCTGGCAGCAGCTGCGATCAGGTCGTCGGCGAGGCGGCGATCCGACCGGCATCGGGGGGTCTTGCTCTGCCCGCCCCACTTGCCGTTGCTGCGGAGCCAACGCTCGAACGAACCGGCCGGCAGCAGCCGCACGGCGGGCAGATCAAGGCCGTTGCCCTGCCGCTTTGCGGCGTAATCGTCGTTGCGGGCCGAGAGCTCGGCATCGAGGTCGCGCGCCAGGGTGCCGGCGTCGCAGCGCGGCGGCGCCGATGCCGCGCGCAGCTCGATCAGCCATTCGTGGCGGGCGCGTTGGCGCCCGGCCGCGGGATCGGGAAAAAGCGGGGCGACATGAAACTCGGCAACCGAGAACGCATGCGTGGAGGCGGCGGCTGCGAGCGCGTCGGTCAGCTCCTTCTCGATGACGTGCTCGCCGAAGGCGCTCAACTGGAGGCGTGTCCGCCCGGCGTAGACGAGTCTCGGGGGGCGCGTGCTGGTGAACCGGACGATGTCTCCGATGACGTACCGCACGAGCCCGGCGGGGGTCGTCAGCAGGAGCACGTAGTCCACGTCGGTGCGGACGCCTTCGAGGGGGGTGATCGACTTCATCGCCCGGGTGGAGTCCTGGACGTCGTAGTCGGCCAAGGGCAGGAACTCGAAAAACACGCCGTGGCCGGCGAGCAGCCGCAGGCCGGCTTCGGGCTCGGCGTCCTGGGCCGCGATGAACGCCTCGGAGGCAGGATAGACCTCGTGCAGCGCGACGTCGGCGCCGTAGGCGGCGCGGAGCTGGGCGGCAAACGGCCCGACGGGCACGCCGCCGTGGACGAGGCATTCGAGGTGGGGCCAGAGTTCGCGCAGGGTCGCGGGCGTGGCGCCGTGCAGCTCCGCGGCCTCCTTGCGCATGGTCTCGGCGAGGATGAGCAGCCAGGTCGGAATTCCGGCGACGAGCGTGATGTCGGCGGCCAGGGTGCGGCGCGCGATCGCCCTGAGCTTGGCGGGCCAGTCGGTCATCTGCGCGATCTCGCAGCCCGGTTCGTAGAGGAATCGATCGACCCACCGCGGGAGCTGCGTTGCGGTGATCCCGCTCAGGTCGCCCGACCAGACCGGCGGCACGACGTCGGGCACGGGCGACAGCGCCGTGCTTCCGCCGAGGAAAAGGCTGCGGCCGCGGAAGACCGAGCGGCGACCGGAGCGGAGCGCATACATCGCGATTGCGTCCAGTCCGGCCCGCCGGAAATGCGCCAGCATGGGCGCATTGACGGGAAGCCATTTCGAGGGTCCCTCGGTAGTGCCCGACGACACGGCGAAATGGGAGCAGCGGCCGGGGCAGAGCACATCGGGCTGGCCCTGGCGCATGAGCTGCACGTAGGGCGCGAAATCCTCGTAGGTGCGCGGCGGCGTCCGGCTCGCGAAGTCGGCGTAAGCGGTGCCCCGCTCGAGCCCGTGCTCGCGGGCAAAGGCCGTCGCGGAGAGTCCGCCGACGACGGCGCGGAACGCGGCGTGCTGGGAGGCGATCCCGTCGCCGATCGAGCGGAGGCGGCGGGCGGTCGCCGCCGTGATCGCCCCGCCGGCGAGCCCCGCAACCGAGCCGAACCCGCGGCGCAGCGGCAGTGCCGCGGCGGCGGCGGACGGGGGCGGGCAGTGGCGCAGGGCGGTGCGCGACATGGTCAGGCGGCCTGGCGGCGCTTCTGGCGCAGGCTCCGGTAGAAGCCGGCGAGCGCGGGCCTGAAATTCGGGCTGTGGAAGATGAGCGAGGCGTGCTGCACCGGATTCTCGGGCGTGTTCTTCAGCACCTCGGTGCGCCCGGTGGGGAACCACGCGGCGGGCCGCGTCGTCAGTTCGCGCATCGTCGGGGCGTCCTCGCAGAGCACGGAGCCCTCCTTCTCGGCGTAGAGGACGAGCGTTGGCGCGGTGTGGAGCGGCCGGGGGTCGCGCAGTGGCGGCAGGTCGCGCAGCGCGCCCACGCGCTCGACCGCGCCTCGGGTGTCGACGGCGTTGATATTGCCCAGGACGCGGTCGCGCAGGAGGCGACACTCGGAGGGAGCCATGATCCGGCGCACGGCAGCGAGGTTTTTGCTGCCGGCCTCGAACATCCTGAGGAAAAGCATGCGGGATTTCTCGACCTGCGCGTCGTCGAGGACGGAGTCCACCTGGAGGTAGGGCTTGAGCGCGCGGCCGAGGAGGGTGGTGGGCTTCGCGGAGCCCGGGGCGAGGAGGTCGGCGGCGCAGGCGACGGGGCTCACGAGCACAAGGCCCGAGAGCGCCGGCATGCGGCCGGCATCGGCGGCGCGGCGCAGCCATTCAAGGACGATTCCCGCGCCGAAGCTGACGGCAATGACGACCGGCGGGCGGCCGCGCAGCGTGGCGAGTTCTGTCACCAGATCGTCGATCTGCGCCACAAAAAGGTCGATGGAGAAGCCGCGCCTCGGGTAGTTCACGTAGAAGACGCTGCCCTGACGCAGAAGCGTGCCGCGCAGCAGGTAGGCCGCCTCGGTGGCGTCGGGGACGAATCCGCCGATGACGATGGTGGGGATCGGCCCGAAGCGCTCCTCGCAGAGGATCTCGGCGCGCTGGTGAAGGCCGCATGCGCCCGATTCGAGGAGCGGTTGCTGGCGCGTGGTGTTGCGGGCGGCGTAGGGGCGCGGGCTCGGGGGGCGCAGGGAATAGCCCGTGGTGCGCAGCAGGACCTGCCACGGCACCTGGCCGGGCGTCCGGCCGATCTGCATGATTGCGGAGAGCAACGGAGCGAAGGTGAGGACGGACATGGCGAAGAATGCCCGGAGCGTGGGCTCCCGGCAAACCGCCGCAAAACCAAAGCGCCTCCGTCACCTCGGTTTTTCCCGGCCGTCACGCGGCCGTAGCAAAGAGGGCGTTTCGGGAGCTATCGGGGCCGGCACTCCGTCACAATGGCAGGGGGCTTTCCGGCCTTGACCGGGGTTTCGATCGGCGCAACGTAGGCGCTTCCCACTGCCTGGTGGTGTAATGGTAGCACAGGGGTCTTTGGAGCCCTTAGTCCTGGTTCGAATCCAGGCCGGGCAGCCAGTGCGGAGTCCGCTGAGAATATCTCAGTACCATTATCCATCAACATCTTAGCAGAGAAGATCAGTTCTGCCAAGACTTCGCGAAAGTCCTCAAAACGTACAACTGCACGCACATTTTGTGAGTCTATTTGTGCGTCCACCCAAGGCAGTTTTGCCACTTCTTCATGTAGCCCGAGTCCTGCCGTATCTGTGTACACGTTCGCCGTCAAAGACGGATCGGAATGCCCCAAAAGCTCCTGAGCAGACCTCTGCCCAACACCCGCCGCCGCTCCCCATGTTTGGAACGTCTTCCGGAACGCGTGGAAATGTACGACGCGCCCCGTTGAATCCTTCCTTTGAATACCAGCACGCTCGAAATCCCTATGAAGCGTCCACTCACTCGGAAACTCCGCAAAAACCAGATCATCCGCCTTTCCCCGGTTCCTTTCCAACATCGCCGCTAACTCTTTCCTCAAAGGCACTGAGGTGGACCCCGAACGTGAGACAGCAGGGACGGGTTTGTTGGTTATGGATTGGAGACAGAGAGTAAAGTGAAGAGAGGGGGCGCAGGGGGAGAGGCTTTGCCTCGCCCCCGCTTCT
>Ga0153915_10004192_pt1 | contig 13265 bp, 12 predicted proteins | sample Opewatmetagenome_2_FD_107003 | JGI IMG/M metagenome (GOLD analysis project Ga0153915, IMG submission 107003) | Freshwater wetland microbial communities from Ohio, USA - Open water 3 Core 3 Depth 3 metaG | ecosystem: Environmental > Aquatic > Freshwater > Wetlands | place: USA: Ohio, Lake Erie... | reverse complement strand
TCCTCGGGGAGGTTGTCCTCGATGTCCTGCAGCTCCCCGGAGAAGCGCCGGAGCTTCGACGTCTCGGCGTCGTCGCGCAGGCAGATGAAGGCCTCGAAGGCCGCCTTGGCGCCGAACCAGCCGTCCTCGTAGGTCTCGTACGGGCCGATGGTCGGCTCGACGGCGGCGTCCAGCTCCATCCAGGCGACGTCGCTGGCCCGGTAGTCGTCGCCGAGGAAGGCCTCGGCGCGCTTCTCCAGGAAGGTCCGGAGGGTCGGCGCCGCGGTCAGCGCCGCCGCCTCGCGGAGCAGGCGCGCCGCCTCCGCCAGCTCGCCCTGGTACTCGAGGCCGTAGGGGACGGCGGCGAGCTTCCCGGCGGCATCGCGCCGGATGACGGAGAAGAAGCCGCCCGCCCGCTCGCGCTCCGCCTCGGGGAGCGATTTCATCCAGGCCTCCACCTCGGCCCGGCTGGCGCCGGCGGGGTAGAAGTTGGCCGCGGCGGGCCTGGGCGGGACGCCGGGGATGAAGGGGCGCGCGTGATCGAGGCGATCCCAGGGCCCCTTGTTGCGCAGGAAGTAGGCGAGGCGGGCCCGGCCCAGAGGACCCGGATCGCCGGAGAGCTGGAGGAGCAGCGCCTCGTTCCCGGCCCAGGCCTGCCTGAGGAAGAGCGCGTCGACGATGCGCGATGCCTCGACGAGCTTCTCGAGGACGCGGCGCTCGCTCGCCGGCAGGCCGGAGAGGTCGACCCGGAGATCGACGGGCGCGTACTGCGCCTCGAGGCGCTTCAGGGCGGCGGCGTCGGGGAAGTCGGCGGCGGCCGCGGCGGCGGGGAGCAGCAGGGCGGCGAGGGAGAGGGTTCGCATCGGCGAATCTTAATCCTCCCCCGGCCCGTCCCGCCGCTCTCCGCGTCAACCCTCCAGCGTCGCCCGCAGGAACCAGGCGTGCTTCTCCACCTCTTCCACGAGCTGGGTGAGGAGGTCCGCGGTGTCGTCGTCGCCGCCCTGCTGGGCGACTTCCCGTGCCTCCCGGGCCCCGGCCAGGTAGGCGCCGAAGCGCTCCGACAGGAGCCTCACGTGCTCCAGGTCCCTGACCGTCTCCGCCGGGTACTCGGGGACGCGCGAGGTGCGCGCCACCTGCCGGGCGGTGCCCCGGGCGAGCGCCCCCAGGGTCACGGCCCGCTCGGCCACCTCGTCGTTGAGGCCCGCCAGCGAGCCGGCGAAGGTCTCGAAGAGCGGGTGGAGGGCGGCGAAGTGAGGGCCCTTCACGTTCCAGTGGGCCACCTTCAGCTGGCCGTGGAGATCGATGCCGTCGGCGAGGACGGTGTTGAGGGCTTCCGCGATGCGGGCGCGCGCCGGCTCGGGAAGTGGGTTGGGGCTCGAGTACATGCGGGTCTCCTTCGACTTGTTGGACTTGGTTGAATGTTAGACATCGTCTAATATCCGGCCCAAAAAAAAGACGGGAAGGGCCGCCGGCTAGCCCTTCCTCGGCTTGGAGGTCTTCCGTCCCCTCATCACCACCTGGTACTCGCGCACGTCCAGGCCCTTGAGCTCCTCGACGCGCCGCACCTCGACGGCCTCCCAGGGCACGTCGTGGATGGCGCCGCTGGACTCGTCCACGAAGTGATGGTGCGGGCGGACGTTGGGATCGAAGACCACCTTGCCCTCGGCCAGCACCAGCTGGCGCAGGAGCCCCTTGCGCACCAGGAGATTGAGCGTGTTGTAGACCGTGGCCCGAGAGATCATGGGAAAGCTCGACCGGACCTCGCCCCACACCTGATCGGCCGAGGGATGGGCCTCGGTCCTGAGGACGAACTCGGCCACCGCCACCCGCTGGGCGGAGGGCTGGATGCCGTGGCGGCGGAGCTCCTCGGGGACGTCGATCATCAGTGCTTAGACTAAGTCTAAACATCGACGTTGTCAACCTCGGATGGACTCCCTCGTGGGGACCCTCCCCCGCGGCTTCCCGACTGAGCGACCGGGGCGCGTTATGGGGCGGAACGCCGGGAGCACCGGCCGGGAGGTGACGCCATGTGGCCCAGGAACGATCTGCTGCACCGTCTCGGCATCGAGCACCCCATCATCCAGGCGCCCATGGCCGGGGGCCCGAGCACGCCGGGCCTGGTGGCGGCCGTCTCCTCCGCCGGCGCGCTCGGCTCCTTCGCCGGAGGCTACCTCTCCCCCGACGCCATCCGCGCGGCCGTCCGCGAGATCCGGCGCCTCACCGAACGCCCCTTCGCCCTGAACCTGTTCGTGCCCGAGCCGGCGGCGCGCCAGGTCGGCGCGGAGGAGATCGCGCGCGCCAACGAGGCGCTGCGCCCGTTCCGCGAGGAGCTCGGCCTGCCGCCGCCGCCGGGCCTCCCCAGCCCGCCGCACTTCCCCGACCAGCTGGCGGTGGCGCTGGAGGAGAAGGTGCCGGTCTTCAGCTTCACCTTCGGCTCCCTCCCCGCCGAGGAGGTGCGGCGCCTGCGCGCCGCCGGGATCCTGGTCGTCGGGACCGCCACCAACCTGAAGGAAGGGAGGATCCTCGAGGACGCGGGCGTGGACGCGGTGGTGGCCCAGGGGAGCGAGGCCGGGGGGCACCGCGGCACGTTCGCCGGCCCATCCGAGGAGGGGCTCATCGGCACCATGGCGCTCGTCCCCCAGCTCGCCGGGCGGCTCCGCGTCCCTGTGATCGCCGCCGGCGGGATCATGGACGGCCGCGGCATCGTGGCGGCGCTGGCGCTCGGGGCGCAGGCGGCGCAGATGGGCACGGCCTTCCTGGCGGCCGCGGAGAGCGGCGCCCACCCGCGCCACAAGGAGGCGCTGCTCCATCCGGCCGAGGAGGACCGGACGGCCCTCACTCGCGCCTTCACCGGCCGTCTCGCCCGGGGCGTTCGCAACCGCTTCATGGTCGAGATGGAGCGCCGCGGCGCCATCCTCCCCTACCCGGCCCAGGGGATGCTCACCCAGGACATCCGCCAGGCCGCCGCCCAGGCGGAGCGGGCCGAATTCCTGTCGCTCTGGGCCGGCCAGGCGGCGCCCCTCGCCACCGCCAAGGGGGCGGGCGACATCGTCCGGGACCTGGTGGGCCAGGCGCGACGGGTGCTTGCCATGCTGCGTTAGGTCCCTCATGGGGCGTTCCGCTCCATCCGGGGTCTCGGCCCGTTAGTGATCCACGCCGCAATCCCTACAGGTCGTTCACGAGCAGTGACCACACGCATGCAGCCCGACGACCTTGCCCGCACGTGGCGCTCCGGCGCCCCAGGAGGAAGAGGATGGCCAGGAACAGGAAGCGCATCGGTCGACGCGAATTCGTGAAGGTGGCCGGAACAGGGGTCCTGGCGGCAGGTGCCGCCTCGACGGCCCTCTTCCCGGCCCGCGGTCGCGCCCAGCAGAAGACCCTCAAGATCATGCAGTGGAGCCACTTCGTCCCCGGCTACGACAAGTGGTTCGACGGTGTCTTCTGCAAGCAGTGGGGGGAGAAGCACGACACCAAGGTGACGGTCGACCACATCAACCTCACCGAGATCAACGCCCGCGCCAACGCCGAGGTGCAGGCGCGCAGCGGCCACGACCTCTTCATGTTCCTGTCGCCGCCCGCCGGCTACGAGAAGCAGGTCATCGACCACACCCATGTCTACCGGGAAGTCGAGAAGAAGTGGGGCAAGCCCATCGACCTCGGCCACAAGTCGACCTACAACCCCAAGACCAAGAAGTACTTCGCCTTCTCCGACTCCTACGTCCCCGACCCCGGCAACTACCGCAAGGACCTCTGGGAGCCCGTCGGCTTCCCGAACGGCCCCGACACCTTCGACGACCTCTACAAGGGCGCCAAGGCCATCAAGGAGAAGTTCGGCAACCCCTGCGGCCTCGGCCTGTCGCAGGAGCTCGACACCAACATGGCCATGCGCGGCATGCTCTGGTCCTTCGGCGGCGCGGTCCAGGACGAGCACGGCAAGGTCGTCCTCAACTCCAAGGGGACCCTCGAGGCCGTCAAGTTCATGAAGAGGCTGTACCAGGACACGGAGACCGCCGAGGTCTTCACCTGGGACCCCTCGTCCAACAACCGCGGCGCCCTGGCCGGACGCCTCTCCTACGTGCAGAACGCCATCTCGGTGACCCGCACCGCCGAGAAGGAGAACCCGGAGATGTCGAAGCAGATCCAGCTCACGACCGCTCTCAAGGGGCCGGTGCGACGCATCGCCGCCGAGCACGTGATGGACTGCTACGTCATCTGGGACTTCGCCCAGAACAAGGACGGGGCGCAGCAGTTCCTGGTCGACTACATGCTGGACTTCGAGTCGGCCTTCAAGGCGAGCGAGTTCTACAACTTCCCCTGCTTCCAGAAGAGCGTCCCCAACCTGGAGAAGCTCGTCTCCAACGACCCCAAGGCGGTTCCGAGCGACAAGTACAAGCTGCTGGCGCACGCCATCGACTGGTCGACCAACATCGGCTACCCGGGCTACGCCACCGCCGCCATCGACCAGGTCTTCAACCAGTTCGTGATCCCCACCATGTTCGCCCGCGCGGCCAAGGGCGAGGTCTCCCCCGAGCAGGCGGTCAAGGACGCCGAGGCGGAGGTCAAGCGCATCTTCGAGCGCTTCAAGTAGGCCGGATTCCACACCCCGCAAACGGAGGATCGATGGCCGTCGTCGAAGCTCGCAACGTCACCAAGGTCTTCAAGCAAGGGGAGCTCGGCGCGGTCAACGACGTGAACCTCGCCACCAGGGAAGGCGAGTTCATGGTCTTCCTCGGGCCTTCGGGCTCGGGGAAGACCACCCTCCTGCGCATGATCGCGGGGCTCGAGGAGCCCACCCGCGGCGACATCCTCATCGGGGGCCAGGTGGTCACCCACCTGGCCCCTCGCGACCGCCGCATCGCCATGGTCTTCCAGAGCTACGCGCTCTACCCGCACCTCTCGGTCCGGAAGAACATCGCCTTCCCGCTCCGGGCCCAGGGGGTGCCGCGCAAGTCCCATGCCGCCAAGGTGGAGTGGGCCTCCGGGCTCCTCGGCATCGGCCACCTGCTCGAGCGCAAGCCCAGGGAGCTCTCCGGCGGCGAGCGGCAGCGGGTGGCGCTGGCCCGCGCCATCGTGCGCGAGCCGAGCGTCTTCCTCCTCGACGAGCCCCTCTCCAACCTCGACGCCAAGCTGCGGGCCTCGGCCCGCGAGGAGCTGACCCAGTTCCACAGGCGCGTCGGCACCACCACCATCTACGTGACCCACGACCAGGTCGAGGCCATGGCCATGGGCGACCGCGTCGTGGTCCTCAACAAGGGCACGGTGCGGCAGGTGGGATCGCCCCGCGAGGTCTACGACGAGCCGGCCGACACCTTCGTGGCCGGCTTCCTCGGCTCGCCCCCCATGAACGTCACCGACCACGGCGACGTGCTGGTGGGCTTCCGCCCGGAGCACTTCCTCCCCTCGGCCATGGTGCAGGGGCCGAAGGTCCCCCTGAAGTTCCGCGTCAGCACCGTCGAGTACCTGGGCGCCGAGCGGGTCGCTTACGGGGTGCTGGAGGGAAGCCGGTGGGAGAAGAAGAAGGTGGTCTCCCGCTTCTCCTCCAACGCCGACGTCCGCCTGGCCGCCGACTCGGTGGTCGACTTCGCCGTGGCCGAGGGCAGCCTCAAGTTCTTCGACCGCCAGACCGAGAAGCGGACCACGCCGCGGGGCCTCTCGTGGGAGTGAAGGAGCGCTGGCTCCCCTGGGCCATGTTCGGCCCGGCGGTCCTCTACATCGTGGCGCTGGTGGGGCTGCCGCTCTTCCTGGCCTTCTTCTACGCCTTCACCGACATCCGGGTGGGGAGCACCAGCATCCACCTGGTGGGCCTCGAGAACTTCCGCAGCGTCCTCTCCAGCCCCACCTTCCGCGGCGCGCTCTGGCATTCCTTCGTCTTCACGGTGAGTGCCCAGGTGATCGTCCTCTTCGGCGCCAACGCCCTGGCGCTGGCGCTGCTCCAGCGCTTCCGGGGGCGGAACCTGGCGCGCTTCATCATCCTCCTGCCCTGGGTGGCCCCCATCTCCCTGGGGGCCATCGGCTGGAAGTGGATCCTCGACTCCATCTACAGCGTCATCAACTGGGTGCTCATCCGCTTCCACCTGGTGAAGCCCTTCGACGCCCCCATGTGGCTGGGCGAGCCCACGCTCGCCATGATGTCGGTCATCCTGGTCCACGCCTGGCGCATGCTCCCCTTCTCCACCGTGATCGTCCTCGCCGGCCTCACCGCCATCCCCAAGGACATCCCCGAGGCGGCGGCGGTGGACGGGGCTGGCTTCTGGCGCACCCACCTCGAGATCACCCTTCCCATGATGCGCCCCATCATCAACGTGGCGGTCCTCTTCGGGGTGGTCTTCACCTTCACCGACATGACGGTGGTCTACATCCTCACGCGCGGGGGCCCCTTCGACTCCACCCAGGTGCTGCCCGCGCTGGCCTTCTTCACCGGCGTCCTCGGCACCGACCTCGCCGCGGGCTCGGCCATCTCGGTGTTCCTGGTCCCCATCCTGGTGATCGTGGCCTGGCTCATGCTGCGCATGGCCCACCGCGCCGAGGTGGTCTGATGGATGCCCCGCTCGGGCGGCGAGGAGCTCCGATGAACCTCCGGACGGTGCGGCGCGGCCGGCTTGCCAACCGCTTGGGGCGGTGGACGGTGCTGGTCGTCCTCGGCGGGCTCCTGGTCTTCCCCTTCGCCTGGATGCTGGTGACCGCCTTCAAGCAGATCGGCGACCTCTACGACGTCAAGAACAACCCCTTCATCTTCAACCAGCCCCCGACGCTGGAGCACCTGCGCCTCCTCTTCCAGGAGACGCTCTTCGTGCGCTGGTTCGCCAACACCACCCTGGTCGGACTGGCGGTGGTGGTGATCACGCTCCTGCTGGCCGTGCCGGCCGCCTACTCGCTGGCGCGGCTCGCCGGCCGCTGGGGGGAGCGGCTCGGCATCGGCATCTTCCTCACCTATCTGGTGCCGCCGACGCTGCTCTTCATCCCCATGTCGCGCGTGATCGCGGCGCTCGGGCTCCAGGACTCGCTCTGGTCGATCATCCTCGTCTACCCGACCTTCACCGTCCCCTTCTCCATCTGGCTGCTCATGGGCTTCTTCAAGTCCATCCCGCGCGAGATCGAGGACGCGGCCATGGTGGACGGCCTGACCCGCTTCCAGGCCTTCGTGCGGCTCATCATCCCCATCTCGTTCTCGGGGATCATGACGGTGACCATCTTCGCCTTCACCCTGGTCACCCAGGAGTTCGTCTACGCCCTCACCTTCATCTCCACCGCCGAGCACCAGACAGTGGGCGTGGGCGTGCCCATCTTCCTCGTCCGCGGCGACGTCTACTACTGGGGCTCGCTCATGGCCGCCTGCCTCATCGCCAGCCTCCCCATCGCCGTGGTCTACAACCTGTTCCTCGACCGCTTCATCGCCGGGTTCACCGTCGGCGCGGTCAAGTAGCCGGTCCCCGGCACGGCGACGCGTGCTACCGTCGCTCCGTGGAGCGGCTCTTCGTGGTGCTGGTGGCGCTGCACTCGGTGGCGATCGGCGTCGCCCTGACCCTCTTCCCCCGCTGGTCGCTGGCCCTCGGGGGCTTCGACGCGGCGGCGCCGCTCTTCTTCGTCCGGCAGGGCGGCGCCTTCCACCTCGTCATGGGGATCGCCTACCTGGCGCAGCACCTCGCCACCGGCCGCCTCACCCTGGTGATCCTCGCCAAGTCGTGCGGCACGGCCTTCCTCCTGGCCTCGCTCGCCGCCGGCGACGTGCCCTGGGCGATCCCGGCGGCGGCGGCCGGCGACGCCCTCATGGCCGCGGTCGCCGTCTGGTTCCACCTTCGGGCGCGGCGCGCCGGGTGACGTCCGGTCGGCGGAGGCCCCGTGCCTGGACCCGCCCTACGGATCCACCGCCACCATCTCCCCGGAGAGCTCCTCGTAGGCGTCGAGGATCTCGTCGAGCCCCACCATGAAGGTCATGACGACGTGGTCGCGGAGCGCGTCCTCGAGCCCCCGCGAGCCCGGGTCCTGGCTCAGGATCCGCAGGCAGGTGTCGCGGTCCTGGGCGATCATGTGGCAGACCTCCCCGCAGGGGAACCCCTGCCGGTAGCGCCGCTCGGCGGTGTAGCGGCAGTAGGCCTTGAAGATGGCGATGTCGCGGGCCCGGATGGTGTTCTTGAGCTGCAGGAAGAGCTGGCGCTTGGCCCAGCGCACCTCGTCCTCCCCCAGCGTCTGGTAGGAGGCGTGGCGCGAGACGGCCTCCGGAGCGAGCGAGGCCTGCACCGACGTCTCCAGGATCTCGCGCTCGTGCACCTCGAGGAGCTGGAGCAGCCGCAGGTTCGGCTGGACCTCCACGGTCCTCATGGCCGCCAGGTTGCGCCGGTGCCACTCGATGGGGTCGCTCTTCATGTTCTCCACGAGGAAGGGAATCCGCCGGAGGATGGCGAGCCTGGGGTTGGGTGCCCAGCCCACGCGGGCGCGGGTCCTGGCGGCGTCGGTGTTCAGGCGGAGGTCGATGTACCGCCCCATCCACGGCCGCTCGAAGGGGCGGTTGCCGGTGAGGCGCCCGGCGAGGTCCATGGCGTTCAGCCCCAGGCGGGCGAGCAGCTTGGGCGTGAAGATGGGACGCATCCGGTAGCCGTGGAAGGCGAGCGTCGCCGCCTCGAAGGTCTCGAGGTGGGAGACGCAGCCGTCGGTGGAGGCGATGGCCACCTCGCAGGGGCGCAGCTCCCGGTGCTTCTCCACGATGCGGGCGAAGAAGCGGGCGGCGCACCTGACGTGGAGGTAGGGGACGGCCGAGAGCCCGCGCCCGGCCAGCATCCTCCGCTTCCAGGCCTGCGACAGCCAGGTGCCGAGGAAGGTGTACAGGGGAGGGTACTCGCACCAGTCGGAGAAGAGCGCCCCGAGCCGCACGATGACCGGGTCGATCTCTCCGGCGTACTGCCGCAGGAGCTCCTCGCCGCGCCGCTTGCTGACGGCGTAGTGGTGATGGCCGTCGACCGGGCTCTCCTCGTCGAGCGCGGCGCCGGGCGGTGGGAAGTCGCAGGCGGCCACCGAGCTGGCGAAGACGAAGCGCTCCGGGCGCAGCGCCCGGCTCAGCTCCAGGACGTTGCGCAGCCCGTGGACGTTGGTGCGCTCGTACTCGGGGCTCTTCTCGCCGGTGAAGTCGTAGTAGGCGGCGAGGTGGATCAGCACCTTGGTCCCGGGGACCTGGCGCAGCGAGCGGAAGACCGGCTCCAGGGCCTCCCGCTCGGCGATGTCGGCCTGGAACCAGCTCAGGTGATGGTGGTCGGGGATGCCGACCGAGCGGTGGGAGCGCCGCCCCAGCCCGAAGATGCGGTAGCGGTCGCGGAGCGCGGCGACCAGGTGGCGGCCCAGGAACCCTGACGCGCCGGTGATGATGACCGCCGGCAGCTCCCCCGCCGGTGCCTTCCCCTGGTTCAAGCCGTCCCCCCGGGCGCTCGGCGCGCCCTCCCCGTGGCTCTTCTACCATGTTTGCGCCGGCCGATCCGACGCTGCTACACTCGGGCGCGGCAGCGTCGGCGGAGGGGCCCGACCGCTCCCCTCGACGATGGAACGCGAAGGGCGCCGCATCCAGATCCGCGGAACCGTCCAGGGCGTTGGGATGCGCCCGTTCGTCTGGAGGATGGCGCGGGCCCTGGGGGTGGCCGGCCGGGTGCGCAACGACACCCGCGGCGTCACCATCGAGGCCTTCGCCGACGGCCCGGCGCTGGAGACCTTCCTCTCGCGTTTGCGCGCCGAGAAGCCCCCCGCCGCCTCCTACGAGGACCTGCGCTCCGAACCCATCCCGCTCGAGCCGGTGGAGCGGTTCGAGATCGTCGACAGCGCCGGGCCCGACGAGCGCCGCGTCTCCATCCCGCCCGACCTCGCCACCTGCGAGCGGTGCCTGGCCGAGGTGCGGGACCCGGCCAACCGCCGCCACCGCTACCCCTTCACCAACTGCACCGACTGCGGGCCGCGCTTCACCATCACCCGCGACGTGCCCTACGACCGCGCCGCCACCACCATGGCGGCCTTCCAGCTCTGTCCGGAGTGCCGGCGCGAGTACCAGTCGCCGGAGGACCGGCGCTTCCACGCGGAGCCCAACGCCTGCCCCGCCTGCGGGCCGCGCCTGTCGCTGCTCTCCACACCCGCCGGTACGGTTCTCGACGTCCCCGACCCGCTGCGCGCCGCCGCTGCGGAGCTGGCGCGGGGGCGGATCGTGGCGGTCAAGGGGCTGGGCGGCTTCCACCTCGCCTGCGACGCGACCTCGCCGGCTGCGGTGCGGACGCTGCGCCAGCGCAAGCGGCGCGAGGAGAAGCCCCTGGCGGTCATGGTCCGCGATCTGGCCGAGGCCGAATCGCTCGCCGTCCTCGCCGACGCCGAGCGGCGCCTGCTGGTCTCGGTGGAGCGGCCCATCGTCCTGGCGCGCCGCCGCGAGCGCTGTCGGCTCGCGCCGGAGGTGGCGCCCGACAGCCCGCTCCTCGGCCTCTTCCTCCCCTACTCGCCGCTCCACCACCTGCTCCTCGAGGAGGCCGGCCGGCCCCTGGTGATGACGAGCGGCAACCTCTCCGAGGAGCCCATCGCCTACCGCAACGACGAGGCCCTCTCGCGGCTGGGCGGCATCGCCGACGCCCTCCTGGTCCACGACCGCGAGATCGAGACCCGCGCCGACGACTCGGTGGCGCGCGTCATCGCCGGGAGAGCGGTGGTGATGCGCCGCTCCCGCGGCTTCGTGCCGCGCCCGGTGCGCGTGGGGCGCGGCTTCCGCCGCGTGGTCCTGGCCTGCGGCGCCCACCTCAAGAACACCTTCTGCCTCGCCGCCGGGAGCCAGGCGACGCTGGGCCCGCACATCGGCGACCTGGAGAACCTCGAGACCTACGCCTCGCTGGAGTCGGCGGTGGCGCGCATGGAGCGGTTCCTCCGGCTGCGTCCCGAGGTGGTGGCCTGCGACCTCCACCCGGCCTACCTCTCCACCCGCTACGCCGCCGACCGGGCGCGCGCGCTCGGGGTCCGCGCGGTCGGGATCCAGCACCACCACGCCCACGTGGCCTCGGCCATGGCCGAGCACGGTCTCGAGGGTCCGGTGCTCGGGCTCGCCTGGGACGGCACCGGCTTCGGGCCCGACGGCACCAGCTGGGGCGGCGAGCTGCTCCTGGCACGGCTCGACGGCTACGACCGGCTGGCGACCCTCCGGCCCATCCCCCTCGCCGGCGGCGACCAGGCGGTGCGCCAGCCCTGGCGCGCGGCCCTGGCGGCGCTCGACGACGCCTTCGGCGGCGCCCCGCCGCTCGAGCGCCTGCCGCTCTTCGGCGGGATCGGCGGGAAGGAGATCGCCGCGGTGCGGCGGATGATCGCCTCCGGGCTCAACTCACCGCTGGCCCATGGCTGCGGCCGCCTCTTCGACGCCGTCGGGGCCATCGCCCTCGGCCGCGCCGTCTCCCGCTACGAGGGTCAGGTGGCCATGGCCCTCGACAGCGCCGCCGATCCTTCCGAGCGGGGGCGCTACCCCTTCGACGTCGACACCTCCGCGGACCCCTGGCAGCTCGACACCCGGCCGCTCCTGCGCGCCGCGGTCGAGGACCTCCTGGCCGGACGCGGCGCCGCCACGGTCTCGGCCCGCTTCCACGAGACGCTGGCCGCCGCCGCGGCGGAGATGGTGCGGCTGGCGGCGCGGCGGGCCGGCAGGCTCCCCGTGGTCCTCACCGGTGGCTGCTTCCAGAACGCCCGCCTCGCCGAGAGATGTCTCGACACCCTTTTGGGGGAGTTCGCGGTATACCTCCATGGTCAGGTCCCGCCCGGCGACGGCGGCATCGCCCTGGGGCAGGCGCTGGTGGCGGACGCGGTGGCAGGAGGATAGAGGGGGAAAGGAAGGGCGCCATGTGTCTCGGAGTTCCCGGGAAGGTCATCTCGGTCAACGGCCTCATCGCCACCGTCGACTTCTTCGGGGTGACGAAGGAGCTGCGGCTCGACATCGTCGACGAGCCGGTGCAGCCGGGGGACTACGTCCTCAACCACGTCGGCTTCGCCATCCGGCGCATCCCGCCCTCCGAGGTGGGGGAGACGCTCGCCCTCTTCGACCAGATCCTCAAGGAGGCGGAGTCCGGCGACCTCATGGCCGAGGACGTCCGGGGCGAGATGGCCGCCGGACGGACGAAGGGCTGACCATGCCGGCGCCCGACCTCTTCCAGGAGCTGAAGTTCCGCGACCCGGCGCGGGCCCGCGCCCTCTCCGAGGCCCTCCACCGCGAGGCGAAGGCCATCGGGCGGTCCCCCATCCCGCTCATGCACGTCTGCGGCAGCCACGAGCAGGCCATCGCCCGCTTCGGGCTCCGCGCCGTCCTCCCGCGCGAGCTGGAGGTCATCATGGGCCCAGGCTGCCCGGTCTGCATCACCGACACGCCCGAGGTGGACGAGGCGGTGGCGCTGGCGGCCCAGGGGGCGGTGGTCTGCACCTACGGGGACATGCTCCGGCTGCCCGGCAACTCCAGGTCGCTCGCAGACGCCCGGACCGACGGCGGCAGCGTGGAGGTGGTCTACAGCGTGGCCCAGGCGGTCGAGATCGCCCGCCAGCGCCCCGACCGCGAGGTGGTCTTCTTCGCCAGCGGATTCGAGACCACCGCCGTGGCCACGGCCGCGGTGGTGCTCTCCGAGGTGCCGCGGAACTTCTCGGTCCTGTCGGCCCACAAGTACGTCCCGGCGGCCATGGAGGTGGTGGCCGAGATGGAGGAGACCAACATCGAGGGCTTCATCGCCGCCGGCCACGCCGCCACCATCACCGGCTGGGGCATCTTCGAGCCCTTCGCGCGGCGCACCGGGACGCCCGTGGTGGTCGCCGGCTTCGAGCCGCTCGACGTCCTCGCCGCCATCCTCGAGTGCGTCATCCTCATCAAGGAGAAGCGGCCGGAGGTGATGAACTGCTACCCGCGCTGCGTCACCAGGGAGGGGAACCGCCCGGCACAGGAGAAGCTCTGGAAGGTTTTCCAGGTCGCCGACGGCGTCTGGCGCGGCATCGCCGCCGTGCCCCGCGGAAATCTGGAATTGCGGCCGGAGTGGGACCACCTGAACGCGCGCCGCCGCTTCCGCATCGACACCTCCAAGGTCGGCGGCGCCGAGAAGAACCTCCTCGCCGAGCAGTGCATCTGCGGCTCGATCATGTCGGGGCTGGCCAATCCCAAGGACTGCAAGCTCTTCGGGAAGGAGTGCCGGCCCGAGACGCCGGTGGGGGCCTGCATGGTCTCCTCCGAGGGCGCCTGCAAGATCTGGCACATGTACGGCGGGCTCCCCGACCTGCGCGAGGTCGGCTAGATGGCGGGGAACGCGGACCGGGTG
>Ga0153915_10004191_pt1 | contig 13268 bp, 5 predicted proteins | sample Opewatmetagenome_2_FD_107003 | JGI IMG/M metagenome (GOLD analysis project Ga0153915, IMG submission 107003) | Freshwater wetland microbial communities from Ohio, USA - Open water 3 Core 3 Depth 3 metaG | ecosystem: Environmental > Aquatic > Freshwater > Wetlands | place: USA: Ohio, Lake Erie... | reverse complement strand
GGTTGCTAAGGATAGTATACCTGGTAAATATGTCGGAGAGGTTTTTTTGAGGAATTCCCGGACCTTCATCAGTTACTGAAATATCGATTGAATTGGTTTTTTCCGATTCACTGATTTTTATCGAGACATTTTTTCCTGTAGCGGTAAACTTAATCGCATTCGATATGATATTATAAATCATAATATCAAGCTTCTTTGGATCGGCATATAGCTTGAAAAAGCTAAAATCCGAGTTCAATGTGCAGTTAATTCCCTTATGCCTGGCAAGGGGACCGAAACTTTCGAAGATCTCCTTCGTGAAAGCAACTATATCAATTTCCCTGATCTTCAGGATCATCTTGTTGTTCTGGATCTTTCTGAAATCAAGAAGCTGGTTTGTAAGATGAAGCATACGCCTGGCATTTTTAAGCATGATTCCCATTTGTAGCCAGTTAATTGGCGAAATGGTTTTTTCAGCAATCATGTCTTCAAGCGGACCGATTATAAGAGTGAGAGGTGTCCTTATCTCGTGCGAGATGTTTGTATAAAACTGAAGCTTGACTTCATTCACTTTCTTTTCAATAGCCAATGCATTTTTGTATCTGTTGATCCTTGTAATGGTGTTGTAGATAAAAATTGTAATGCCAGCAACTAAAAAGGTATACAAAATATAGGCTAGCGGAGTTTTCCACCACGGAGGTGTTATATTGATATTTAAAAGGCGTTCTGGCGAAGTGAACTTCCCTTCATTCATAATAGCTCTTACCCGGAAAGTGTATCTTCCCGGAGATAGGTTTGTATATGTTGCCCTGTGCTGGTTACCTATGTTATTCCAGGTATTTTCAAAATTATCCAGTTTGTAAGTGTACTGGACCTTTTCCGGATCGATAAAATCAAGGGCGGAGAAGTCGATACTGAAGCTTGATTGGAAATATCTGAGCGTCAGTTCATCAGACAATGAAATGCTTTTATTAAGCGGGGAATCCTTCTGTCCGGTCATTACCTCTTTGTTAAACAAAAGGAATTTTGTCAACTCAATTTTTGAACCGGTCTTTCCGGATACCAGTTTTCCGGCATCAACAATTTCGAACCCGAGATAACCACCAAATGCAAGCGACCCGTCACTTCTCCTGTAACATGTGTTTTCAGAATAACTGTTGAATCCCAGTCCATTAAAAGTATTAAAGATTTCAGTCTTGCTTGTTTCAGGATTGAGGCAGATAAGGCCATTTTCCGTGCTAAGCCAAATATTTCCCTTGATATCCTCAAGTATCCCGTATATTATATCATATCCTGGTCCGGCATCTGAAGCATAATGCCTGAAGGAAGCATTTTCACCCTTAGATCTTTCAAGTAAATCGACACCACTCCCAAATGTTCCAAACCACAGTCTTTGCTTTGAGTCTTCAAAAATATGAATTATATCATTGTATATCAGGCTTTTGTCGTCGGAGGGATTTTTAAGGAAGATTTTGAACCTGTAATTGCCTGACTCGATATCCCTTCTTTCCAGCAGATTCAGGCCAAAGGCTGTTGCTACCCACAGGTTGCCAGAGGAATCGATCAGAAGGTGCCTTATAAGGTTGCTCGACAGATTACTGTTTTGCTGATTTATTCTTACAAACTTAATTTCAGGTTTATTGGTGTTTTTTATAAGGCTCAAACCATTCCCATAGGTACCTATCCAGATGTTGCGGGTTTTATCCTCGCAAATTGAATAAATGTTATTATTTCCAAGGCTTGTACTGTCAGCTGCAGAATAAGTAAATCTCCTGAAGCTTATATTGCTGTAATCATTGGACAGCTTATCAAGTGGTCTTGTTGAGACGCTAAGTCCATAACCCTTTGAGCCAATCCATAAATACCCACGGGAGTCGTTTAAAAGTGCATATGTTATGTTCCTGAGCGATTCACGCCCCAGACCGGGCAGTGAATAAAAGGTTTTTCTCGGTTTCAGTGTGCTGTCGAAAAGGTGGATCTTGCCAGATTTTGTTGCAACCCATAAATTCTTGTTCTGATCTTCAAGGATTGCCCTTGACACATTATCAAGAACATCGGACGGTTCCTTCTCAAGAAGATAATGCTTAAATGCCGGATTATTCAGGATTACTCTTTCAATCCCGCCCAGAACCTGTCCGGTTCCGATCCAAAGCTGTCCCGAATTGTCCTCTGTAATGCAGTGTATAAAATTAGAGGAAATAGTATTGGGATCTTTTGGATCATTCCTGTAGAACTTAAAACTATCAGTGTTCCTGTCGTATAGCCCCAATCCATTTCCATGAAGACCAAGCCACAGGTTACCATGGCTGTCTTCAAAGAATTGCGGTCTCTCAAGATCAGTGAGCGGCTTTATTTCTTCAGGAGTCAGAACATAGAATCTTGTTTCAAGGTTATTAAGGTCCAGTCTGGTTACTCCGAATTCAATTGCAGTGAGCCAAAGCTGGTTATGATTGTCTTCATAAAGCTTATCAAGGTTTTTAGAATGGAAGTTTACGTTTCTCCAAACTTTCCCTGAATCAATTGTGATCATCAAGCCCTTATCTCTGAATGCAGCAAGAATTCCTCCGGTTCGTGTATGATATAGTTGTGTAATTCCGTCAGATTTTAATTCGCCTGTACTGCTGACAGATAACATTTTAGTATTTCCATTGTATTTATTGGATACTAGAATCCCATCATCTTCTGTTCCAAACCAAATCTCATTCTGAGTTTCACAGACAGATGTAAATGAGAGATTTAAATACTTATGACTAATTGAGGGAATGGACATTACAATACTATCACGCTGAATAAAAGCTAATCCTTTCTGAGTTCCTATCCAGACATTTCTTTCAGAGTCTTTATGTACGAACTTAACCCTGTCATTTGAAATTGAATTTTCCCCTTTTGCAGTGAAATGCTGTATTGTATAAGTTTTACCGGATTCATCATATTTAAGAAGATATAATCCTGATTCTGAAGAACCAAGGATAATTATATCATCAGAGTACTGGAGGAAAACCTTCATGCCACCGCTTCGTGCTTCATTCCCCTTATACAAAGGAAGTGATTGAAAGATTTCAGTTGCAGGATTAAAGAAATGATAGTAACCATCGTATGTTTCAAGCCAGATGAAATTTCGTTTGTCCTCCCATAATTTAATTACCCTGTTGTTTGTAAAACCCGACTGGCTGCCCGGACTGCTTCTGAAAAATTTAAATTCATATCCATCGTACCTGTTCAAGCCAATCCAGGTCCCGATCCACATAAATCCCTTGCTGTCGAAGAGTATGCTGAAGCCCGTATTTTGTGAAAGACCGTCTTCGGATCCGATATGGTCAAATCTGAAAATGTTCTGCCCTGAACCTGATAAAGTGAAGGATAAGAAAATAACTGCAATAAAGATTCTGACAGGTCGATACATTACTAAGGATCATTTGTTCAAATTTAGTATAAACAAACCCATTTTAGTCAATTTGTCTACCTAAAACTGATAATTTGTACGCCACGACTTTGGATAAAAGATGATAACTTGTATTTGGAAATTATGCCTAAACCGGTTTCTTCAATGAAAAAAGCTATTTCAGTTCTTGTTCTTGCCATCTTTCCGCTTGTTATTAATTGCCAGCCTGTATGGACGGATATTGTTAAATATGGTGCTGATCCCTCAGGTAAAATCAGGTGTACTGAAATAATTAACAATCTTATTGACAGTCTTGCTGATTCAGGTGGAGGTACACTTTTCTTCCCGGCTGGAACTTTCTTAACTGGTCCGATTGTCCTGAGGAGCAATATTACGCTTTACATTAATGCCGGATCAATCGTAAAATTCTCTGACGATTTTGACGATTATCTGCCAATGGTGCCCTCGAGATGGGAAGATGTCCGTGTCAGAAATTTCAAATCCCAGATTTATGCCTACAAATGTGAGAATATTTCAATAAGAGGTGACGGGCATTTCGAAGGACAGGGGAAAAAATGGTGGGACTTCATGAGAAGAGTTAATTCAAATCAGCCCGTTGAAAACAAATGGCAGGAGATATTTAAAAAAGAAAATGACTCGCTTCTGGCAAAAAACGAATATATCAGAAGTAAGAATAATTTTCTGAGGCCTCCTATGATTACAACTTATGAATGCAGGAATGTCCTCATCGAAGGAGTCAGTTTTTCAAATCCACCATTCTGGACCATAATGCCCGCCTTTTCTGACAATGTCACAATTACAGGAATTACAATAGAAAATCCAGGGAACTCCCCGAATACTGACGGGATCGACCCTTCTTCATGCACGAATGTTCACATCTCCGATTGTCATATTTCAGTTGGAGATGATTGCATTGTGATAAAATCAGGTCGCGATGAAGACGGACGGGAAGCAGGAAAACCTACTGAAAACATTACAATTACAAATTGCACAATGCTTAAGGGTCATGGAGGAGTTGTCATCGGCAGTGAAATGAGTGGAGGTGTGAAGAGGATCTCAATATCGAATTGCGTGTTCGAGGGCACAGATATCGGTATCAGGATAAAAACGATGAGAGGCAGGGGTGGTGTTGTTGAAGACGTACGGGTTTCTAACATTAACATGTACAATATTGTAAATGAAGGGATCCTGATAACCCTGCGTTACCAGCCTGCACAACCTGAACCTCTTTCGGAAAGAACTCCTGCAGTAAGAAATATTCATCTTGCAAATATAAATATCCGCGAAGCCAGGCGTCCCGTAGCAATTTACGGTCTGGAGGAGAGGGCGGTGTCGGAAGTTTCATTTAATGATATAAGGAGTTTCTCAAAAAAGGGGATACTTATTGAAAATACGGAAGGGATCAGTTTCCATGATATCAGGATGGAAATTGCCGAAGGCAGTCCACTTGAGGCACAAGATTCACGGGAAATATCATGGGATATGGTATCAGTAATATCACCTGTCAAGGATGTTCCTTATATAAAGCTTATGAATTGCAGAGATGTGCGGATTACCAATTGTTTTCAGCCTGAAAAAATCGGTGTCTTCATTTCTCAGGATGAAAAATGCAATAACATTTATCTGATCAACAATATACTCCCGGGTACGGATATAACAGAAAAGAAGAGAAGTAAGGAAATTGTTGTAAAGAATAATATAACCGCAAAATCACTCTAACCCATTAATTTATGAAGCAATATGAAAAAAAATCTTTTTAATCGCATTTTTGTCCTGATGTTGCTGATGTTCTTTTCAGTTTCAGCGATCGGACAGAATGCCAGGACAATAACGGGAAAGGTAACTGACTCCGGTGGAGCAGCCTTACCGGGTGCAAATGTCGTGGTACAGGGAACGACTGTCGGGGTCCAGACTGACATAGACGGTAATTACACCATCACTGTTCAGGATCCTTCTTCTGCTATCCTGGAGTTCTCATTCATAGGCTATACAAAACTTCAGGTTCCTGTCGGGAACCAGAGTAAAGTTGATGCTGTCCTGAAGGAAGAATATACCGGGATAGATGAGATTGTGGTGGTAGGTTATGGAACCCAGAAAAAGAGTGATATTACCGGCTCTGTTGTTTCCGTTTCAAACGAACAAATAACCGCCCGCCCTGTAAACAACGTATTCCAGGCCCTCCAGGGTAAAGCAGCAGGCGTCGATATTACAACCTCTCTTCGCCCCGGTACACTGGGAAGCATTTCAATCCGCGGCGCTCGTTCGCTTACCGCTTCCAACTCGCCTCTTTATGTTGTTGACGGTATTCCCATTCTGTCGAATTCCGGGATCGAAACACTGAACGAGCAGGATATAGAATCCATCGAGATACTTAAAGACGCTTCGGCAACCGCCATTTACGGTTCGAGGGGCGCTAACGGAGTTGTGCTTGTAACAACAAAACGCGGTACCGATGGACAATTTCACCTTAACTACTCGGGTACGCTTACAAACGAACAGATGATCTGGCGTTCTCAATACATGGACGTTGCGGAATTCATGGAATTCTCGCGCTGGGGTGCATATTATGCATCCTATGATGCAAAAACCGGACTATACTCAAGATTGCCGGGTAACACGCCAACCCTTACCAATGATGCCACTATAAATTATTTTACAGCCGAACCCACTGCCTGGCAGAACATTCAGAAAGGCTGGGCAGGCAGCACATGGGATCCCTCTCTGGTTGAAACATTCGACTGGTTGGGAGTGGTAACACAGCCTGCCTATACCCAGGAGCATACCCTCAGCGCGAGCGGCGGTACAAAAAATATGAAGGCTTACGGGTCCATTGGCTACCTCGATAACCAGGGGACAACAAAAGGTCAAGAATATCGGCGTTACACGGTAAGAACCAACGTAGAGCTGAATCCCAGGGAATGGATTACATTCGGCGCAGGCATCAACGGATCATGGCAGTACCAGGATTACGGGCAAAGCGCAACGGGAGGAAGCTCCAACGTGACAGGCGACCTGATCGCGGCAGCAGCCAGGATTGAACCTTATTCCCTTCCTTATGATGAAGATGGAAATCGGATCGTCCATCCCGGGGGAAAAGCACGCGTGTGGAATGTTATAGACGAATGGAAATACTCCACTAACCAGCGCGAGACACTCCGTCTTCTTGGCAGCTTCTTTACAGAAGTAAAACTCCTGAAAGGGCTCAGATACCGGTTAAACTTCGGCCCCGATTTCCGCTTCTACAGGAACGGATATTATAATGACTCCAGGTCGATTGTAAGGGAGCTCAGCGCTGCCAATGCCAGTGTCTCAAATACAAAGGACTTCTCCTACACTATCGACAACCTCCTTTATTACGACAATAATTTCGGAGCCCATAATATCGGTGTCACATTGCTTCAGACAGCATCGAAATGGACCAGTGAGTCATCCAGTATTACAGGACAGGGTATAGAAGTCCCGAGCCAGTTGTGGTACAACATCGGTTCGCTTACCAGCTCCCAGCTTTCAGGCTGGAGTTCCGGCCTTTCCGAACGCCAGCTTGAATCGTATATGGCACGTGTGAATTACAATTACAACAACAAATACCTGCTTACATTATCAGGCCGTTGGGACGGCGCTTCACAGCTTGCTGAAGGAAATAAATGGGCTTTTTTCCCAAGCGCTGCCATAGCATGGCGTTTGGACCAGGAGAACTTCCTGAAAGGCGTTGCATGGATCGACCAGTTAAAGCTGCGTTTAGGCTTTGGTACAGTAGGTAATTCTGCGGTAGACCTTTACTCAACAAAAGGCGCTATTACACAGCTTACTGTACCGTTTGGCAGCAGTACCGAAACAGGTTATACACTTACAAACTCTGTTGCAAATCCCGATCTTGGATGGGAAAGGACAACACAGTACAACCTTGCTGTAGATTTCGCAGTCCTTGAAGGGCGGATTAACGGGACCATCGAAGCTTACAGGTCATCCACCTCCGATCTTCTTCTGACTGTAGCCCTTCCAAGCGTTACGGGCTATACCTCAACAATTGCAAATGTGGGTGAAACAAGCAACAGGGGAATCGACCTCACCATCAATGCCAACCTTTTGAATGTTAGCGATTTCTCATGGGATATAAATGCAACCGCGGCATGGCAGAGAGACAAGATAGAATCGCTGATGAACGGCAAGGAGGATATGGTTGCAAATAACTGGTTCATAGGTGAATCAATAGGTATAATCTACGATTACGAGAAGGTCGGTATCTGGCAGGATACTCCTCAGGACCAGGAAGAGATAACACTTTTAAATGCCAACGGATCCCAGTTTGCGCCAGGCAAGATAAAGGTCAAAGACCAGAACAACGACTATCGTATCGACGGCAATTACGACAGGGTTATAATCGGCAACACAAGCCCGCGATGGACAATCGGACTCACAAATACTTTCAACTATAAAGGTATTGATCTGTCCATGTTCATTACCGGTCGCCTCAAATATATTACAGGCGTGGGCCAGGGCCTTACAGGAATGTATGGCGACCAGCGCAAGCTCGATTACTGGACGCCCGACAATACCGATGCCGAATACCAGAGACCTTTTATGAGCGAGGCAGGCGGAGACACTTATGCCTTTACCTATTATAAAGATGATTCATGGATCAAGATCAGAAACATTTCGCTGGGATACCAGCTGCCAGCGAACCTGTTAAACAAGGTTAAGATAAACAGTCTGAGGGTCTTTGCACAAATACAGAATGCAGGTATGCTCTGGTCGAATAATAACTTCATGGATTCCGAATATGGCACTCTCTATTATAACCGCGGGTATGTATTCGGTATTAACGTGGGATTCTGAGAAAATACTGAATGAGTTTTTAACCGTAAAATAAAAATACACGAGATATGAATAAGTTATTAAAAACCATATTAGCGATTTGGGCAATTATCCTGATTGTATCAGGCATCAGTTCATGCACAGAGGATTTTCTGAACGAAGAGCTGAAGACCCAGAGAAACACCGAATATTTTAAAACTCCCGAGGGGATTGCCGACCTCGCCGATGGCTTGTACAACAACTACAGAAGTTTTTTCATGGGCAGGGAGCAGTCGGTTTCCACCAACCAGTGCGGTACTGACGAATTCATAGTTGGGGGCGACCAGGCTCAGCAAACCTGGAACGATTATAACTCCAACCTGGGTTCAATAGTTCCTAATGTTCCAACCACTAATGTTACAAAGACCTATGAGATATGGGACATGATGTACAAGGCCATCAGCGATGCCAACATGCTTCTTGCAAATGTCGATGCAGCTATTACTGATGCCGATAAAAACAAGCTGTATAAAGCCGAAGGATCGTTCCTTCGCGCGTTCTCATATTTCAGGCTTGTACAACAGTACGGGCCCGTTGTGCTGAAACTGGAGCCATCCTCAGGCGTTGAAAGGTACTTTGTACGCGCGACGAAGGAGGCTTGTGTTAACCAGATCATTGAAGATTTCAGAACGGCGTACGTGGGGCTTCCTGTTGCTGAACCGGCAGAGGGAAAGCTCTACAAGGACGTGGCAGCCCACTTCCTGGCAAAAGCTCTCCTCTACAGGTGTTCTGAAATAAACAACGACTGGAACTCCTCATATAAAACAGCTGACCTTGCAGAAATAATAACACTGACAGACGAGGTTATTGCCAATCACCCGCTTGCAGCAGATTTTTCTGATATTTTCGCATACACGGGGCCTGACGGACCAAACGAGAGACTTCCCGAAGTGATTTTTGCAGCACAGTTCTCCAGCACAACTACTGTCGCAAATGATGGTAACGGGAATTACAACCATCTTCTTTTTCTTTCTGTATATCAAACACTTCCCGGTTTTGTCCGTGATATAGCAGGAGGACGTGAGTACCAGAGATGCAGGACAAATGAATATGCTTACAGTGTGTTTGACCTGGAGAACGATTCGCGCTTCTGGAAAAGCTTCAAAACGAAGGCAAACCTTAACAATATTTCAAACCTGGCCACTCTTAACGGAACAGACCCGAATACCAATACGGCTGTAACTTATGCACAGGGTGATCTGGGACTGATCTACATTATCAATAAAGCGGGCGATACCAGATTTACAGATCCTGCTGCCCCCGGAGGAACTCCGAAGGTAAAAAGTACACATAACGGGGTCTATTTCAATAACCCTGTTACCGGTAAACCCACACCACATGTTTATCCACGCTACCTTGCCGATGGCAGCGGCTTCTTAAAGTTACCGGTCAATGTCAGCAGGTTCCCGGCTCTCAGCAAATGGATTGACGGATCCCGCCCGGCAGTAGCCGCAACTGCAGGCCGCCGCGACGGAATATATGCAAGGGTATCTGAGACCTATCTCATAAAGGCTGAAGCCCTTATCCGGCAAAACAAATATGATGAAGCTATCACGGTTATGAATATTGTCCGTGCTCGTGCGCAATTCAAGAATGGTGAAAACAGGTCTGCATACAGTGATGGCGGCGCTGCAGTCCTAAGCAATTCGAATGCACCACTTAATAAAGACGGCAAATTGATTAATTCATATTGCACTTCAAATTCATACTACGAATCGCTTGATATTCCTGTAACGACCGCTGTCTCGGACATTACCACCGGGATCACCCCGGCAAGCCTTCCGGCTGTGGACGAAGCCATTATAACCACACTTGGCTATGCTTCAGATTATGACAGGATGATGTGCTTCCTGCTCAACGAGCGTTCACGCGAACTCTACGGCGAACTTTTCCGCTGGGAAGATCTTGCGCGCACCAAAACACTCATAGATCGCGCCAAGACTTTCAACGAGGGATCATTAGCGGCTATCCAGGATAAACATTACGTGCGTCCGATACCGCAGACATTCCTCGATGCTATTTATAATGCAGATGGAAAGGCACTGACAGCTGATGAAAAAGCAGCTATGCAAAATCCGGGCTACTAATTCAAAATTATTGGGTTAGTTTGATATAGGTAGGAGGTATATGGAGGCATTTAATTGCCTCCATATCTTTATTGTTGTTACCTCCAAAACAAATCCTGTTCCTTTTCGTCCGGATTGCCGCGACAAATCCGGCTGGAAAAACAAAGGTAAAAATTCATATAATTGCAAAATACTGGAAATAAAATGTCAAGGAAAGGATTGTTGATCTTATTATTTATGCTGCCGGCCTGCGGCATGACTACGCATGAAAACAAAGGTAAATCTGCCAACTCAAAATGGTCGGTGAGGATGGCTGATTATGTCATGAACCGATCCGACAAACTGATCTACTATGTTGACAGAAATCCCAAATGGGCGTATGATGTTGCCTTTCTTGGTATGGCCATTGACCAGCTCGGAAATGTTGACAGGAAGTACTCAAAATATATGGAGGATTGGGTAAACTATTTTGTTCAACCCGATGGTTCGGTAATTGATTACAGAATTGAGGAATATAACCTCGACAGGATCTTCCCGGGGAGGAACGTGATGACACTTTACAGGAGAACCAATGAAACCAGGTATAAATTAGCTCTTGACAATTTCATACTCCAGCTCCGCACTCATCCTAAAACAAATTCCGGAGGTTACTGGCATAAAAAGATATATCCCTGGCAGATGTGGCTTGACGGGATATTTATGGGATCGACCTATATGGCACAATACGCCAGTGAGTTTAACAAGTCCGAGTGGTTTGATATTGCAACAGAGCAGACTAAAATGATTTATGACAAGACCCTTGACGAGAGCTCCGGACTGCTTATGCATGCATGGGATGAAAGTCATCAGCAAAAATGGTGCGATCCGGCAACCGGTAAATCGCATTACCCCTGGAGCCGTGCAATTGGCTGGTATACAATGGCAATAACTGATATCCTTGATTACCTGCCCGAAAATCATCCCGACCGGAACGATCTGATCGCTATACTGCAAAAAACCTGCGGTGCCCTTCTTAAAGTGCAGGATCCTGAAACCGGTCTCTGGTTTCAGGTGCTTAACCAGGGTGGGAGGGAAGGTAACTATATCGAAGGTTCAGGATCTGCAATGTACACTTACGTATTTGCAAAAGGAGCCAGACTGGGTTATCTGGATAAAAAGTACAGGGACATTGCAGGCAAGGCGTTTGACGCAATTACTAAAGTGCTTATCACTGTCGATGACAAGGGCTTGCTGACGATGCATAACATCTGTGGCGGATGCGGCTTAGGGGGAAATCCTTACAGGGATGGTTCCTATGAATACTATGTAAATGAGAAACGTATTGATAATGATCCCAAAGGTGTTGCCCCGTTTATACTTGCTGCCATTGAACTTGATCTATAACCAGTATCACTCCCACCAGGGAGAGTAGAATACAGCAGAACTCTGTGTAAGGTGTTCTATTTTATATCAAATAGTTTGCAGATGTGCCTTTTGTAAATATTATCATAAACACATTCCGAAACTACTGATTTATGTTCGTCAAGCAGTCTCAGGTAGGTATCCATTTTTTGAGCAGCGAGCTTGTATGCCACATGAATGAGCTGCCGCATGTCAGGATTATAATCAGGATTCCCCTCGTCATGTCTTAACGAAGCCGTGAATTTCCAGCTGTTCCACCCTGAAACCTCTCCTGGTGATGGAAGTGAGTTAACATTGATATCAATAACGTCTGAATAAGGCGCACACAATTCCTCGATTTTTTCAAGTGATTTTGCATAGATCTCTTTTACAAAATCAAGGGCATCTCCTCCAGCCTCTGCCAGTCCGATTACTTCCTCGAGCCATGTGGTCCCTGCTGTTTTCAAGTGGATTCCCTTATCATGCTTTTTCAGTAATGCTACGATAAGGGGATAAAGTGCAAACTTATCCGAGCCTGAGTGGACACTCAGTTTTAGGTTTTCAGGCAGATTGAATTCATTTATGGCATGACTGGTAACCAGCAGATCAGCTTCAAACTCAGCAGCAAATTTCAGAGGATCACCTGCATAGTCTACTCCTTTATTGAATCTGCCGGTAAATTTAGGAGCAATTGTCTGAACAGGTATTTTTTCTGTTCCCAGCATGAATAAAATAAAAAATAATTCCACAGGAGTCTGAGGTTGTACCACTTCATCCATTGAAACCTCAGTAATGAAGTTCCCGGTACCTTTTCCTGATTCGATCTTCCTATATATCTCACCAGCCTTTTTTGCTGCAAAAAGGTACTTTTCGGCAATATCCCTTAGTTGTGCTTTTGAACACCTGGCAGGTCTCTTTATCCCCGGAATATCAACTCCGTCAGAATATCTTTTTGCTGAAGCCAGGAAGTCCTGAATTTCAGTTTCGCCGGCTCGTTTGCCAATAAAGGAGGCGACGTCTATTGTAAAGAAGTCTGAACTCTCGATAAACCTGTCAACGGTGTCAAGGTTTATATGATCGGCATCGACAAAATATGGTTTTCTGAATTCTGCGTTTTTTGTGACACTGTCTGCTTCAATCCTGACATCCCCCGGCTGAGTGCCAATGATCTGGTGTTCCCTGTTCGACTTGTTCCATACGGGTGTAATTTCAACACCCTTACGGCTTGCTTCAATAATTGCCCTGAGCTGCGGATTGCCCTGATGACCGAACCTGTCACCAAGTCCTATTGAATATTTGCCAAGCTTTTTCATCAAAAGAATTTTATGATCGTTTTTAAGATACAAGTAATAAAATATAAAAACTATTAAATTTATATAATATTTAGTATTCTTTAATATATAATGTTCTATAATATATAAAGTTTTATAATATATAAGTAATTTTAATATATAATTATCCTGTATATATAATTAATCAAGGACAACCTTTTTGTTCTTTGGAGAAAACACCTGCATTATTATCCATGCAAGAAGGTAAGCACTTCCGGCAATAGCAAACATCACCACATAGCCTGTTTCAATATG
>Ga0153915_10004190_pt1 | contig 13269 bp, 10 predicted proteins | sample Opewatmetagenome_2_FD_107003 | JGI IMG/M metagenome (GOLD analysis project Ga0153915, IMG submission 107003) | Freshwater wetland microbial communities from Ohio, USA - Open water 3 Core 3 Depth 3 metaG | ecosystem: Environmental > Aquatic > Freshwater > Wetlands | place: USA: Ohio, Lake Erie... | reverse complement strand
GTCGTCGCGACCGCTCGCATCCACCAGCACCGCCGGGTCGTGCCCCGGAGGGATGAAGCGCAGGACCTGCGCCAGCTCAGCCGGGCCGAGTTTGCAGGCTCAACCCGCACCATGCGAAAACGTGCTGAGCCGGATGCGGTCCCGCTGGTCGCGCGGCTGCTCGGCCATACCGTCGCCTCGCTCGTAGGAGGTCCGTCGCGCGCCACGGCCGGGGGCGGAGGCGGAGACGAAGCGGTGAGTCTAGGCGTACTCGCGCGCGATCAGCCACGCGCGCAGGGAGACCAAGGTGCGTTCCTCGGCGTAGGGACCGCTGCCCACGATCCCCTTCTGACTCTGCATTTTGGCCAGCCGCGGCGCGGCGAGCGCGACCGCCTCCTTGGCCTGCGGGAGGGGCACGGCCACCAGCGAGTCCACCGCGTGCACGATGTCCAGGTTCCGCCACGAGCCGTCCGGCTTCTGGTTCAACGCCAGATGCTCGGCCAGGATCGGCAGCTGGCCGCGAAACGGAGGCGGCGCCCACGCGATCGCCGCCAGCGCGCCCACGGTGAGGGTCGGGGCCCACAGGCCGCCCCAGGAGTCCCACATCTTGGGCAGGGAGAGGAGGCTTCCCACGTGCCGCCGCACCATCGTCCGCTCGTCCTGGCCGGCCCGAAGGACGGTCCGCAAGGCGAAGCAGGAGGCGAGGAAGCGGGCACCCTGATCGGACGTCACTGCGGCGCCGGTCGGCAGGGTCAGCCTGCGGATGGTGCGTCCCGACGAGCGATAGGAGAAGAAGCCGCCGATGGCGTGCTCGCAGAGCTTGAGCTCGTGGCGCCGCGGCGTGCAGCCCTGGGCGAACGCTCCGTCCTTCTCCTGGCGGCCGAGGATCCAGCCCACCGGACGGCGCACCATCAGGGAGTCGGTCGGGGCCCCGAGGTCCATCAGCTCCCACGCGAGCCACGAGGTGGCCACGAGATCCCCGCCGACGCTGCCGTCCGTGCGAAGCCGCGCGCGGCGCTCGCGCATCAGGGCTTCGGCCAGCCGGCCGTCTTCCGGGCGCTGGGCGCCCACCAGGCGCCGGGCCACGACGCCCTGACGCGTCTCGCGGGCGGCGAAGTACGTGGTCGCCCGCTCGATAGCGAGATGGACAGGATTCATCGGGCAGAAAGCTACGGGCGTGTCAAGACAGACGCCACGCGCAGACCAGTCCGGCGACCAGGTACTTGAGCATCCCGACGGCGAACCAGCGCAGGTCGTGCCGGGGCGGCGTGAGCGCAAGCCGGTGCCGCGTCCAGCGGTCGGCCCCCGCCGCCAGGGCCCCCACAAGCAGGAAAACCAGCAGCCAGCCGCCATGCCCCAGCGAGCCGAACCAGAGGGCCGCGAACAGGGTGAGGACCAGCGCCTCAGCCGTGGCTGCCGGCCATACGGCACGCGCCAGGGTCGCCAGGGACTCCGCGCCCTGCACGTGGCCCGGCCCCGTTGCTGGAGCCCCTGACGCCGGGCCGGGGCCGGCCCAGCGCCCCGCCAGGGCCCCCGCAACAATGAACAGGACCGCTATGGGGACAAACGCGGTAGCGATCATGCCCAGGCTCACGGCGCCCTCCAGCCGGGTCCCCGCAGCGGCCGGCCCGGCCGCTCCCCGGTCAGCCGCCCGTCGTCCATGGTGAACCGCCCGTTCACCAGCACGTAGCGCACGCCGACCGAGGGCTGGTGTGGGTCCTCGAAGGTGGCGCGATCGGCGATCACGTTCGGGTCGAAGACGGTGATATCGGCGAAGTAGCCCTCCCTGAGGAGGCCGCGCTGAGCGAGGCCCATGCGCACGGCCGCGACGGCGCTCATCTTCCGGATCGCCGCCTCGAGCGTCAGCGCGTGCCCGTCGCGCACGTAGCGCCCCAGGATGCGCGGGAAGGTGCCATAGGCTCGCGGGTGCACGCGCCGCATCTGGAGGGGGCCGTCGGGCGCCGTGGCGCCGAAGTCCGACCCGACGCCCACCCACGGCGCGGCCACTGCGTCGCGCACGTCCCGCTCACTCATCGAGAAATACGCCGCGCCCGTGTTGGCGTGGTCCGCTATGAGGATGTCGAACAGCACGTCGTACGGATCGCGCCCCTCGTCGCGCGCGATATCGGCGATGCGGCGGCCTTCGTACCGCCGCAGTGTCGAGTCGAGCACACCCAGCACCAGAACCCCGGAGAGCCTGCCTGCGCCACGCGAGACGCTCGCCTGGCCCCTGTCCCCACCCATCTCGCGCCTGATCCGCGTGCGCACCGTCGGATCGCGCAGGCGGCGCACCATGGCCTCGTCGCCCCCTTCGTGAGCCCACGCGGGGATGGACACGGCGAGACCCGTGGCCGAGGCCGTGTACGGGTAACTGTTCGCGCCCACGCTGACCCCGGCCGCGCGCAGCCGTGCGAAGCGCGCCAGGATGCGCGGCATCCGTCCCCAATTGGCCTGGCCGCCGACCTTCAGGTGCCAGACCTCAACCCGGAGGTGCGCCGCGCGACCGATGTGGAAGGCCTCGTCGAGCGCCCTGTCGATCCCGGCCCCCTCGTTGCGGATGTGCGTGGCGTAGACGCCGCCGTACCGGCCCGCGACGCGGGCGAGCGCGACCAGCTCGGCGGTGTTGGCGTAGAGGGCCGGCGCGTAGACAAGCGCCGACGAGACGCCGAGCGCACCCTGGCGCATTGCCGCGTCCACCAGCGCGGCCATCCGGTCCAGCTCGGAGGGCGTCGGCGCGCGGCGCGCGTCGCCGAGGACGTACTTGCGCACCTGTGTCGCACCCACGAAGGTCGCGATGTTGATCGGCGTCCCCGAGCGCTCCAGCCGGGCGAAGTAGCCATCGAGGTCGCGCCAGTCGACCGTCAGGCCCCAGGCGGCATACTGCGCGCTGTCGCCCCGCAGCGTGTTCGCGTTGACCGGCGCGATCGAGACGCCCTCGCCGGTGACCTCGGTGGTGACGCCCTGGGTCACCTTGCTCACGCCGCGCGGGTCCACCAGGATCGTGGCCTCCGACTGCCCCGACATGTCGATGAACCCCGGCGCCACGACCAGGCCCGAGACGTCCACCGTGCGGCGCGCCGTTCGGCCCGTGAGGTCCCCGATCGCGGCGATGCGATCGCCGTTCACCGCCACGTCGGCGGACCGGCGCGCCTCGCCCGTGCCGTCCACCAGGGTACCGCCGACCAGGAGCAGGTCATAGTCGGGGGCGCGGAGCCATGCGGGTTCCGGACTGATCGCGAGCGCGGCAGCCAGCAGCACGCCGGCACCCGCAACGGGGACCCACGCGCGCATCAGCTGGTCCGGCCGAACATCGCGCCAAGCGCGGCCTTGACCCAGATGCGCGCTTCCGCGGGTGTCGGCCGCAGCGGCGGCCGTCCGCCGGAGCTGGCGTCCCGGAGACGGACTGCCAGCGAATCCGGATTCTGGATGGCGAGGGTGGCGACGTCGAGGACCCCGATCTCGGCCAGCCGCCGGGCGTTGGCGGTCCCGATGCCCCGCAGGGTGACGAGGCGCGCCGCCTCGATCCAGCGCCGCGCCTCGCTCAGGCTGCTACCCGTCTGCCGGGCCAGCTCGCTCGCCGGCTCGTGCGCGAGCTCGAACGGGGACTGCCCCGCGGCGATGAGGCGGAACGCCACCGAGGGGGGGAGCCCGGGGACCTCGACCAGCGAGGGCGTCGTGCTGCTGATGGTGTAACGCTCCATGCCGGACAGCACCACCAGCGCGAAGGCGACCCCCAGGCCCGCCATGGCCACTTTGCGCCCGATCGGGATCGGGGCCGAGCTCGGCTCCTCGGGCGTGGACACGCCGAAGCACGCGAGGAGGTGGAAGACCGACCAGCACTCCAGCGCGAAGACGGGGAAGCCGAGGAAGCCCAGGAGCGGCATCTCGAACAGCTTGAGGTTCTCAAGGCCCGGCACCGTATAGATCCAGCGGCTGCGGGCGACGGAGTTGTACAGCTCCCACAGGAGCCCGACGCCCGCGCCCCCGACCAGAAGGCGGATGACGCGGCCGGCGTCGCCCCGCTCCAGATCGGCGATGAGCGACCAGCGGGGGGCGCGGCGGTAGAGCGCGGGCTCGGCCAGGAGCGTGGTGGCGCCCCAGACCAGCGGGAAGAAGAACTGGGGCCACGCGAGGGGCAGTGCGAGAAAGACGATGCCCGCCCATGACGCGAGACGGAGGCCGAGCGGCGTGACGAGCATCGGAACTGTGCCGACCCTGCGGATGAGTCCCCACGTCTCGAGCAGGCGCGCGGCGAGGAAGATCGCCGGCAGCACGGTGGCGAAGGCGAGCGAGATGCCGATCCAGCGCTCCAGCCGGTCGGCGGGCACGTTGACGTAGTACCAGTTGGAGAGGCGCCAGTTGAGCAGCTCGAAGAAGAACCAGAACACCGCCGACCAGGCGAAGAGCGAGAGCGCGTGGATGGGGTTGGCCGTCAGGGGGTCCCGCCCCTCGCGGCGCGCGACCAGCGCCGCCATCAGCGTGATCGTCGGGTACCACGCGGCGTGATAGAGCCAGGTGGCGAAAGGCTCGATGCCCTTCAGGGCGAGGCCGATAGCCAGCCCCAGGCAGGCAGCCGCCATGGCGGCGACCAGCGGCGCCTGGCGCGCGCTCATCGGGGCCAGGACAGGGCTGGGCCGATCGCGGGTCGTCGCATATGGTCAAGCTACGGACCGTGGCGGGGGTCGCAAGGCCGGACTACGTTTCCCGCTAATGGATCAGCTCGCCTCGCTGCCTCCTCCCGGCAAGCTCGAAGGCACGTTCCTGTGGGAGGGGATCATCAACGGCCCCGTGCGCTCGCGCCGGCTCGGCGTCAGCCTGGGGCTGAATCTCATCCCGCTGCATTCCAAGCTCTGCACGTTCGACTGTCCGTACTGCGAGTGCGGCGTCAACACGCCGAAAGCGCCGGGCGCCCGGTGGCCGTCGCCCGACCTCGTGGCCGATGCGCTCCGCAAGACGCTCGAGCGAATGGACCGGCTTCCCGACTGGATCACGTTCGCCGGCAACGGCGAGCCGACGATGCACCCGCGCTTTCCCATGGTGGTGGACCGCGTGCTCGAGGTCCGCGACCGGCTCGCGCCGCGCAGCAGGGTGTGCGTCATGTCCAACGGGCTCTCGGCGGCCAGGCCGCCGATTCGCGCGGCCCTGAACCGGCTCGATGAGCGGATGATGAAGCTGGATCCGGGGCTGGTCGCGCTGGTCAACGGCACGGCGTACGACCGGACGCGCCTGGTCGAGGATCTACGCGGCCTGGTGGACGTGACGGTGCAGGCGATGGTGGTGGAGGGACCCGGCTATGGAGGCGCGAGCGATGCGGCGATCGCCGAATGGCTCGAGGCCCTTGCTCGCCTCCAGCCCAAGGCTGTGCACGTCTATTCCCTGGCGCGGCCGCCGGCCGACGCCCGGGTAACGGCCGTCTCGCGCGCCCGGCTCGAACAGATAGCCGAGCGCGCGCGAGCGGTCGTGTCAGGCAGGGTCGAGGTCTTCTAGCGGCGGCGCTTCTTGCCGCGGGCCTTCTTGCGCCGCGGCGCCGCCTTCCGCTTCGCCGCCCGCTTCCTGGCGGGCTTGCGGCGTGCCGCCTTCCGCTTGGCCGCCCGTCTGGCCGGCTTCTTCTTCGCGGCCTTCTTCCGCTTGGGGGCCGCCCTGCGCTTCTTGGCGGCCGGCTTGGGCGCCGGGCGCGGCGTCGCCACCGGGGCCGGAGGCGGGGGTGCAGGGGGCGGCGGCGTCCAGAGTGGCGGCGCCGGCGGCTGCGGCGGCATCGAGGACGGCGGTTCCCAGCCGCCAAGGCCGGTCATGTCATCGAAAAGCATGAGCGTTCCTCCCAACGGTGATGGCCCGTCTGCCGCTCGAATGAGCGGCTCTATACATTGCGTCCGCGACCGCACTTTGCAAGCCGACGACGGGCTTTCGAGGCTTCCCGACCATGGGCTCCTGTGTCCACCGCATCCTGGCCATCCTGCCGGCCGCACTGGCTCTGGCGACCCCCGCCGGCCGGCTCACGGCGCAGAACCCGTCAGTATTCCAGCCGACACCCCTCGACTGGACCCCCGGACCCCTGGCCCTCCGGGGTCCCGCCCGAGCGTCCGGCTACCTGGGCGTCGAGGGCCGGCTCGCCGCTGCGTTCGGCACGGAACTGGGGGACCTCGAGATCTGGGCCTGGCCGGTGAAGCTGCTCCACGATTTCAGCCTCTCGTTCCAGACGCCCCTCTACGCGGAAGCGATCCGGGGCGCTGACATCGCTCGGACGGTCGAGATCACACCGGGCGGGGCCACGGTGACCTATTCCTACCCGGCCTTTACCGTCCGCGAGCGCATCTTCGTGCCCGTCCGCGAGCCCGCCGTGGCGATCGTGCTGGAGGTCGAGGCGGTGCGCCCCATGGAGATCATCGCCTCGTTCAAGAGTGACCTGCAGCTGGCGTGGCCCGGCGGGATCGGGGGCCAGTACATCTTCTGGAACGACGCGGAGAAGGCGTTCGTCCTGACCGAGAGCCGCCGGCAGTTCAACGCCTTCGTGGGCTCGCCCTTCGCCATCCGCGCCACGACCAACCCCGCCCATGCGCTGCCGGACGCCCCATCCCAGATGCGCATCGCGGTGGGAGACCAGGAGCCGGTGCCGATGCCGCGGCCGGGGGAGCCGGCCGGGCGCCTGATCAACGTGGCCTCGCGCGGCATCCCCATCGTGATCGTCGGCCAGATCGCACCGCGTGACACCGTCCTCGCGACCTACCGCCGTGTCCTGGCGCACCTGCGCGAGCTCTATGCCGAGCGCGTGGCCCACGCGGACTCGGTGCTTGCCGGGACGACCGCGTTCGGTGACACGGCCATCAACCGGTTGGCGCGGTGGGCCGTGCTGAACCTCGATGACGCCCTGGTGTGCAATCCGGACCTCGGTTGCGGGCCGGTGGCGGGCTACGCCGCGGCCGGTCCCGGCGGCTACCGGCCCGGGTTCGGGTGGTTCTTCGGAGGTGACGCCGCGATCAACTCGTTCGCGCTCTCGTCGGTGGGCGCCTTCGACCTCGCACGGCAGTATCTCGGCTTCTTCGCCCGCTATCAGCGCGCCGACGGCAAGATTACCCACGAGATCTCGCAGAGTGCCGGCAGGATCCGCTGGTTCGACGACTATCCGTACGCGTTCTACCACGGCGACACAACGCCCTTCTGGGTGCTGGCCATCGGGGAGCTGTTCCGCGCCTCGGGCGACACGGCGTTCGTGCGGCGGCTCTGGCCCAACATCCAGCGGGCGTACGGATGGTGCGTGGGGACCGTGGGGCCCGACGGCCTGATGGAGAACTCCCGGGCCGGGGCCGGCGCCATCGAAGTCGGCGACCTCGGCGTCGGCGTGAAGTCGGACATCTATCTGGCCGGGGTCTGGGTCGAGGCGCTGCGGCGATTGGGCGAAATGGCAGCTGCGGTCGGCGACACGACCGTCGCAGCCGACGCGGGCCGGCGCTTCACGCCGGCCCGGCGGAGCCTGCAGGAGCGGTTCTGGATGCCGCGGGCCGGAGGCGGCGGCCGGTTCGCCTTCGCCATCCTCGACGGCGACTCGCTCAACGACAACCTCACAGTGTGGCCCGCCACCGCGATGTCGTGGCACCTGTTCGACGAGGCCGAGGGTCAGGCGATGGCGGCGACGCTCGCCCGGGCGACGATCTCCACGGACTGGGGAGGACGCGCGCTCGCGTCGGAGAGCCGTCTCTACGACCCGCTCCACTACAACAACGGCACCGTCTGGCCGTTCGTCACGGGATTCCTCGCCCTGGCGGAGTACCGGTACCACAACGTGTACGCCGGGCGCTCGGAGCTCGAAGCGGTGGGACGGACGTTCGACCTGTGGGGCCTGGGCCGGAATCCAGAGGTCTTTTCCGGCTCGTCGTACGAGCCGCTGGAGACCGCGGTGCCACAGCAGTTCTTCGCCACGTCCATGTTCCTGACGCCCCTGCTTCGCGGTGCGTTCGGCATCGAGGCCGATGCGCCGCGCGGTTCTCTCACGCTCGCCCCGCACCTCTTCGACCAGCCGGGCGAGCACGTCGTGCGCCGCGTCCGCGTCGGGTCCGCGGTGCTGGACGTCACGTTCCGCGTCACCGACACGACGTTCGGCGCGTCGATCCGCCGCGTCGTCCCGGGAGTTCTTCCACTGACGCTGCACTTCGATCCTGCGCTCGCGCCCGGCGCCACGGTCCGCGACGTCCGTTCGGGGAACCGACCGGTTTCCTTCCGCGCGGAAGACACCGGGCGGGATGTGCACGTGAGGTTCGACGTGCCCCTCGGTGCCGGCGGGACGGACGTCGTCGTGCGCCATACCCGCGGCTGGCGGCTGGTGACCGACGACGTGGCGCCCGCGCGTGGGGATCGGTCGCGCAATCTGAAGATCCTCGACGTCCGGCTCGTCGGACCCGGAGACCGGGGAGGGCAGGGTGACCTCCAGGTGAGCTTGGAGGGGCGGGCCGGCGTCCGCTACCGGCTCGAAGTGCACCGGCCCGACGGCAGCGTCGGCACCGAGTGGATCCGGGTGCCGGATGGCTCGGGAGACCCGCGCGACGACTACGGCTCCGCCTCGCTCCGTCTGCGGCCGTGAGGGACCACGGAACAGCTTGACACGCCGTATCTTGAGCCACTTCTTTGCCCGAACCATGGGCATCGGGCGATTCCCCGTTCGGCTCGCGGCGCTCGTGGGGGTCGGAGCGCTTCTCTCCCCCGCATCCGGCGTGGCCCAGCGGCGAGTCGCAGACGTGCAGGTATCCCCGCCCGACGCACAGGTCCAGGCAGGGCGGACCGCTCCGTTCGTTGCCACCGCATTCGACGCCGCGGGCAATCCCATCGCCGAGGCGCAGTTTACCTGGTCGTCCAGCAACCCACGCGTGGCCACCATCGACCAGAACGGCATCGCGACCGGCGTGGCGGGTGGCCAGGTCGTCATCACGGCCCGGGTCGGCACGGGGACGCGCGCCAAGAGCGGGCATGCCACGCTCACCGTGACCGGCGAGGGGCCGACTCCGCAGGCGCAGATGCAGCCGCGCCCGCCGCCGCGGGCGGCCGGGTCCCGCGGAGAAGGTAGGGGCTGCGCTGCGATGGAACGCGAGCCGCCGGGAAGCGGGACGCCGGTGGGCCTCGTGGTCACCCCGCTCCGCATGGTGCTCGTCAAGGGAGAGATGCAGGAGCTCGCCTATCACGCGGCCCGGGCCGACGGCCAGCCCTCCGACCGGGTGTGCGTGGTGTTCACGGTCGACCCGGGCGGCGAGCGGATCGCGTCCGTGGACTCGTTCGGGGTGGTGGTAGCGTCCGGCGACACGGGCCGGGCCGTCGTGCGCGCGACGGTGCCCGGCAGGACCGGCTGGCAGCCGAAACAGATCGCCGTCCAGGTCCGGAGCGACACCGTGCGGTTCAGGCTTCATGAGCTGTCCATGACGCCCGGCACGACCGACACCCTGGCGATGTTCGTCCCCGCACAGGATCGGGCGATCAGCCCGGCCGGCGTGTTCCAGTTCGTGTCGTCGGACACCTCGAAGGTGCGCGTCTCGCCGGTGGCGCCGGTCGTGTTCGCCGTGGCTGCGGGCACCGCCACGATCAGGGCGCAAAACGCGCTGTATTTGGACATCACCATCGTGATCAACGTGCACCGGCAGGCGGCGCAGCTCGTGGCGGCGTCCCCGGACACCGTGATGACCCTGGCCGTCACCGGGACGTCCGCGGTCGGCGTGCGCGCGGTTTCGGCCGACTCATCCACGGTCGCCGAGGTTCCGCTCCGGTGGAGCCTGTCCGACACCACAGTGGCGCGGTTGGATACGGCGGCCAGGACGCTGCGGGGGCTCAGGGCGGGGGAGGCCCGCCTCACGGTCAGCGCGCGGATCGGGCGCGACACGACCATCTCGCGGAGCTGGCAGGTGCGCGTGGTTGCCGGCGGCTTGGTGATCTCGCGCCCGCGGCTGGGCTTGGGGGTCGGCGAGCGCACGCCGATCTCCGCGCAGCTCCTCGACGACCGCCGCCGGCCGGTGGGCCCGGCGACGCAGCTCACCTGGACATCGAGCAATGACTCGGTCGCTCGCGTCATGGGGGGCGAGGTCGTCGGCGCGGGGATGGGACGCGCCCGACTCACGGCGCGCGCGCCTTGGGATACGACGGTGACCGCCGATGTGTTCGTGGTGGGCGACTTGATGGCCTGCGAGCAGCGCGATGGCCGCTGGGACCTGTACATGTTCCCGCGGGACGACCCCTCAAGAGCCCACGCGCTGACCCAGGACAACGTGGTAGAGGCGGACGCCGCCTGGTCGCCGAACCTCATGCGGGTCGCCTTCGTCGCGGCCGCGAACCCCGCGGCGAACATGTCCGATCTCTACGTCGCGAACGCGGACGGCTCCGAGCGGAGCCGCCTGACCAACGACTCGGCGGTGGTGCGCTCGCCGTCCTTCGTGGGGCCGTCCGGCGACCAGATCGTGTTCGAGTCGAACCGGGGCGGGCGGGCGCAGCTCTACATCATCAACCGTGACGGCACCGGCCGGCGGCAGCTGAATCCCGGCAACGACCCCAACACGGCGCCGGACGTCTCCCCCGACGGCAGGAAGGTGCTGTTCGTCTCGCTGCGCGAGACGGCGCCGCGGGAGCGCCACTACAACGTGTACGAGATGAACCTCGACGGCACCGGCGAGCACCGCCTGACCACCAGCTCGCGGCCGGAGGACTCACCCGCGTACGCGCCCGACGGCCGGTCGTTCTTCTACCTGCGGGACGAGGGCGGCACGCCGGCCACCAAGCGCGTGTACCGGCAGGACCTGTCCACCGGGGTGGCGGCGGCCATGACGGCGCCCGGGGTGTTCGTGCGCGACTTCAGCGTGAGCGCGGACGCGAGCACGCTCGTGGTGACGATCCTGCAGTCCGATGCCAAGGTGCTGCAGACACAACGGGTCGCGCTGTACGCCATCGCGACCGGACAGATGACGCCGCTCGTCGTCCCCGGCGCCGACCGGATGGCGGGCCCGGTGTTCCGCCCGGCGACACCACAGCCGCGCTGACGCACGGGCTCGCCTCGCGGACGGCGGCGCCCGGCGGCCGTCGTCGCGCGCGCCCTCCCGGCACTACATTTCCCGTGATGCGCGCCGTCACAATCCGTTCGCACGGTGGCCCCGAGGCCGTCCGTGTCGAGGACGTGCCGCCGCCGGCGGCCGAGCGCCCCGACGACGTGGTGGTCTCCGTGCGGGCCGCCGCCCTGAATCACCTCGACCTGTTCGTCGTGCGCGGCCTGCCGGGACTGCATCCGGCCTTCCCCCACATCCTGGGCGCCGACGGGGCCGGAATCGTGGAGTCCGTAGGGCCGGCCGTGACGCGCGCCAAGCCGGGAGACCGGGTGCTGCTGAACCCCGGCGTCTCCTGCTACGCGTGCGAGTTCTGCCTCGCCGGCGAGCACTCCCTCTGCACCACCTACCGGCTGCTCGGCGAGCACTTACCTGGCACGCTCGCCGAGGCCGTGCGCGTGCCGCAGGCCAACGTCTACCCCGTGCCCAACGGGGTAACCTGGGTGGAGGCGGCCGCGTACCCGCTGGTGCACCTCACGGCGTGGCGGATGCTCGTGACCCGGGCGGCGCTGCGGCCGGGTGAGACGGTGCTGATCTGGGGAATCGGCGGCGGGGTCGCGCTGGCGTCCCTCCGGATCGCGAAGCTCCTCGGGGCGGTCGCGGTCGTGACATCGTCCAGTGACGCGAAGCTCGAGCGGGCGCGCGCGCTGGGCGCCGACCTGGCGCTCAATCACGTCACGGCTGACGTCGCCCGCGAGGTGCGCAGGCTGACATGCGGCCGGGGCGCGGATGTGGTGATCGACTCGGTCGGCGAGGCGACCTGGGAGAAGAGCCTCAAGGCCCTGGCGCCCGGGGGCCGCCTGGTGAGCTGCGGCGCCACCAGTGGGCCCAGGGTGGTCACCGACACGCGGCGGATGTTCTGGTATCATCACACGCTGATGGGCTCCACCATGGGCAACGCGCGCGAGTTCGCCGAGGTCGTCCGCCTGCTGGGCACCGGCGCCCTGCGCCCCGTCGTGGACAGCGTCGTTCCGCTGGACGCGGCGCGCGGCGCGCTGGAGCGCCTGGCCGCCGCGCAGCATTTCGGCAAGCTGGTAGTGGAGATCGCGGCCTAGCGCCGCCGGAGGCATCGGGTGGAGATGTTCCAACGCTTGAGAGACGCGCTGCTGCAGATCGCCAGGCTGCTTCCGCCCCTGTTCCTGGCGTTTGTCATCCTCGGGGCCGGCTTCCTCGTCGCCCGGCTGCTCGAGCGGCTGGTGGACGGCTTCCTGGACCGGGTCCAGTTCGACCGGTCCGCCGCGCGCTGGGGCGTGACCGAGGCCGTCGAGCGCACTGGAACGCGGCTCGACCCCGCGCGCGTCGTGGGCAAGCTGCTCTTCTGGGGCGTGATGCTGGTCGTCATCCTGCTGGCCGCCTCCGCGCTCGGCGTGCAAAACGTCAACGACGTGTTCGCCAACCTCGTGGGCTACATCCCGAGCGTGTTCGCCGCCATCATCGTCATCGTCCTCGGCCTGGTGCTCGGCGAGTTCGTGCGAGTCCTGATCCTCGCCTCGGCGGGGGGCGTGGCGGGCGTGCCCACGCTGGCGAAGGTGGCCAAGGGGACGGTCATCGTGATGTCGGTTTTCATGGCGCTGCAGCAGATCGGCGTCGCGGCCGAGATCGTCACGACCACGTTCACCCTGATCCTGGGTGCCGTCGCCCTCGCTGTCGCTCTGGCATTCGGCCTTGGCAACAGCGGCCTCGCCGGCGAGATCACGCGGCGCTGGTACGAGGCCGGGCGCTGGGGCGGGCGCGAGCGCCGGAAGGTGCGCACGGAAGGGACGCCATCGCCGGCCGCGGGTGCGTCCCGGGCTACGGCCGCCGAGCCGGCGGCGCGCGAGCCTGGGGTCCCCGAGCAGGGCGGGCCGATGGCTTCGGAGCGCCGCTAGCGAGCAGGACCGGGGCCGGCCTCACGCCATCCGGAAGGAGGAGTTCGCGATTGACTTAACTCAATAACCCGTCTATATTTAGCAATCCTCACCCCCAGGGACATGACCGCTCCGAATCAGCGCGAACGGATCCTCCCCCGACTGATCGAAGACGAGATGCGCGAGTCGTTCATCGACTACTCGATGAGCGTGATCGTGCAGCGCGCGCTTCCGGACGTGCGGGATGGTTTGAAGCCGGTGCATCGCCGCATCCTGTACGCGATGAACGAGCTCGGGCTGCTGCCCAACCGCCCCTACAAGAAGAGCGCGACCGTGGTCGGCGACGTGCTGGGCAAGTACCACCCGCACGGCGACTCCGC
>Ga0153915_10004189_pt1 | contig 13271 bp, 11 predicted proteins | sample Opewatmetagenome_2_FD_107003 | JGI IMG/M metagenome (GOLD analysis project Ga0153915, IMG submission 107003) | Freshwater wetland microbial communities from Ohio, USA - Open water 3 Core 3 Depth 3 metaG | ecosystem: Environmental > Aquatic > Freshwater > Wetlands | place: USA: Ohio, Lake Erie... | reverse complement strand
CGTGGCGCGCGCTGCCCTCGTCGGTCTCGCGCAGGTAGAGGTTCAGGGGCGCGAGCCGGCGCTCGGCGTACAGGTGCGCGAAGTGCACCTGCGACTCCGTCACCCGCACGGTCTCGCCGCATTCCGCCCGCAGCTCCTCGAGCAGCGCCTGCGTGAAGCGAGAGCGGTCGACGGCCAGGTGCTCGAACTCCTGCGCGTCGACGAGGCGGCCGGCCCGGTCGTGGCGGAAGACGAGCTGGTACTTGCTCTTCACCTCCTGGCGCGAGGTGGTCTTGGGGAAGGGGAACTTGTCCCGGATGACCTTGAAGACGATGTCCAGCGACGGGAGCGTGAAGACGGCCATGACGAGGCCCCGGTCGCCGCGGGCGATGTCGAAGCGGTCCCGGGTCTGCTCGAGGTGGGCCAGGATCTCCCGGTACAGCTCGGTCTTGCCGTGCTTGTTGTGGCCGATGGCGATGTACAGCTCGGAGAGGCGCTTCTGGGGCAGGATGGACTTGAGGAAGGCCACGACCTCGTGGGGACGGTCCGCCGCCACCCTGAAGTACGACCGGGTGAAGCTGAAGACGTTGCTCGCGTCCGCCGGGGCGAGCAGCACCGCGTCCACCTCCACGCCGCTGTCGCCGTTGAGCAGCGCCAGGATGATCGGCGAGACGAGGTCGCCGCGGCGCATCCGGCCCACGAGGTAGGCCCCCTTGTTCCGGTAGAAGACGGGGCGCAGCACCTCGATGGAGTCGAGCGGGATGGCGCTCTCCTGGCCGGCGAGGTGGGCCTCGATCTCCGCGGCCGCGAGGCGAGCATCGCCCGTGAGGTCGCGCCAGGGAACGTCGAAGGAGACGTCGCGCAGGATGGCGGCCACGAGCGCCGTCGTCCCCTCCCGGCGGGCGTGGACGGAGTAGACGCGCTCGCCCGGCGACGGAGGCGGCGTCGCGAAGTCGGAGGCGACGTACTCGATCTTCGGGTCCACGCCCACGGTGTCGAAGATGCGGCGGGAGACCGAGTTGAAGAAGGTCTCGGCGAGATCCCAGTCCGGACGGCGGGCGATGAGGCCCGAGTAGGCCGCCTTCATGCGGCCCCAGAGCGCGCGATCGGAGGCGGCCTCGCCGAGCAGGCCGCGGACCCGGGCGACGATCTCCCCCACGTGGCGGTCGCGCAGCTCCAGGCGCTCGACCGTGTCCTGCTGCACGCCGCGCCAGTCCCGCGACTCGAACCGGGCCCGTGCCCCGCGGGTGACGTCGTCGAAGGCGGCCCGGTAAGCGCCGAACGCCTCGTGGATGGCCCGGGCGCCGTCCGGCGCCAGGTCGACGAGCACGGCGGGCGCGGTCATCGGCCCCTCTGGCGGCGAGCCGCAGCGCCGTCCCGCCCCGGTCGCGCCGGGGTCGCGCGCCGGGCCTCGTCGAGCGTCTCCTTCTTCCGGTAGGCGGTGCCGTTGAAGAGCGCCACGAGGTCGCCGGACGCGTCGGTGACCCGGACGACGCAGGTGGAGAGGCGGGGGCTCCGCGCCACCTCGCGGGCCTCGGCGGTGAGCGTGCCCTTCGCCGCCGCCTTCACGAAGGAGATGGCCACGTTCACGGCCACCGCCACCGTTCCGTGCGAGTTCGCGGCGGCGGCGAAGGCCAGGTCGGCGAGCGTGAAGATGGCGCCGCCCTGGGCCACGTCCACGCCGTTCATGTGCCGGTCGGAGAGGCGCATGCGCGCCCGGGCGCGGCCCGGCGAGACGGAGAGGAGTCGCGCGCCCGCCCGGGCTGCGAAGCGGTCCCTGCGGAAGAAGCGGCGGAGATCGACCATGGACCCTCCCCGGGGATCGAGTAGCCGAGGAACGGCGGCAGCGCAAGCGGTCGCTCGAAAGCGCTTGAACGGATCGCGCCGCGCCCTACGATGCTCGACGGGAGGAACGCCATGACCGACACCGCACCCGCCCGCAGGCGCTGGCCGATCGTCCTCGGAGCCGTCGTCGCCGGGCTCGCCGCCCTGCTGGCGGTGGGCCTCCTCGTCCTCGACTCCGTCCTCACCTCGAAGGCCCGGGCGCAGGCGGCGGCGCTCTCCTCCCGGCTCGGAAGGCCGGTGGAGGTGGACGGCGTGTCGGTGAAGCTCCTCGGCGGCCTCGGCGTGCGCGTCTCCGGCGTGCGCGTCGGCGCCGGCCCGGACGAGGGCCTTCCCCTCGTGGAGGTCGGGCGGGTGGAGGTGAAGGCGGCGCTGCTGCGCGCGCTCCTCTCGGCGGGCAAGGACGTGGAGGTGAGGTCCGCCGAGGTGGACGGGCTGCGCGTCAACGTGGTGCGGCTCGCCGACGGGACCACCAACGTCGAACGGCTCCAGCGCAGGCTCGCCGAGACCGCCGCCGGGGAGGCGCCGCAGGAGCCGGTGAAGGCGGAGGCCGGCCCGCGGGACCTCTCCTACGTTCGAGTGGACCGGGGCGCGCTGCGGGGCGCGCGCATCGCCTTCGTGGACCGGAGCGGCTCCGGCGCGAAGGAGATCTCCATCCAGGACCTGGACGTGACCATGACCGACCTGCGCGCGGGCCGACCCCTCGACGTGGTCGTCCGGGCCGCCGTGCTCGCCGCGAAGCGGAACCTCGAGCTGCGGCTGCACGCGGCGCCGCTCCCCGGAACGCTCGTCCCGTCCCTCGAGACCGTGGCGCTCCGGGTCGAGCCCATCGACCTCGCGCCGCTCGCCCCGTTCGTCCCGGCGAGCGTCGGGCTCCGCGGCGGGCGTTTCGAGGCGGCGCTCGACGCGGCGCTCGGCGCGGCGGCGGCGGGCGGCAGCGGCCCGACCCGAGTGAAGGGCGGGTTCAAGGCGACGGGGCTCGCCTTCACCGGGCAGGAGGGCGGCCAGGCGCTCGACGCGGCGCTCGAGGCCGACGTCGAGGGCGACGCCGTGAAGGGAGACGTCCGCATCGGCAAGCTGCGGCTCGACGTCGGCCCGGCGGGGATCTCGGGCCAGGGGCGCGCCACCGGCCTCTGGGGAACCTCGCCGCGCGTCGAGGGGCTCTCGATCGTCTCCCACGGCCTCGATCCGGAGAAGCTCGCCGCCTTCTACCCGCCCATCCGGAAGGCCATGGGCGGCCGCGTGGCCGGCCCGATCGGCGTCGCGCTGCGAGGATCGGGGACCGAGGCCCGCCCGGCGCTGGACCTCGAGGTGGACTTCACCCCGGTCAGGCTCGACCTGCCGGGGATGCTCGCGAAGGCCGCAGGCGCGCGGATGGTCCTCTCCGCGCGCGCCCTGGGCGCGGCCGCGAGCGGCGGCGCCTTGCGCTTCGAGGCCCGGGCCGACCTCTCCGGCGTGGACCTGCGGCCGGGCGGACAGGCCGCCAAGACGCCCGGGGAGCGGCTCGCGCTCTCGATCGCCGGAAGCCGGCGTGCCTCCCCGAAGGAGGAGACCCTGGAGTTCTCGAAGGTCGAGCTGCTGCTCCCTCAGGACGCGGTGTCGGGGAAGGCCACGGTCGTGCGGGGCGGCGCGCCCGGGAAGCAGACCATCCACTTCGATGCCCAGCTCGCCAGCGCGCGGCTCGACCTCGACCGGCTCCTCCTGCCGGTCCGAAGGGAGCCGGCGAAGCCGAAGGCGAGGGCGAAGGACGAGAAGCCGCTCGACCCGAAGGCCTTCGCGGGGCTCTCCGGCCAGGCCGAGGTCCGCATCGACCTTCTGCGCCTGAGGAAGGTGGACGCGCGGAACGTCGTCGCCCGGATCAAGGTGGAGGGCGACGACGTGGTGGTGGAGAAGGGCGACGCGCGCGCGCTCGGCGGCCAGGTCTCGGCGGCCGGGACGCGCCTGAGGCTCGCCCACCCGAACGAGCCCTTCCAGGCGAAGCTCCAGGCCAAGGGGGTGGAGCTGGAGCAGGCCCTCGCCCCATTCACGAGCCGGAAGGTCGTGAGCGGGAAGTTCGAGGGAGACGTGGACCTCTCCGGTGGCGGGCGGGAGACGGCCGACCTCGCGAAGACGCTGGTGGGACTGCTCGCCGGGAAGATCCAGGACGGCACGTTCCACGGCAAGGACCTCGTCGCCGGGGTGGCGGGACCGCTCTCGAGGGCGCTCCCCTTCGGCGGCAAGCAGATGAAGGGCGGGACGACGAGCCTCGGCAAGGAGCTGCCGTTCAGGCTCGAGTTCAAGGACGGGCGGGCGCAGCTCTCGAAGCCGATCCGGATCGCCCGGCCCGAAGCGGACGTGAGCCTGTCGGGCGGCTTCCGGCTGGACGGCACGCTCGACATGCCGGCCACGGTGGCGTTGTCGCCGCAGACCGTGGCCTCGCTCACCGGAGGCCGGGCGCGCCCCTCGGCGCCCGTCCCGGTGAGCTTCCGGCTCTCCGGACCGGCGTGGAGCCCGACCCTGTCCGACATGGACCTCAAGCCCGCCGTCTCCGCCATCCTGAAGGAGGCCGGGAGCGCCGCGCTCGGCAAGGCGCTCGGCGTCCCCGGCGCGACGACTGGCCAGAAGGCGCAGGACGTGCAGAAGAAGGCCGGGGACGAGGTCAAGAAGCGCCTCGAGGGTCTCTTCGGGCGATAGCCGGGGTACGATGGCCCCGTGAGCGCGGAGGCCTACGAGGACGCCGCCCGGCGGATCCGCGCTGCGCTCGCGGCCCGCCCGCCCCGCCGCGTGGCCGTGGACGGGTTCGACCGGGCGGCGGTGCTGGTGCCGCTGCTCCGGCGTCCCGAGGGGCCGACCCTGCTCTTCACGCGCCGCACCGAGGCGCTGAAGAAGCACCGGGGCGAGATCTCCTTCCCCGGCGGCCACCTGGAGGGGCGGGAGGACGCTCGCGCGGCGGCGCTGCGCGAGGCCGAGGAGGAGGTGGCCCTCGACCCGGCGCGCGTCGAGGTCGCCGGCGAGCTGGACGACCGGCCGAGCGTGACGCGCATCGTGGTCACGCCGGTCGTCGCCCTCGTGCCCGACCCGCCGGACGGCTTCCGCCGCGACGCGCGGGAGGTGCGGGAGGTGTTCGAGGTGCCGCTCGACCGCTTCCTCGCGCCGGGGGCCGCACGGGTCGAGTGGTGGGACGGCTCGCGGCTGCCGCCGGACGCGCCGCGCCGCCCGCTCCTCGACCTCCGCTCCGAGGACGTGGACGCGGCCGGTCGCTACGCCGTCTACTTCTTCGACATCGCCCCCGATCGCGTCATCTGGGGGCTGACGGCGCGGGTGGTGAGGGACCTCGTCCTGCGCGCCTTCGCCTGACGCGCGGCCGGCATCCTTCACGCGGAGCGCGGGGACGGGTATGCTCTGCTCCGGCAGGGGAACGGGTGGAAAGCGAGACCAACCGCCGGCTGGCGGAGGAGAGCGCCAGGCTTCGCCGGCTCATGGAGCTGAGCCCGGCCGTCATCTACTCGCTCCGGGTGGAGGGCGGCGCGCTCGTGCCCGAGGTGGTGAGCGGCGACGCCACCTGGCTCACGGGCTACCGGCCCGAGGAGATGCGGGACCCGGCGTGGTTCGGGGAGCACGTGCACCCCGAGGACCGGGAGGCGGCGCTCGCCGCGACGCTCCGCCTGCTCGCGGAGGATCACCTCGTCCAGGAGTACCGCTTCCGCCACGCGGACGGCGGCTACCGCTGGATCCGCGACGAGATGCGGCTCGTGCGCGACGCGTCCGGACGCCCGGTGGAAGCCATCGGCTCCTGGCTCGACGTCACCGAGATCCGCCTCGCCGCGGAGGGGCTGCGGGAGAGCGAGGAGCGGCTGCGGACCATCATCGAGGCCGAGCCGGAGTGCGTGAAGGTCGTCGGGCGCGACGGGCGGCTCCTCGAGATGAACCCGTCTGGCCTGGCGATGCTGGAGGCCGGCTCGCTCGAGCAGGTGCAGCGCATCGGGCTGAGCGAGCTCGTCGCCCCGGAGAGCCGCCCGGCCTTCGCCACGCTCTTCAAGCGGGTGATGGGCGGGGAGAGCGGCACTCTGCAGTTCGAGGTGGTGGGCCTCGCGGGCACGCGCCGGTGGCTCGAGACCAGCGCCGTGCCGCTGCGCGATCCGCGCGGCGGCGTCGCCGCGATGCTGGGCGTCAGCCGGGACGTCACCGGGCAGCGGCGGGCGGCCGAGGCGCTTGCCGCGAGCGAGGAGCGGTTCCGCTCGCTCATCGAGCGATCCACGGATCTCATCATGGTCTTCGACGCCGGGGGAAAGGTCTCCTTCGCGAGCCCATCGGTGTCCGAGGCGCTCGGCTACCCCCCCGAGGATCTCCTCGGGGCGAACCCGTTCGACTACATGGAGCCCGGCGACGTCACCGAGGTCGAGCGGGTCCTGCGCGAGCTCGCGCGCGAGCCCGGCGCCACGCGCCGCCTGGAGCTGCACGTCCGGAGGAGCGACGGGTCGTGGCGCCTCTTCGAGGCGGTGGCCCGGAACCTCCGGCACGTCCCGGCGGTCCAGGGCATCGTGGTGAACTCGCGCGACATCACCGACCAGAGGCGGCTCGAGGAGCAGTTCTTCCAGGCCCAGAAGCTGGAGAGCATCGGCCGCCTTGCCGGCGGCGTGGCCCACGACTTCAACAACCTCCTCATCGGCGTCCTCGGGTACGCCGACTTCCTGGAGGAGGGGATCCGTGCAGGGAAGCCGAGCCTGGAGGACCTGGCGGAGATCCGGAAGGCCGGCGAGCGGGCGCGGGAGCTCACGAGGCAGCTCCTCGCGGTGGCGCGCCGGCAGGTGATCGCGCCGCAGGTCCTGGACGTGAACGCGCTGGTGCGCGACTCGGAGAAGCTGCTCCAGCGGGTCATGGGCGAGGACGTCGCCATCGACGTCCGGCTCGCCGAGGGGCTGCGGGCGGTGAAGGCCGACCCCGGCCAGCTCCAGCAGGTGATCCTGAACCTCGCCGTGAACGCCCGCGACGCCATGCCCGAGGGCGGGCGATTCCGGGTCGAGACCGCCGATGTGGAGGTGGAAGGGCGCCGCGCGCCGCCCGACCCCGGCGTCGAGCCAGGGTGGTGGGTCACCCTGACCGTGAGCGACAGCGGCCACGGCATGAGCCCCGAGACCCAGGCCCACCTGTTCGAGCCGTTCTTCACCACCAAGCCCGCCGGGAAGGGGACGGGGCTCGGGCTCGCCACCGTCTACGGCATCGTGAAGCAGAGCGGCGGCCACATCGGCTTCCATAGCCTGGCGGGGAGCGGGACGACCTTCCGCGTCTGGCTGCCGGCCAGCGCGGAGCCGCCGCCCGGGGCGCGCCGGCTGACGGATCGGCTGGCCCGGCCGGCGCGGCCCGGATCCGAAACCGTCCTCGTCGTGGAGGACGCCACCGCGGTCCGCGACCTCGCGGTCCGGGCCCTCCGGGGAGCGGGGTACGTCGTGCTGGAGGCGTCGAGCGGCCGGCAGGCCATGGAGGTGGCGGAGAAGGCGCCCGGCCCCATCCGGCTCCTCCTCGCAGACGTCGTCATGCCCGAGATGAGCGGGCGCGCCGTCGCCGAGCGGCTCGCCACGTGGCATCCCGGGCTGCGCGTCCTCTACATGTCCGGGTACGCGAGGGACGCGATCTCGCAGCACGGCGTGCTCGAGCCCGGGACCGAGTTCCTGGCGAAGCCCTTCACCCCCGGCGTCCTCATCGCCCGCGTGCGGGCCGTGCTCGACGCCGCTTGAAGGGCCCGCCCGGCCGCCTGACCCGTGAGCGATCCGGAGTACCCGAATGGGTTCGGGAGGCCATTTCCGGAGTCGATTAGCATCCGTGGCACACGACCCGCGCGACGCGGCCGGAGGGCGGAACGACATGGCCATCGACTTCTCCAAGCTGTCCCTACAGGACGCGCTGGACCTCGCCATCCTCATCGAGGAGGAGGCGAAGGAGCGGTACGAGGAATTCTCGAAGCTGGTCGGCGGGCGCTACCAGGGCGATGCCGACGACGCGTTCCGGGAGATGGCGAAGAACGAGGCCAGGCACGGCGAGGAGCTCGCCGAGCGGCGCAAGAAGCTGTTCAAGGGGGCGAAGCGCCGTGTGGACCGCTCCATGCTCGACGACGTCGAGGCGCCGGACCGCGGCAAGCCCCGCGTCTTCATGTCGCCGCGCGAGGCCTTCGAGGTGGCGCTCGAGTCGGAGCAGAAGGCGTACGACTTCTTCGCCGAGGCCCTGAAGCACGTGAAGGACCGGGGCGTGAAGAAGCTCTTCGAGGAGCTGAAGGGCGAGGAGAAGAAGCACCAGGAATGGCTCAAGAGGAAGATCAAGAAGCTGCCGCCTGGGCCCGACGTCGAGGAGTCCGCGGCGGACGAGCCCGGCTCCGACGCCGGATAGGCCGGGGGCGCGCGGCGTCAGGCCTGGGCGCCGCCTCCTCCCACGGTGAACCCCCCGGGCTCGAGGCCGAGGCGCCGCACCGCCTCGTCCCAGCGCGAGGCGAGCGGGACGTCGAAGAGCAGGTCCTGGTGGAGGGGCAGGGGGATCCAGGCTCCGCGGGAGACCTCGTTCTCCACCTGGAGCGGGCCCCAGCCGGCGCAGCCGAGGATGAGCTGGAAGCGGCCGCGCTCCGGATCGCGGATCACCGCCTCCAGCAGCTCACGGGATCCCCCCACGGCGAGCGAGTCGCCCACCGCGATCGGGTCGTCCTCCGCGCGGGATGCCGCCGCGCCGCAGAGGATCCAGAGCCGCTCCGGGCGGACCGGCCCGCCGAGCAGCACCGGCTCCCCCGTCCGGCCCCAGGCGAGCCCGGCCCTCCACAGGCGATCGTCCACCTCCTTCAGCACGTCGCCGACGCCGATCGGCCCCGGGCGGTTCGCCACGAAGCCGAGGGCGCCCTCGGGCGAGTGCTGGACCATCAGCACGAGCGACCCGGCGAAGTTGGGGTCGGCGAGCGCCGGCGCGGCGACGAGGAAGCCGGGTGCGAGGCTCGTGGACGATGGGGCGGGCGCGGTCATGGAGGATGGTATCCTGCCGTGTCGAGGCTACACCGCCTGGCCGGTAGGGGTGCAAACGAACTTTTCCGCGCCGCGGGGTTGCGCCGGCCGCGTTCCGCCGCCATGGGGAGGGGCCTGAAAGGAGTCCCGCCATGAAGAAGGCCGCCGTACGCATCGCAGCCATTCTCGCCGCCGCCGCCCTCGCGACGCCGGCACTCGCCTGCGACTACATGAAGACCACCGCCGCCACGAGCGCTTCCAAGAAGCCCGCCGTCGCATCCAAGGTCGGCGCCACCAAGGCGAAGGGCGACGTCAAGGCGAAGCCCGCCTCCGAGGCGAAGCCCGCCTCGGCCGTCAACTAGAGGGGGCGCGCATCGCCGCGGGGCGCGCGTCCGTGCTATGGGACGCGCTCGGAAGGCGATGCATGTTCCCCACTGCGCGGCCGCGCCGAAGCGTCCTCTACGTCCCCGGCTCGAACGCCCGCGCCCTGGAGAAGGCGAGGACCCTGCCCGCCGACGGGCTGGTGCTCGACCTCGAGGACGGGGTGTCGCCTTCGGCCAAGGAGGCGGCGCGCAGCACGGTCGTCGCCGAGCTGGCGAAGGGCGGCTACGGCCACCGCGAGCTCGTCGTCCGGGTGAACGGGGCGGATACGCCCTGGGGCGAGGGAGACCTCGCCGCGGCGGCCCGTTCCGGCGCGAACGCCGTGCTCCTGCCCAAGGCGGAGAGCGCCGAGGCCGTTCGCGCCGCGGAGGGCGCGCTCGCCGGGCACGGGGCGCCGCCGGAGCTGGCCCTGTGGTGCATGATCGAGACCCCGCGCGGCGTCCTCGCCGCGGATGCCATCGCCGGGGCCTCGCCGCGGGTCGCCTGCCTCGTCGTGGGCACCTCCGACCTCGTCAAGGAGCTGCGCGCGCGCCACACCCCCGGGCGGCTGGAGGTGCTGGCAAGCCTCTCCCTGGCCGTCCTCGCGGCCCGGGCCCACGGCCTCGCCGTCCTCGACGGCGTGCACCTCGACCTCTCCGACGATGCCGGCTTCGAGGCTGCCTGCCGGCAGGGGCTGTCGCTGGGCTTCGACGGCAAGACGCTCATCCACCCGAAGACCATCGAGACGGCCAATCGCGCCTTCTCGCCGGGCGAGAAGGAGGTGGCCAGCGCGCGCCGGGTCATCGAGGCGCATGCCGCGGCCGCGGCCTGCGGCCAGGGGGTGGTGGTGGTGGACGGCCGGCTCGTCGAGGCGCTGCACGTCGAGGAAGCCCGCCGGCTCGTGGCGCTGGCGGAGGCCATCGCCGCGCGACGCTGACCTCTCGGCTCCCGTGGCGCGCGGGCCGCCGCTGGGGTAGATTCCCCGCCCTCCATGCAGCCCGAGGAACCGAGCCTTCCGGACGGATCGGCCGCCGGCGCGGGCACCGCCCTGCGGTGGCCGGCGCTCGCCTGGGCGCTCCTCCACGTCCCCGCCGTCCTCTGGCTCTACGGCCCCTCGCTCTCCCGGGCGGTGGGAGGCCTGCACGAGGGCTACCGCGCGCCGCTCTGGCCGTCCTTCGCCGTCGAGGCGGCGATGCTCGCCCTCCTGCCCTTCCTCCTCGCGCTGCCGCTCTCGCCCTGGGGGCGGATCTACCGATGGGCGGCGCCCGCGCTGACGGGGCTCTTCACCGTGGGGCTGGCGCTCGACGCGCAACTCTACGCGTCGGTCGGCTTCCACGTGAACGGCTTCTTCTTCCGGGTGCTGGCCCAGCCCGCGGCGCTGCGCGAGACCGGGATCCCGACCTCGGAGGTGGTGGGCTTCGCCGCCAAGGCCGCGGCATGGGTCGCGGGCGAGGTGCTCGTGGGCGCCTGGTTCCTCCGCCGCTTCGCCGCGCGCCGGCGCGTCTGGGCCTGGGCGGTCGCCATCCTCGTCCTGGGCGTGGCCGAACGCTTCACCATCGCCGCCCTCGCCTTCTTCGGCGGCCCCGCGGCCATCGCCGCGGGCCAGGTCCTTCCTCTCCAGATTCCGGTGCGCATGGACGACTTCATGAGCCGGGTCACGGGCCGGCCACCACTCGCGAACCCCTTCAAGGGTGCGGCGGCGCAGACCGCGGCCCGGGTCCCGCCCGGCGTCCCGCCCGCCGAGGTGCGCTTCGCGCGCAAGCCCGACGTGATCCTGGTCCTGCTCGAGTCCATGCGCGCCGACTACCTGGACGCCCAGGTCATGCCGCGGATGCTCCGGCGCGCCCTGGCGGGCGGCACCATCTTCGAGCGGCACTACGCCACCGCCCCCACCACCTACTTCGCGGTCTTCAGCGCCCTGTTCGGCCTGGAGGCCCACAAGCTCGACGCGGTGGCGGGCGCGGGCCGCCGCCCGCTCCTCTTCGGCGCGTTCCAGGCCAACGGGTACCGGACGCGGCTCTTCGCCTCGTCCTCGGTCGAGTGGATGGGACTCAAGGAGAGCGTCTTCGGCGACGTCCAGGGGGACCTCGAGAACGAGTTCCCGGGAAACGTGCAGGGCGAGGCGCGCGACGCCGCGGCGCTGGCGAGGGCGCGGGAATGGGTGGGCGCCCAGGACGACCGCCCGCTGTTCCTGTTCGTCTTCCTGGTGGGGACCCACTTCAACTACACCTACCCGCCGCGCTCGGCCCGCTTCCCGACGACCTGGGACGGCTCGGGGCTCATCCGGCTCACGCAGGCGCCCGCCGACCAGATCCTGAATCGGGCCCGCAACTCGGCCTACGAGGTGGACTGGAAGGTGGATGAGTTCCTCGACTGGTTCGGGAAGCGCCGCGGCAAGACGCCGCTCGTCATCGTCACCGGGGACCACGGCGAGGAGATGCGCGAGCACGGCCACGTCGGCCACGGGTCCTCGATCGAGGATCCGCAGATCCACGTGCCCATGGTCGTCCTCGGCGACGGCGTCCCCCGGGGCCGGCGCGACGTGGCGACGAGCCACGTGGACATCGTGCCTACCTTCTTCCGGCTGCTCGGGGACGAGCACCCTCCCGCCCTCTACTCCGACGGCCTCTCCATGTTCGAGGTCCCGGAAGACCGCTTTGTCCTCGCCACCGTGGGCTGGGAGCCGCGCTTCGCCGCGATCGGCAAGGACCTCAAGGTCTCCTTCTTCGGGATGGACGCCGGCTTCGGTGGAGTGAGCATCACCGATCCCTTCGACCGGCCGCTGCCGGACGCAAAGGAGCGGTTCGCCGCGCGCGCCGGGAGCATCCTCAAGCTCTTCGGGCGCGAGGGGCGGGCCGCGACGCCGGCAGCCGCCGGCCTCGTCCGCTGACCCCTACAGCCCGGGGATCCGCAGGCGCAGGTAGACCTGCACCTCGCCGCTCGGCTGGACGTCGAGCCGGACACCCGTGTTCGCGAGCCAGCGCACGGTGCGGGTCACGGGCTCGATGCCCAGCCGGTCCAGCATCGAGAGAAAGAGGGCGGTTTTCCGGCCGCGCACCGGGAGCATCTGCTCCATGCCCGGGATCTCCACCACTGGCGCGCACTGGTCGATGACGCACGCGGGCCGGCTCCCGTTCGGCGCCGGCGAAGGCGGTAGCCACGCCGCCGGCCGCGGGAGCTCGCGGGCCACGAGCACCGCAATCGGCACCTGCGGCGACAGGTCGCCCGTCCCCAGCATGGCCAGCATCGCCGAAAGGAGCGCGATCACTCGTCCAGCATCCCGCCGGAGACCGCGCGCCGCAAGACCCAGCGGGAGCAGGCCTCGGGGTCCCGCTCCTTCCGGTCGGGGGTGCGCTCCGGGAGGTCGGCGATTTGGCGCTCCCGCCGCGCAGGTGGAAGAATAGGGGCATGGATCTCTCGCGCATCGACATCGCCGTCCACCTCGGCGCGGCCCTGGCGGCGGGCGCGGCCATCGGGATGGAGCGCAGCTTCCACGGCCGGCCGGCCGGCTTCCGGACCCACGCGCTCGTGTGCCTCGCCTCGAGCCTGCTCATGCTCGTCACGCTCACCGCCGGGCGCTGGTTGCCCGAAACCGGCGACGGCATCCGCATGGATCCGACGCGCATGGCGCAGGGGATCATGACCGGCATCGGCTTCCTCGGAGCAGGCGTCATCTTCAAGGAAGGCATCACCGTGCGCGGCCTCACCACCGCGGCCTCGATCTGGACCACCGCCGCCATCGGGATCCTCATGGGGGCGGGGCTCTACTTCCCCGGGGCGGTCGCCACCGTCCTCACCCTGGGCGTGCTGTCCGTCTTCCGCTCCATCGAGGCGCGGCTCCCGACCCACCTCTACGCGAGCCACCGCGTCCGCTTCGACCGCGGCAGCGCCATGCCCGTCGAGCGGCTGCAGTCGCTCCTCGCCGAGAACGGCTTCCGCCTGTCGGGCCTCTCCTACCGGCTCACGGAGGACGGGAGGTCCTTCGAATACGGGATGACCATCCGGACGATCGCCCAGGGGAACTTCGCGCGGCTGGCGACGGCGCTCGGAGCCATCGAGTCCGTGCGCGAGTTCACCATCTCCCCGGCCGGCGATTAGCCGCAGATCCTTTCGCGGGCCGGCGCGTTCCCATGG
>Ga0153915_10004188_pt1 | contig 13271 bp, 10 predicted proteins | sample Opewatmetagenome_2_FD_107003 | JGI IMG/M metagenome (GOLD analysis project Ga0153915, IMG submission 107003) | Freshwater wetland microbial communities from Ohio, USA - Open water 3 Core 3 Depth 3 metaG | ecosystem: Environmental > Aquatic > Freshwater > Wetlands | place: USA: Ohio, Lake Erie... | reverse complement strand
CTCACCGTTAAGAATTTAAGTGAGTTGAGGTTGAGCAGTTCGGGTACGGTCACGGTTGGCCAACTCACCACTGGCAATTTCAACCTCGACCTTACCAGCAGCTGCAACGTGAACATCCAGGGTATCCAGGCGGATAAGATCACGACCAACATTTCCTCGTCCGGCGATATCACCATCCAGGGTGCGGCCAATTCCCTCGTGCTGCGTGTCACCAGTTCAGGCAACTTCCAGGCAGGGAATCTAAAACTACTAAATGCAAACGTGATCCTGACATCGAGCGGCGAGGTCACGCTATGGGTGGTTGAGAGCTTGAATGTGAATATCTCCAGCTCTGGGAACATCGCTTATTATGGCAGCCCCACCATCCGCCAGCAAATCACCAGTTCAGGTCAGCTGATCTCTAAGGGAGACAAATGAGGCGTAGATGGGTGGTTAAGGATCGTTCCCTAAACCACCCATTGATCATTAACCGAAAGTTTGCAGACTCTTCCAAAATTCAGACCACGGCCGGCTCAGTCCGCGGCAGCTCTCATTGATAATCTCATTACCCCAATAAAACTGCATTCAAACTGCACTCAACTGCACACGGTCAGTCAAAATGCAACCCAAATTGACGAAATGATGCCCGACATGGCTGAAAATATCGATAAAGACATGAAATAAATCACAATTTCAACAAAATCTGCAATTTACTGGCCTCTCCCTTAAACGCACCCTCCCCGGAAGGGAGTTAAATGGGTCATCCAGCAAGTCCAGCACCTATTTTTAGTGCCTATCCATCCTAAAATGCGACAATATCAGCGATGGTTTAGTCCATTAAGTCCACGATTACCACACTGCATCGGGATATTTGCACCGCAACTGCACCGCAATTGCACCGATCTGCACCCGATTTTCATCGGTATGAAGCAAGGAAAGGCGACCCGTAACACTGTCAATAAAATGTGCAGAGCTATCTTTAGCTAAAAAAATGGATGTTTACTCGTTAGTAAATAAATATTCCAGGATATATATAAAATTTATCTTATAACAATTCATCCAATAAATCCATCATTTCTTTATCACCACCAGCAGGAGGCGTCCAATCCACCTGTATCACCTCCACCCCCTGTTCCTCCAGGCTTTTACTGAACTTGCTCAAGCCAAGGTTGACAATCACAAGCGGCTGTGCAAGGAGCTGTTCAATTTTCGTTTCCATGCCCACCATCTCCCTTTCCAAATAACCAGCAGCAGGCTGCAGTAGCTTTGGCATTGCTGTCGTATACCAAAACACCTGCCTCTCGGAGTATCTTTTTCTGGAAGGTTAAGTCTTGCGGATCAGCTGGGGTCCCGCATATCGATGCTAGGACAGTGAGTGAGCCTCCCCGCTGTTTATACACTTTTTTCGCTTCGTCGATAGCCTCCAGTAGCTCACCAGCTGGATCCATTGAGGCATTATAGCCTAAGATAAAATCAAGGTAGAGCACAGCCATCTGCGGGTCCCGGCTTTCGGCAATGATCCGCTGACGGCGCATTGTCCCATCGATCATCGGGTGTGGTTTGCCTACCATAAAATACTCATCCCCCATATCCACCAGGGTGTGCTGAATGCTCTTTTCAGGATGAATTAACTTATGCGTGGCCTCCAGGGGGCTATTGGAATAGACACTGATGCCTGCTTCCCGTAGGATTTGCTGGGATTGGTAACAGAAAGTGCCTCCTGCCAGGATTCCACGCAGATACTTCTGTTCCGGAGACCAGCCCGCCTTTTCTTTAGATAATTCCTTCAAATCCGCCGTACTTAATCCGAGATCTGGTGGGGTTGGTTTGCCAGACGTCATAACTGCCAGCCTGGCAGCTTCATCGATGGTACGAGTGGTCTGTAGATTGATCCTGTTTGAGGTAATTTTCGGATCGACACCGAGAAAACAACCGATCACAGGCTTTCGACAGATTGCGACCTTGTCTAGCAGGCGCGCGAGTGTTGTCGTTCCGGGTGGTTTGGAGATAACCGCGATGACGTTGGTATTAATATCTGCTTCGAGAGCCTCCATAGCAGCCAGAGCCGTCAAACCACCAATCCGCTCCGAAAGGTCATGGCTGCCCGTTCCAATCGCATGGGATATTCCGCAACCGAGGTTGTGCACCTGAGATGTGAATTCCTGCAGACCTGTTCCTGCTGCCCCGATCACACCAATATCACCTCTGCGGATGGCGTTGGCAAATCCAATCCCAACTCCGCCGATCAGGCTTGTTCCACAATCCGGGCCCATCAGCAGCACGCCCTTCTTTTTAGCCAATTGTTTCAGCTCGAGCTCGTCCTCCAGGGAAACATTATCACTGAATAAAAATACATTCATGCCTTCATTAAGGGCTTTACGGGCTTCACGGCTGGCATACTCTCCAGGGATTGAGATTACAACCAGGTTGGCATTGCTTTTTGCTGCTAAACCCTCTTCCAGCGTATGTAGCTTTGAAGCCAGGGCTTCCTCCAGGACGGCATTCAACCACCCGTCCAGGTTGTCCAGCACCTGATTAACGATCTCCATCGAATCAGCAATCACGGCGACTATCAGATCGTTGGATTGGGCCAGGTCTATATCAGCACCCTGGATACCAATATCGCTCAGCAGCTGTTTATTGGCGGGGCTGCCCATTAAAACTGCCGTTTGTTGGACACCCTCCAGCTTAAGGATGCGAGCGTTAACGGTCATCAGGAAGACAGAATCATAGTACTGGTTTTTTCGAATAACAAATCCGGAGGGCATATGAATACCTTTATACCGATATCTTATTTGTGACCATCATAGTTACGACCAAAAGCGATCAAGGCCTTTTTAAAGCATTCCAGCGGGGCACGCACCATCCCGGCGCCTATCTTTGGATAGCCAGGGTTCTTATGGGCGATGGCGGTGTCAATAATCGGTGTTATCCCGGTCTGTACCACCTTGCGAATGTCAATTCCAAGCGAGGTTCCAATAAAACCGAGCGCGGGCATCCGGTATGTGGGATGAGTGGTTACGGTGATTTTACTCATCTCGCGAGAATAAACCAGCGCTTGCTCGGGCGTGCCCCCCACCAGGCTGAGGATCCCAGGCGCCCCACCAATGGTGAAGCCTCCCCACCCTACCGTTTCTGTGATGGCTGAGTCGCCCATATCTAACCCGGCATCTGATTCGCTATACCCAGGGATATAGAGGCCATCCACCTTTGGTGAGGGAGCCGTGAACCATTCATCAACCAAGCCACTCACCCTGATCCCAAATTCCACTCCATTTCGGCACATGGCCGTAACCACGGTGCTGTAATCAATCCCCATAACTGGGTCAGCGATCGCCTTACCGCACGCCATAGCAATCCCAAGGAAGATCAGCTCGTGATTGGTCACATATTTAAGCGTCCATAACCGCTTGTCTTGCGGAAGATCGGTCTGAGCCATCGCCACCGCCATTGCATTGGCAAACAAGCTGGATGCGGCTGTGTGGCGATTATGCAGCTCGTCTCCCATCTGGAGCGCCTTGGTGATGATCGGTTTGAGCTCCAATCCACCAATGGTTTGAAGAGCCTTGTGTAAAGTTGGCGCCCAAACGTCGCGCCACAAGGTGAGACCTTTAAGGGCTTCTGGGCTGTAGTCCCCGAACTGCTGGTTGCCTTCCACCTGCCGACAATAGGCGCGGTTTCCAAAGGCTTTATTCTCGACGACCCACACGGGTGCAGATGGGGAAATAGTGCCAGCCATTGGACCGACGGTATGGTGATGGTGATTGGGTTCCAAACGCACCCCACCTTTATTCAGAAGATCTGTCGCTTCCTCAATATGGGTTGCCCAACCTTCATACAGCACCTGGCCAATTATCGCTCCCCTCTGAGCGCCACACATATTTTGCCATTCAATCGGTGGACCGGAGTGAATGACCATTTTTCCTATGAGTCCGGGGATCACCTCTCCAGCGGGTGCGATATCCAACAGTACGGGCTCAGCCTGCTTAAGGCGATCAGCCGCCTCTTCATTGGCGATTTCAATCTTCTGCTTGATATCCATATACATTCCTTTCTAGTTAGCTTAGATAATAGCGCTTATGATGGATGGATGCTGCTAAAATCCCGGCAAGGAACCCGGTCAACAAGTCCCAGCCTGTCGAGTGTCCCAGTGAAATGAGCTTTTCAGCATGACCTATAAGGCTATTCTCTGTCTCGCCCTGCAACAAGCCATTGGCGAGCAGGTGAAGCGGTTCAACTGTATGCCCCTCGGAGTTGTCTTTTAGAATCGTATAGCTGATCAGGTTCGTGAGCGACTTGGATTGCGTAATGAAATCTGAATAAGTACAAATTGGATCTTCATCCAAAAATTGAGGATAAAAATCAGATAATAGTCTCCTGGAGAAAAAGAATCCACCGAGGAAATCATCCCCAGAAGGGGTAAGACCTTCACCGAAACCAATCAGATAGCTTGCATTATCGAGAGTTCCACATGGATCATTTGCCATTGTTGCCTGTATCATTCGTTTTACAGCTGCCCAGGCTTTACCGAGTATGCCTTCGAAGAGGTAACCATCAGGTGTTAAATATTGACGCGCTGTCACCTGTAAGATTGAGGGGATAAAAATGCCAAAACCAGTAGGTTGATGCCGTGACGACAACCGGTCGATAAAATTAGGAATAGATGAAGTCAATTCTGATGGAGCAATAATACGGGTCGAAGAAACCTTCGATGGTCTCCAGATAGGATAAGGATGTAGATCCAGACCTCCAATAGGGTCGATCTCGAGTGTATGATTGGCGACTTGATACCGGCTACCAGGCTTCATCCTGGGTAACGACGCAGCCACTTCGATGCCCCGTTGGTGCATCGGGACGCCTTTTGGGATCAGCCAGCAAAGCTCATCCGATGAGCTCAGCAAGTAATTCGCATCGGTTACACTTGCCAGAACCGTGCCCTGATTAATATTAAATAGAGAACTTAACGCAGCTTCTCCAATGGAGCAGAGGCGCATAGGTGACTCAAATAGAGGTAGATTCATCATGCCTTCACTTGGAGTACCGCTGATTTAAGGCGGTACTCCAAGATTCTGGGTAAATAGGTTTTATTTCGGGCTACCGACTACACCCTTCACAAACCAGTCCACCGAACTCATTGCGTCAGCGGTGAGAACCTCACCAGCTGCCACACGGGTGGTTCCATCCTGGTCCACAATCGGCCCTTTGAAAACCACCAGGGTTCCGGCATCAATCGCGGCTTGCTGTTGAGCCACCAGGTCTTTCACTTCCTGAGGTACTTTTGGCCCCCAAGGAGCAATCGCCATACAGCCATCGGTTAAACCGCAGCGTAGAAAGATAGGATTCCAGGTGCCATCCAGGACGGTGGAGGCAAGCCAAGTCAGTTTACCACCTAGCGTAAAGCCAGTCCCCGAGATCCAATATTCAGGAGCAAATTGCTGTGCGGCTAAGGACTGGAAGCCAATCGAATAGACGCCGCGTGACTCAGCTGTCGAGATAATGGTTGCAGGTGAATCGACATGCATGGTGACCACATCGACTCCCTGGTTGATAAGCGAGTTGGTGGCGTCTGCATCTTTGGCAGCGTCGCCCCAGGCAAAGGTGTAGGTCACGATGGTTTGTGCGTCAGGATTGACAGATTGGGCACCCAATTCAAAAGCATTGATGAAAGTTGCCGTCCATCCCATTGGAAACGCTGCCACAAAACCAAGTTTATTTGAGGTGGTCATTTTTCCAGCTGCAATGCCCATCAAATACCAGCCGTCGGGAGGGTTGCCATAGAAATTGGCAAAATTATTCGACATTTGCCAGCCACCGGCATGTTCAAATATGACATCCTGATATTTTTTAGACAACTCAAGAGCGGGGTCCTGGAAATTATAGGCTGTGGGGATAATCATCTTCGCGCCTTGAGAAATCATGTTCTCCATTGTCGAGGTCGCAGCATCGTCAGCCACATTTTCAGCCTCGATGATTTGTACACAGGCGATGTTATCCTTTATAGCCATCACTGCTTCATGCATGGCCTGGTTATAACCCGCATCGGTGACTGAACCACCGTAGAGGGCGCCGACGATCAGGCAGGGTCCTTCTGCAACCGGAGCGGTGGTGGGAACCTCCGTGGGCACAGGCGGCATGGTGGGTTCAACCACCACTGTCGTCGCAGTTGGCTGTGTGATCTGGGCCGGTGGCGCTTCTGTGACTGCCGGTGCGACAGTAGTGGCTTGCGTGCAGGCAGAAAGCAACATGACTGCACAAAGCATTACAGCGAGCAAGGTGGACACGTGTTTCGTATTCATTAATTCTTCTCCTTTTTTATGGTTGGTTTTGCGATAATTAGTCCGGTAAGTAATATATATAAAATAAATGGTGTTTCCTCCTTCCGTCGATATATCCATACTTGTATTATTCAGTGCCAAGGTATACCCTTCCAAGGCTTGCGGGGGCAGAATGCTTACGATTGCCTCCCCAGGCAATCAACACGATTAACGTGAGCAAATACGGGATAGTGTCCAAGAGAAATGGCGATATTTGGACCCCGCTGGATTGCAGCAATAACTGGAACGCCACCGCCGCGCTGAATAGTAGCGCCCCGATAATTGCCCGTAAGGGGTGCCATTTTGAAAAGATCACCAGCGCCACGGCTATAAAACCACGTCCGGCGGTCATGTACTCAGTCCAATTCATGGCGTAGGCGATAGCCAGCTGTCCCGCGCCTAACCCGGCTAACATCCCACCAGCAAACAACGCCTGGTAGCGTATCCGGCTTGGGTTCCGTCCGGACGCATACGCGATATCAGCATTTTCGCCCACCGCCCGAACACCCAATCCCCAACGCGTGCGAAATAGCAGCCACCAGACGAAAAAAGCCATCGGAATAACCAGGTAGATAAGGGGATCAAATTTAAACAGTGAAGTATAAATCCGAGGCAGATCTCCCAACCCGGGCAACAAAAACCGTGGCAAGCTGTTGATTTTCACGCCTACGAAGGATTTCCCGATCAAAGCGCTCAAGCCAAAGCCACAGAACATCAATGCCAGCCCGCTAGCCAGCTGGTTGGCTTTACGAGTAATCACCAAGTATCCCAAGATCATATTCATTAAACCGCCTGCCAGCACCGCTACCAGGATACCCAACCACGGGCTGCCCGATAAGGAGGTGATCGCGAACCCTGATGAGGCGCTCACTAACAGCACTCCCTCGAGACCAAGGTTGACGATTCCGGAACGTTCATCGATCACTTCTCCCAGGGTGGTGTAAAGGAGGGATGTCCCGGAAAAAATTGCGCTGGATATGACTCCAAGAATGGCAAGCAGGGTCATGATTTTTTTCCTTTGAAGAGGCTAGGGCGAGCCAGTACCACGAACAATGTGAATGCTAAAAGCAGGTTGATGACGGAATAGGGCACCCCGCGTGTCAGCTGGAGCAGGTTACCACCGGTGATAATTACCGAGACCACAAACGACATGAGTACGATCCCCAACGGTTCACCCCCCGCCATCCAGCTGATCATGAACCCCATGAAACCGAGGCTCATTGAGAAGTTCAGCAGCAATACCCCGTAAAATCCCGATACTTGAGACATGCCCGCCAATCCGGCGATAGCACCACCCACACACATCACAATAATTAGATATTTCTTCAGAGGAATTCCATTACGACGAGCAGCTTGGGCGTTGTTCCCAATTGCACGCATTTCCAGTCCCCAGCGCGTGTATTTCATGAAAAGCCAAAAGAGGACTAACAAGACCAGCCCGATAACCAGCCCAAGATGGATGCGTGTGCCAAAAAAAGTTGGCAGCCTGGCTGTGTCCACGAAAGTTGTAGTCTTGATGGTGTCTTTGGGCGAATGCCAAAAGCCGAAGATTAAAAATCCGACGATCTTGGGTGCGACAGAATTGAGCAACAACGTGGTAATCGTCTCATTCACTAACCCTATGGCTTTGAGGTAACCAGGGATGAAGGCCCACAAAGCACCTCCGAGCATCCCCAGGAGGATCATGATTGGCAGCAGGAGCCAGGCGGGTAAATTGGAAAAAGTGAGCGCTCCAAAAGTCGCAAAGGCTGCTCCGATGTATAGCTGCCCCTCACCACCAACGTTGATCAGACCCACCCTGGCAGGAAGTGCTACAGCCAGAGCAGTGATCAACATGGGGATCATGGCGACCAATACCTCTGAAAATCCATATGCGCTGCCTAATGTAGAAGTCAGGATATCCTTATAAGCCTGCAGCGGGTTCTTACCGGAGATTAAAAGGATGACCCCGAACAACACCAATGCTAATAAGATCATGTACAAATAGCGAATAATCTGGATGACCGTTTTATTCTGGAATATGGGAAAACGCGGTGCTACTTCACTGGTTTTAAGCATGCTCAACCTTTGAGCCAGTCATGAGATGGCCGACTTCATATACATTGGTGTTTACTGGTCTAAACTTGCCAGCGATCTTCCCAGCATATAAAACGATCAGCCAATCAGAAAGCGTAAAAAGCTCTTCCAGATCTTCTGAGATCAGCAGCACGCCAGCTCCGTTGTCCCGCGCCTGGATCAGCGCCTGGCGGGCTGCAATCGCACTCTGCACATCCAGCCCACGGGTTATATAGGATGCAATGATCAAGCGCGGATCACCGATCATTTCACGCGCTACCACCATGCGTTGCAGGTTACCGCCAGATAGAGAGCGCGCAGGAGCGTTCAGTGGTAAAGAAAAACCAAGGCGTTGATTGGATTGCTCAATATCAGTATGGACCGCCTGCCAGTCCATGCTCAGCCCACCCATCCGAGCATACTTAGCAGTGCGGGTAATGGCCATGTTCTGCAAAACGGTCATAAATGGACCGACTGACATGGTGAGCGGATTTTCTGGGATGAAAGCGACCCCACTCGTGCGCACATCTTGCACCGACTTATCGGTGAAATCTTTTCCAAAGATGAACTTCTTACCGCGTGCGCAGCGGATCAATCCCATAGCGAGCTCACCGAGCTCCTTCTGACCATTCCCTGAAACGCCCGCCACCCCTACGATTTCACCCGGATGGACTTGCAAGTTAATGGATTGTAAGGCGGTCTCCAATCCTTCCGCATGGGTCCATACATCTCTAAACTCAAGACATGCCTGAACCTGGTCTGGCTTAACTGTTTTATGTGTCACAACATTTGTACCGAGTTTTTTCTCGAACATCATGGAGATCAAGCGGTTTTCATCAGCGTCAGGACGCAGAAGCGTCCCCGCCACCCGGCCGGCGCGCAGCACCGTGATGCGATCAGCACATTCCAGGACTTCTTTCAATTTGTGGGTGATTAAGACGATGGCGTAGCCATCTTTTTTCAAACTGTCGATCACTCTAAAAAGCGCCTGAACTTCATGCGGCGCCAGCACGCGGGTGGGCTCATCCAAGATAAGCAAGCGTGCGTCAGCCAGCAACAGCTTTAGGATCTCCACCTTTTGTAATTCGCCGACCGATAGTTGTGACACCAGGGCTTCAGGGTTTACCTCCAGGCTATACTGCTCGGAGACCTGAGCAATGCGTCGATTGATACCGTTTACATCCAACACAGCCGGCAGCTGTGGGAGGAACAATGCCAGGTTCTCCATTACGCTGAGGGCAGGGATCAATGAGAAATCCTGGAAGACCATCCCGATCCTGATCGCCAGGGCATCATGCGGTGATTGGATCCTTACCGGTCGTTCGTTGACAAATATCTGTCCGGAATCTAAATGATAGAAACCGTATAAGATTTTCATCAAGGTGCTCTTGCCAGCGCCATTCTCTCCCAACAAGGCGTGCACCTCAGAGGCATAGATATCCAGGTCAATCTCGTCGTTTGCCAGCACACCAGGGAATGCTTTGGTGATGCCGCGCAATGACACTAAATTCAGTTGGGAGTTGGTCGAGCTAGGTGGTTTGAGCATGAATAAATTTTCGTCAGAAATGCGAATTCAGTTTGAATTTATCGCACTCGGAAAAGCGGATCATCCCTATGATAGATTAAGGATGCTTAATTCATAAGCGTATAAATCAGGGGTTTTTTGAACGCTGCAATGAGGAACAATTACGTAAAACGCCTCCGTATAAACTACGGAGGCGTATTTTATGTGCCATTATATGGCAAAACGAGTTACTCGATCATGCCATGCTGGCGGGCATAACGAACCAGCTCTAGCCGGCTGTGCAGCCCTAGCTTGTCGGAAATATTCGCCCGATGCCCTTCGACCGTCCGGATGCTTATGTTGAGCTGTTCACCAACCTGGCGATTGGTGTATCCTTCAACGATCAGCTTTAGGATTTCTGTTTCACGCGGTGTTAACAACTCTACTGGTGTTTCAGTTTGCAGGGAAGCCAGCTTAGGCTCGCCCAGCAATGATCGGAGCATGGATGGATCCACATACATGTCACCTCGCAAGATGATCTGGATTGCTGAGATTAGCTCTGCCTCAGCCGCGCGCTTGAGGATATAACCTGATGCTCCGGCTTTGATAGCTTCTTTAAGCAGTGCTTCGTCCTCATGTAAGGTCAGGACCAGAATGCGAAGGTCGGGATGATCTAATTTAAGCTTGCGGGTGACCGAAATTCCGTCTAGGTCTGGCATGCTGATATCAAGCACCAGGACATCCGGGTGGAATTTTTCAACCAGCTCGATCGCTTCATATCCCCCTGCAGCTTCCCCGATCAGTTCCAACCCGATTTCATCGTGGATCAATGCCCGCAAGCCACCCCTGACGATGGCATGGTCATCTGCAATCACCACCTTAGACATCACAGGGGATCTCCGCTTTTATGGTCGTGCCCTTACCGGGCGTGCTTTCGATCAGAAAGTTTCCTCCAAGCATTTCAACCCGCTCGCGCATCCCAAATAGACCAAGATGGTCCTCTGTCCCTGTGGTGGTGGGAATAAATCCAATCCCATCATCTTCGACGACCAATATGACGTTCCCGTTGAGAAGGTTAATTAGCACCTCCACGTGATTCGCTTGCGAGTGGAGTATAACGTTCGTTAATGATTCCTGCACGATACGGAAAACGGTAGTTTCAACATCTCCGGGAAACCGTCTCCCTTCCATCCCAACCGCCTCAAAATCGACCGAAAAATGATATTGCCGGTTGAATTCGGTGATAAATTGCCGTAATGTAGTCACCAGGCCGATATGGTCCAGGCTGGCGGGTCTTAGATTGACTGCGAGCTGGTGTAGATTTTCCTGGATTTCATTAGCTGTGGTTTTCAATTCCTCGATTTTTTCACGCATCGCTTCAGGGTGGTCCAGGGTTCGATCCAACAGGCCTAATTGCACAGTCAGTGCAGTGAGCAGCTGGCCGGATTCATCGTGCAACTCACGCGAAAGGTGGAGCCGCTCCTCTTCCTGAGCTTTCATCAGGCGTTGAGAAAGCCCGTGCAGCTGCTTATTGCTTCGTTTGAGCTCATCAAATAACAAGGCATTTTGGATGGCTACAGCTGCAAGGTTGGCATAGGATTGAATAAGTAATTGATTATCCGTGGAGAAAAATTCCTTCTGCTTGCTGATCAAGCGCAGCGATCCAATCAGCTGGTTGCTAAAGAGTAGGGGAAAAATTGCGTACATTTGGCAGGTCGACAGGGTGCGATCCGTGGAAATCATGGTGGCATCCACGTTTTTAATCACCGGGGTCAGAGAATCTTGAAAGACCTCAGGGTCCGACCATTTTCCGATCAGGTTTTGAAGTGTGGCAGGGGGCAAGCCATACCCAATGAGCCGGTTCTCTCCTCCAACGAGGTGATCACCGGTTTCAATCCAGGCAATATCCAATCCTAAACGCGTTACCGCCAACCGGCAGATGGTCTGAAAAATGCTGGTGATTTCGAAAGTGTCCAAAAAGGTTTTGGATGAATCATTTAGAGTGGCCAGGTCATCTGCTTTTTGACGAAGCGCATCTGCGGCTTTACGCCGCTCGAGCGTGGCGGCTGCCAGAATTAGCCCGGTCAGTGAAACCACTGCCATAAAAGTTTGCAACAATATCAAGCTATCATTTTTCGATTCCAACGAGAAAGGGCCCATTCCCTGGGAAGTACCCCAAATGGCAATCCCTGAGATGATGAATACGACCAGTGTTGTCCCTCTCTGACCGAAACGTAGCGCCGCCCAGATCACAAAGGGGAAGATCACGTAAATCAACGCCTGATGAAAGACACCGCTGGGAGGCATACTGCTGAATACAAACCAGGTAATCCCCGCGGTCAACAATAACAGAAATCCGCTTTCAATATAGGTACGCTTGCTCATCCTTGCCAGGGGAAAAGCCGTCCAAGTGAGAATGACCGGGGTGACCACCAAAGCCCCAAGTAGGTCCCCTATCCACCAGGTGGTCCAGATTGGTAAAAAGTTCTGCCATTCCCCAAGGGCAGTGACCATTAATGTCAGGGTACCAATGCTTGCTCCAATCATCGTACACGCCAGCGAAACCAAAACCAATCCCATCACATCCCTGATCCGGTCCATCGCCTGGTGCAGACCGATGATCTTCTTCAGGCAGTAGACAGCTGCTAAGGCTTCAAGCGTGTTTCCCAACGCCATCCCGATCGCGAGATTTATCGGTGCGCCGGTTAGGATCGAGCCAAGAAGCACCCCCAAAGTGATGCCTGGCCAATATTGATAACCCAGGATGAATAAGGCAGCTATTCCGATCCCGGTCGGAGGCCACACGGGTGAAGTGTTGGCCTGGAAAAACGCCATCATTAACCCAAGCCTGGCCGTGAGGTGGTAGACGATCGCCAGGGCTAGAACCTTAATCAGGAAAACCAGAGCCGATTTAATTTGTGAATATAATTCTCTATTTCCCAGTGCCATGGTTCGATCTCCAAATTGATAGATTATGATTATATACTATTAGTGACCACCTCGATCATGGGACCTTTTTCCTGGCACACGAGCGTACGGGATCAATAAATAGTGTGGGGAATATCACTGAAACTGCCAAATTGGGTATAAATGAGCCATAATCTCGGGGAAATGCAGCATAAATTGTGTCTATTTACGAATCCCCTTAAAAGCACCCTCACCGGAAGGTAAACATACTCCCCTCTAGTATGCGATTAATGGCTGTCCAGTAAGTCCAGCAACTATATTTGGTGTTATTAAGTATAAAAAACCCTTAAATATGGGGTTAGGTTACTCCAGCACGTATATTATTTCCATACTGTGTCAGGACATTTGCACCCAAACTGCACCGTAATTGCACCGATCTGCACGCGAGATCCATCGGTATGAAGCAAGGAAAGGCGACCCGCAGCGCTGTCCATAGGGGAAATACCTGATTG
>Ga0153915_10004187_pt1 | contig 13273 bp, 9 predicted proteins | sample Opewatmetagenome_2_FD_107003 | JGI IMG/M metagenome (GOLD analysis project Ga0153915, IMG submission 107003) | Freshwater wetland microbial communities from Ohio, USA - Open water 3 Core 3 Depth 3 metaG | ecosystem: Environmental > Aquatic > Freshwater > Wetlands | place: USA: Ohio, Lake Erie... | reverse complement strand
CGAGATAGCAAGTGGTTTTTATGAGAAGGCCGTCGATGTCCTCCTGGATGCTGTTCAGAATTCTGTCTTTGATCCGGTGGAACTTGAAAGGGAGAGAGAGGTCGTGCTGGAGGAATACCGGCGCTCCATGGATATGCCTGAGGGCAAATTATCCCGGGGGATGTATGCCCTCTGTTATAAAAAACATCCATATAAGAGACCAGTAATCGGGTACGAATCAACCATCCGTTCCATTACCCGTGGGGACATCCTCGAATATTTGAAGAAGTGGTACACGGCCGATAATATGGTGCTGGTTGCTGTCGGGGATTTAAGGAAAGATGAAGCTGTAAAGTTAATTAAGCGGTATGCCGGGGATTTTAAGGGCCGGAAGGCAAATAAGGCATCTCTGCCTGTGGAGCCGGTGCAGACATCTACGCGGGTTATGCTGTTAAATTCAGATATTAACGACGTCTATCTGGATCTGTCATGGCATATGCCTTCAGTGAATGATCCGGGTATACCCGCCTTCGACCTCATGGAGACAATATTGGGACGCGGCAGAAGCTCAAGGCTGTACAGCAAACTGAGGATGGAGAAGAATCTGGTCAGGGGCGTCTCTGCCGGCGCATACAGCATGGCCGATCCCGGGCTCTTTTACATATGGGCAGAAGTAGATGCAGACGGGGTAAGCGAAGCACTTGACGCTATTATTGAAGAAATCGCCAGGATTAAAAATGAACCTGTCAGTGAATCGGAATTATTGCGCGCAAGGAAGATTGTTGAGACGGATTTCCTGTCGGAGATGGAGACCATGAACGGACAGGCGAGGACGCTGGCCTATTTTGAAAGCATGACCGGCGACATGTATAAGGCTGATGATTATCTGGTGCGGCTTAAGGCGGTCACGCCTGATGATATCATGAGTGCGGCAGGCCGGTGCCTGACATCGGGCAATCTATCTATCGGCGTCATGATGCCAGAAGGGACAAAAATAATGATTTCGGAGGATGATGTCGCCGGGCTTTTTTCCTCAAAATCGGCTCAATATGATCATAAGACAGTGAAGTCATCTGAGAGGTCCGAAGGGGAGACAACAAAGGTTGTGCTACCTAACGGCATAAGGCTGATCATCAAGGAAAATCACAGGCTGCCTCTGGCATCCGTAAGGGCGGTCTTTCTTGGCGGGACGCGTCTTGAGGGGGCCGGGAAGGCGGGAATATCCGGTTTTACGGCCAAGATGCTTACGAAGGGCACGGAAACAAGAAGCGCCTCGGAGATCGCTTCAACGGTCGAGTCATGGGCCGGGGAGATAGGAGGGTTTTCAGGAAGGAACAGCTTCGGGCTATCAGCCGAATTCCTGAGCAACGATCTGTCTAACGGTCTTGAATTGATGGCTGATCTGATATTGAACTCTTCCTTTCCCGAGGATGAAATAACAAAGGTGAGGAAGGATATTCTTATGGATATCAAGACGAAAAATGATGATCCGGAAAATCAGCTCGCAGATCTTTTTTACAAGACATTATATCATGAACATCCCTACGGTCATCCCGCGACGGGGACTGAAGAAGGCATTAATTCAATTGAAAGATCAGACCTCTTAAAGTGGTATAAATCCCTTGCTGTCCCTTCCAACATGGTGATTACTGTGGCCGGCGATGTCATTAAAGAGGATTTTATCAAGAAGATAAAGGAGCTTTTTCAGGGCATTGAGTCCCCTGATTTTACAGCGCCAGATGTTTTGCCGGAACCGCGTCTTGAAGGGGTAAGGGAGGTACATGCCGACAGGCAGGGTGAACAGGTCCATATAATGATAGGCTATCTGGATGCCGGCCTGAAGAGCAGGGATAACGCTGTGATGACGCTTGTGGATACGGCCTTGTCAGGCCAGGGCGGAAGATTGTTTACTGAACTGCGTGATAAGCAGTCTCTGGCCTATTCCCTGTCCTCCCTTCGCAGCCCGGGCCTGGAGACAGGGGCTTTTGCCGTATATCTGGCCTGCGAGCCTGAAAAGCTGAAGACCGCAAAAGAGGCCCTGTTCCGGGAGTTGGATAAGATAAAAGAGGGAGGGTTGAGCGATCAGGAACTGGACGACGCCAAAAGATATGTGTCAGGCAATGATGCAATTGCTTATGAAACCAACGGAAGTCAGGCAACGCGCATGGCCCTGGACGAGCTCTATGGCCTGGGTTATGACCATTATGTAAGATTTAACAAGGAGATCAAGGAAGTAACAACTGAAGACATCAAAGAGACCCTTGGGAGGATTTTGATACCGGACGGCTACGTCCTTGTCACCGTAGGGCCGACGCATTAATGAATCCGTAGCCTCATGAACCGGACTAATTCATCACTAATCCACAACTTATTATACTGGAGAGAAACGAAAAGGTTCTATCTGTACATATAAGAAATCGGAAGGCAATAAATCAGACAGGATTTACAGGATGGACAGGATATTTTTTGCCTTTCCTGAAGAAAGGCAAAAAGTTTCATTCCTCTTCGAGGGATACTATAAAAAAGGGTATCACACAAAAAGTCCTAGTCTTTTTCTCATGCGCAAGCGGGATTGTCCTTTCACTCTTTCTTCCGGAAAGAGTGAAAACAAAAATCCGAAGGATCCTGTTAATCCTGTCTGAAAAAAGATAGTGGGGCCCCTTTTAGGGGCCTTCCCCATACCACCTGTTATACAGGTGGGTGATTATATCATCATATCTATCTTAAGATATTTGTTGTCGCCGTTCATATCCATTGCCCTGTCCCTCAATAACGCTCCCTGAGTGTTATAAGTGTCACCTACTCCCTCATAATTATCCCTGACGCCCGTCTCCGGATATCTTTCTTTATTTAATTCAAGATCCGTATGACTGCCGGCAGTTGATCCTTCGACAGCTCTTACTTTATGAGAAGCATCCTCTTTTTTAATCTTGACGTCAGTCGTGCTGAACACCGGAATCATTGAAGACATATCTATAGACATCATTATCTCCTTTGGAAAAATTTTTAAGATTATTCTGTTATCGCGTTATCATAGCTGTTAAAGAATGATTCCCTTGTCCTTTATCTCCGGATTAATGAACTTAATCGTCTTCTCCAAATAAAAAACCCGTTCCTGAAATAGGAAACGGGTTAGTTGCCTGTCGTAAAACCGGGATGAATCAAAGGCCCCGGGGACCGCAGTAAATCTTCTCTGCAATGGCCGGTGCATAATCCCGGTTAAACTCTGCAACCCCGCTATCCTATCCATTATTCAGGACTTAGACCGGAGGTTTTGCGTCCCTCCCTTTCGGAAGGTTTGCCCTCAAGTTTAGATATTCTTTAAGCTGATCTATAGATCGGCATGATGATAAAAAAACTTTAATATTTTTTTATTACTGTCCGAGGGCTACAGGTGCATCCTGTTTGAATTGGCTTACCAAATAAGAGCTTGAAAAATAAATGCAAAAGGTGTAGATTAGATTTAGATATGTTCAAATTAATGCAGATATCATATAACTAATCGTTTCATTTTAACACTTTAATATTCCAGAAAATACTTCACGAACTATACTTTTCACTATCTGATATCATTAATATCATCTTATTCATTAACTGATTTATTAAACGACAATAGTATTTCAAAGAAAGACGTCAAACGAACTTTTAACCCGGCTCGGTGAACCACGGCGGCATCCAGGTTTAACGGAGGAGCGTAAGAAGTGAAACGTGAAATGAAATACGGTTTTTTGCAATGCAACATGCTGCTGAGTCTGTTATTGACAATCCTTTTGCAGGCCGGGGTATTGAATGCCGGTCAGAATAATAACTCTGCTGGAACATTCGTTTCAAATGATTTCTTTAATGCCCTCTATAGTCAGGGTAGGGTCTGGCTGCTGCCGGCTGTCTTCGCCGCGATAGTCATGGCGCTGGTTGTTTGGAATCGGAAACTGGCCGGGGAAATACGCCATCGCAAAGAAGCAGAGACGGCGCAGCATGAACGCGGCGCCTTGTTTGCACGAATCTCCTCCCAGGTGCCCGGAATGCTTTACCAGTTTGCAAGGAAGCCGGATGGAACTTACTCTGTGCCATATAGCAATGAAGGCGTGAGGGAAATTTTTGGCTGTTCGCCGGAGGACGTGCACAATACCTTCGAACCGATTTTCAGAGTAATATATCCCGAAGACCGGGACAAATTAATCCGGACTATTGAAGAGTCGGCAATGAACCTGTCGCATTGGACATGCGAATACAGGGTGCAGCTTCCCGGCGAACCGGTCAAATGGCTTCTCTGCAATTCCATCCCTGAAAAAATGCCGGACGGCACAATTGTCTGGAGCGGTTATAACACGGACATCTCCAAACGCAAAAAAGCGGAGGAAGAGCTGCGGCATTCCGAGATGACGTATCGGTCTTTGACGGAAAATTCGCCGGATCTGATCTCGCGGTTCGATCGTCAGTGCAGGCATTTGTATGTAAATGCAGCAAATGCGAAGTCCGGACTCTATTCCCCTCAAGAGCATGTCGGCAAAACCTTGCTTGAAGTTGACGTCCCTGCGCAGGTAGCCGCTAAATTGGAGCAACATATCAGAAAAGTCTTTGAAACCGGTCAGATCGTTGATGTTGATATGGAAGACGACCTTGAAAGACCGAACGGCTTGATATACCAAGCCAAATTCGTGCCTGAATTTGGCGCTGACGGGTCAGTCCTGTCGGTACAATACATCGCCCGTGACATCACCAAGAGCAAGCAGGCGGAAGAGGCGCTGCGTGAGAGTGAACGTCGGCTCTCCTCCATATTCGACACTGTCGGGGATGTAATTTATTATCTGGCAGTGGAGGCTGATAATACTTATCGCTTTATTTCAGTCAACCATGCCTTCTGCCGTGTTACAGGATTGAGCGAGGAAATGATAGTCGGAAAACTGAGGAACGAGGTTATACCTGAATCCTCCTTTTCAACGGTGCTTGAAAAATACAGGCAGGCAATTAAGGGGAAATCGATTATTCGATGGGAAGAAATTTCCGATTACCCAACCGGACGATTAGTCGGTGATGTAAGTATTGCCCCTATTTTTGACGATAAAGGACGCTGTACTCATCTTGTCGGATCAGTTCATGATATCACCGAGCGCAAGCGCGCCGAACAGAGAGAGAAGCATTTAAATGATACCCTCAGTGCGATCCGTAATGTCAATCAGCTCATTACAAAGGAGAAGGACAGGGACCGGCTGTTGCAGGGCTCCTGTGAGAACCTTGTAAAGACAAGGGGTTTCAACAGTTCATGGATCGTGGCCCTGGATCAAACCGGAAGGCCGGTCTCTATTTCGGAATCGGGATTAAAAAATTCATCTATTGCCTTGAAAGAAATGTTTACTAGAGACGATCTTCCCACATGCGTGAATACGGCCCTGGCAAGGCCGGGGATCGTCATAGTCAAGGATAAGCCTGACCAGTGCACAGGATGTCCCATCTCACCCTATTATAAGCAATATGCCGTCTTTTGCGTAAGACTTGAAAAGGATGGAAAGATCTACGGCATCCTCTGCGCCTCAGTGCCTCATGCCTTTGCCGATGATCCACGGGAACAATCGTTATTCCAGGAGATAGGAGAAGACATCGCCTTTGCCCTTTACAATATTGAACTGGAAGAAAAACGCATTGTAATGGAAAAGGAATTAAAGGATTCAGAGGAGAGATATCGAATACTCTTTGGAAGCGCCCCGGAAGGCATCCTGATTGCAGAAACCGCTACAAGGAGGTTTAAATACGTCAACCCTGCCCTGTGTCGCATGCTGCAATATACTGAAGATGAATTGAAACAACTGACAGTCCTGAATATCCATCCTGCTGATGTCCTGGATCGCATCACGTCTGAATTTGCTGAATATGAGCGGGAAAACAAGTCAATGACACAACAGGATATTGCATGTCTTAGAAAAGACGGGACAATCGTTTATACGGATGTAATTACGGCCCCCAGAATTTCTATCGATGGGAGTGCTCACAGCGCCACCTTCTTCATAGATATTACGGAGAGAAAAAAGGCGGAGGATGAAAAGAAAAATCTGAAAGAACAATTATGGCAGGCCCAGAAGATGGAGGCAATAGGCAAACTGTCCGGGGGCATTGCCCATGACTTCAACAATATGCTGACAACCATCATAGGGAATGCTGAGATGGCTCTGATGGAGACAGGCAAAGAAGATCCGTTGAGAGAGCCTATTGAAGATATAAAGCTGGCAGGCGAAAAGGCCGCTATCCTTACCCGGAAACTCCTGGCCTTCAGCCGCAAGCAGATCCTTCAGACCGAGATATTTAACTTAAACGAGGTAGTATCTGAGATGGATAAGATGTTGAGGCGTCTCATCGGAGAGAATATTGAACTGGAAACGAGGCTTTCTCCGGATCTCGGCATGGTGGAGACTGACCCTGGCCAGGTGGAGCAGATCATCATGAACCTAGCAGTAAATGCCATGGACGCAATGCCCGAAGGCGGAAGGCTTACCATTGAGACATCCGGCGTGGAGCTTGATGAAGAATATGCGCATTCACATATGCCTGTCATCCCAGGACATTATGAGATGTTATCAGTAAGCGACACAGGGGTCGGGATGTCAAAGGAGGTGCTGTCGCAGATATTTGAACCTTTTTTCACTACAAAACCTAAGGGGAAGGGAACCGGGCTTGGGCTTTCCATTGTCTATGGCATAGTAAAACAGAGTAACGGCTATATATGGGCCTACAGTGAACCGGAGAAGGGTACAACCATCAAGATTTATCTCCCAACGATTGAAGTAGCTGCCCATGGGTCGGAAAACGCTGATAAAAAACCGCAGGAAACAATCAAGGGATCGGAGACGATCCTGGTGGCTGAGGATGACGCGATGATAATGAAGATGACTGTGAAAATTCTCGCCAATAGCGGTTACACGGTTTTGTGCGGGGCAAACGGGAATGAGGCCATGCGTGTCTCGAATGAACATGAAGGCCCGATTCACCTGTTGCTGACCGATGTGGTAATGCCCGGCATGGGAGGCAGAGAACTGGCAAACCGTCTTCAGGGGACAAGACCGGATATAAAGATTCTTTATATGTCAGGGTACACCGATGATGCCATTGTGCATCATGGGGTCCTTAAAAAGGGGCTGTCTTTTATCCAGAAACCTTTTACATCGAACGTCTTAAAAAAGAAAATCAGAGAAATTCTGGAGAAACAGGGATAAGCAACGCCGAAAAAGTGAAGCTTGACAGGAAATATCGTTAAATAGTAGGAGCTCACGGTAAATTTGTTCTACGCGATATCCTTGAAAACAAGGGGGTATGCCATTTTGGCAGTTCACGTAAAATCAGGCACTTATGCGGAGAACAAATTTACCCTGAGTAGGAGCTTGACACTAATATACTTATAAACTATATTAGCTGAACTTTAATAAACGACACAATTATCTGTTGTTTTAAGTAATGCCCGGATAATTAGTCAACTCCTTCATGCAAGATTCTGACCGGACAACAATGGTTTCATCCTTAAAATGTCTTTTACATTAGGGAGGGATCATGTCTGAAAAACCCACCTACGAGGAATTAGAAAAACGAATTCAAGAGTTTGAGCAGCTTGAATCCTCACAAAAACTGATAGAAAAGGCTGTGGAGGCCGAACATAAAAGGTTCAATTACGTACTGGATACACTGCCTGTTTATCTGATATTCCTGTCTCCGGATTGTCATGTGCCCTTTGCCAACCGTTTTTTCCGGGATCGTTTCGGAGAATCCAAAGGTCAACGCTGCTTTGAATATCTATTCGGCCGAACTGAGCCCTGCGAGCCCTGTGAGACATATACAATTTTAAAAACTATGAAACCCCATCAATGGGAATGGCTTGGGCCGGACGGCCGCTGGTATGATATCTATGACATGCCGTTTACCGACACGGACGGCTCAACCCTAATCATGGAAATGGGTATTGACATCACCGAGCGCAAACGGACGGAAGAAGCACTCAGGGTCAGTGAAAAGCGTTACCGGTCCATAATTGAATTGAATAGTGCCGGATATTTCCTCATAAACCTGGACGGCCGGTTCCAGGAAGTGAATGATGCATGGCTTAAGATGCACGGGTATTCTTCCAGTGATGAGATCATCGGGAAGCATTTTTCGATAACCCAGGTTGAAAATAACCTTGAAGCAGCAAAAAATATGGTTAAAAGCCTCATTGAAGGAATGTCAATACCGTCCGGCGAATTCTCCCGGCTCTGCCAGGACGGCTCTATCGGCTATCACATGTTCACTGCTAACCCTGTAGTGAAGGAGGGCAGGCTCACGGGACTGGAAGGGTTCATGATCGACATTACCGAACGGAAGAAAGCCGAAGAGGCTTTGCGGGAGAGCGGGGAGAAATACCGGACCCTTTTTGAAGAGTCTTTCGACGGTCTCTTCATTACCTCTCCCGGAGGAAGAATCCTCGATATGAACAGGAAGGGTGTGATGATGTTTGGTTATGACACAAAAGATGAAATACTGAGTCTCGATCTGGAAAGAGATGTCTATGCAATTCCACCGGATAGAAAACGGATACTTTCCCTGGTAAACGCGCAGGGTAGTGCAGAATATGATATCCTGGTAAAAAAGAAGAGCGGCCAAACCATGCTCACTCATTGCTCCCTGACTGCTGTGAAGGACGAATGGGGAGTGATTACTTCATACCGGGGCATAATTCGCGACATCACCGAACACAGGCGGACAGAGGATTCTCTGCGGGAAAGCGAGGAAAAATACCGCGCATTGGTTGAAAACAGCATGGATGCAGTATTCTTATCAGCCCAGGACGGGCGCGTGTTTGCGGCAAATAAGGGGGCATGTGAGATGCTCGGGATGTCCGAATCGGAAATAGTCGCATCAGGAAGAAACGCTATAGTTGATCTTAATGATCCCAGGCTTCCTGCTGCCTTGAAGGAACGGGCGCAAACAGGGAGATTCAGTGGAGAATTGAATTTTAAAAAGAAAGACGGGGCCGTATTTCCTGTCTGGATATCATCCACGCTTTTCAAGGACAGTCACGGAGATGAAAGGACATGTATTGTAGCACACGACATTAGCGAGCGGAAAAAACTTGAAGAGGAACTGGCGAGGGTTGAGAAACTGGAATCCCTGGGGTTGCTTGCCGGGGGGATTGCCCATGACTTCAATAATATCCTGACAACGATCCTCGGCAATATCTCCCTGGCCGGGATGCTGGTAAAACCTGAAGATGAGATATCTGAATTGCTAAATGAGGCAGAGAAGGCTTCAATAAGGGCACAGATGCTGACCAGGCAGCTTCTGACCTTTGCAAAAGGAGGGGCCCCGGTCAAAGAAATCGCCTCGATCTCAGACATCATAAAAGAATCATCCCTTTTTGTGTTGAGAGGCTCAAAATCCCGTTGCGAGTTTTCGATAAAGGATGACCTGTGGGCGGCTGAAATTGATGTCGGGCAGATCAACCAGGTTATCAATAATATCGTGCTCAATGCGCGCCAGGCCATGCCGAATGGAGGGATTATCCGGGTTGCGGCAGATAATTTTATAATAGAAGAAAGATCAGGCCTGCCGGTAAAACCGGGAACATATATCAGGATAACCATTGCGGATCAGGGTGTCGGCATAGCGGAAAAACAACTCTCAAATATATTTGATCCATTCTTTACCACAAAGCAGCTGGGAAGCGGCCTCGGGCTTACCACGACCTATTCGATAATCAAGAAACACGATGGACATATCTCGGTTGAATCCAGATTGGGTGCAGGTACAACATTTTATATCTACCTGCCTGCCTCCGACAAGATAGTCCCCAAAAAAGAAGATGTTCATTTGATGTCCGGACAAGGCAGGATTCTCGTTATGGATGATGAGGCGCCATTAAGGAAGGTGGTTGGAAAAATACTGGAGAAACTGGGTTATGAATCGGACTTTGCAAAGGACGGGGCTGAAGCGATTCTGCTTTTTAAACAAGCCAAAGAATCCGGGAAACCCTATGATGCCGTTATTCTGGACCTGACCGTTCCTGGCGGAATGGGAGGCAAGGAGACGATAAAAAAATTACTGGAAATAGATCCGGAAGTAAAGGCGATAGTCTCCAGCGGTTATTCGGATGCCCCTGTTTTAGCGGATTTCAGGGCCTATGGATTTAAGGCTGTAATGCCTAAGCCATTTGAATTGCGATCATTGAGCAAGGTGTTAGATGAGGCGCTAAAAAGCAAAGGTTAGGGCCGGATTTTGAAATAGCGCAGACAGAGAAGATGTAAATAAATCATTTCGATTCCATATCAAATGCCATCGCAACTGTTAAGGCGCTCTTACTGAAAAGCATAATCCATGATATTCGATTATTCTCCCTTGCATTCAAGGCCGGCTATGATCAACTGGAAGGTGTGGTAGTCCAATTCAATTGTGTCCCACCACAGTGAATGCAGCCGTTTGTTGACCTCTTCGATGTCCAGGTCCTGATTCTCTGAAATGATATTGGCAACGCTTCTGATAAAACCGGGGATGATGGACGGCGCTACGCCTTTCTCCTGCAATCGCAAGTTCAATATCTCAACAAGTTTCATCAGAACATCCCCCTTTGCGCCTGATGCTCACCCAGCCGCAATTGGGACATCCCTCACTGAGCAGTGTCTCTATGGCGCCCCTCCTGCCGCATTGAGGGCATGTCTCTGTGCCTCTTTCATCCTGTGTATCTTTCAACCTTTCGACGATGGCTTTATTCCATTCCCGCAGGGCTGTTTCATCGCCTGCGAAACAGGCTGCCGATTTGTCCTTTCCGTTTCCGCATAAAACCAACAGGGCGTGGCCCTGCTTTAACATGGCGCCCATGTCCCTTTTTTCCACGGTAACATGCATGATCTCATCGCAAGGGATTTGAAATGCCGATATGCCGTCGAAGTCATGCCGCCAGCACAGCCGCCTGTCAGTCAAATAAAGATGTCCGGGCTTCCATGTATCGCTTATCTTGCCGCCCGGGCCGCTAACAGGCATAAGATGCCACATCTTTCCCGAGTGTGTAATGACCTCGCCTTTCTCCAGAAAATCGGCGGACGTCTCATAAAACACAGGGAAGTCCGGGTTATCTTCAAGCTTGAACCCCATTGTGTTAAGTCTCTGCTCAATGGCCCCTTTCAAGGCAGCAGCATCCGTACAGTGGAGCTTCACTACTCCATCTCCATGTAATAAAATATGAAGTTTCTTCAGTTCCCGGCCGGATAAATTCTTACTCTTTTGAAGCGCCATGCCTTTTACGCGCTCCCAGGTTGTCTCAAAGAGGATTTCAAACGGCATCTTTCTATACAGGATCAAGCGCCTGGTTGTCAGGCAGAGCCGGCCCGGCCTCCAGTAGTGACAGATGCCTTTGTTCTGCCGGTGAGTTGCGAACATGGACAGGATAACCTCCTCGTCCCTCATCAAGACCGGTCCGCTCTTTTCCTCTTGCGTGAAGAGCGCCCGCTGGGCCTCATCCCAATCCTTCATGATCCCGTATTTCAGCATGGTCTCTATCCCGGCCAGGGCCAGATTCAAGTTAAGTCCCAAAAGGGGTATGCCCGCTACGGAAATGATCAGATCCGTTCTGAGTATAATGCCCTTGTCCAGGATCCTGTCCAACAGATCGTTGAGCGTAGCCTCAGGGACCCTGGTAGGTTGCATATTCCCTCCACTGGTTGCCTGCCAGGATAAGCGTCATCCTTCTCTTGATTTCCTCCATCCACCAGTCCGGTTTTTTCACACCGATATAGGCTGTCCTTTCGATCCGTCCGGACCGGAAGGAAACGCAGAGCAGCCTGATTCTTACTCCCAGCAGCCATCCCCTTTTTACCGTTTCCACTTCCTGTATCTTTTCCAGATCTACCTGGAACGGCTGCCCGGTCCCCTGGGTAAAAAACAAACGCCTGTCCGTAAGGTGTATGATCCCCAGTTTCCAGGAACGGCCATACCGGCTCTCTTGCAGGCTCCCTGACGCATGCAGGATGTTTTCTTCATCAAATAAAGGCTGGTTATCCATTTCGCTTCCCTTTATATTTTAGCGGTCGTAACAAAACTATAGGGCGGCCATGGTCCCGTGAACCGGACAAAGAATCCATCCATCCCTTCAATCCCCTCCAGTTCCTCGCCAAGCCCTTGCACAGCATCCTTCTCAACCAGGCAGGAGAGATTCATGAGCATCTGCCTGCCGTTTTCAGGCTTCTTTGTTTTTTCCACCACTATGTCGTCTGCTCGTCCTTTTATCCTGGCATAGAATTCCTTGAACCGCTCATCCGCCATCCCCTCCATTTTCTGTTTCACCAATCTTTCAAGCTTCTGCTTGTACATGAAAGCCATTCCTTTGGGCTTTGATTTCATCTCTTCATTCAGAGTCCTGATCTCATCGTCCGATTCCGTAATCAGACCGGCAACAATTTTAGGGTCCCAAAAAATCTGGACCCCGAACTCCTGCTTGCCCTTTATCCTGGTCATTTTTTTTATGAGATCTTCGCAATTTTGCTCCAGCCAACCATTTATAACCTGTTCGCGCCCCGGCTCTTCCTTTCCCCGGATAATAGTATCAAAACCCATGGGAAGAATGGCCGCGTCAAACTTTTCAGCGACTGCGTCAAGGACTTTCTGATGCGTCAGCACCCAGATCTTCACTATCTCCTTGTCATCGGATTGATAGGGTTGCGGCCTGCAGTCATGCACCACGGCGCATATGGAGTTGTAGGGTATGGTGTAAACCTCGCTGCCATCAAGACCGATCGGACCAAGGTGCACGGATACTCCCTTGTCGGCTATGCCATAGATGTAAAAAGCATTATAAAGATAGTTCACGGCGCACCTCCTAAATCCTTTGTTCCTTAGCCTCTTCCTCCCACCGTTCGGGATTGATGAGTCTGTTCACCACGTCATTCACAATACTATCAAGGCCGTCCCTTACGGCCTTGACCGATTCGCTGATCCCCTGCTGTTCCTTTATTTCATCAATGGCCGCGTCCAGTTCCATCAATGCCAGACCCAGCCTCTCTATCTCCCGGTCTGTCAGGCTCCCGCCCTCCATCCTTCTGTAAGCCTGGTGTTTAAGTGCGTCCGCTATCACCTCCACCAGGGCCATAACCAGGCCTAATACCCCGTGTTTCAGATTGTCTTCGCTTATATCAAGCGGCATGATGACCTCCCCGGTTCATTGGGTTGCCTCTCCGGACTCAAATTTGTCCAGACTTATCTTTAATATGCGGTTATTGCAGTCCACTTCAGCCTCCCTCGCCACCCTGGCCGAGGACGGCAACCGCGCCACGATCACAATACTGTCCTT
>Ga0153915_10004186_pt1 | contig 13273 bp, 21 predicted proteins | sample Opewatmetagenome_2_FD_107003 | JGI IMG/M metagenome (GOLD analysis project Ga0153915, IMG submission 107003) | Freshwater wetland microbial communities from Ohio, USA - Open water 3 Core 3 Depth 3 metaG | ecosystem: Environmental > Aquatic > Freshwater > Wetlands | place: USA: Ohio, Lake Erie... | reverse complement strand
TCCGCCGACGGACCTCATCCTCGGCCTGACCGGTCGATTTTGGAGCCCCTCCGGCGGTTTGGTTGCCAGCGATACGGCCACCTTTCGAGAGCCGGTGCCCCACGGCCTCGCCAGAGCGACATGGAGCTTCCACATCGACCCGATCTCCCCGGGCCGCTCCTGCCTGCAAACCGAAACGCGAGTCCTCTGCGCCGACTCTGCTACGCGGACAAGCTTCCTCCGGTACTGGCGCGTCATCCGCCCCGGGAGCGGGATCATCCGATGGGCCTTGCTGCGGCAGGTAAAGCACGCCGCCGAGGCCGCTGTTGTATGACTAGGCATGAAACTGACAGGGCCCGTCCGACACCTGGCGCTGCGCTCTGGCAGCCGCCAGTCCCAGCTATCCGAGGCGGCGGCATCAATGTCACGCCTCGTCTGAGGCCCTGCACTCCGGCGAGTCGATTCGTCGCCGCTCTTTAGGCCAGCGACACTCACTCTATGCTCCTCATTCTCCGGCTGGTACTCCCGCTCCTGCTCATCCTCTGGGTGTTTGGGCAGGTTCGCAAGCCCACTGGACCCCTTGGCAGAAGGGTGCTGCGGGCCATGAACCTCACCCATTCCACCCTGACGGACTGGGGATTACAGCACGTTCACGTGGACAAGAACGCCACGATCCTCGACGTCGGCTGTGGCGGAGGACGAACGCTCCAGCGACTGGCCGCATTGGCCCCCGAAGGCCTGGTCTGCGGCATTGATTACTCCGCAGCCAGCGTCGCGGCCTCCCGTGAAGCGAACGCACGCGAGGTCGAGAGCGGGCGCGTCCAGGTTCAGCTCGCCTCGGTGGTCGCCTTGCCGTTTCCCGACCGCACCTTCGACCTCGTTACCGCAGTCGAAACGCACTACTACTGGCCCGCTCTGCCCGCCAATATGCGAGAGGTTCTCCGCGTCCTGAAGCCCGGCGGGATATTCGTGCTCATCGCCGAGACCTATCGCGGCGGGCGCTTCAACGCAGTGTACAGTGTGGCGATGAAGCTCCTTCGGGCTGCGTACCTGAGCGATGCCGAGCATCGCGATCTCCTCACGGAGGCGGGATTCACCGAAGTGTCGACTGCGCACACGCCCCGCAGGAGCTGGATCTGCGCCATGGGCCGACGGCCCTCGCGCTCCGGGTGAACCTCTCCCTGGATTCATGCTCTCCCCGCTTTACCACCGTATGACCCTGTCAGGGAGCGGCTGTCGTCTTGCGACGATGGATGCCCAACCGGGCGCTGCCCGGGACAGCCTTGCCGGGCGAGCCGCGATCCTCCACCTTATGCGGGGCCGTTAGACCGGTCTGGAGTCCCGGAGCCACCAATGGACCTGGTCCTACCGTTCAGACTGAAGGTCGCCGGCCGGGACGAGTTCCGCGGCGCCCATGCCGTCAGCACCTCTTTTCGCTTCCGAGGATTCCTCCGATACAGCAGCCGGCTCCTGTCTATCGAGTGGACGGGGTCGGCCCATGTGCAGGATGTCGGAGCCCTCAGTGTGCGAGACGACCGCCTCCCCCTCCCGACTGAGACGCTCGAGGTTCCCGTCGAGCGGCTCCGGACGGCAACCTTCCGAGGTGGCTGGTGGCGTCCTCGACTGATCCTCTGCGCGAACGATCTCCAGGCTCTGGCCACCGTGCCCAGCGAGGAAGCGGGTACCGTCGTCTTCTGGATTGCCAGGAGCGACCGGCTCGTCGCCGGCGGCCTTGCCAGCGCCCTCACCGGCGCGGTCCGGAGTCCAGCTCCGAATCCGGATCCTCTGGGGGACCTGCGAACGCCCCGGGCACCGGCCGGCGGCCCGACCACCCCGTAACCCCTGGCCGGCACGGGCCGCAACTCGCGCATGCACCAGGCGGGGCGCGGCCATCGTGTTTTCGCAGACTGGCACCTCCGGATGTCGTTAGGTAGGTTCCGCCAAAACGCTCCGGCCCCGCTCATGATGCGCGGCCATTAGTGGCAATCGGCTCCGTTGCCTCTCTCACCCATTCGAGGGCCTCGTGGCACTCAAGAAGCAGGTCATCACGGTGCCCTCGGCGCCGAAGGCCGGACCCTATTCCCACGTGGTTCGCGCGGGTGACTTCCTTTTCATTGCCGGCCAAGCCGGCTTGGACCCCAAGACCGGCCAGGCAGCCGGACCGACATTCCGCAGCCAGGCCCGGCAAGCCTTCGCGAATCTCCGGACGGTGTTGGAGGAGGCTGGCAGCGGGCTGCCATACGTGATCAAGACAACCTGCTTTCTAGCCGATCCCGACGACTTTGCGGACCTGAATGCCCTTTACGCGGAGCACTTCCCGGATGCCCCGCCCGCCCGGTCGACACCGATCGTGGCGTTGCCGCGTGGCCTGCTCTTCTCGATAGAGGCCGTGGCAGTCATGGCCTCCTAGCCTCGGGTTGTCCGTCCTGCGGGTCGCCTTTGTCTGCTGGGCGCCTCCGGTCGGTGTGAAACGGCGATGATCGTCGCAGTTGACACGTAACGACCGCATGAAGCTGTCAGGACGCGGCGGTCGGTCTTCCAGGGGGATGCACATCCGGGCGACGGCCGAGCCGGCCTTGCCGGCCTAGCCGCATCCCTGCACCTAAGGCGGGGTCGCCAGTCCTCGAACCTCCCCACTCACCGGTCGCCTTCACGCGCCGCCCATGTCGCCGTTCCGCGCACTGCCGTGGATCCTGGCCCTGGCCCCCAGCTTCGCCCAGGGTCAGGCTCCCGGCACGTTGCCGCTCGGGACGCGCATTCGACTGGAACTGGATACCGCCTCCACACCTGTGGTCGGAACGCTCAGCGAGGTGCAGGGAGATACCCTCTTTGTCACGACTTGGCGCGGAACCGAGGGCATCCTCCGGCAGCATGTCAGGGCGGCTTCTGTCAGCCGGGGACAGCATCGCTACTGGCTGGAAGGAGCCGTGATTGGCGCCGGGGCTGGCGCCGTCCTGGGCACCCTCGCCCAGCGAGCCTTTACCGCCGGCAATGCCCGAGGTGCCGACGAGCCGTCGACCTACCGATTCGCGCGGGCCGGTGCCGTGCTCCTGGGACTCGTGTCTGGGATTGCCGGCTACAACGTCCGCGCTGACAGGTGGGGGCCAGCTACCTCTGCGATGACCTGGGCACCGGTGGGGCCAGGACTTGGATTCCGGATCACCTTCTGAGCCTACCCTCAACTCGCGGCTGATGCGGAGTCGGATTGTATCAGGGCATGGCGGAGGTCGGCGTGCTGGCGGGGGACAGGTCCATCGTGCCCCTAGTCATCCCGCTCCCGGAGCACCGTCAGTGCATCGATGGCGGCCCGGTTGGCCTGATAGAACTTCACATTCTCGGGACTGACGTCCTTGGGGATCTCCTTGATGCTCCCCGTCTCCAGCAACCCCACGGCAAACGCAACCTGAAAGAGAGCGAGTTGCATGGTGGCGGCCTCGCGGGGCGCCAGATTGGCGCGCTTGAGGGCACCGGCGATTCGTGCGTCGGCTGCCATCCGCTGTGCCAGGGCGCTCAGTGACTGATCCTTGTCCTCGGAGACGTCCCCCGCCTGTTCCGCTTCCGCGATCTCCGCTTCCAGCCGGTCCATGCGTTCCCGGTCGGCCTCGGTCGGCTCATTCTTCTCGCTCAGCGCGGCGAGTTCCTTTTTCTTGCTGAGGAGCCGCTGGTATTCGGGGTCGGCGTCCCGCTGTCGATGGAGGTCCGCCATGGCCTGGTTCAATTGATTCAGCTTTGCCATGGTGAGCCGGTATGCCTGCACCTCCCGGGTATCGCCAGCGTCGCTCTTTGCCTGAGCGGCGGCGGGCGCGGTCGCGATGGTCACGAGCAGGGTGGTGAACGCGAGGGGAGTGCGCCAGCACATCGGGGCCTCCGGAGGTGGTCTCTGTGGCCGATAAGGTATGGGGCTGACCTCGCCGCGCAAGGACTTGCCCCGAGTCGATGCCGGCCGGAGTGCTGCCGATACCAGCATCATGGAATCCAGCGCTGAAGCAGGCTCCCCGATCCAGCGTTGGCCTCGCCACACCTTCGGATCTCTTGAAGGTCGGGCTTTTCCCCACTTCTCACCATCGGGATCAACCTCGACATTCCACATGACCTCGTGCCAGGCACATCGGTGGCGCTGGCGCTCTCCGGTCCCACCTCTCATCTTGTGCGTGCAGGGTGGCCAAGCCAGGTCCTTGGCCAGGACGTCGCATCCACAGGCCTTCCGCCGGAGGACTCAATGCCCCGCCGCAAGCCCTCGCCCGCCGCTCCAAGGCGCAAGCGCGTCAAGGACCTCCCCGTGCCGAAGGGCAGCCCGGACCACAAGAGCGTCAAAGGGGGTCGCGCCCCTACCGTGACAACTCCTACCAAGGTGCCCGTGCCGAGCGGACCGGTTCCCATCCCGTACCCCAACGTGGAGACCGGTTAGCAGCACGTTGTGACGCGTCCTGCGGCTAACTACCGCGTGCCCCTGACCCGGCTCCGCCATCGGTCAGCTTGAGGGATGGCCGCCCTCACGTCGGCTTGCTCGCTTGCCTGCGCGCGCATCGGCCTGAGGATCACGCGGAGGATATCGGTTGCACGCTCGCGCCTCGGCTTGCAGCCTATGCCGCGTCGTTATTCGCGAACCTCACGCCCAGTTCAAGGGCTATCCCGTCTCTCGGCAAGGTCGGCCAGTGACCGCACCCACCTGTAAAGTGGTCCCCTCGGGTCCCAGTTACGTTGGGCAGCAGGGGTTCACCTACCTCGCCGGTCTGACCAGCACGACTGCAGGCTCTCGCGCGCTGTGCATGACCGTGTTGACCCTCCCCGATGGCGCACGAGCGAAGACTCACCTTCACCGGGGGATCGAGACGGCTGCGTACATCATCGAGGGTGAGGCGGAGATGTACTTCGGCGAACGGCTTGAGCATTTGCTGCGTGCGCGAGCGGGGGAGTACGTCTATGTCCCCGCTGACATGCCTCATCTCGTACTCAACCGCTCGGGCGCGCCCTGCCTGGTGCTCGTTGCCCACTCCGCCGCCGACGACCAGGCTGGCATCGAACTCCTCCCACACCTGGACGCGCTGATCTAGTCACAGGAGGACCAAGCCGCTCCAGGACCCTGCTCTTTCGCACGCCCACTCCCGGTTCGATCACCCAGCATGGGTGGCGGGTAACCACCGTGGGAGATTGACCTGCCTGGGCCATCGGGTTGCGCGCGGGAGAGACGACCGGACGTGCGCCTGCCCGGTTGCACGAGCGCGCCCCGGCTTGCACCTTGTGTACGGTCGTTAGGCCACCGTGAGGAGGTAGGGATGACGTTAATGCCCGAGCTGGCCAGGCGTTTCGGAGCAACCCTTGTCATTGTAGCCGGGCTCGCTCTTGCCGCCTGGTTGTTTGGAACCACCTATACCACGGAAGCTGCTCGCGAGTGTTATCGCCGCTACCGATCGGCCCGCACTGCCGCCGATACCGCGGCAGTCGAGGCCTTCGTCCCGGCGAGCTCCGGCGGGCACACGCCGGAGGTGCGGTCCTGCGGTTCCCTGCGGCAGGCAGCGCGCTGGTTTGTCCTGCGTTGAAGGCAGCGACCCCAGGCCCACGATGACTCCACGACCGCGCCTTCTCATTACCATGGTCATACTCGGAGCTTCCTATTGCCAGCGCGCGACTGCGCAGAGTCCAACCCTGGTCTTCGGCGTCTCCTCCAACCTCGACACCGTCGTTCAACTCGATCTGGTCGCCTCCTTTAGCCAGGGCCATTTCGACTCTTTGCCCCGAGGCGACGAGGATGATCCCCGCGCCACCGCACTGCGCGATGCTACCTTTGGACCCGGGCACCGCTATTGGCTCTACGAGGGCGGCATGCAGCGCAGCTCGTTGACCACCACCGGTGTTGTGCCTCCCGCCTGTGTGGGCCTGGCTGGGGCGGGTCGCCCCGCGCACACCCTGCCCGCCGGCTGGGCGGGCCTGGCAGCCTCCGACTCCACGCTCCGGGCCGCTGCCACCCGCCGTGCGCTCACCCCCGACGAGCTGGCCACACTTCGTCGGGCCGCGCGCCCGCTGTTCGTCGCCCTTAAGGCCCCCGCGCAAGTGGCGGATACCGCCGAGGTTCTTGCCGCGTGGGGCTTTGCCACGACGGACACCGCCCCCGTCTGGCTCACGGCTGCGTTCAAGACACGGAGCGTGGACGCCGCCGGGGAAGCCATGATTCGCGCAGTCTTTCTGGTCCTCAATGCGGCCCGGGGAGCCGCGCCCGCGCTCGCCTGGTCCCATGCAGCGCTGGAGGACGACGCACAGATCCGCATCCCGGTCGATTGGCTCGACCTGAATCACGACGGCCAGCCCGAACTGTTCACCAAGACGACTTACTCCGAGTCCTACGACTACCAGATCTGGCGACGTCATGGGACAGCCTGGACCCTTTGGCTCCAGAGCGCCGGGGTGGGCTGTTAGCAGCGGGACCTGACTACCGCAGTCTTCGAAGTCATGGGACGGCGGCTGGGCCAGCCTTGCCGGCCTGGCCGCATCGCTGCAGCTTTGCGGGGTCGTTAGATGGCACATAGTACCTGTGAGGGCTAATTGGACCCCTCCGCTATCCACAACCTCCTCCTCAACCTCAGGCTGCAACTGCTCGGCCTGCCCAACCTCGCCAAGTGGGGGCTCCTGGCATTCGCCGGCATCATCGTCCTTCGCGAAGGGATTACGCGCGTCTGGGATGCCAGGCAGCGTAAGACCGCGCTCCGACCAGGCGCCCCCGTGCCCTCCGCACTCAGAGAAGGCGCCCAACCAGCCTTACCCGCGCCTGATCCATTGGCAGAACAGCCGCGCGCCCGTCCAGATGTCGTGCCACAGCATCGCGGAAAGCCATAACTGGTCCCGCCTCGGGCGGTCTGATGCTTCCCATGCGTCCCACCAAGGCAGACATCGCAGCAGCCGAGGGCAAGCGCCTCCGAGACGTGATCGGCCCGGACCTGAACGTTCTGTTCTGCGGCATCAATCCTGGCCTCTACTCGGCCGCAGTCGGGCGTCACTTTGCCCGACCGGGAAACCGGTTCTGGGCCGCGTTGCACGCCGGCGGATTCACTGCGCGTGTTCTGGCCCCTGAGGAAAACGGACTGCTGCTGGCTTTCGGCTGCGGGCTGACTGACATCGTCGCGCGGGCAACCGCGACCGCCGAGGACCTGAGTGCCGCAGAGCTCGTTGCGGGCCGAGCTCGCCTGGAGCGCAAGGTCCGCAAATACCGGCCTCGTTGGGTGGCCATTCTAGGGATCGGGGCCTACCGCACTGCCTTCGGTCAACCCAGAGCTGACTTTGGCCCACAGCCCGAGCGCCTGGGCAGCTCTGAGGTATGGGTTCTTCCGAATCCGAGCGGCCTCAATGCGAGCTATCAGCCCGGGGATCTCGCCCGGGCGTTTGGCCGACTTCGGGAAACGGCTATTCGCCGGATCGCCACAGGCAGCTAGCTGCCTGACTTCCGTATTAGGCTGACACGCCTTGCCCAACGGATTTGCTCGGGGGACAGACGGCGCTGGCTTGCGGTAACGCGCCTTGGCCTGCAGCTTCCGCGGAGTCGTTAAGACGGCAGCCAGCCTGTTCGGTTTCACCCGCCATTCGCGCAAGAGCCACACACCTACACCGCTCCGCAGCCCGGCTTCTCGCACTGGGAATGCCTGTCGGCTCCCTGCCGCGTTTTCCGATTTATGGTCGAGTCGCACCAGGCTCCTCGTCGCTGCGGCTCGCGGAGGTCCGGCTACTCCGGCAACCTCTGAGGGACCGCTAGGTGCCAGGTCAACGGAGACACAATGCTCGAGCTTCGACCCACCTGCGAGAACTGCAACAAAGTCCTCCCACCCGATTCGCTTGAGGCGCGCATTTGTGCATACGAGTGTACGTTTTGCGCCGCATGTGTCGATGGCATACTGGGCAACGTATGCCCCAACTGTGGGGGCGGCTTTGTCCCCAGGCCCATCAGACCATCCAAGAATTGGAAGAACGACAACTTCCTCGGCAAGGACCCGGCGAGCACCAAGGTACGACATAGACCCGTTGATCCCACCGTCCACGCACAGTTTGCGGCTGCGATCAGGTCCATTCCGCCCGAGAAGCGCTAGCACTGCACGGTCCGGAACAGGCTCGGCGTGCCGGGACGCGCGTCAATTCCCACGCCCCTGCCGGACCACCTCCGGAATCGCCGTAGTTGCCGACTAACTACCGCATGAGGCTGTCAGTGCGGGTGTCGTCTTGCGACGGCCCAGACACCGGCGGGCGGTGCCGGGATAGACTTGCCGACCTCGCGGCGGCCCTGCAGCTTAGGCGGGGTTGTGAGCCCCAGTCGTGCCCTCATCGTGTCTGACCTCTACGACGACCTCGCTCCGTTCTACCATCTCCTCTTCGAGGACTGGGACGCGTCCATCCGCCGACAGGCGGCTGGTCTGGATGGGCTGATCCGGTCCCGGTGGGGGCGCCCAGACCACACCGTCCTCGACGTGGCGGCAGGGATCGGTACTCAGACCATTGGGCTCGCTGCATTGGGCTATCGCGTCCTGGCCTCGGACCGATCCCACCCGGCGGTGTGCCGGGCCGCGGCTGAAGCCTCGCGCCGCCATCTGCATATCCCCACGTGTGCCGCGGACTTCACGGCGCTCCCCTACCGTTCGGGCTCCGCGGAGCTCATCCTCGCTGCCGACAACGCCTTGCCGCATCTGCTCACGGACGCGGCGCTGCTCCTCGCCCTCACGGAATTCTTTCGCTGCCTCGCCCCCGGCGGCGGGCTACTCCTCACAGTCCGCGACTATGGGCCCCCACCTCCTCCTGGCACCGTCGAGTACCGGCCCTATGGCTGGCGCCGATGGGGCGAGCATGACTATTACGTGAGCCAGGAGTGGCGCTGGAACGGCCCCTGCTATGACCTGCGCATTACCGCGTCCCGCTCCATAGATGGCCGCCCGGAGCACGCGTTCGAGGGTCGCTACTATGCAATCCCCGTGGCGCAGCTTGCAGCACTCTGTCGGACCGCCGGCTTTGTCGAGGTTGAGCGCCAGGATGGAAGCTTCTATCAGCCCGTTCTCCTCGCGACCAGGCCAGCTGCGGGTTGACTACCGCATGAAGCTGCCAGGTGGCAGGACCCACAGAGTACGGGTCATATGAGCCATCAGTTGCTGCAGACCGGCATCGCCCCGATGCTCCCCGTCCGTCGTGGCGCTGAGGCGGTGGCCTTCTACAAGAAGGAGCACCGTGCGCATGGTTTTCGTCGTTAGTGACCCTGTTGCGGTCCACGCGCAGGCCGTCGCAGCGGGTGCGAAGCAGATCTCGCCGGTGAGAGAGGCGAACGGCTGGCTCATCGGCCGTGTCCAGGATCCCTTCGGGCATCATTGGGAGATTGGCAGGCCGCTTGGCCCGGGAGTCGGTGAATACGCACCCGGTTCTGCCACCTAACCAGCGCATGCACCAGTCGGGGCGCGCCGGTCGGCTTGGCACGATCAGCCGGTGCCAGATGGCTTCCTAACTCCAACTACGAGTCCCGGCATTGACGCGCGGAGGTTGGTCCTCACCACGGCTGGGACGCCAAGCCGCTATACTTCATACAGCCACCACTTGGAGGACCCCGTCACCCAGGTTCCCTACAAGGGCTACTGCATCGCCCCACGCACCTTCCAACTGCGCGGTTCCGGCCGCTGGACGCTCGATCTCATAATCACCCGGGATCGAGGTTGCCGAGCCTTCAGTACCCCGAGCACCTATCCGACCGAGGTGATCGCGACTGCCCACTGTTTGGCGCTTGGGAGGCGCATCATCGACGGTGTCTGCCCGGATCGGTCGGTGGCTGACCTGCACTGACCTCCTCGAAGGGGACGGGGCTCATGACCACCGTAGCTCGCAAAGGCTTTCGCCTCTTCCGCCTCACGGCGCGAGCCTACCAGCTGCACGCGACCGGGCTGTGGGCGGTGGAAGTCGAGATTCGACGGAAGGGGCGCCTGCGCGCCTTCAGCAGCGCGGGACGTTTCCCGACCGAAGCGGAAGCCACGGCACAGTCCCTCGCGTTCGGGCGCCGGATTGTGGCTGGCGAGGAACCGGGCTGCTCTATCGACAGCCTGTGCTGAGCGTGAGCCCTGACTCCCGTATGCCCCCCCGACTCGCTACCTATCCGCCGCCCAGCGATCTAGATTGAGCTGGTCACTCCAGCCACTCTCCCCCTTCCCGTCCGAAGGTCGCGGAGTTTCCTATGCGCTTCCTCCCACACTCGGTTTCTCGCCTCACCGCCCTGGCCCTGGGGTGTGCGACCCTGACCACCGTCGCTTGCCAGGGGTCCCTCGACAATCCTGATCGCTGCTTCATCGTAGTCGCCTCCGTCACGCCAAACGCCCCGGTGCTCGTTCCCCCCGATTCTGTCCGCCTGGCAGCCACGTACAATCCAGTGGCAGCGGAGTGCATTCCCTCAGTACCGGCCAGCGAGCTCGTCTGGCGTTCTGCTGACCCAGCCATTGCAAGCGTGGACCTCGTGCGAGGCATCGTCACAGCCCATGCGCCGGGTGTTGTCCAGGTCAGCGCGTACGCGCCGGGAGGCTCGACCGTCCTCGGGTCTGCTTTGGTCAAGGTCACTGCCCAGTAGAAGAGTGGGAGGCCTGCCGCCTGACTGCCGGAGAAGCTGACACGCCCCGGCGATCGGTCATCTTGGGGGCAACCTGATGTCGGCTTGCTCGCTTGCGTGAGCGCACCTCGGGCCTGCGGCGTATGCGGGGTCGTTAGGCGGCAGGATGCTTGACGCGGTCCTTACCTTCCCTGCATGGTCCCACTTTTCGACAGCTCGACCCTGCTCACCTTCAGCCTCGCCGCGGCCGCTCTCGTCGCGGCCCCGGGCCCGGGCCAGGCCCTGGTCCTGACCCGAACCTTCCAGGGCGGCACCCGCGCCGGCGTCTGGACGGCCCTTGGCCTGGAGATTGGGACCGCGGTCCACACCTTGGCCGCGGCCCTTGGCCTTTCGGCCATTCTCGCAACCTCGGCTGCGGCCTTCGGGGTGGTCAAGTATCTCGGCGCCGGCTACCTGATCTTCCTCGGAACCCGCGCCCTCCGCATTCGAGGCTGGAATCCACAGGACGAGACGGCTCCCAAGGAGCCCACGCCGACCGCCCACCTGTTGATGCAGGCGACCCTCACCGGCATCCTGAATCCCAAGGTCGCCGTGTTTTTCCTGGCGTTCCTGCCTCAGTTCGTGGATCCCGCGCGTGGGTATCCCTTCCTCCAGTTCGTCCTGCTCGGGTTCTCCTTCGCGATCCTGGGATTCCTGGGTGACAGCCTGGTCGCCACCCTGGCCGGACGGGCTCGTGGCCGGCTCCTCGGGGGCTCACTTTGGGCCCGTTGGAGAGAGCGGCTCACGGGAGGGATCCTGATCGGCCTCGGCATTCGCCTGGCGTTTACCAGTCGCCACTAGCCTCCCGTCTAACTACCGCACGGAGCTCACCCGCCTCGGCCATCGGTTCTCTCACGGGGTGAGCGACCTGACGGCGGCTTGCTCGCTTGCGCGAGCATGCCTCGGCCTGCAGCTTATGCGGGGTCGTCAGCTGACTCCAAAGGTGCTACCCACCTTACCGCCTGGCCCGTTGTCCTTTCAGAGACGCGTCGGCCCCGCTACTCGGGTATACGCCGGCTTCATGGCCGCATGTGCCATGGTGATCTTCGCGCTTCTCGCCCTCGTCCTCAGTCAGGCCTGGACTCAGCTCGATGACGGCATTCGCTGGGCCTTTGTCACCGGCGCCATCGTCGCGCCCGCAGCCGCGTGGCTCTTTCTCAAAGTGGTCCTTACCGGAGTCAGCCCCTTCCCCGTTCATCGCCCGCTCGGAACCACGGGCAAGTTGCTGTGGGCAGCCGCCCTCGGGGACACACAGGCTAGTGCAACTCTGCAGGCCACTCGCGAACAGCTCCGGGCTGCGCTTGACACTGCGGTTCCCCCGACTCCGGAGCATTGTGCCGGTTTGCGAGGTATCTATTCCATCACGCTCACCGATGCCGAGCAACTCCTGGCCGATGTGAGCCCGGACAATGTGGTGCTATCCGGAGGTACGCCTGAGGGCAAGGCCACCATCATCCACCGCCTCGAGGCAGAGATCATCACGTGGCGAGCGGACTATCAATGGTTCGAGCACGTCGTCGACCGTCACCCGGCGTGACTCAGCCAACTGCCGCATGAAGCCGGCCCGGCGCGCCGCGGCCCTGCACCTTCTGGGACGTCGCTCGGCGTCACCAGGGTGGCCTCACGCCTTTGCCGCCCTGCTGGCCCTCTGCCGTCTGGGCCAGGCCCATCCGGTCTGGGCTCAACAGTCGGTTTCGATCCCGCCTCTTGATAGCCTCCTGGAAGCAGCGGTCCTTCGCCAGGACAAGCGCGCCCTCGACACGCTGTACGCCCCGGACTTTCAGTTCAGCCACGGCACCGGTCAGCACGACACCAAGGCGACATGGCTCGAGCACGCCCTGGCCGCTCCGGCCCCGTTCCGGCGCCGGATGGTCGACTCGGTGCTCGTCGAGGTCCACCCCGGATTGGCCGTCACTGCCGGCCGGTTATGGGTCGAGTCTGTCGCCAACGGCCGCTACGGTTGGCGGTTTGTCCGGGTTTGGCGGCAAGAAGGCCAGCGGTGGCAACTGATCTCCCACCGGTCGGTCGCTCCGTTACCGCTGGCCCTCTGGCCGTAGAGCCGGCTTCTGCGGCCGCTGTCCGGCCCAACGACAACCGCGTTACGCGACAGCTGATTTCGATCGGGAGGTGGCGCCAATGCCCCCTGCAGCCAGCCTCGAAGAGGTCATCCTACCCGCGTGGCAAACCAACGCCCGAGTGACCCGCCTGCTGCTCGCGAGCCTGCCTGCCAGGTTCTGGAACCAGGCCGTCCCTGGCGCGCCCCGTCGTACACCCGGGATGATCGCCGGCCACATCCACAATGCGCGCTGCATGTGGGTTCGAACTCTTGGAAGGCCGCTCGGAATTCGGGTCCCGAAGCCGGTGGATCGGAGATTGGTCGTCAAGGCGGACCTTGTCCGCGCCCTGCGCCACAGTACCGCAGCCATCCAGGACCTCCTCCGCCTTGGATGCGCCCGGGGTGGTCAGATACCCGCGACGGCGGCCTATTCGTGGCGCAATCTCGCGCTGGACGTCGGCCATGTGCTGACATATTTCGTAGCGCACGAGGGCCACCATCGCGGGCAACTCACGCTCCTTGCGCGGCAGTTGGAGGTCCCGCTGCCCCAGACAGTGAGAAGCGGTCTCTGGCAGTGGAGGCCTCCCAGGCGCTAAGGCCAAGCGGTGCCGGCCTGACGCCTGATCACCGCATGGCAGCTGACAGGATGC
>Ga0153915_10004184_pt1 | contig 13275 bp, 13 predicted proteins | sample Opewatmetagenome_2_FD_107003 | JGI IMG/M metagenome (GOLD analysis project Ga0153915, IMG submission 107003) | Freshwater wetland microbial communities from Ohio, USA - Open water 3 Core 3 Depth 3 metaG | ecosystem: Environmental > Aquatic > Freshwater > Wetlands | place: USA: Ohio, Lake Erie... | reverse complement strand
GTTTCGGTGTTTCCGACGTCCCGACGGGACGCCCGGAGTACAGCCTACCCCGTCGGGACCGCAGGCACTCATCGTTTGATCCTTTCAGACTGAGAACATCAAACGATCACCAGGGCCTCGCCAGTCGCAGTACGCTTCCATCTCGAGAATTCGAGTTCCAATTAGAGAAGGAGACAGCAATCATGAGAATCTCTTCCAACAGGCTTCTCCGAATCGCCGCGTTCGTCGCCGTCGCGACTGCCGTGGCTGCCTGCACCACTACCCAGACGGTGTCTCGCCAGGTCGATGACAACCAGATCCACGCCGCGGTGAAGGCGCGGCTGACGACCGCCCGCTTTTCGAACATCGTCAACATCGATATCAATGTCACGAACGGGGTTGTGACGCTCGCCGGCGAAGTGCCGAATGCCGACGTCAAGGCGGACGCCGCGGCCGAAGCCCGCGCCGTCAAGGGTGTCGTCCGCGTCAACAACGAGCTCCAGGTCAAGGCTCCGCCCACTCGCTAACGCGCCCGTCGAGCTCTTTTGACGAGGGCTGCGCCGTTCCCTCGCGGCGCGGCCCCTATTGTCTTTCGTCGCTGCGGCCGCCGAACTCGTGCGCTCGCGAAGGATCGCCCTCACTTTATGAAGGAAGGGGTTCCTTTGATCGTTGGGCGGTCTGACTTCTATCGGAAGAAACGATTGGACGCCGAGCTCCGAAGCGCACATGCTGTGGGTCGATCGCGCCCCGAGTTTCGCGGCGCGTCTTCTATTGATTAGGAGTATGACCATGAATAACTTTTTGTTCACAACGCTTTTTCTCGGCGCTCTCACAATGGTCTTTCCCGCGCAGCCGGCGAACGCCCAGGTCGAAGTGAGCGTGACGATCGGAGGGTTCTACGACGAGCTGGCCCCGTACGGCAGGTGGATTGACTGCCGCTACGGCCACTGCTGGGTTCCCGCGCGAGTCACCGCGGGTTGGCAGCCGTACACCAACGGTCAGTGGGTCTACACCGAATACGGTTGGACCTGGATGTCCGATGACCCCTGGGGCGGCAACCCGTATCACTACGGAACCTGGACGTTCCTGGATCGGTACGGGTGGTGCTGGGTTCCAGGGACCGTCTGGGCTCCCGCGTGGGTGACGTGGAGCTACAGCAATAACTATGTGGGCTGGGCGCCGTTACCTCCAACCGTCGTCTTCGGAGTCTCCGGCTACTCCGGGAGGGCCGTCGTCGTAAACGCGACGCGGTACGTTTTCGTCCCGATGAATCGTTTCATCGGCACGAACGTCACGTCGGTGCGTGTCCCGGCGCAGCAAAACGCGACGATCTTCCGGCAGACGAACCCTGTGACGCGTTTTGAGGTGTCGGGCGGCATTGTCAGGAATACCGCCATTCCCGTAGCGACGATACAGCGCGCGGCGGGCATCAGGATCGAAACGCGCAGCATCAGCGACGCCAGGGCCACGCCGCGCTCGATGACGGCGGGGACCGCCGCCAAGAGCCGGCAGGTGGCCGTCGTGGCGCCCGCGCGCGAGGTGAAGGCCGCCGTGGCCGCCAGGTCGCAACCGGTCTCACGGTCCGCAGCTCCCTCCGCGGAGAAGGGCCGCAAACCGGAAGTCCGCCGGGAACCCGGGAGCGCCATGCCGGATTCGCGGCAGGGATCCACCGTTCAGCGCGCGCCCGTAGAACCAAAGCGCCAGGAGCAGAAAGCTCCGAAGGTTCGTGAAGCGTCGCCCGCGGAGTCGCGTGGCCGGGCGGCTCAACCGCCCTCCCAGCCCCGGCAACAAGCGCCGAAGGCTCCAGGGCGGGCTGAGGCACCTTCATCCGAGTCGCGTCGCGAAGCCGCCCCGGCGGAACGCCGCCAGCAGCCACCAGCCCGGGCCGAGGCCGCCCGCCCCGCTCCAGCCCAGGCCGCACAACCTGCTCCGCCCAAACAGGGCTCAGAGCGCGGGAAGCCGGTTGAAAAGGAGAAGAAGGAAGAAAAGCATTGAGTGGCCGCGGACGGACTTGTTCGCCTCCGGTGGTCTGCCTCATTTCGACCAGGCACTTCTTGGAGTCCTGGAATGTGGCTCAAAAGGGCAGCCAGCGATAGGGTTCTCCCCGAGGAAGGCGGATCGCCGTAATTTTTGCTGTCCGTCAATGGCGCTCCGAGGAGCGAGGCGCCGCCTGCCGCCTGCGAGGCGGTGGCGCTTTAGCGGAGCGTCGCCGACCGCCGAGACAAGACTTTAACCGCTTCCTTTCGCCCCCGGGCGGCCGCGCGCCGACCCCGGGCCTTTTTTCTCGGAGCGGGTACAACTGCCGTTGAGCCCGGGCGCTTGCGAGGCGTGGCCCTCAACTCGTGAAGGAAGGTCGCGAGGATCGGCGACGGGTCGGCTCTTCGATAAATGACACCCGTTTCCGTGAAGACGCCGCGGCCGGCGAGTGGACGGAAAACGACTCCCGGCGCGGCCATCTGCTGCAATATCGGGTCGACGAGGGCGATCGTCAGACCGGCCGCGATCATGCCCAGAACGGTTCGGGTTGAGGGAATCCCTCCTTCCATGGAGATCGGCGGACCGAAACCGGCCCGGCGAAAAACGGCGAGCAGGTGGTCGTAGCTGCCAGGCGACAGATGCCTCGGCCAGAGCATGTAGGCCTCTTTCGAGAGGTCCTCCAGCTTGATGGGGCTGTTGTGAGCCATGGGATGGCCTTCGGGAAGCGCGACCACGAGTCGCACTCGGCCCGTCGTCTCGGTGACCATGCCTTCCGCTTCCAGTGGAAGGCCGACAAACCCGACGTCGATCTGGCCCCCGCGAAGAGCAACGACCTGGGCCTCCGGAGTCAGATTTTGAAAGACGACCTCAATGGAAGGAACGTGCTCGGCGAAGAGGCGGAGAACCTTGCCCAGGAAGAGCCAGTCGGTTTCCGGGGAAATACCAACGACAACCTTCTGAAACTCGCCCCTCGCCGTTTCCCTCGCGAGGCCGGCGGCACGCTCCGCCGCCGCGAGAATGCCGCGGGCTTCCTGCAGGAATCGCTCGCCCGCGGGTGTCAGCCCGACATGGCGCTTGGTTCGACAAAGGAGATCTACTTTGAGCTCGCGCTCGAGGTTTCGGATCTGCTGGCTCAGGGAAGGCTGGGAGGTGTTCAGCCGATTCGCCGCATGCCCGAAATGGAGCTCTTCCGCGACCGCGACGAAATATCGAAGATGGCGAAGCTCCATGGTCGACTCCCTCTCATCCCTTCAACGTCTCAACTCGAGCGGAACAAACGATTGGACGCATTCTGGCGGATGTCGCATGCTTTGTGCTCATGACGACGAGGCGCACCGGGAAAGAAACCTTCGGTAACTTTCGTCGAAATTCTACGATCCGGGCGCCCGCGGAGACAAGAATGAAAAAAACAATTCGCTCTCGCAGACTGGCGGCTCCGGTTTCTTCGAAGGACCACGTCCGCGGGTCCCCGCTGGCGAAGGTCACTCTCGTCGGCTACGGAGACTTCACGTGCCCCGAGTGTGCGAAATCCTATCGAACCGTCAAGAAGATCCAGGCGGAAATGGGCTCCCGGCTCCGATACGTCTTCCGCAGCTTCCCTCAAGCTCCGCTTGAAGAGGAGTCCGAGGGCGCCGCCGAGGCGGCGGAGTCCGCAGGGGCCCAGGGAAAGTTCTGGGAAATCCACGACAGGATGTTCGAGAATCAGGGGGCTTCGGACCAGCTTCATCTGGCGAAGCACGCCGAGGCCATTGGCCTGGACGCTCGTCAGTTCCGACGGGACATGCGGGGACACGTTCACCTGGCGACGGTCCGCGTGGTGCGGGAAGGGGGCGTTCGGAGCGGCGTCGTTCAGGTACCCACCTTCTTCATCAATTCCTTGCAACACGAGAGCGCTTTCGGCCTGGCAACCTTGCTCCCCGCAGTCCAGGCCGCGGCAGGCAGCTCGTGATCAGGAGAGCCCCCGCCCAAACGCCGACGCGAGAAGGAGAGCGTGTGCGGGAACTGCAAAAAAACCGGGTCAACATCCTGTTTCTTTCCTTGACCCCCGTCATCGGCGTGCTGGGGACCGCGGCCTACGCGATCGCCTTCGGCGTTCGCTGGTGGGAGCCGACGTTCCTGTTCGTACTCTTCGGGCTGGTGAGCTTCTCCGTGACGGAGGGATACCACGGCTGCTTCGCCCACAAGGCCTACGTGAGCCATCCCCCTTCGTTCATTTCGAAAGGAAGATCTTGATATCACTGCAACCTGTTGACCGCCGTGCTGATCCGCTGGGGGCTCCTCTAACTGCCGACGGACGCCCTCCAACTGACAACTCGGCCTCGCCTCCCGTCCCGGGAAGAAAGAAGGCATCCACATGAGCAGCCAACCAGTTCACGCGACCGCGGGTCGGACTCTTCGTCACTGGTCCATAGACAGCCGGGAGTATGGCGGAGGATCCCAACGGCCCGCCCCGGCTCTCCCCTATTCGGAACAGCCTGACGGCAGCCAGTTTCATCGCCTCGCGTTGAAGCTCGCGCAAGTCAAGTTCGAGCTCGCACGCCGCGCCAGCTGAAGCCTCATCACCGCGGATCCGCCGCGACCGCTCCTCGGTCTTTTGGGGGCACCCTTGTCGAGACAGGCGAGGTCGAAAACGTGCCAGCGCCCCGCGATCCCCCATACGGCCGCCGTTATTGTCCGCTTATGGAACAAATAAGGTCACATAACGCGCCTGAATGACGTGGAGCGGTGCCGGCACTCATCATCTTTCGACGAAAATCTGAAAATAGTGAGGCATATGCCCGTGATACCAGCGCGATCTGTGATAGTGTAAAGCTCCTTCAAAGGTCCAAGCCGGCTTCGGTACCTTGTCGACTCCGGCCCTCCGTTTCGGACAATCCGATGAAGACCACCTGTTCAAGGGCTCCGGGAGAAATATCATGAGATTCGCACGCGACGTCCATTTCCAGGTCAAGACCGGTAAAGAGACTGAGTTGAGCAACCTGTTCGAGAAGGAAGTCCTTCCGATGTTGCGCAAGCAGGAGGGCTTCCAGGAGGAAGTGACGCTCGTCAATCCGAAGGGCGCGCAGTTCATTAGCCTCTGGGACCAACGGAAGAACGCCGAGATCTATGCGAAGGCGACCTATCCGCAAGTCCTGGCCAAGCTCACCCCGTTCATCGTTGGAACTCCCAACGTGGAGACCTACGAGACCGCTTCGACATACCTTCGAGCCTAATCGAAGAAACGAATGAGCGCGCGACGCGCTCCTTCATTCGAGGCCCCGCGAGGGGCCTTTTTTTGTGATCGGCTTTCCGACAACTCCCGAGATCCGCGTCCCCGAGGCCGGGTTCACTTTCGCGTGTACGTGAATTCGCCGGACGGGTCTCTCTGTTTCAAGGCCGTCGCCTTGCCGTTCTCCATGACGAACTCCCAGATCACGTCCGAGAACTCCGGGATGCGAAACTTCAGGCCCTTGTACGGGATGAGCTTGCGCTCGGGCTGGCCGGTGAAGACGAGGAAAAGGGCTCCGTCCTCCTTCAGGACGACCTGGAACCTGGCACCTGTCGGCGTCTCATAGGTTCCGGCGAGCTCCTTCAGGACTCCCGCGTCGAGCGTCTCAGGCCGGCGCGTGAAAACCGCCTCCGCTTCGTCCAGGGACATGACCGCTTTGTCCACGTCGCCCTGCGGGTTGGTGCCGAAGCTGACAGACCACTTTCCGTAGCGCTCGTCGTCGGGCGTGTCGAACCGGTCGTAGTGGTAGTGCGTCATCGGGAACGCGATCTTGTGGAAGTCGAACTGGAGCTGGCCGTCCTTCAGCGTGATCTTGAGCAGACCATAGGCAGGATGATCGTACTGGCCCACATAGTCCTCGAGCGGGTGTGAGGGCTTCGTGTTCTTCACCTGATCCGCGCCCGCTTTCGTCCGCGATTCCGTCGCGGCCTTCTTCCCCTTCAATCGCACGTCCAGCCATCTCGCGGTCCACGGCGTCTGGTCCATCCCGAGCAGCCGCTCGTACACGTTGTAGCTGACGAGGTTGTAGAGGATCGAGGCGTGGTTCCCGATGACGGCGACGAGCACTCCGATGCGCTCTTCGGGCAGGAAGGAGACCTGCGAGTGGAAGCCGTCGAGGTCTCCGCCGTGGTAGGTCAGCAGATGCCCGCGGTACGACGCGGTCCAGCGCCCCATGCCATACGCCGGGTTCAGGATCTCCCACCATCCGCGACCCTCAGGGAGCGTGTTGGGCAGCGCGATCGCAGGCTGGATCGTTGCCTTGAGCACACCGGCCGGCAGGACCTGTCTGCCTTTGTATTTCCCCTCGTTCATCAGGGCGATCAGCCAGTGGGACATGTCCTCGAGGTTCGAGATGATGGCGCCGGCCGGGGCCATTCCCTCCGTGTCCTCGTAGTAGGGGATCTTGTAGATCTCGAAGCTGTCGCGCTTCTCCGTGTAGGCCACGCCGAAGTCGGGCCGCTTGACCATTTCCGCTATGGAGAAGAGGGAGTGGTTCATTTCGAGCGGCTTGAAGATGCGCTCGCGGACGAACTCCTCCCAGGTCTTACCCGACTGGAGCTCGACGAGATAACCCGCCGCGGCATACATCATGTTGTTGTAGAGAAAGACAGTCCGCGGCGGCTCCTTGGGCTCCATGTACTTCAACTTGCCGAAGAGCTCTCTGCGCGAGTCGGGCGCCTGGTACCAGATCGAGTCGTGGCGCGTGATGCCCGTGCGATGGGAGAGCATGTCGCGCAGGGTCACCGTCGAGTTCAAAGAGTCGTTGTAGAACCGGATCGCCGGGACGGACTCGCGGACCGGCCTGTCCCAGGTCAGCTTTCCCTCTTCGACCAGGAGGCCCGCGGCGACGGCGGTGAAGAGCTTCGAGTTCGACGCGATCTGATAGAGCGTGCTCGGAGTGAAGGGGAGCTTCTGGCCATAGTCGCGGTAGCCGTAGCCTTTGGCGAAGACCAGCTTGTCGCCGACGACGATGCCCACGCCGATCCCGGGGACGTTCCAGTCCTTGAGCGTCTTCCCCATCCAGGCATCGAAGTCTCTTAACTTTGCCGCGGTGTCCCGTTCCGGTGTCTGGGCCGGGAGACCGCGGACGAGGGCGAGAGCGACGAGCGCGAGCGCCAGAGAGCGCGCGGCTTTGCGCACGCCTGGAGACGGCTTCCGGACCAACGTCATGATGTTCCCCCTTCTCGAGCCCGAGGCGCGTTTGCCTCGGACGCGCCGGACGCCGAAACGATAATCCTGAACCACCCTTTCTCCGCAACGGCGGAGCGGGCCGAATCCGTCAGGGCGAACCGGGGAGGGGACCGAGCCCGTCACAGAAGCACCGGAGCAGCACGCCCGGCATCCTCGAAGCCAGGCTCCAGCTCCGGGCCGCCTACTTGAGGCCCTCCACGACGAAGAGATCCGAGAGGAGGCGCGCGTAGCAGTAGGCGTAGGATTTTCCGTCGGGCGCGACGAGGACGTTCGAAATTCGCTCGATTCCCGCGGGATCGGCCGGCAGCAGTTCCTTCCAGATCTCGCGCCGGCCCGTCTCCACGTCCACCTTCGAGACCCGGGCCGGGACGTCGCCGCGCTTCCAGATGTAGAGCGAGCGGTTGTCGGGCGAGAAGCGCAGTGGGAATTCCCCCTCCCCAACGCCCTCGACGGGGCGGGGCGGGCCGCCGTCCACGGGGTACAGCGCGCACTTGTGGTCCGGCCCGATCGCCGCGACGCTCTTGCCGTCGGACGTGACGGCGAACCCGGGAAGCCCTATCGCAATCCCGTCGGGCGTGACCGCCCGGGCCTTGCCGCCGTCGAGGCTCTGCACATAGAGCCGGAGGCCGTGGCCCGACTCGCTTCCCGCGAACAGGATTCGCTTGCTGTCGGGCAGCCAGGTCGCGGCCTGCTCGGGGCTGATCCCCTCGACGGCGAGCTTCTTGTGCTCTCCGGTTCCCGTCGGCAGGAACAGGAAGGGAGAGTTGGGAGTCGGGATGATCGAGAGCGCCCACTTCGTGTCGGGCGACAGCGCGAGGGCGTTGCCTTCGCCCAGGCGGACCACGGGAGACTGATCCGATTTGCGCAGGAAAACGGTGTAGTTGGCGCCGCCGGCTTCCCCCTCCTCGTCGAAGAGCAGCATCTTGCCATCCGCGGCCAGGTCGGCCGCGAAGGAGTAGTCGAGAAACGACATGTCGCGCTCGCGCGCATCCCCAGCGAGGACTCCCCGGATCCCCACGCGCGGGCTCTCGCGGGTCAGAAGCACGCGGCCCTTGCGAGAGATATCGTGCAGCTTCAGGCCGCCCGGCACGCGCGCCACGACGCGCAGCTTCCCCGCCAGCGTCACGGCGTAGAGCGATCGGTTGGCTCCCGCCTCCGTCGCCGTGAACCAGATCTCGTCGCCCGAAGGCGTCCAGGCGAGCCCGTGCTCGCTCGCCCACTTGCCCGTCAGGGTGGTCTTCTTTCCCGAGAAATCGACCACGGCCACGGTTCCGGCATCGTCGAGCGGAAAGGGATGGTCGAGGAACGCGATGCGGTCTTCCTTCGGCGAAAGGCGCGCGTAGCTGATGTGCCCCGAGGTCTCATAGAGAACCTTTCCCATCGGAAACTCGAGGCGCGCCTTGCCGGCGACGTCGCGCACGACGAGGAGCTTCTCCCCGTCGGAAGCCCAGTCCGCCTCCTGAATTCCCTCGGCCACGCCCCTCGGCGCGCCTCCCGTCAGCGCCGCCCGGGCCAGGTTGCCGGCGCAGACGCCCGGGTGGTTGGAGCGGCAATCCAGAGCGATCGCCATCTCTCCGGTGGGCGAAATGCCGAGCAGGTTCGAGCTCGGCAGCTCCAGCGGGAGCGAGTCCGGGCTCGACGGGTGCTTCAGGAAGAGCTTCAGGGGATTGCCGTCCCAGGCGACGCTGTAGACGATCGTCTGGCCGTCCGGGGCAAAGCGCGCGGAGCGGATCGTGCCGCTGCCGAAGGTGATCTGCTGGTAGGACGGCGGCGACGACCGGGAAATGCGCTTCTCGAGCAGCATGCCGGCCCCGAGCGCGGCCAGGAGAGCCGCGGCGGTCAGCGCCGCCCGGAGAAAAGCGCTCCGCCGGCGCGGCGCGGCGGCGGCGGCGGCGATGGGAGCGACGCTCGCGGTTTCACCGGAAACCGACGCCTCCGAGAGATGCTCGCGAATGCTGCGCACGTCGCTCGCCAGGTCGCGCGTGGACGCGTAGCGGCCTTCCGGGTCTTTGGCGAGGCAGCGCTCGATGATCCACCGGAACGGCGCCGGCACGCTCGCATTGATTTTCCCGACCGGCTCCGCTTCCTCGCGGATGATCGCGGTGAGCGTCTCCGCGGTCGTCGCGCGCTGGAACGCGCGCTTGCCTGTCGCGACCTCGTAGAGGATCGATCCGAGCGAGAACTGATCGGAGCGGAAGTCGATCGGCTTGCCGCTCGCCTGCTCGGGCGACATGTAGCCGACCGTGCCGAGGACCGTTCCCGGCCTCGTTTCCTCGATCGCCGTGGCGCTTTCCGCGGAGAGCCCCTCCTCGCGCAGCAGGAGCTTGGCGAGCCCGAAGTCGAGGATCTTGACCACCCCGTCGCGGGTCACCATGATGTTCTCGGGCTTCAGGTCCCGGTGGACGATTCCCGCCGCGTGCGCCTTGGCGAGGCCGTCGGCGATCTGAAACGCGACGTCGAGCAGTCTCCTCGTCGGCAGAAGCCCTTCGCTCTGCAGGTCGCGAAGGGTCCGGCCATCGATGAGCTCCATGGCGATGTAGACCGTCCCGTCGGCCGAGCCGATGTCGTAGATCGTGACGATATTCGGGTGGTTCAGGGACGAGGCCGCCCGAGCCTCCTGCTCGAAGCGCTTGCGGCGATCGGCGTCGGCGGAGAGTTCCGCCGCGAGGACCTTGATGGCGACGTCGCGACGCAGCCGCTGGTCCCGCGCCCGGTAGACCTCGCCCATGCCCCCCGCCCCGAGAGGCGCGAGGATCTCGTATGGGCCGAGCCGCGAGCCGGTTGAGACTGTCATGCGAGAGACGGGCGCGATTGTACAACCGGTTTCGGAGTCCCGCCGGGTCGCAGGCCCGCGGGGAACCTACTCGTCGTTTCTGACACGGCCGCGCCGCTCCTTGACGCGCGCGCGCAGCACCTTTGCCGCGAGGCGCCTCTCGCGGGCGGCCCTCGTGGGAGCGGTCTTCCTGCGTGGCTTCGGCCGCCTGGCCGCCTGTCGCAGCAGGGCCGCGAGACGGGCCCGGGCCGCGGCGCGATTCTGCGCCTGGGTTCGATGCTCGCGGCTGTCGATCACGAGCACGCCATCGGCGGCCATCTTCCTCCCGGCCAACCCGATCAGTCGCGCTTTCACGTCTTCCGGCAGCGCCGCCGCTTCAACACGGAAACGAAGTTCCACCGCCGTGGAGACCTTGTTGACGTTCTGGCCTCCGGGTCCCGAAGCGCGCACGAACCGCTCTTCCAGCGCGTGATCAGGGATGACGAGGTCGGGAGTCACGCGAAGCATGAGGGGATCGTACCGCCTGCGGGAGAGCGCGGACATTCTCACGCTATGCTCCTCGATGCGCAGGCTGCGTGAATGGACGGGCTGATGAATCTCGGGGGATTCTCGCTGGCGACGATACTGATTGCCGTCTTGTTCAGTCTCGTCGGGTTCGCCGCATTTCGCTACGGCAAAAAGAACGGCGAACCGCGCCCGCTCTTCCTCGGCATCGCGCTCATGGCCTACGGTTATTTCGTATCCAATGCCTGGGTGTCCCTGGGAATTGGCGCGCTCCTGACGGTTCTGCTCTTCTTTCCCCAGTAGGGCCCCTCCAGGCTGCGGCAACCCGCGTTTCCCGCGGGGTGTACAGTTCCGTCCAGCCCGGGAGGGCCGCCATGAAATTCGTGGAAATCCTGATGCTCGGGGTTGGATTCAGCCTCGCCGTTGCTGCCGCCTCGCCAGCGCAGACGGCTTACACGACGAAGACGGTCAATGTGCGCGCCGGCCCGAGCCGCGACTATCCCCTCGTCGCTCGAATTCCCGGCGGCATGCCCGTCGAGGTGAACGGGTGCGTCGCCGGCTGGACCTGGTGCGACGTCAGCCTGTGGGACGATCGCGGCTGGGTCTACGCGGGCAACCTCGAATTTCCCTATCAGGATCGGCGGGTCGTGGTCCTCTACGAAGGGCCCCTCATCGGTTTTCCAATCGTCACGTTCTCCGTCGGCCCCTACTGGGACACGTACTACCGGGGCCGGCCGTGGTACTCCCGACGCCAGTACTGGGTCCATCGGCCGCCGCCGGCTCACGCGATCCGGCCGCCGCGTCCTCGCCCGCCGGCTGTCCGGCCCCCGGGAACTCGACCTCCGCGGCCAGACGTCAGACCACCGGGCGGTCGGCCGCAACCACAGCCGCAGCCACCTCGTCCCGGCGGCAGACCGCAGGTCGCCCGGCCGCAACCGCAGCCAGCGCACCCTGGCGGCAGACCGCAGGTCGCCCGGCCACAAACGCAACCCGCGCGCCCCGCTCCCGGCAAGCCCCCAGGGAGCAGGTCGCAGTCCCCGCGCCGCGACGACCACAAGCCCGGCGGCGGCTAGCCAGGAATCTGCCCGGGTCGCCGCTTCCTGCCGGCTCGGTTCCGATGAAGCGGTTCGTGATATGTCAGATCTGACATAAGCCGAGGAAGAACGTACCTTCCCCGGAGATGGAAAGCCACTCGTACGGGCTCTGCGATGGAAATTATCGGGCGCGGCCGCCGGCCTAATGCTTTTCCGAGCCCTCGCCGTTGGTCAGCGTGTCGGCGTTGCGGAAGGCCCCTTCCCATGAAGTTCCGCGTCCTCGGATCTTGACCGTTCCGAATCGCTTCGTTCCGACTTCGAAAGGCAGGCGCGCTCCGCTCGAGTAGCGAGCAAAGCCTCGGGAAAGGAGGCCACCCCACCTCCATCGGGCCTCGGCCTCGGCCCCGAAGACGGTCAGGGGCTTCATCGGGGGGATCCGCCCTCCAGGCGCGGCGAGGCCGAGCCGCTGACCCGGTTTGGCGGGGACACGCCGAACGCAAGCAGGAATCGTTTCGCCGCGTCGCGAAGACTCTGCGATGTCGATTCGCCGGCGCCGGCCTCGAAATCGCCGGCAGGTGGAGAAGGCAGCCGGTTGTCGACCTCGACGGCGAGGTCCTCCAACCACAAGGCAGCCAGCTCGACGGTCTTCGCCTCCAGGCCCAGCGGACCGCGGGCGATGTCGCGCCGGCCGCCGAGAATCCACTCGAGGTTCGAATGCGGCTCATCCGGAGGAACGAGCCTGCGCGCCTCGACGTACTGTTCTCGCAGCCTGTCGAAAGACTCTCGCTTCTCGGACTCCTCGCTCGGATCGCGGTCGCCGGACGCCATGCTCGGGGAGATCTTCATCCTGGCGACGCAGTACTCACACTTCACCGTCCCATCCAACGCGACTTCGGTGCGGTTGGAGCGACCACAGTTTCCACAGTTCCATTTCCGGATGAGACGTTGCATGAGGCACTGCCTTTCTCGCCGAGGCCGGCGACGGGCGCGCGCCGTCCGGCCTTTTCCCCGTCAGCTATTCGGAATTGACTGCGGAGAGAGGTTTCGGTCGGCCGAATCGAGAGATCTGGCCCGGGGTCTCGCCGCCCCGGTTCCGGCTCGGCTGAATACTCTTTACGTCCCTGCAGTATTCGCACCTCACGGTTCCGTCCGGCTCGATCACTGTGTTGTTGGAACGACCACAACCCCTGCAGTTCCAGTTCCTCATGGGGGATTCCATAGTTACCCGCTTTCTCGCCGAGGGCCGGCGACGGGCGCGTTACCGGATTGGCAGGCGTGAACCGTCGGAGGAGATCGGACTATTGCATTCTATCACGCGGCATTCGAAGCCGCCGGGCTCCTGCGATTCCTCGAGATAGCGCCGGCGCGGTCAACAAGGCAGTTCGAGACACACCCAGCCCGAAGAGCGACGGGGATCGGAGTGATGTCTCTTCAGCCGGCCCGGCGGGCGAGCTCCGACTTGACTCGGGCGAGCTTCGACGCGAGGCGAAGAAGCCGGCCGCCGTCAACCCGTTCCGCATAGGGGGGAGCCGGGGCCGGCCGCTGGCATCCTCCGACAGACTCGCGCCCGTCGATGGACCAGCGCCGAAGAGTCAGACCCACGATCACGTGAACTGGTTGGTTGCTCATGAAGTGCCACCTTTCTTCCCGGAGACCGGAGGCGGGCACTCAGTGTCGGCTGGATGGGATCCGTCGGCGGCTTTCGGAGCGAGCAGCATATCACGCGGGGAATTCCGAGGGCTTCGGCCGGGCTTGACCATCGCTCTCGAAGAGGCCTCCACAACACGACGCCGAAGAGGCTAGGATTCGCGCGAGGAGGGGTGCCATGT